>Ga0076343_113_pt1 | contig 17901 bp, 20 predicted proteins | sample RifGroF2_FD_67843 | JGI IMG/M metagenome (GOLD analysis project Ga0076343, IMG submission 67843) | Peregrinibacteria bacterium GW2011_GWF2_43_17 | reverse complement strand
AAGTGGAATTCGTGTCGAAATTTCGCAACATTTCACGAAACAACCTTGTGCGTTGCGCGGTCAAGGTTTTAATGTAAAAATCGCCTCCGCCCCCACGTCGTAGCACGCCGAACCCGTGTCGGAATTTCACGAAAAAACTTCGTATTGTAGCATGTCAAATTCGTGTCGAAATTTCGCAACACCTCGCATCAATTTCGTATCGGAATTCGCCACGATTTTCGCACACAAAAACATGCCTCCGCACCACGCCAAACCCGTATCGGAATTTCACGAAAAAAGAGTTGTAGCCGATTAGAGATACCTCTCCTTATTCGCTTCATGTTCTTCGTTTGTCACGGCGTAGATCGTTTTTCCCGTTTCCGTCGCAGTTAAGTAGAACCAATATTCGTTTGTTTCCGGGTAAATTGCGGCAGTTATTGAAGCGAGACCTGGGTTTGATATCGGGGTTGGTGGTAAGCCGGCGTAAATTCTGGTGTTGTAAGGTGAATCTATTTGCAGATCTTCTTCGGTGATGTCGCTGTTGCCGGTCAGGTAGTTGATTGTCGAGCACATGCCGAGCATCCAGCCCGCGTCCAGTCTGCGCCAAATTATGTCCGAGACCATTTTGCGGTCTTTTTCGGTGACGACCTCTTTTTCTATCATTGATGCCACGATCATTGTTTCTTCGAGAGTTCTGTCGTCGGACTCTATGTCGGTGAGCATTTGATCGGTGATTTTCGATTCAAAGTTCGTAAGAAGTTGTCTTATGAATCCCTCTGTTGAGAAGGTGTCTTTGCTCAAGAAAAAAGTGTTGGGGAAAAGGTATCCCTCGAGGTATCCGGGTAAGAATTCATAATCCGAGAAGTCGCATGTTTCTGTGCAGGCGATGAAGTCGCCCGATTGGATCAGTCCTTCTTCGGCAAGTTTTTCGTCTATGTCTTTGATTGTGTAACCTTCGGGGATCGTAAAGACGATTTCTCCTGTGGATTCGCCGGTTAGTGTTCCGATTATTTCAATACCTGTCATTGATGGACTTAAAATGAATTTGCCGGCTTGGATTTCAGAGTCGAGGTCGTTTTTCTCCAGATATTTTGAAAATGCGTAAGGTGATTTGATGAGGCCGGAAATTTTAAGAGTATCTCCTATTTCGGAGGCGGTTTGACCGGTTTGCACTTCGAAAATAATATTTCCGGTGTCACTTATGTCGATTGCGCGATTTAACGAATTTACGGCGTTTGCGTGTAGGCCGAAAATTATTATTCCTCCGAGGAGCGTTGTTGGTATTAGCTTTCTAAGTTTCATTTTGCGGCTGGGAAGTTTAGGCCCATTTGATCCATTACGTCTTTCATCCTGTCTGCGGCGATCGCTTGAGCTTTTTTAATCGCTTTGTTGAAAGCTTCGAGCAGGTATTTTGCAAGTTTAGGGTCGTTTCTTTTTTCGTCCGGGATTTTTACTTCGACGACTTCTTGTTCTCCGTTGATGGTGACAACTATGTCTTCAATTTCAGCTTCTATGTGCAGGTGTGAAAGTTCTTTTTTAATCTCTTTTGCCTGTTTTTGTATTTTGTACATATCTTTCATTTGTCCGAAGACTCCCATATTTGTTTTGGTTAAAAATCGGGCTTAAAAGTACACTAGGCGGCGGGTGTTTGCAAATATCTCTTGCGCTTACAATCCTATTATAGTAATGTTTCGCTCGCTTGTTTTTTTAAAAGTTAATTAATATGGATACTTACAAATTGGAGCTGTCACTTCGAGATTTGAAAAAGAAAGTTAGGAATTTGAGGAAACAGGAGTTGATTCCTTGCGTGATTTACGGAAAAGGTATTGATAGTTTGGCCATGCAAGTCGAATATCAACCTTTCAGAAAGGTTTATAGGAAAGCCGGCGGTAACAATATTATAGATTTGAAAGTGGGGGATAAGGAGTATAAGGCGCTTGTGCATCATGTAGATTTCGATCCTGTTACGGATAAAATCGCTCATATTGATTTTATCAATGTAAGAATGGATCGAGAGATTACGGCACAGGTTCCGTTGGAGTTCTTTGGAATATCTTTGGCTGTCAAAGATTTGGGTGGTACGATTGTTCATTCTCGAGATCGTTTGACTGTCAGATGTTTGCCGGCTAAGTTGCCAGGTAAAATCGAAGTTGATATTACTCCGATCGTGGATTTCAGAACCGTTGTTACGGTTAAAGATATTAAATTGCCTGAAGGTGTTGTGGTTTTGGAGAAACAAGAACAAGCTATCGCTTCCGCCGTTGCTCCGAGAGCCGAGGAAGAAGAGATCAAACCTGCCGTTGGTGTCGATGTTAATGCCGAAGGTGTGCCGATAGAGAAGGTGGAAGAAGGCGCTCCCGCCGTTGCCGGTGCGGAGGAGGGGAAAAAGGAAGAAGTGAAGAAGAAGGAGTAGGCACGGATAGTACGGTCTGCCTTTCCCATTACCACGCGTCGTTTTTTGATTTTTGCATCGGGAATCTTTCTGGTAAAATATCTGTCGTTGTTCAAAACATATAACCCCATAAAAAAATGGACATTGTAATTATGGCGATGATTGCAAGTTTGATCGCCTTGGCGGTAGCGGTTTTCTTGGTTGTACAGGTTCTTAAAGAGATGCCTGGTACAACAACGATGCAAGAGATTGCGGCTTCCATCCAGCAAGGTGCTATGGCTTACTTGAACAGGCAGTTCAAGACTATTGCGGTTTTTGCGATAGTGATCTTCTTTATTTTGGGAATGTTTTTGCCAAAGGGAGAATTCCATAACAGTTACTTGATCGCCATTGGGTTTTTGGTTGGAGCCGTATTTTCGGCGCTTGCGGGTTATATAGGTATGGGGATGAGCGTAAGGGCGAATGTAAGAACGGCGAATGCGGCCAAGAAAAGTTTGAAAGATGCGCTGAACATAGCTTTTAAAGGAGGAGCGGTAACCGGGTTATGCGTAGTTGCCTTGGCGCTTTTGGGAGTTTCGGGATTTTATTATTTATTCACAAGAGTTTGGAATATACCGATTGATATGGCTCCGAGTCTTTTAATCGGGTTCGCATTCGGAGCTTCTTTGATTTCATTATTCGCGAGAGTCGGTGGAGGTATATTTACGAAAGCGGCGGATGTTGGTGCCGATTTGGTTGGTAAAATCGAGAAAGGTATTCCCGAAGATGATCCGAGAAATCCTGCGGTTATCGCCGATAATGTTGGAGATAACGTTGGGGATTGCGCCGGCATGGGTGCCGACCTTTTTGAAACTTATGCGGTTACGTTGATAGCGGCGATGATCCTTGCGGCTTCAACGCTCGTAACGCAAACCGGAGCGAAGAGTATCGAATATCCGATCATGTTGGGCGCGATCGCGGCAATTGCCTCGATTATAGGGATTTTCTTCGTAAGACTGGGTAAGAACGAAAATATTATGGGAGCAATGTATAAAGGTATGATGATGACGGGACTTATTTCCGCAGTCGGTTTCTATTTCGCAACGAAGTATATTTTGAACGATATGAGTATCTATTACGCGACTTTGGTCGGATTGGGCGTGACTTTGTTTATAAATATAATTACGGAATATTATACCGCGAAGGAGTATAGACCGGTGCAGAAGATTGCCGAAGCGTCAAAGACAGGTGCCGGAACAAACATAATTACCGGCTTAGCCGTAGGCTTGCAAAGTACATTCATGCCTGTAGTTTTGATAGTTATAGCGATCGGACTTGCTTACTATTTCGGTTCGACGTCAACTTTGCAAAGCGGTATTTACGGAATAGCGATAGCGGCGGTTGCGATGCTTTCAACAACCGGAATCGTTATAGCTACGGACTCTTACGGTCCGATAACGGATAATGCCGGCGGTATAGCCGAGATGGCGGGATTGCCCGAATCGGTAAGAAAAAATACGGATGCGCTGGATGCGGTCGGTAATACTACGAAAGCCGTAACAAAAGGTTACGCGATCGGATCTGCGGCACTTGCGGCATTGGTTCTTTTCCAAGCATACGGTGAGGAGCTTATGAAAAATACGGTTGGTAAGAGTTTTGAATTCAGCATAGATAATCATATGGTTTTAATTGGATTATTCTTGGGAGGCATGCTTCCGTTCTTGTTTAGTTCTTTCTGTATGGAGGCTGTTGGTAAAGCCGCTCACAAGGTTGTGGAAGAAGTCAGGAGACAATTCAAAGAGATTCCCGGTATTATGGAAGGTAAAAATAAGCCGCAATACGACACTTGTGTTGATATAGTTACAAAGGCGGCGTTGAAGGAAATGATTTTTCCCGGCGCAATAGCCGTAATTGCTCCGATATTTGTAGGTTTTGTTCTTGGTCCCGAGGCGCTGGGAGGTCTTCTTGCCGGAGTAATCATTTCCGGTTTGTTGAGCGCGATTCAAATGTGTAATGGAGGAGGAGCTTGGGATAATGCGAAAAAATATATCGAAGATGGCAATTTCGGAGGCAAAGGCGGTGATGCTCACAAAGCCGCGGTGGTTGGCGATACTGTCGGTGATCCGTATAAGGATACGGCCGGTCCGGCTTTGAACGCTTTGATAAAAGTTATTAACACGATAGCACTTATCATTGCCCCGATAATTGCAGGAACAAGCCTTTTGAGTTAAATTTTAAAATACTAAGAAAATCCCGCCACATATATCGTTATATATGTGGTTGAAGTTGTCGTACAAAAATACTAAGATTTTCTCCTTACACAAAAACAAAAAAAATATGCAGTTAAAGGCGACAATTTTAACGAAAGACGCCGAGAAGGTGACCACGTCGATTCAATCGGGGGATCGGCAGATCACAATGTATTGGCCTCTCTCAATGATTCCACAAACATTCGATATTGGCGATAATTTTTACATAAAAATTTCCGGCAAACCGGATATGCGTGAAGAGTTTACCAACGGGAATACCAAATCGTTGGATGAACTACGGGAGCTTTTGTATGAGTTGATAAATTAGTTTACCGGTCTATTATGCTACTATCCATCGATTTCGGCGGATCCACGACAGATGCCATTTATTGGGATCAAGATGAGGTTTTGTCTCTGAAAACTTTCGAGTCCAAAGATTTGGATTTGTCCAAATTGAATTTTGCCGATGTCGACAAGATTTTTATTACCGGCGGGAAGAGCGGTTTTATGAAAGAGAATTTTTCAAATATACTCGTGGTAAAAGTTGGCGAGATAGAAGCGATAGGGTGTGGCGGGCGGGCTCTTACCGGAGGAGAGGAAGCAATTTTGGTTGTTAGCATGGGGACGGGAACATGTATGGTAGAGAGCAGAATTACAAATGGTGGAATTAAAGTGAAGCATCTTGGTGGGACCGGGGTTGGGGGTGGAACGTTTGTTGGCTTGGGGAAAGAGTTGCTTGGGATTTCGGATATTGATGAGTTGCTTAGGCTTGGAGCGAAAGGTTCGAGTGAGAATGTCGATATTTCGGTTAAAGAGATTGTCGGATCCGGAATAGGTAGGATTTCCGCGGATGCGACGGCGTCGAATCTTGGTAAACTTTCTTCCGAGATAAATTTTAAAAGAGAAGATCTGGCGGCTGGGATTATAAATCTGATAGGGCAAACCATAGGCGTGTCTGTGGCTTTTGCGGCTCAGGCTGGGAAAATTTCAAAAGTTGTTTTGACCGGTAAATTGACCAAAGCGGTGGTTATATCCGATATTGTTTTTGATATTGTTAAAAGTTACGGGGTTGAAGTTTTTATCCCGGAAAATGCTCCTTATGTTTCAGCGATCGGAGCTAAGGTTGCGTCCGATTACGGTCTCGTTTAGAATGTCGCAAGAATAAATTTAACAAAAACAAAATGGAAGCTCCAAAAATGCCTCATCATCATACTTATTATTTCCCCAAGACGGTTGCGGCTTGGAAAAAAGAGGTCATGAGGGCTGTTGAAATTATTAAATTGAAAACCACCGTTATGACCGAGGTTGCCGGTGATGAAAAAGGTAATGTTCCCGCAGGTGCTTTTATCGTGTTGGCGTCTTTGGCGATGGCATTTAATCAATATTTGTTTCCGTATGAAATTATGGGCATTTCTTATAGACCCGGGTTGGACAGTGTAATTGTTCAGGCGATTTTGTATGCGGTTTTTAGTGCTGTTGGCATTTTTGTTTTGGGTTTTATTGCTCAAAAATTATTTAAAGGGAAGGCCAAGCCGTGCGAGTTTTTCAGAGCTTGCGGATACTCTTCATTATTGGGAGTTACCGGTTTGATTCCTATGGTTGGTATGCTGGCCGGATTGTGGATGCTGGTGGTTTATTTTATGCTTCTTAAGAATGTTCAGAAACTTGATGACGGATCTGCGGTTGGGGCGTTGGTTGTTGCGCTTATCGCCATGGTTGTCGTGGGCGGCTTATGTGGGATCGTGTTTGGCGGATTGATGATGGGAGGAATGATGGGGTATAGCTTTTAGGGTCTAACAGTATGGATATACGAAAACTGAAGGGGGTTCGGAAGATCTCGGCTTTGACGGCTTATGATTTTTTGATGGCGCGAGTTGTTGATGAGGCGGGGATTGATGTTGTGTTGGTTGGCGATTCGCTCGGGATGGTTGTGCTTGGCGCTTGTGATACTAAAGGGGTGACTATCGAGGATATGATTAGACATACCGGTGCCGTTATGAAGGGTGTTCGAAATGCGCTTGTGGTTTGCGATTTGCCTCTTGAGAGTTGCGTAAGTGTTTCGCGTGTCTTGGTTGATGCGCGGAAAGTGCGTGAGATTACAGGATGCGGTTGTATGAAAATCGAGGGGAAGCCGGAATTGGTTCGGGCTTTGGTTTCAGCGGGTTTTGAGGTTATGGGGCATACGGGTCTTAAGCCGCAGGAAGCGGATACGTTTAAGGTTCAGAGGGGTGATTTTGTTTTGGATGAGGCGAAGGCGATTGAGGCGGCGGGAGCCTTTTCGATTGTTCTTGAATGTGTGCCGGCGGATTTGGCGTGTAGGATTACCGATGAGTTAAGAATTCCAACTATTGGGATAGGGGCTGGAGTTGGTTGCGATGGGCAGATTTTGGTTTTGCCCGATATGCTGGGTTTGAATCCTGATTTTAAGCCTAAATTCTTGCGCAAATATGCGGACGTTTATGGGGTGGCGAAAAATGCGGTAAAGAGGTATAAAGAGGATGTAGAGAAGGGGATTTTCCCTTCTGCAAGCGAAAGTTATGGTCAAGACAAATAAACAAGTAGTCATATATCAGTCGAAAAGCGGAGCGATAGAGCTTAGGGGTGATTTTGAGAAAGATACTTTGTGGGCTACGCAGGCGCAAGTTGCTGTGATTTTCGATCTTGATCGTTCGGTTGTTACAAAACATATTCGTAATATTTTGAGAGACAAAGAGCTTGATGAATATTCAGTATGTGCAAAATTTGCACATACTGCTAATGATGGGAAGACTTATCAGGTGCAGTTTTACAATTTGGACGTAATTCTTGCGGTTGGTTATCGAGCGAATTCGGTACGAGCTATTCAGTTTCGCCAATGGGCGACCAAAACTTTACGAGCACATATAGTTGATGGCTATACGATAAACAAGAAGCGTTTGGAGAAAAATTACGGTGCGTTTCTTAAAGCTGTCGAGGATGTAAGAAAATTATTACCTTCTGGTGGTGCTGTAGATGCCGGTAGTGCTCTGGAGCTTGTGAAGATGTTTGCTTCAACGTGGCTTTCCTTGGATGCATATGACAGATCTTATTTCCCAAAAATCGGAGTAACCAAAAAACAGGTTGGAATTACAGCTGAAGATCTTGCAGGCGCTTTGTCCAATTTGAAAAAAGAGCTTATGTCCAAACGTCAAGCGAGTCATTTATTCGGTGCTGAAAGAGCGGAGAGGGCTGTTGAGGGAATTCTTGGTAATGTTTTTCAGTCATTCGGTGGTGCGGAGCTTTATCCGACCGTTGAAGTTAAAGCTGCTCATTTGTTGTATTTTATGGTTAAAAATCATCCTTTCGTTGATGGTAATAAACGGAATGGTGCTTTTGCGTTTGTTTGGTTTTTGCGGCGAGCCGGTATTTTAAATCCTTCTTGTCTTTCTGCTGAAGCTTTAACTGCATTGACGTTGTTGGTTGCCGAAAGCAATTCCAAAGATAAGGAGCGTATGATAGGGTTAATTCTCATGTTGATTACCAAATAATCATGCAAATCCTCAAAACTATAAGAATAATTCGACAGATGATGTCGCTTACCCGCGAACAGGGGAAAACGATAGGGCTTGTTCCGACGATGGGTGCTTTGCATGAAGGACATTTGAGCCTGATTGCGAAAGCGAAGAATGAATGCGATGTTGTGGTTGTCAGTATTTTCGTGAATCCGACGCAGTTTGGGGCGGGTGAGGATTTCGACAGATATCCGAGAGATTTTGAGAAAGATAGGCTTTTGCTTGAAAGATCAGAAGTTGATTATCTTTTTTATCCTTCGACCGAAGAAATTTATCCTGTCGGTGAAATGATCGAGTTTAAATTGCCTTCGGATCTTCTCGATTGGGGATGTGCCAAGTCGCGTCCCGGACATTTCGAGGGAGTTGTGCGGGTTTGCGCGAAACTTTTTAATATTATTACTCCTCACAAGGTTTATTTCGGGCAAAAAGATTATCAGCAGGCGGTGATTGTTAAAAGCTTGATTTCGGATTTGGATTTTGGAATTGAGATGAAAATTTGTCCCACCGTGAGAGAGGTTGATGGGCTTGCGATGAGTTCAAGAAATCGGGGGCTTTCCAGGGAGGGGCGTGAAAAGGCGAAGATGATTTATAAGGCTTTGCAGGCGCGAGATAGTTCTATTCTTGACGGCTTGGATGTTGAATATTGGGAGGAGCGCGATGGTGTGCTTTTGATTGCGGTGAAGATTGACGGGGTCCGATTGATTGATAATATCGTGCTATGAATTACCTAACCGATAAAACCATAGTTCTTGGCGTTTCGGCCGGTGCGGCGATTTATAAGTCGCTGGAGTTTATAAGATTGCTCGTGAAAAACGGGGTTAAGGTTTATCCGGTATTGACCGAGAATGCGGCTAAAATGATTTCGCGCGAGTTGTTTTCAGCGATTGCGGGAGAAAACATTGGCGATGCGATGGCTCATATAAGCCTTAAGAAGGCCGATTTGGTTTGCGTCTTGCCGGCGACGGCGAATATTATTTCGAAAATCGCTTACGGGTTTGCGGACGATTTGTTGACTACGACGGTTTTGGCATCGGAGGCTCCGCTTATGGTGGTGCCTGCGATGAATGATGCGATGTGGCGGAAACCTGTTATTGTTGAGAATGTTGAAAAGTTGCGGTCGAGAGGCGTGACTTTGTGCGGGCCGGTTTATGGCGGGTTGGCTTGCGGGGATGAGGGGTTGGGCAGAATGGCGCCTTTGGATATGGTTTTTGCGTATATGGAGAGGATTTTTGCTCCGAAAAATTTGAGTGGGAAGAAAATTCTTATTACCGCGGGGCCGACGGTTGAGATGTGGGATTCGGTCAGGTGTATTACAAATCTTTCGAGTGGTAAAACGGGATACTCTTTGGCGAAAGAGGCTTGGCTCAGGGGGGCGGATGTGACTTTGGTTTCGGGACCGGTTGCGCTCGAGAAACCTTACGATATGGAGGTTGCGAATGTTGTTTCCGCGGATGAGATGTTTGAGGCTGTGAAGGCGAGGTTTGCCGGGTGTTCTCATTTTGTGTCTTGTGCGGCGGTTTGTGATTTTAAACCTCAAAAAATATTCGGGAAAATGAAAAAAGCTTATGGAGTGCCGGATGTTAAATGGCTTCCCACTCCCGATATTTTGAAATGGGCGGGTGAGAATAAAAAAAGGCAAGTTGTTGTCGGGTTTGCGTTGGAAGATTCGGATGTCGAGGCAAATGCGAAGGTGAAAATGGTGGAGAAAAATTGTGATTTTATGGTGGCGAATCATATTTCGAATATAGGAGCGGAGTCGAGTTTCGCGACCGTTCTTTCCGGGAACGGGTCGGGGGTTTCCGTTTCGGGTAATAAAAGTCACGAACTGGCATCTTCCATTTGGGATGCGATTATGGTATAATTTATAGATATAATTGAGTTTTTATGCCGGGAAAAGATGACGATATAGGAGTTCAGGATGTTCGGGCTGAAGTCAGGTCTGCGGCATCCGCCCATGCTCCGGCAGTTAAAGACGATGCGGTTGCAGATGCCGAGATAACCAAGGATGTGGATAGCTTTTCAAACAAAGTTGACAATGTTTTGCACGATGCCGGTCTTTCCAGAAGGCATCTTTACTTCTGTTGCGGAGGGGTTTTGATTTTGGCGGCTATGTTCGCGATAGTGTTTTTCGGATTCAAGTTTTTCAGCGGTTTTGTAGGCGGATTTGGTGATGGAAAGGATTCCGAACAAATTGATATTCCGGTTGACGAAGGAGATGACGATATCGTGGTTGAGCCGGATGTTTCCGGAGATCAAGTTTGGGTCGATTCTTCTTTATATGGAGGGATTTTGGTTGGTGGCGATGAAACTTTGGAAGTGCAGGGCGGGGTTGAGGAGGGTACCGAGCTGGGAGAGGTTGCGGAAACTTATTCGGATGAACTTTCTTATCAAATAGAGCATCTCGGCAAAGTTATTAACTCGATAGATTTCGATGTAAACGATTATTTGAACGATTACGAAGACAGATCTCAAGCCGTTGGTGATTTGCTTGCGGAACTTACCGTCGTTTACGACGAGGGCAATGAGATTTTGAGCGATCTCGAATATGGAATCGCCGAACTTGAGGCGAAGTTCGCATCGGATACAGAATCGAAAGCCGTTTATGAGGGTGAATTTTTTGCCGAAATTGAGGTGCAGGACGGGGACGATGCGGTTACGGCTTTGAACTCTTTTATAGAAGTATCAAAAGAACAAATCGAGGTAAAAAGCAGGTACAAGGCGATGGCGAAAATTTACGATCTTATGGATAGAGGCTTGGCTTATTTGGAGGCCAGAATTAACGATATAACTTATAACAAAGAAGCTCTTGTGAAAGGTATTCAGGTTGTTGATGTTGCCGGATCGAATTTGGATTTGGTGGTTGAGGAAGAGCTTGAGTAGACGCAGACGGATGGTTGACTACTATGTGCCTATTAGTTTATTAGTTTATCGAACTATCTATGTACTATGCGGGTTTCCATTGAACAAATAATAAAAAAGGCGAAAGAGTATATGCCCGACCTTGATGAGAAGTTGATTCTCAAGGCTTATTCTTTTGCGAAAAAAGTTCACGAAGGCAAGTTTAAATATGGGAAAACGCCTTACATTTTACATCCGTTGAGTGCGACTTATTTGATGATGCCTTTAAAGCCCGATATTGAGACGATCATCGCTTGTATTTTGCACGATACGCATTTGCATGACGATAAAGCGATGGACTTTATCAAGAAAAATTTCAGCGAGGAGGTTTACAGCTTGGTGTCGGATATCAGGAGCTTGAGTATGGTTTATGTCAGACCCGACGAGAGTCAGGCTGAAACTTTAAGGAGGATGTTTCTTGCGATGGCGAAAGATTTAAGGGTGGTTTTCGTAAAGTTGGCTGACAGATTACACGACATGATGATGTTGGATCATTGGAATCCGCCGTTTAAAAAGGAGATGGTGAAACAGACGTTCGATGTTTATGCGCCGATAGCTTCGCGTTTAGGTATCTATCAATTTAAAAGTAAGCTTGAAGATTTGTGTTTTAAATTCCTGTATCCTCGCGAATATAAAAATCTCGTTTCCGATTTGAAAATTTATTCCAAGGCGCAACATGCGTTGATCGAGTCGGCGGTGAAAAGGGTTAAAACGGTCCTTGAAAAAGAAAGTGTTTCGGCGGAAGTTTCGGGTAGAGAGAAACATTTATACGGTATTTATAACAAGCTCAAGAGAAAGGGTTTTACCGATTTGGATGAACTTTATGATATTTATGCGATCAGGGTGGTTTTGCCGGATTCGGAAGATTTCTCGCATCTTTATGGAGTGCTTGGTGTGATTCACAGTCATTTTAAGCCTTTGACAAAGAGGTTTAAGGATTATATTGCGATGCCGAAAGCCAACGGTTACAGGAGTCTTCATACCGTTGTTGTGGGTTTGATAGATAAGATTTCGAAACCGGTTGAGATACAAATCAGGACCAAGGCGATGCATGAAGAGGCCGAATATGGTATCGCAGCGCATTGGCGATATAAAGAGGCGAAGCCTTCGATCGAGTGGTTACCGGAACTTCAGCAACTTAAATCCGAAAATGTTAAGTTGGATGTTTTTAAAGATAGGATTTTTGTTTTGACTCCGCATGGCGATGTGAAAGATTTGCCTCAGGGCGCGACGCCCGTGGATTTCGCTTATAGTGTTCACGGCGATGTGGGTAACAGGTGTAATCAGGCAAAGGTTGACGGGAGAATCGTTCCTTTGGATTACGAACTGCAAAACGGGCAGGTTGTTGAGATTTTGACAAGAAAAGAGCCCAAGCCGAATCGGTATTGGTTGTCTTTTGTTAAGACGAATGCCGCATCCAATAAGATTAAAAATTGGTTTAAAACTTTCGACAGGGAAAGCAATTTGAAAGCCGGGAGAGAACTTTTAAATAAATATTTAAGAAGATTGCATAAGCCGGTTCTGAATCCGTCATTATCGCTGTTTAAGAAGTATGACGGGGAGGTCCTTAATGAGGAGCAGAGAAAAGATATTCTTGAATCTTTGGGTAACGGGACATTGACCGTTAATCAGGTTTTGAAGCAGATTTTTCCGGAGAGCGATCTTGTTTCCGGGGTTCCCGCGCGCAGTGTTAAATCTTCCTTCGATAAAATTCCGGACGATAAAAAGATTTTGGTTTCCGGGTATGATGACTTATCGGTTGTTTTGAGCGGTTGTTGCAAGCCGAAATATGGTCAGCCGATTGTCGGATATGTCGGACGAGGGAAAAAGATCAGGATTCATGCGAGCGATTGTAAAAGTTTACGGGTTTTGGACGATGAGAGGTTTGTGAATGTTGAATGGAAATCCGACAAAAAAAGAGCCGCTTACCAGGTTTTCTTATCTGTTTTTGCGGATGATAGAAAAGGGTTTCTGTCGGATTTAACTGTGGCGATTTCGAGTTTGGGGGCGAATATCTCGTACATATCATTTGACAGGTCCGTTGATGGCAAGGTTTCCGGCAAATTGATCGTTGAAGTTTCCGATTATGATCAGCTTGCGAAAATTCTCGATAAAATCGAAGGGATTTTCGGGGTAAATAAAGTTTCGGTCGCTAGGTCCCGATAAGTATGTCCAAGAAAAGTCCCAGCTCTTTCAATGATTCCGTGAGTGCGTCGTCGTTTTTGATTTTAACAGCTTCCGACAGAGGGTTTTTTAATAGAAAATAAAAAAGTTTTATCGAAGTTGGAGAAATTGTTGTTGCCGGTTTTTTTATGCATGACGGGCAGTAAAATGCATGGTCTTCGGGGACGTAAGACATTCTCGGGGCGAGGTTGTTGCCGCAATTTCCGCATTGAATCAAGTGTGGCAAAACGCCCAGTTCCGACAGCAGTTTGATTTTGTATGCCAGGAGCAGGATTTCGTTTTTGAGAGGTTTTTCTTCGAGTCTTTTGAAAACGTCGAGAGTGTTATCGAAAATTTCTCGTGACGGTTCGCCTATCGGTGTTAAACCATCCAAAATTTCCACTATCAAGTACGCCGAGCCTATCGTGTCCAAGTTCGATTTTAAAAACGGGAATTCGTTTATCGTCGTGCATTGATTTAAATAGAAGTGGTTGGTGCTTTTATATAAGAAAAAATCTCCGTAATTGAAAAGTTCGAGATGGCCGTTTCTTTTCGACGATCCGTTTCTGACGTTTTTTGCGATCACTTCGAGCTTGCCTTCATCTTTCGTAAAAATCTTAAAAAGTCGGTCTTGTTCGCCGAAATCCTTTTTGCCTATGATTACGCCTTTTAATTTAAGAGTTCGCATTCAGGTGATGTTCGATTGCCATTGATCCGCTCAATATTCCGATGCCGATGCTGATTATTATTTCAAAAATTGCCATTGTCAGTATTTTGCCCGTTGTTGCGAGCGACTCGATTGTTATGGGTAAATTTAATGATGAGATGAAAGTTCCGATTAAGAGCAGGCTGATGATTGCCGCGCTTGCGCTTATCAGTGCTCCTTCGATGATAAACGGCATTCTGATGGATGCGATCGGTGCTCCTACCAATTCCATTATTTCCAGTTCTTTTTTTCTATTGAAAATTACCAGATACATCGAGTTTAGGATGATGATGAAACTTGTTACGACGAAGATTGTCAGAAGTGTTATCGTGAGGTTTTTTGTGTAAGTTCCGATTGAAAGTACTTGGTCTATGAGGCTTTCGTTTTCGTTGTTGTTGACTGTCGTAAGTAGGAGATTTTCGTATTCGGTTTTGTCGAGTATTTCGGAGACTTTTTCATGATCTTCGGGAGAGTTGGTGGTTATTTGAATGTTGGCGGGTAAAGGATTTTCCAAACCGTATGCGGAAAACGGGTTTTCTTGATCGGGATAGAGTGAAAGATAATCTTCGAGCGCTTCTTCTTTGGTTGTGTAGGTGACGTCAATTACGTTTTCGATAGTTTTGAGTTCTTCGACCAGCAAGTTTACTTCGAATATGTCGGTCTCGTCTTGCAAATAGACGATCATGTCAACTTGTTTGTAGATGTCTTTGATTATACTTCCGGATAGGACGTTTAAGGTGAGGATTACGTTGAAAATGAAGAGTATCAGGCTCATTACCACGATTGTTGATATGGAGAGGATTTTGTTTCGCCAAAGATTTATAACGGCGAGCTTTCCACTTCTTCCAAAGAGGCGCATATTTTTTTGTTTTTGATTATCGAAGATTTATTGATATCGGGTTGGAAAGGTTCGAGTCGCACGATTTTCGTGTTCATCTTGTATTTTATTAGCAAAGTCTTGAGTTGGTAAGTGAAAACGAATTGGTCGTAACCGAGCGCGATGATGTCCGGCTTGTAACTTCTTATGATTTTAAATTTGTCCGACTTGTTGCCCAAAATCACTTTGTCTACGAAGGGCAGTGTCTTTATGGTTTTCAGGCGTTTTTTCTCCGAGATGTCGGGGTTGTGACCTTTTATGTGTTTAACCGTTTCGTCTCTTGCGATTACTACTGTTAAATTATCTCCAAGCGCTTTGGCTTGTTTCAAATAACTCTCATGTCCCGCATGAAAATAGTCGAATGTCCCGAATGCCATAACTTTTACCATGATCTTAAGTCGTGAAAAAATTGAGGTAGATCGCTGTCATGAAAATCATTGAAGACAGGATGACCAAGATAATCGTCAAAATCCGCGAGTGCAAGCGGATTTTATAGAGTCCGAGTTGAAACGCGCTACTTCCGTATATCAATGCCGATAAAAGGAACGGCAAGTCAAGCGTTTTGTAAATTATTTCCGCTATGGTCGGCACGTAGTTGTTTGCCAACATGAGCATTGAAAGAATGTGTGTGATTCCCAATACCGCGAAAAACGGAAATGAAATTTTGTTTATGTTTTCGATAGTTTTACTCATCAGGTCGAATTATAGAATAGTCCGTAGCCTTAAGTCTATAGTCCGTAGCCCGCAGTGTGATGTGGACTACGGACTTAGGATTGATGTATTATGCATTTGTAATTTTTTTTATGTCTAAAATCTCAAAACAACAGGTTGAAAAAGTTGCAAAGCTTGCAAGGGTGAAGCTTAGCGAAGAGGAAGTTGAAAAGTTCTCAAATCAGCTCGACAAGGTTTTCGGGTATATGGATATTTTGAACGAAGTTGATACGGAAAATGTTGAGCCGACAGCGCAAGTTACGGGTTTAAAAAATGTTATGAGAGAAGACGAGATTGAGAATTTTGATAACAAAGAAGATCTTCTTAAAAAAACACCTCTCGAAGTCGAGGATGGACAAATTAAGGTTATGAAAGTCCTATGAATCTCAATGAACTAACAATTCGAGAAGCGCATGATGGGCTGAAGGCGAAAAAATTCTCTTCCGAAGAGCTTACGAATGCGTGTCTTAGAAGGATCTCCGAGAGGAATCCTACCTTGAATGCTTTTATTGAAGTCACTTCCGATATCGCGCTCGCGCAGGCCAAAAAAGTGGATAAAGAGGGCGTGAAGGGGATGTTGTCAGGGATTCCGATCGGGATTAAAGATATTTTTTGTGTAAAAGGGATGAAGACGACCGGTGCGTCAAAAATCTTAGACGGTTTTTCTTCTCCGTATGACGCGACTGTTGTTGGCAAATTGAGGTCTGCCGGGGCGGTTTTTCTTGGCAGGACGAATATGGATGAGTTCGCTTGCGGGGCATCTACCGAACATTCTTGTTACGGAGTTACGAAGAATCCGAAAGATTCCGAGCGTGTTCCCGGTGGATCAAGCGGAGGAAGTGCGGCGGCGGTTGCCGATAATATGTGCTTGGCGGCTATCGGGACGGATACGGGCGGTTCGATAAGACAGCCTGCGAGTTTTTGCGGGTGTTACGGGTTGAAGCCGACTTATGGGCGGGTTTCCAGATATGGTGTTTTGGCAATGGCGAGCAGTTGGGACACTATCGGGCCTTTTGCCAGAAGTGCGGAAGATATCGCGATTATGCTGGAAGTTATGGCGGGTTGCGATAGTCGCGACTCTACGACTCCGGACGTTGCGGTTCCGGATTACGCGGGAGCTTTGCATCAAGATATTAAAGGTTTAAAAATAGGCATCCCCAAAGAATATTTCGGTGAAGGTGTCGAAGAGGAAACGAAAAATATTGTGATGCAAGCGATCAAGGGTTTAGAAAAAAAAGGTGCGATTTTGAAGGAGGTTTCATTGCCGATGACCAAGTATGCGATTGCGGTTTATTATATTTCGATGCCAGCCGAGTTGTCGGCGAATCTTGCCAGGTATGATGGTGTGAGATTCGGATTGAATATTGATGATAAAGGTGACGACTTGAATGAGTATTATGAGAAGGTGAGAGGGTCGGGTTTTGGGGATGAGATCAAGAGAAGGATTATGATTGGAACTTATGTTTTGTCAGCCGGTTATTATGATGCTTATTATAAGAAGGCGCAGAAAGTTAGAACTTTGATAATAAAAGATTTCGGAAAGGTTTTTGACGAGGTTGATGTGCTTTGTGCGCCAGTTTCGCCTTTTCCGGCTTTTAAATTGGGTGAAAATCTCGATGATCCTCTGAAAATGTATATGGCGGATGCGTTAACTATTCCCGCGAGTGCGGCAGGTTTGCCGGCGTTAAGCGTGCCTTGTGGGGTGAGTGCGGCAGGTTTACCGATAGGTTTGCAGGTGATCGGCAGGCAGTTTGAGGAGGGGAGGGTGTTGGGGGTAGGGTTTTAGGCCGCCAGGCTCCTAGGGGTGGCGGTTTGTGTGAAAAGTTTGACACGGACTTGACATGGGCGAGGAGTTGTTTATAATTCCAGCGTTTTATTCCTTAAAATTCGAAAATATGAGTGATGCAAGAAACCATTTTGGCGGGTTGGAAGGTTGTCCGGATCATGATGAATGCCAGGATAGAAAAATAACTGATGGTTCTTCATGCGAGTCTTGTTTTCGTGGTGAAGCAGTTCGTGGTAGCGTTGATGACATAATGACTTGTTTTAGAAGAGTTCAAAGTGGAATACTTGATCAGAGACTTAATTTCGGCATTGATCCTAGTGCCAGTGGTGGCAAGAGAGGTAGAAATGGTCGAGAATTTGGAAGTCAGGTTTGGCGTGCTTTTGATGATACTGTTAGAGCTATTGACGACGGCAAGTTGTAATAAGGGGGCGGGGATTTTGCTAGGCAGTGTTCACATATATTTTTTGCAGATGGAAGCTACAGATTTTGTGCAGTTCAAGGCACGACGACGAAGTGATACTGGAAACAGGCTGTCCGACAATGAAATTGGAGGACGGTCCTAAACAAGCGAAGGATTGACGCGTAAAATGTTATTCTGTGCAACAGATAGCAAAAAGCATTGCGAATCATT
>Ga0076343_112_pt1 | contig 18354 bp, 15 predicted proteins | sample RifGroF2_FD_67843 | JGI IMG/M metagenome (GOLD analysis project Ga0076343, IMG submission 67843) | Peregrinibacteria bacterium GW2011_GWF2_43_17 | reverse complement strand
ACAAACCTGCCATAGAATTTCATCACACCACCACCCCGACCACATCACCCATCTCTGCAAGGCCCATCACGACCTCTGCCATCTCGGTCTCATCGCCAACGAAGAGAAACAACCTTACGAGTGGAGCTTGCTTACTTTCCCCGACCAGACTAACCCTAAATACGAGGTGGATCAGATGGTGCAGGCGTACAAGACGGGGTAAAACTGCAACTCGCGAAAATTCGCCGCCTCCTGTTATTTGCGTATTTTCGTGGTATGCTATCAAATATGCTTGACAAACAGGCAACCATTTGGTATAAAACGGTTCTGTATTAATTTTTAATCATAAAAAATATGATTGTTTCTAATGAAGATGTCGTTCGTTTGGAAGGCGAGATTTTAGAAAAACGTACAAGCGATCAAATATTGGCTCGCATCCAAGCGGCCAAAACCCGCAATGTTGCCGCGGCGCAACCATTTGTGGTTAAAATCCAACAACCTCAAATAAGCGAGGCGGCAAAAAACGCTGTCGCTGCAGTGCGGGGTACCAGCGGTCATTATGCTTGCGATGCAGATGAAGGCGCGGGACAGGTTCAAAGAAGTTATCTCCTGCCTTTTCCCGATGTAAGTAGCCCCGCTGATTATCAGGGGTCTTTTGGTAAAATATCTCGCAAGATTTATGAAAATGTCGGGGCCGTACAGAGAAATAGCGAAGGAGGTTCAGTTGAGCGCAAAGCGATTAATGTGGTCAAGTATCTTTTGGATTTATTGGGTAATTTATATGAAGGTTTTGAGTCGGAACCCGGTAAAAGATTGCCATCTCCGCACTATAGCGGGAAGAATTCCGATGGACGTGTCGCGGATGCGGGCGCTTGGGATTTTTTTGAGAAGCAGGGGGATGCCATTCTGGTCTTTGTAAAAGGGTTGCAAGATCTTATGAGATTACGTGGAACCGATACGATTGTGGACTTGGCTGTGATGTTGAGAGATATAAATCACGCTTTCGTGGTGGCCGTTGAAGAGCAATTAATTACAGCGGTTCAGAGAAAAGCTCTGGATGAGTTCGTACAATGCGCTTTGGGTGGATTAATCCAAGACGATTATGTGACGCAGGGGGTCGCTAGACCTTGGACTCGGGATGAAGGTGCGTTGAGAGATTTAAGAAACGAAGTGATGGATGAGTTTACCGATGACGAAGTAATCGTCAAAATACAAAGTGGCGAAGCATATTGCGCGATCATGGAGAGAAAGGCGGGCTATACCGATCCGGAGATAAGTGATGAAGATAGGCTAGATATAATAAATGGAATTATTGCTCAGCCAGTCCATGCGTCGTATGTCAATGTTATTAAAGCCGACGTGGAAAACGGTGCTTATAATATTGATATCAGGGAGGCATATAACGAGCTTGGTGTTTTTGGTGGTAATGGTTATGATGCCGATTTGCAACATCTTGTTGATGCGAGTGTTGCCCAGGAGGCGCAAAAAATGGCTTTGAATGAGAAAAGAAAAGCTACGGGTCAGCTTTATAACAAGACGAGCGATACCGATTTGCTTCGACAGGTTGGTACGCGACCTGATTTCAAGGCGCTGGTAACGCGTTTTGAGAGCGATGCCAGGGTTGTTGCGACTCTCCGAGTCGAAGCCGAATTGAGAAGTACGGTTATCAGTCGGATTGTTGAAATAATCGAATCGGTGAATGACGTTTTTGATGCACCGAATTGTATACGCAAGGTGTTCCTTGATCAATCAAGCTTGGCTTATAGGCAATATGTTGCGCCGCTTATCGAGGACCTGTTGGTTAAAGCGAAGAGAGAGGCTTTGGAAGATTTTGATCGTGACGCTGAGAGATTGGTTGATGGCTCTATGGGAACCGCTAGGGCGGAGATGGTTGATGCAAAAGTTGATGCGATAGTCGAAAATGCTCGTTCCAACGAGTTTAATCTGTACGGTGTTCCGGTTTGGTTGTCGGCCGAGGCGAAAGAGGCACTTACGAATGCGGTTGTTGAATGTGGGGAAAGCGCGCGCAGGTATTATAATAAATATTTGTTCTTGAATCCGGTTGTCGGTCAATAATTTATAAATATTTAACTTATAAAAATTATGTGTGCTACGAACAAGAATCGTGATGCTGTCCCCGTTGAGGTTGAAGAAGGCGGGATACCGGATGACAGAATGCTCGGGGTTGAGGTTCCCGGGGAGGATGTTTCGCTTTATCTTGACGATCAGGTCAAATTACAGCTTCGTCGTCTTAGATCCGATATTGCCGTTAACGGGGAACCGAGCGGCGAGAAAATTGATTCTTTGGTTAGGGCGATTATTGATTCCATGCCGGAGCCTTTACGGCAGGAAATAACAGATATTGATGCTTTGAGAGAGGATATCGCGAATGTTTTCAGGGATTTTTTCGCTCTTGTTCAAAGATGCAAAAAAGAACGCAGACAAGTTACAGAACAAGATATCGAGGATGTCGGAGCGGCGATAATCACGGTTTTTTTGAAATATCACGCTCATAGCTCGGTGAACAATCCCGCTTTGGCGAAAAGGAAAGTTCCCGCGGATTACGATCCGACGATTGTTTCAAACAGGAAATGGTTGTTCGGGGTGAATAATACGGCGAACGTGTTGTTGTGGGTGGTTTCTACGGTGACGACATATATTGGCGCACAATATTATGCCGGCACGGGGATTCAATGGTTCGAACGAGTTGTTTCGTATCAATGCGAGCCTCTTTTTAGAATGGCAATAAGGTCGCTTTTGGCCGTATCTGCCGCGGTTGTAACATCGCAAATGGTTTTCAAATTTAAAGAGAGGTGGAGCAAAGAGGTTAATGAAGGGCAAAAAGGAGTTGCAAAAGGTTTTATAGCCGCTTTCGGGTCAATTTCGGCGGGTAAGGGTATGAGAGGGGCATGGAGACAGCTTGCCAGACTTGGAGTTGTTCCCGCGATAGTTATGGCCGCCGTGTTTGCCGATGGTGCCACAAATGTTGCCGGTGTGGTTGCCGGTGTGGGCGGCAGGGCCGATAAGGCAGAGCAACTGGAGGAATCGAGGGATGATCTTAATGCCAGAGTAGCTCAATTGGAAAGATTTCTTACTACCGTGTCTGCGGTGCCGACGGATATGGAGGAAAAAGCGACGGTGGATTTGACGAGTGAGGTTGCCGGAACCAGTGTCACGGGTGTTGCCACCGATGGACCTGTGAGCAGGACAAAGGCGGCGCTTTATAATGAAGAACCTCTCGATCTGGTTGTTTCCGGTCAGTATCCTCGGCTTCAAGAGGAGTTGAGAGGTGCCGTACAAAACTCGGACTTGATGGATGGTCGAACGATTCGACAAGATTTTGAATCCGTGACTAAAGATAGAGCCGAACAAGCTCGAGATCTTTTGGATGGAGTTAAGCGGGCGATTATGCAATTAGATCCGGAAAAAGATATTGAATTTATCAATGTTGATATCAGACAAGTGGTTGCCGACTTGATAAAAGTTACAGATGCCATAGGTGATATGCCGGAAGATATGGAAGAGCGTGCTGAATTGTATAACGGTGTTTTACAAGTTATAGCCGAGATTGCGCTTAAGTCGGGCGCTTATCCCAATGCGCAAGCATCCAATTTGGCTTTGCTTGAATTGCCATCGGTAGATATTGACAGGAGTGTCCCGGAAATTTCCGAAATGAAATACAGAAGTTTTGATGAAATATTATTGGCGGCGACAAGAGGAAAAGATCCTTTTGCGAAAACTTTACTTTGGTCTTTGGCTCTAATCCTTGGTATCGCGGCCACGCACGGCAACCAAGTTTTCTTATGGGGTACAAAGACGGTTTATAGGCAGGATCGTACCAAGTCCGCGAAAGTTGAAGGAGAGTATGCCAAACCGAGAGTTGATGCCATCGTGAACGCTTTGACAATCGCTTTGAATAGCGGGCCTTATGCCAACTATTTTAAAAAAGAGCCTCTTAGGGAGGAAACTGTCAGAGCGGCTGTTGAAGGCAGGATTGATGAGATTGTTGCGGAATTGGATAAGGGTAGTAAGAGAGCGGGTCTTGGTAGAAGACTGCTTGGGATGGTCGGTCTTGGTGAAGTTGCGAGAGGGAATAGCTGGAAAGAGACCGAGATTGCGAGAATGCATAATTTAAAAATGGATGCTATCGGAGCCATCGAGTCCAATCCGAATGAGGTTGCGGGTATTTTGAGCAGGATTCTGCCGGGGTTGATTACGGTTGGTGAGGTTTTGAATCCGGATAGAGAAATATCGGGTTCGACGCTTAGTGCCGCGGAAAAATTGAACGATCAGCATCTTCATGGAGAAAATGTCAGACTGCAGGGTGAAGATTTGGGTAATATTATGATAGCGGCAAATGAGCTCAAGATAATTAATGCTACCGATGAAGAAATCGATGAGGCCGAAATCGCGCTTGTGGCTTTGGATACGAAATATAAAGCGATTGTCGCGGGTGGAATATTCCCTGAAAACAAGAAAGGCTCTTCGGAAGTTGCCGCGATTATCCGCCAAAAAGGTATTGATATAACTGTTGAAAGATTTGGTAATCTTGGGAAGAGGGCTAATAATATCGCTCGAAGTGTTGCGACATATGAGGATGCGAGAAAAGCTTTAGATGAAATTCGTGGAATTGTTTTCCCGGATGATAATCTCGTAGCGTCAGATGAATCGGTTCGAGATGCGAGATTGAGTGCGGAGCAGGCGATTTCCAATGCGAAAGTTACGATTATGGATAAAGTTGCGTTTATGGTTTGTGCGGATATCGCCGAATCCGTGACAAAGGCGACCGAACTTGCCAATTTGGTTGCCGGGTATGATATGGCGAGAAATGCTTTGGTCCAAATTGATGAATTGAAAATCGGTTTACCGAGTTTGATAGCGAAAGGCAGCGCGGTTGACGAAGATCTTTCCTTTTATTGCGAATCAATTTCTGCCGCTAAAACCGCGGCCGAAAAATCTTTTGATGTGTTAAAGAGTAGGGTTAAAAATAGAGTAATATCATTAGTTCTTGCGGAAGTTGATAAAATGAGTGAGCGGGCGAGTGATGGTATCCCCGATACGGAATTGGAAGATATGTTTATAAGGGTGGGAGAATTGGGTGAAGAGCGAATTTTAGGCATGGTTGGAGAGAACGGATACGATCAAAGGCTTTATGATAAAGCGGTGAGCAAGAGTCAGGCGCTTGTTCGTAAAATCGTAACGGCGCGCGATACCATAGCCGCCAGGGCGAGAAGTGAGGAGGCGGCCAAAGCTACCAGGGAAGAAAGAAACGAAGCCATGAGAAAATTCGCCGGTTTGCAATCTTGGTCCAAGACGAGAGCCGGATTCCCGGTCGGTGTTTCCAGAAATGTTCTTGCGGACAACCTAGCTATGCTCTTGGTAGGCAGAACGGTTGCCGGAGGAGCCGGAGTCGCGCCGATAAACATAACCGAGCTGGAGAATGCGTTTGATGGTTATATGGCAGTAGTGCATGCGAAAAGGGAAGAAGCCGAGGCAAGGGGAGATACTGGCACCGTTGCCGGATATAGAAAGATGTTTGAAGATGCGTGCGATGATATGAATTTGTTGAGAGAAAGAGTAGTTGCAGACAGAGCGTAATAATCATTTTTGAAAAAGGTCCTTGATGCGAATAGCGTTCAGGGACCTTTTATAATTTTCTGATTATATCCGTCCTCGTAATTATTCCCTTGAGGTGCCCTTTTTTGTCGGTTACCGGAAGGCGGCTTAAGTTGCGCGAGTTCATTGTTTTAATTATCTCTTCCAGTGTTGCGTTTTCGTCTACGGTTACGAGATTTTCAGACATCAAATCTTTGGCTTTTTGGGCGCAGATTTTTTTCAAAGTTTCGTTGTAGGAGTTCAAATCGTCGAGATAAATCAGTCCGCCCAAGATGGAGATTGCGCGGGGAGTGTGAGGGTTGGATTCGTGTTCGGCGATGTCGGTTTCGGTGATGATGCCGAGAAGTTTTTTATTTTTATCAACGACGGGGAGGCCGCTGATGCCTTCTTTCGCCATCTTGTGAATCAGCTTGTTCACGAGGTCGTTTGGAGATGCCGTGTGGACGCGAGTCGTCATTATTTGTTTTGCGATCATGGGGTGGGGGTTAGTACGGTGGGTAGTATATAGCTTAACAAACGAATAGTCACATAGGCGTTGTGGTATAATTCGAGTGTGAATATTTTTGAAAAAGTTTTTAAATCGTTAAATAAAGCGCGTATCCAATATGTCGTTGTTGGAGGTGTTGCGGTAAACCTGCATGGCTATGTTAGATTTACCGGTGACCTCGACCTTTTAGTCTTGATGGAAGAAGAAAATTTGAAGAAGATGGACAAGGTTATGAAGTCGCTTGGTTATAGTGAAAGGTTGCCAGTTTCGCTTTTGGCGCTAAAAGATCGGCGGCAGGTGCAAAAATGGTTGAAAGAAAAAAACATGCGAGCGTATTCTTTTGTGCCATTGAAAGATAATCCTTTGCAAATCGATATTATCGTTGACGAGTCTTTGCGTTTTCCCGAATTCGAAAAAAACAAGATTGTAAAACGTATAAGCGATACTCCGATTCCCGTTGTTTCGATTCAAGATTTGATTAAGATGAAAAAGAAAGCCGGTAGGGAGCAAGATTTTATCGATCTCGAAGCCCTTATTAATCTGAAAAGTTTATGAAGAAAAAATGCGCGAACAAGCCGGCAAAAAAAATCGAATTCGATGTTGATTTACTTAGACGATGGAAAAAAGTCAATACGCACGGAAAGCTACAATGGTTGTCGGATGCGCTGTATTTTGGGAAGATGAAGAAGTTTTGACAACGTATGGACCACGGAATCGCTTCGCTTTCTGTGGTCTACTTGTCCGGCGGGATATTGTAATAATCGTATAAGAAATCCAACACTTCTTTTCCAACCGGGGCCGCGGTTGCGGTGCACCACTCGCTGGTTTTAGGGTAGTCGAGCTTCGTGAGGATTATGAATTGAGGATCGTCTATCGGACCGAACCCTATGAAAGAAGTGATTGTGGTGCCGGGACCGGTAAGAGCCTTGCCCCATTTGTAAGTTTGGGCGGTGCCAGATTTGCCGGCGACGTAGTGGTCGTCGAGGACCGCTGTCGGGATGCCTTGTTCGATTACGGCGGTGAGCATGGCGACCATCGTGTCTGCGGTCTCTTTTGTGACAACTTGTCTGATAATTTCAGGCTCGTATTCCGTTTTTGTGCCATCAGAGGATTCGGTATATTTGACGACGTAAGGTTGCATCAAAACGCCGTCGTTGGCGATTGCGGCTATGGCTGTGATCATCTGAAGAGGAGTTACGGCGATACCTTGACCGAATGCGTGAGTTACCAATTCGGAGTCGGCCCAATCTTCGTAATATTCAATGTAGCCCGACTCTTCGCCATCGAGTTGTATATCGGTTCTGGTGCCGAAACCAAATCCTTCTATGTAACTTGCGAATAAGCTTCGGCCGAGCAGTTCGGCGACGTAAGACATGCCGATATTGCAGGAGTGGACCAAGACTTCGGTCATAGTTTCCGTGCCATGGTATTCGTCGTTGAAAGTGTGAATTTCAAATTCGTCAACTTGTATCGGACCTCCGCAATAATGAGTGGAGTTTGGAGTGACTTCTCCCGCGTTGATGGCTGCCGACATTGCGACAGGTTTGAAAACCGAGCCGGGTTCGTAAATCGCCTGGATGGTTTTGTTTTTGTAAACTTCGGGGCCGTAAAAATTTTCATAAGAGTACCAAGTTTCGGGATCGTCTTCGTCTTGAAAAATCCTGATTCTCTCGTCGGGATCGACGTGAGTGTAGAGCCAATAAGTCGGCTCTTCTTCCGTGCCCATATTGTAGACGTATTGGAACTGTTCGTCCGTGAGTTCGATTTCGGTCAGATCGTAAACATCGCCGTATATGTTGGGATCGTATGTCGGGTAGTTCGCCATGGCTAAAATCTCTCCCGTTTCGGGATCCATTACGATGACTTGACCGCTTTCGGCTTGGTAATTTTCGACTCCTTTTTGAATAAGTTTTTCCACTTCAAGCTGAATGGTTCTATCAAGTGTTAACATGATGTTGTCGCCATCTTCCGCAGGATCAATCACGCTGTCGCCGACAGTGATTTGGTTGCCGGTGCCGTCTATTTGAGAAGTGAAATAACCTTTTTTACCGGTTAGGCTTGAGTTGAAAAATCCTTCGATGCCATATTGTCCGACTCCCGCGTAATTTACGTAGCCGAGCACTTGTGAGGCGAGTTCTCCTTCCGGATAATAGCGGTAATATTCTTCGATCATACCTATTCCGAGGAAGTTGTCGTCGGGGTCGTTGTCGATGAGGTCTTGTATTTGCGATGAAATTTCCGGTTCGAGCTTACGTTTTAATACGATGTAACGGTTGGTGCCTTCGAGTGTGCTTTCGAGCGTTTCCGCGTCCACTTGGAAAATTTCCGCGAGCGCTTTGGCGACGTCACCTTTGTCGTTGATTTCCGGTGGCATTGCGTAAACATCGCCGTTTTCGGTGACCAATATTCCGTCGAGGTCGGTCGTGGTCAGTTCGGTGATCGTTTCTTGGTCAACCTCTTCCGCGAGGAGAATTTGCGAGCGAGTTTTTTCGCCGAGTTCGTCTTTGAGGTTGTCTTGAAAATCTTCAAAAAGTTCGGTGTCTGTCTTGAGAGCGATTTTCGAGAGGGCTTCTTCGCGGGTGAGTTCATCTTCGATTTCGTATGCCGTGTCGGTTTCCGTTTCCATTCGTTCCGTATCGAGTTCTTTTTCTTGTTCGAGATCGAAAATCAACGGCGTCAGCGTTTTGGCCACCAGGTCGGGATTTTCAATCAAATACGGGTCTGCGTAAAGTAGGTTGAGGGTTGTGTTTGTCGCGAGTTTGAAAACTTCGCCGGAGTTTTTATCTTCTATTAAAATCTCGCCCCTGCGCGCGGGAAGTTCGGTAAAGCCGCTGTGTTCTTTTTGCGCGATGTCGTGATAGTAGCCGTGGGATATGACTTGAAGTTGGAAAAGGCGAACGGTGATTATGCCCGTTATCAGAAAGATGAAAATTGTTGCGATTTTAAGGCGAGGGCTCATAGCAGATCCATGAATTTTTTAATGATTTTGGAGCTTTCGGCGCGGTTGATTGAACGATTCGGCTCGAAATTTCCTTCCGGTGTTCCTTCGACAATTCCATAGGCGGTTGATTGCAAGACCGCTGTGTAGTACCAATCTTCTTGCGATATGTCGGGGTATGAGTTTCCCGGTGCGCCGGCATTATTTTCCATTACCAGCGTCAGTGCGTTTGAGATAATTTGTACCGCTTCCGCTCTTGTGATATTTGCATTCGGATAAAAATATCCGTCATCATACCCTTTTACAATTCCCAAGCAGGTTGCGGTGTGAATATCGTCGGAATACCAATCTTCATAAGAGATGTCCCAGAATGCCGTGCTTGTGTCGGTGCAACCGTTTTCGAAATAACCTTTTTCGTACAAGGCTCTCATAATGAGGGTTATAAATTCCGCTCTCGTGATTTCACTGCTCGGTGCGTATGTGCCGTCTTCGTATCCTTCAACCACACCTTCGGAAGTTAGATAATAAACATCTTCTCCGTACCACTCTGCGCTGTCAACGTCGGAGAAATCTTGTTGCGAGTTCGTGATTGTCTCGAAACTTTCGGTTGTCGTTTCGGTTGTTTCCCAGAAGTAGTCTTCGATGTTCAAGATGTCGTCGAAGTCGAGTTCAAGCGTGAGCTTGGAGTCTGATGCGGAGCTTGTTGAGAGCGATCTGTAAAAAACGTTGTGAAACAGCGAGAAAAAGTTGTCTATTGCGTTTCTCGCTTCGTCAAAATCGCTGTCCGTTCCGGCGACTTCTTCGATTTCCGAAATGAGGTCTTTTATATACCCGCTCGCATTGTCTATTCGGAAGTATGTGATGCTTGTCGATTCTTCGTTTTTGTCTTCAAAAAGTCTGTTGAACGTGTCGGTATCAGATAAATTTGCTCCATATTCCTCTTCGATATCCGGATTGGTTGATATGAGAAGGATGTCGTCTTCCGTGATGCCGATTGTGATTATTGTGTCAAAGAAATCGTCGGGCATATAAATGGCGTACGGGTTTTCGGATTTGGGCTGGGTGATGTCTATGGTGAATGTCGTCATGTCGCCTTCAAGCATCTCAACCGTCGTGTTTTCATCCGGGTTTGCTTGTATTTCCGTCCAAATCCAATCTATTATTTTATTCAAAGTCAGTTGCGCGACGATTGAGTTTTCACTTACGTCGGTCATAATCGTGATTGTCGGCAAATAGTCGCCGCTGTCCTGGATCAGGAAGCCGAAACCTTGAGTCAGGATGGGAAGAAATTCGGATTCGAGGTCTAGCCCGAGCGTGTTGTAGAAAGAGGTCGTTGTCGCGTCAATGTCATTTTTGGTTAAAACACCGGATGATTGCAGTACGTCCCACATGTAAGCAGGGTTGAAAAATTCGGTGTAGAGAATCGGCGTATCGGATGGCATATATTCATATATACTCGGGACCGCATTGACTTCCGAATAATCGATTCCGAGGTTTTCGAGCACCGATTCGTCGGTACCGGAGTGGTTTTGGATTTGAAATCCGGCAGAAGTTTGCTCGATTGAAAGTCCATAATTTTCCATGGCGAGAAGCATGCTCGTTTCCGTGCTTTCTTCAACAAATGTCGAAATGAAATAGTCCAGATCCACGTATAGATTTATAAAATTGCCTTCCAGAAATTCGGATTCGGTTTCAATGTATTTTTCGTTGGTTGCAAGGGACGACTCGGCGGTGGTGGCGAGTATTTCCGTGAGTGCCGTTTCGTAAGGTGAGTCCACCACGAATAAATATCCGTCCTTATATGCGAAATATGATGACGATGCCCATTCGGTATTGATGTAATATATTTTCGGGTCGGTTTCCGTCACGAGGTCGCTCAAATACGTGCCGCAAAGTGTCAGTATGGAGTTAAACTCCTCTTCTGTTATTTCGATTGCCGCTACTGTTGCGAGCGTTTCTCCGAATCCTCCCACGCTTATGCCATTTTCCGATATCGCCGATTGTAAAATTTCCGATATTGCCGTTGCGTCGGATGTTTGGTCGGTTCCCAAGCTTCCCGATACGGCCGCTTCCCCATAGATGGTGACGTATGTATCGTAAAGTTCGTTCAAGGTGGATGCGGTGTTTTCGGGATATAGGTTTACGAGGTAATAAGTTTCTGCTGGGAAGAGGCTTGCTGTCGGGTTTGTGTTGTCGCTGGCGGAGGATGGTAGGACGTAGATTGCAGATAACAGGAGGCAGATGATGAGTTTTTTCACCGATGTTTTTTGTTAGAATGTGCTTGAAGTTTACATCCTAATTCGGTTTGTGCCAAGAAGCCGTATACAATTAGTTTACAATTATATTTTTTTTGTATATAATTAGCGCAGAGTTGAATTTTCTTTATGGATATCAAGAATGTTATTCTGGGAGTTGCGGAAAGAAAGAAGGTGTTTTCAACGAATGATGTTCTTGTCGCTTTGCAGAAAAGGTATACGAGGGCTTATGTGCTCAGATTTATAAATCGGCTTCTTAAATCCGGCGAGCTTCGCAAGTCGGGCTCCACCCATTCGTCTTTGTATGCCAAGGCCGGTAAAGAGAAGTTCTTGCCCAATTCTTTTTATAAGCGTTACGCCAATAAGAATCTTAAGGAGCATGAAATATTGCAAGAGTTTGTGTCTGCCATTTCCGTTGTTGATGATTTGCCCGAGAATATTCGTAACATTTTCGCTTACGCTTTTTCGGAGATGGTTAATAATGCGATAGAGCATTCATCGTCGGCGTTTATTTCCATAAAAGTCGAGAAGATAAAGAGAATGTTGCGTTTTGAGGTCAAAGATTTCGGCGTAGGCGTTTTCCGTAATGTTATGCGCAGACGCAAGCTCGAGTCGGAACTTGATGCGATTCAAGATTTAATGAAGGGGAAAACAACCACGATGCCGCATGCTCATTCCGGTGAAGGTATTTTTTTCACTTCCAAGGTTGCCGACGTTTTCGTCTTGGAAAGTTTCGGTTATCAGTTGAGGGTTGATAACAAGGTCGAAGATGTTTTTGTAAGCGAAGTTCCGTCCGTGGAGCGCGGTACGCGCGTTGCGGTTGAAATAGACGATACGTATCGGGGGCGTTTAAACGATGTTTTTAAAAAATATTATACCGATCCGGACGAGTTGGCTTTCGATAAGACGGAGATCAAAATCCGGCTTTATGCGATGGGACCCGTTTATATTTCTCGTTCTCAAGCGAGGCGCGTTCTTTCCGGGTTAAACAAATTTCGTATGGTAATCTTGGATTTTGATAAAATATCCGGAGTCGGGCAAGCCTTTGCCGATGAAATTTTCAGAGTTTTTAAAAAGCGATATCCTCGGATTCAGCTTGTTCCGATAAATATGAACGAGGCTGTCAAATTCATGATCGAGCGTGTTGCCAAAGATTAATGGGTGATGCGAAGCTATTGAGCCGTTAAAACAGCCTATTGATTTCGAGTTGCGAAAATGGTATAATTTAAAGATAAAAATTCAAAACAAAAATGTTTTATGCTTAAAAAAGATCTCAAGATCAAGGCGGATGCGATGATTCTGCGGAACCTGTTTTTGAGTTTGAAAGACAGGGAAGAATGGAAGGGGATGGTTCCGACGATGAAGGTTGCCGATTTGAAAAGACTGGTCGCGATTTTGGAGAAAACGGAATCTGATTTTAAAGGTTTTCTTCTTGAAGTCGCGAAAAGAGATCCCGAGCATAAGGTTATTCAAAAACTGAAAGCTTATGGGAAAAATGCTAGGAAAGAGATTGCCGATACGGAGCATGAAAAAGAGGTTTCGGAGGCGGAAGAGGGTTTGAAAAACGCTTTAAATAATTAATTTTAAAATTTATGAGTAGTGATTCATCAGCAGAAGTACCACAACCCGTAGAAGATCCGACGACGGCGTTGGATGCGCAGATTGATGATAAGCAGGGGCAGGTGAAGGCGATAATCGATGATGAAAAAAAGACGGAGGTGTCCGATGACGCATTAAAGGAGCGTTTGGATAAAGATTATGCCGAATATCAGCGCGTGCTTCTCGAGCAGGTTGATGCGTTCCAGAACCAAATAGACGATTCCACGTTGCCTCCCGAGAAAAAGACCGAGATGTTGCAAGAGGTTTTACAAATACTTCAAAGTGTCGGCGTGGTTGAACAACAATATTGGGAAGTTGCCGAGAGCAGCGATGAGGTTGTGCCGCCTCAAGTTGATAGGTCTAATTTGAATAATATTTATACGGATATGAATGCGAGTCTTAATCGCCTGAGAGCGGAATTAGCCGTTCCCGCGGCTGCTCCAGAGGCGGGTTCGGATGTTTACGAGGTTCAAGATGGCGATACCCTTTCCAAGATAGTTGGAAATAAATTCGGTGTTGCTTGGGATGCCGGACGTGAAGACACGAAGAAACATTTCGCAATTGTTATGGCCATGAATGGGTTGGTTAATGCGGGCAGAGATCCGAATACCGCTCCGAATACCGGTACCAGTATAGATTTGAGCAAAATTGATGTTAGGACTTTGGATATAAATAAAGGGTTTGAAGATTATCTTGCCGTGTCAAGTTCCGCTCCTTATGTAAGCGCTTTGAGGGCGTTGGCGGGGGGGAGAAGAGTGGGTGGTGGAAGCGGTGGTGGCGGTAGTGGAGCGGCAGGTGAAAGTAGCGAAGTAGCGATGCCTTCCGGCATAGGAGGTACGCTCTCTCATGACGATGGTTTGGAACTTGGTCTTGTTGTTCCAAAACCGCCGGACGGAGAGCGTATTACGCACCCGGAAAGCTGGATATATGGCAGGCTGTTATCTGACGATTACGGAGAGCAACTTGTCAGATGGAATTTGGATTACATCCCCAATGAAGAAGTTGCGGAAGATCTCGCCGAAGGGCTCGGTATTTCCAAGCATGAAGGTGGCAAGCATACGGTTTTAATTGGTTGGAAATTCAATCCCGACAAACATGTTTATGTCAGAACGGAAAAAGGTACATGGTCAAAAGATCCTTATCTCGATCTTGAAAAAGCATTATTTGAGGCGAAAGAGTCCACTCCGAAAGTTATGGATTTGGAGGAGGCGCTGGAAAAAGGTGTGGTTACCTCAACTCTTGAAGATGAATCTTCCGACAATCATGACGATTATACTATGATCGACGGATATAAATGGGTGAGCGATGATTCTACGAATGAAAGATATTGGCAAGTAGAACCTGTGACCAGTAGTAATTTGACTGATGCCGAGCGTCAATTCGTTGATGAACAGTTCAAAACATACGAAAATAACCCCCCTAATCCTAGATACAAGGATCGACCATTTCTTTTAACTGGTAATATGATTTTATTCCGAACTACTAGAGAGAGCGATCCTATAGTGGTAGATGGTGCGAGTGGTTATAACGATCCGTTACGGTTAGCACAAATGTGTGATTATTTGAATCAGAAGTTTCAAACTGAAATTATTAATCCTCGAAAATCGCCCGTGAAGAGTGTTCAGGCCAATACTCCTCCTGGTCGTTCTACGTTTGCATAATATCGTTTGTTTTTGGTAATAAGTTTTTAAAGATGATAAGCTTTGTCTATACTTAATTTTTCGTTATGCAAAAACTCCTCCTTCCACATGGGCTGCGTCTTGTTACCAAACATCTTTCGGGGACGAAAGCGGTAACGGTTTTGATTTTGTGTGGGGCGGGGTCGAGATATGAACATGCGGGGAATCGCGGGATTTCGCACTTTTTGGAACACATGTTTTTTAAAGGGGCGGATAAATATAAAAACGCGAAGGCGGTGTCGGAAGCGATAGATGGTGTGGGTGGCGAGTTCAATGCTTTTACGGGGAAAGAGTACGCGGGATATTATGTAAAAGTTGCGGCGGAACATTTTGAGACGGCGTGTGATGTTTTGTCGGATATGCTTTTAAATGCAAAATTCGATACGAAAGAAATAGATAAAGAGAGGGGCGTGATTTTGGAGGAGTACAACATGTATCAAGATACGCCGATGTATCAGATTGGATGGGATTTTGAAAGATTGGTTTTCGGCGATCAGCCGATGGGATGGGATCAAATCGGTACGAAAGAGTTGATTAAAAACGTGACGCACGAAGATTTTGCCGAATATAAAAAATCTCTTTATACGGCGGACAATTGCGTGATTGCGGTTGTCGGGAATGTTTCTGAAAAAGATGTTTTGAAAGTTGTTGGCGAGAAATTCAAATTTGGAGTGAATAAAAAAGCCAAAGTATTCGAGGCGATTAAGGGCGGGCTTTCTGCGGAGAAAACTTTTATGCATAAAAAGAAAACCGAACAGACTCATATCGTTTGTGGTGCGGAAGGCGTGCCGGAGTCGAGTGTTGATCATTATCCGGTGCAAGTTCTATCTGTTATTTTGGGTGGGGGAATGAGTTCGAGGATGTTTTTGTCGGTGCGCGAAGAGAAGGGGCTTTGTTACTATATCAAGACGGCGACGGACGATTATACTGATTGCGGAATTATTTCCACGAGCGCGGGTGTGGATATTGAGCGTGCCGGGCTGGCGATTAAGGCGATTAAGGGCGAATATGCTCGAATTTGCGATGAGATTGTGGACGAAAAAGAGCTAAGGAAAGCTAAAGAGTATATGAAGGGCAAAATCGTTTTGAGCCTTGAAGATAGCGAAGAGATGGCGCATTTACTCGGGAAATACGAACTTCTTTATGGGCGGATGAAAACGCCGGAAGAGGTGCTTTTCGCGATCGAGGCGGTGACGGCGGAAGATGTGATAAGGGTTGCGAGAAAATTGTTGACGGAAGAGAAGTTGAGGGTGGCGGCGATAGGGCCCAGGGAGATTTGAAAAAGTGTTTGTTCAGTAGTGGTGGCGATCTGTGGAGAAAATTGCGATTAGTGCCATTAACGCAAAATGGTCAAAACGTATTTTTATCAAGCGGTAATGAATTCCGCCAAGTATCAATACGATAATTTGATTTTGTTTCTGAAACAACGGTTATAATTATATAGGATAAGGCTAATGGCCGCCTAGCTTGCGTTCCCCCTGTTTCGTAGTATAATCAGCTTTAAATCAAGTTGTATTTTATGAGTGGAGTGGATCAACAATCCGAGAGGATGGCGATGATAGGGCGCTCCAGGATGGTGCGTAATTTTGCTATGAAAGTGCTTGCCGAGCCGTATGAAGGCAAAGTTGATTTGCCGGATGAGGAGATCATGGCTATGGTTCGGGAGCGTGATGGAGGATTTTATATTCAAATTACATATTCGGATGGTATTCGGCTTAACAATTCTTTGTGGTTTTTGGATGAATGTGGAGGAATATATGTTTGTAAAGGATGTAGGCCGGAAAAGGAATGTCAAGAAAAGGCCGGGGATGAGGAGCTTTTGGAATTGGCGAAAATCATTCGTGAATTTGATACGATCAGACCTCCGGTTAAGAGGTATCGTCCATTGAGAGATTTTCTTGCAAGACTTACCGGATGAAAGAAATCGAAATAAAAATTTTGGGGATTGAGAAGGCGTTGCTTGAGCACAAAATTCGTGCGCTTGGAGGGTTTAAGATTGGCGGGGGAATGATGGTGGTGAGGCATTTTGATTTCCCGGACGGGAGACTGCGCGCGAAGGGTAAGTTGATTAGGGTGAGATCTATCGGCGACGAGGTTCACGAATTTGCTTATAAGGGACCGAAAATCAAGAGCGGGAAATGCAAAGTGCGTGAGGAAATTCAGGCGCTTGTTTCAGACCCGTCCGCGGTTTGCCGAGTTCTTGATGCGGTGGGTATGAAGGAGACTTTTTATTGTGAAAAAAAACGCGATTCTTGGGAACTCGATGGGGTGCATATAGATATCGATCGGTATCCGAAAGGGATTATTTATGCCGAGATAGAGGGGCGATCGGAGAAGATCGTGTATGGCGTGCTTGAGAAGTTAAAATTGGAGAATATTGAGGTGAGTTGCGAGACGGCGGAGGCGTTGTTTAAAAGAAAATGGCCGAAGATTAAATTGAACGGGTTGCGATTTTAGGATAAAATTTTTTGCGAAGTTTGTGTGATTTAAATTTTAACAAAAACAAAAAATGAAAACTTTGAAGAAAATCGGGGTAGCGTCATGTGCGAAATTTTATGCCGTGATGCTGGCGGTGATGTATGGGTTCGGCGGAGTGATAGTGACAATTGTCGGGCTGAGCGTGTTTGTGACGGGAGGTGGATATTATGTTCTTGGTGGAGGAATTGGCATATTGGTAATCGGCGTACTAGCGGGATTGGTTATCGGATATTTTGCGGGAGGGCTGTGCGCGTTGATTTACAATGCGATTGCGGGGAAGATCGGCGGGATACAGGTGGAGCTTGAGTAGGGAGGAAATGTTTTTAGCGGAAAGCCGGTGCGAATTTTGGTATAAATTTTGTGTGTTGCAACGCGAGGTTGTTTCGTGAGGCGTTGTGGAGGCGTGTTTTTGTGTGCGAAAATCGGGGCGAATTCCGATACGAAATTGATGCGAGGTGTTGATGTTGAGAAGTTTTTTCGCGAAATTCTGACACGAATTCAGCATGCTACAACATGGTGGCGGAGGCGATTTTTACATTAAAACCACGTTCCCGTAACGCGGAAAAGGTGAGCGCGCCATCACTGCGCGAAAAGTCCAGTCGAGATGGTGGATTTCCTCCTGTTAAAGTGGTATATAGTTGATAGAAAATAATCACAAAAATATGAAAAACATACATGCGGAATTTGTGAAGTATGGGAAGAGTGCGAAATATTGGCTGAGACGGTGCGCTTTATTGTTACCCGAGATAGCGCGAGAGGAGATTTGGCGCGAAAAAGGTTTTTCAAGTATTTACGATTATGCGGCGAAATTGGCAGGGATGAGTAAGGCGATGGTGGATACGGCGTTGTGGGTTATCAGAGCGGTAGAATGAAGGAGATTGTGGAGAAGAAGGGTATTAACTGCGTGAAGCCGGTAATAGCAATCGTGACGAAAGAAAATGCCGGATTCTGGGCCGAGAAAACAAACACGATGAGCAAGGCGGAACTCGACCCCCGGGGAGAATAAGATTGAATCTGTTAATGTCGAAATGGAGCTAGACCCGAAGGTGGCCGAACTTCTCAAGAAGATGAAAGGCGATCGTGATTGGAATACGTTCATGAAGGAGCTCATGGACGGACAGCCCAAGCCCGAACCTGTGAAAACAGAATCACCCTACATTCCCGTCGCAATCAAGAAACACGTTGCCACCAAAACCAACGGCATCTGTGCTCATCCCGATTGCAACAAACCTGCCATAGAATTTCATCACACCACCACCCCGACCACATCACCCATCTCTGCAAGGCCCATCACGACCTCTGCCATCTCGGTCTCATCGCCAA
>Ga0076343_111_pt1 | contig 32267 bp, 24 predicted proteins | sample RifGroF2_FD_67843 | JGI IMG/M metagenome (GOLD analysis project Ga0076343, IMG submission 67843) | Peregrinibacteria bacterium GW2011_GWF2_43_17 | reverse complement strand
TCATTCGTGCGTATATTGAGAACCAAGGTCAAGAAGATGCGGGACAAGCGAAGCTTGAACTACGCTAACCCCGCCTGCGTAAGCTGGCGGAAGTTTAGGACCTCGCTTACCGTCCCGCTAAGCGGGACGGTAGTGCTGTGGAGTCGTTCGAAATAAAAATAACAATCTGTGTGTTTTGTTTTCCGTTTGACTAAGGGTTATCTTTTCATTAAATTGCTTTTGCTTTTTTGAAATTAATGGGCGAGTAGCTCAGGTGGTTAGAGCGCGTCGCTGATAACGACGAGGTCAGTGGTTCGAGTCCACTCCCGCCCACCAAAGGCCGGAAGTGAAACAGACGGCCTATTCTATAAGCTGATTGCGATAGCAATCTCCTTATAAAACTTATTGAATACTGTGGGGCATTAGCTTAGTTGGCTAGAGCGCCGCGCTTGCACCGCGGAGGTCGAGGGTTCGACTCCCTCATGCTCCACCACCACAGTGCGCAGTTCCGCGAATAGATTTGGACAAGACTCGCGATTGACGTCTTGGTCGTTTATTGTTATAATTTAAAGAAGTAATTTTGTGCAAATATGGATAAAGGTAAGTATATTGTTCCGCATAGTGGAAAGAGGCGCTTATATGATGTTCCTGTTCAAACAGAAGAATTGGATCAGGTTGTTCGAGAGCACCCGGGAGATGATCCGTCGTGTTTTGCAGTAAGATATTCAACAAGAGCATGTACTTTAAAAGTTTTTAGAGATAAAGGACCAAAAACTTATGTTGGTACTGACGTGCCCAAATCAAAACCTCTTCCCGTATTTTCTCCCGATTCGGATGATCGATGGAGGAAAATTCATGATGCTATCGACGGAAAGATTGCGGGTTTAAACGAGGGTGATTTTACTAGGTTTTATACTGGAGAAAGTCGTGTTCGATTGGAAATACCTTTGGTTGAATTGGCCGATATCGATTTTGTTCAAGAAGAAATTGATTTGAATGAAGATAATTTTCAGAAGGTGGGCTTACTTGGTAGAAAAGCTTGGGTGGGCGAGATGTTTGAATACGTGCAAGAAAAAATCAAGATGTCTTTTTTCTCAGATTCGCCAAGAGGGATTTTGGCAAAGCGAATTAGAGACGCTTCTCCAGGAAAATTATGGGGTAGAGGTTCCGTATCGTGTCGGTTTAGTGTTCGAGATGGTTTGCTTGTTTTGAATTTATCTTGTGATAAACCGAGGAGTCCTCGCAATAGCAGTAAGGGCGATGCCGATATGGGCGTTGTTGTTGAAGGTTTTGCTACCGATATTGATTCTTTCGATTTGGGAAGTGTTGATATTGCCGAAAGGGTTAAATTCTTGAGACGTGTTTCTGTTTTTTTTGAGATTTTATCGGATCGTTTTCTTGTTGCCGATAAGGAACATCGGCTTTTGAAACTGAATATAACCGGGCTTTTGAGCAAGGAATTCCGTGATTTCCTGGGATTGATCGAGAGTGTTAATGAAACCGAGGGATTTGAAAGTGCTTTCAGGTTGCAGAGAGGTTATATTTTCGAGTTGGTTTCGAATTTAGCATCGAAATGGAAAAATATTTTCAAAGAGTCTAAAGAAATTTGGAAAGAAGATTTCGATATTCCGCTTGCAGGTAATGTTAGCGTTTGTATGCCTAATGCGACCAAGATAGTTTTGGATAGATTTGGGAGTGAAATTTGCAGAAAAGTTGATGTTGGCGGATATAGTTTTTTGTTTACTCCCGTTTCAAAATCAGGCTCTGACAATTCTTATTTAGAATGTCTGTTTTTCGTTTTAACTCCGGATGGTTTTTGTTATCCGAGATTGGCTTATAAATCCAGATCGGGGGTTAGATGGAGGGTCTCTTCGTATCTAGGTACATATGGGAAAGGTTTTTCTTCTTATGCCTCTGAAACGATTCCGATTGACGAAGTTGATAGTGTTTTGAATGAACTTGAAAGTTCGTTTGATGGTTCCAGGATAATCTCTATGGATTTTGATTTTCCCAGTGATGATGCGAGAGAGATTGAGACATATGATCGCGAGGGTGTTGTAAAGAGGTTGCCGTTACCTGGTTTTTATCATTTATCGGATATCGATCCGAATCTCGCTTTGGCTCATAGGGAAGATGTTGATAGGTTCTTCGGCCAAGATTCTGTTCCGGATGATTTTATTCCTGATTTCAGCAAGGATCCTGCTACTGTTTATGTTCGTATGGATGGAGTTCGAATAGAAAAATATGAGCATAATTATCGCGGAATACAGCTTCATTTTGATATGGTTTCAGATATAAAAGGTCGTGTTTGGGTTGATCATATACAGGAGGTTGGTGGTGAAATAACCAGCTTTGGTACGAGAAAGTCTGTTTTACTTTGCGGTCCGTTTTCAGTTAAGCCTCATCAGTATGATAAAGATATAACAGGGCTGAATCCCGCTGAATCTGTTGTGGTGGCTAAACAGTATAGTTTCGATGACGGTATCAATGTTGAGCGAACTTTGGTTGTTGAGCATGATGATACTCGTCCCGTCGACATGGTTCCCTCCGATATTGGTTATGGATATCTCGATATAACGCCATTATTTGATAGGTTGCCATTGATTCAGGCTTATAGGAAAGCAAGAGGTATATGGAGGAAGGCTGATTAACTCTTTAAGTTTGGCGACTTTTCTGGTATAATTAAACGATATACCTTTTTGTCAAATTTTCTAGCAGATGTTTCAATTTGTTAAATACAAAACGCCGAAATTAACAAGCCGAGGGAGAGTATTCTCTTATATGATTTTCTTCTATTGTCTGGCTGTTGCGATAGTGTCGCCGATTTTTCCGGGATATTTGGAAGATGTTTCGAGGTCGGAATTTTATGTGGGGCTTTTTGTGGCGGTATCTTCGTTGATGACTTTTTTGGGGAGCTTGTTGGTTCCGAAATTTTTGCACAAATATTCCAGGATGCTTCTTTTGTATGCGGGTTTTTTGGGGATGGCGTTGGTTTTCATGATGTATTTTTTTGCGAGCGGATTTTATCCGGTTTTATTTTTGCAGTTTGTGAAAGGGTTTGCGATAGCGATATTGCTCGTGGTGATACCTTTGATGGTTAAAGATTATACGGATGAGGATAAGTTATCTAAAGAGGAGGGGGTTTATTATTGGTTTATGAATATCGCTTGGATTATCGGTCCGATTTTGGGAGGTCTTTTATCTTTAAAATTCGATCAAAGGTTTCTGTTTTTGTTTTCGATGGTTGTGTTTGTTTGCGCGGCTTTCTTTTTGCAACATAAGAAAGTATCTCTGATTGCCGATAAAGTTAATAATGTTACGAGACTTCCGTTAATTTATGGGATTAAGCAGTTTTGGACCAGGAAACAGTTGCGTAAGGCGTATTTGGTGGATTTCGGGTTGTATTTTTGGTGGGCGATTTCCACAATTTCGGTGCCTTTATATATGTTGCTTTATGATTTCAACGATTTTTATATAGGTATAGTCATGGCTTTGACACTTGTTCCTTTGGTTGTGCTTGAAAAGTGGGTGGGGGAACATGTTAAAAATGGCAATATGGGTGCGAATATCAGGAAGGGTTTTTTGATTATGGTTTTGGCGCTGATGGCAACTTTTATATTTAAAAATGTTTATTTTTCCATTGCGATGTTTGTCGTGGTGAGCATCGGAGCGGCTTTTGTCGAGCCTGTAAAAGAAACTTATCTTTTTATGCATCTCGGCAAGCATGAAGAGGCCGATCTTTTTCCCATATATTCCACTGCGAGGCAACTGGGATATTTCGTCGGACCTATTTTTGGGGGGATTGTCGCGGTTTTATTCGGATATGAAATCTTGTTTTTGGTTACGGGGTTTGCTTTACTACCTATGGTTTTCGTGGGGCATTTAATACACAAAGAATAATGAACAGATATATAGTTGGGTTTGGCGCGATGGTTGCGGGTTTCTTGATCCTTATTTATCGTGCAAAACTTAAAGATATTACGGGAGATATCGGGTTTGCGGAAAAGTATCTTGGGTCGGGCGGAACTTGGACCTTTTATATTCTTTTGGGGATTTTTACATTTATATTCGGGCTTATGTGGGCGGCGGGGACTTTTCAGGGGGCTTTTGAAAGTTTGTTTGGGAGTTTTTTTTAGGGCGCGCGAGTGGAACGATTTTTCCGTTTTAAGGTTTGGCGATGCGGGTGCGGGGGCCGTGAATTCCATGTGATTTTTCGTATATTGCAAGATTTTTCAAAAAAAGTGTTGACATCAGGTTCTCGGATAAATATAATCTTTTCGCTTTGTTAAGTTAAACCAAATTAATTGGTACTGAAAAACTCAAACTTTTACGCAATCTTCAGCTTAAAGACTTAAGCGGTCCCAAACTTCCGGGTTTAGGTTGAAGAGTGCGTAGAATCGCACTCTTTTTTATCTTCTGAAGCTCATTGACAATTCGTTAAGTAATGGAAAACGGCAATCAAGTAGAATTAAGTTAAGTTTAAAAAATATTTTTATTTTTGCCTGATAATCTTTCTGTAAGTTATCAGACAAAAAGTGAGGAAGTCTCATAAGTAAATTGTAAACAAGGCGTAGAGTGAATGCCTAGACTCGAGATTCCGATGAAGGACGCGGCAAGCTGCGATAAGCCTCGGTGAGTTGCTAAGCAAACAGTGACCCGGGGATTTCCGAATGGGGTAACCCAATCCGAGTAATGTCGGATTTTTCTTCCGCTTTGCGGAAGAGAGGACACTTGGTGAACTGAAACATCTAAGTAACCAAGGTAAAGAAATCAAATTCGTCTTATGACGATATAGAGATTCCCTTAGTAGTGGCGAGCGAAAAGGGAATAGCCTAAACTTTCCCGCATTGCGGGAGAGGGTTGCAGGACTCCAATATGGATATATTTCCTATTAATCGAATGTCTCTGGGAAGAGCGGCGAAACAGGGTAAAAGCCCCGTAGATAAAAATAGGTTTAAATCCTAGGATGTTCCTAAGTAGGGTCGGACACGTGTAATCCGGCTTGAATCTGGGAGGACCACCTTCCAAGGCTAAATAGATCTCGAGAGCGATAGCGAACTAGTACCGTGAGGGAAAGGTGAAAAGCACCCCGGTTAGGGGGATGAAATAGAACCTGAAACTCTATGCCTAAATAAAATCGGAGCTCCGCTTCGGCGGAGTGACGGTGTACTTTTTGTAGAACGGACCAACGAGTTAGTTGTATGCGGCAAGGTTAACTCCTTATTTGGAGGTAATCGTAGCGAAAGCAAGTCTTCACCGGCGAATAGTCGCATGCACTAGACCCGAATCCGGGTGAGCTACCCATGAGCAGGCTGAACCTCGAGTAAAATCGAGGGAAGGGCCGAACCCACCGTTATTGCAAGAGCGGGGGATGACTTGTGGGTAGAGGAGAAATTCCAATCGAACCCGGGGATAGCTGGTTCTCTCCGATATAGCTTTAGGGCTAGCCTCGATTTTATAGCACTGGGGGTAGAGCTCTATTTAGACTAGGGGACAAAATAAGTCTACCAAATCTAGATAAACTTCGAATACCGGTGTGCATTAATCGGGAGTCAGTCAGTGACAGCTAAGTGCCATTGACATGAGGGGAACAGCCCAGACCGACGTCTAAGGTCCCTAATAGAACTTAAGTGGCAAAGGATGTGGGATTGTTTATACAGCCAGGATGTTTGCTTAGAAGCAGCAATCATTTAAAGAGTGCGTAACAGCTCACTGGTCTATGTGATCCCGCGCCGAAAATACAACGGGGCTCAAAGTTCTAACCGAAGACACGGGTCCTTCTCGCATTTATGCGAGAAATGGGCGGTAGGAGAGCGTTCTCAGCAGCAATGAAGGTCAATCGTAAGGTTGGCTGGAGCGCTGAGAAGTGAAAATGTTGGTATAAGTAGCGTAAAGTCAGGTGAAAACCCTGGCCACCGAAAATCTCAGGTTTCCCAAGCCACGTCAGTCGACTTGGGGTTAGTCGGTCCTAAGGTGTAGCTGAAAGGCGAAGCTGATGGACGACAGGTTAATATTCCTGTACAACTTGTATTTCGCCAGAGCAATACTGGAACACGGCATTTTTTCAAAGTTTCTGAAGACTTCGGTTGGATGAAGCCTAGAAATTTGCCAAGTGAAGGTGGCGCTAGCTAAGGAGTGACGCTTTTGGATAATCAGAGCAGATTAATGAATTTCTGTGCAATCTCTAAGTTTATGTTCCTATAGGTAAATCCGTAGGGATTCGCGAGGAGTGACGCAAATTCTGTCCTTTGTGACGGAAGATTCTGATGATTTCGGGAGCCAAGAAAACCTTCGTAGCGAGAAATGCAAGTTACCGTACCGCAAACCGACACTGGTAGATAGGTTGAGTATACCAAGGTGGATGAGACAACTCTCGTTAAGGAACTCGGCAAAACAGCAGGCGTAACTTCGGGATAAGCCTTGCCAAATCAGGTCGTAGTTTCGATTATGATTATGATTTGGCCGCAGTTAAAGAACTCATGCAACTGTTTATCAAAAACACAGGTCTCTGCTAAACCGTAAGGTGAAGTATAGGGGCTGACGCTTGCCCAGTGCCAGAAGGTCACGAGGAGAGGTTAACGCCTTGAATCTAAGCCCTGGTGAACGGCGGCCGTAACTATAACGGTCCTAAGGTAGCGAAATTCCTTGTCGGGTAAGTTCCGACCCGCACGAAAAGCGTAATGATATGAGTACTGTCTCAACGAGAGACTCAGCGAAATTACAGAGACGGTAAAAATGCCGTTTAACCACAGTAAGACGAAAAGACCCCGTGCAGCTTTACTATAGCTTGGCATTGAGTCGAGATTTATCTTGTGCAGGATAGGTGGGAGACTTTGAAGTCCCGACGTTAGTCGGGATGGAGTCGACGTTGAGATACCACCCTGGATATATTTTGGTTCTAACCTTCCTTTTTTGGAGGGGACAGTGTTTGGTGGGTAGTTTGACTGGGGCGGTCGCCTCCCAAAGAGTAACGGAGGCGCGCGATGGTTCCCTAGGCCTGGATGGAAATCAGGCTGATAGTGTATTCGCATAAGGGAGCTTGACTGCAAGACCAACAAGTCGAGCAGGTACGAAAGTAGGCGAAAGTGATCCGGTAGTAGGACGTGGGTCCGCTATCGCTCAACGGATAAAAGTTACGCCGGGGATAACAGGCTAGTTGCTTCCAAGAGTTCACATCGACGAAGCAGTTCGGCACCTCGATGTCGGCTCGTCGCATCCTGGGGGTGGAGAAGCTCCCAAGGGTTTGGCTGTTCGCCAATTAAAGCGGTACGCGAGCTGGGTTCAAAACGTCGTGAGACAGTTTGGCCTCTATCTACTGTGGTTGAAGGAAATTTGAGGGATGCTGTCCACAGTACGAGAGGACCTGGATGGACGAACCTCTAGTATACCTGTTGTCGCGTCAGCGGCAGTGCAGGGTAGCTATGTTCGGAACGGATAACCGCTGAAAGCATCTAAGTGGGAAACCGCTCCCAAGAAAGATTTCCCTATGAACCTGCCCGTAGACTACGGGTTTGATAGGCCACAGGTGTAAGTACAGAGATGTATTGAGCCGAGTGGTACTAACAGGTCACTGATTTATTTGTAACTTCCTTATCTTTCGTCAGTGACGAGGGCGCATATGGCCTTTGTCACTGAACGATAGAAAACTTTTTGTCTGATATTTTATAGAAATTGTTCTTTTCCAAAAAAAGGTATGGTCTTGGCAATTATTGAGGTTGGGATACACCTGTTCCCATCCCGAACACAGTAGTTAAGCCAACCTTCGCCGATGGTACTGATCTGGTGATGATCGGGAGAGTAGGGCGTTGCCAAGACCATGCCTTTTTTATTACTTAACGGGAGTTATTCGTTACTCCCCGTGGCGTTTGGATTCGGTCTTAAATCCGGGTCCGCTTGAACGTTTATTTTGTCGAGCTGTGTGATTTTTTGATTTCGGGCCGTCAGCGGGTTGTATGTTTCGTAGAAAAGTTCGATCAATTGTGTTGTATCGAGTGTTTCGACGTGCAGGCCGCAGTTTTCCAGGCCCGATTTGATGACGTTAACTCTTTGATTTAGTTGTTTTTTCAGATTTTCGAATTCGTTTTTGCGTTGATTGATTTTTGCGATGGTGTCTTTCGGATTGAAATTTTCCATCAGCGATTTTATGAAACTCGTTTTTTGCATTCTGAAAGGATCTTGAGGGATGACGACGTAGAACTCTTTTTCCATAATGTCGGCATACTCGATCAGTTTTTGGATGTACTCGATGTATTCGGCGGTTTGCTCGCGAAGAAGTCTGTTTGGTTGCTTGGATTCGATTTTTTTCAGATTTACGATGTAGTTATCGAGGTCGAGTTTTTTCGATCTGACTACGATTTGAATTGGGAATTCTAGAGAGTTTAAGAAGCTTTGATATGAGAAAATAATTGCGTTTCTTTCCTCTTCCGATTTTAAATGCAAGTTGACGCTCGAAGTCTTGAGAACAGCGCGGATGCCGCCGTTTTTCAGTACGATTGCGTTGTCGTGGATTTCCGCGATTTTCATGTGCACTTGAGTGCCCAACATCGCGTTTTTTGCCGTGCCCTTGATTGAATCTTTGTAGGCTGTTTGTGGATCTGCCATTTTTTATTTGGTTACTCCTTGTGAATCTAAAATTTTAGTGAGCTTGTCTATGTCTTTAATTTTTCCTTTTACGGCTTCGTTTTTCTTCTTAATGTTGTCGGCCTCTTTTTTGATCTGTTTTTTTGTTTGTTCTTGATAAAGACATGACTTGTAAGTTTCGGCGCTTCCTTTGATGAAAAATCTTTTTTGAGGGACGAGGAGTCTTTCCAGTTCCAGGAATACGAATTTTATGAATGGAATGTCTTTAATTTTTACAAATGCGATTGCGACTGTGATTAATGCCGGAATTGATGTTGCCGGTAACCAGATGGAGAGAACGTAGATGTTGGAGGTGCTGATGTAGATGAAATAAGATATGCCGCCTCCGACAGCGCAGATTATGAGCTGTTTTAGGGTTAGAGGACCGACGATTTTGTCTTCCATCTGGACGTTTTGTGGAACCTTGAATTGCATAGTTGGCCCTTTTAAATCTATTAATTATAGCACGAAAAGCAGGGTTGCGGAAGGCAGAATTATAGATAAACAGATTTTCTCTTTTATTCTGCTTTCTTTAGTAAACCAATTTTAGATAACATTCGTTGCAAAGTGGCTTTTCCAAAGGTGTTTGATTTATACTTTGGATGATTTCACGTTTGCATGAACTGCATGGTGCCATTTTCAACCTGTAAGCGGACCGTTTGGACATTCTGTCGGCATGTCGCTGATCTGGTCGCTTGTTGGGGTATGGGATATTCATTTTTTGATAGAAGTCCAATTCTTGTGTTGTAAGTTTGAAAGGTTTTTTTGTTATTTCACATAGAATGATTTTATCTGTAATGTCGTTTGATGTTTTTTGAGTTGGCATTTCGTAATCCGACCATTTATATCCTTTAGCTAAGGCTTCTTCTTTGGTGATTGGGAAATGGTCCATGGCTAATGTTTCGTTGTATCCGAATGAACATATGTCTATTGGGAAAAACTGGCCCCATTCGCCGGTTTTTTTCATATGTGCGATTATTTTTTCTCTTAATTTGTAAAAGTTCTGTTCGGAATACTCTTTGTTTAATATACAAAATTTCTTTTTTTTGAGTCCGACGCATCCGAAGATATGATTTGAGCTGCTACAGAGGGAACAATATTCTGCGTTAGACAGGTTGGTTGTGCACGTGACGCAAAATTTGCAATCGTATATATTGTCGCCGCAAGCGGCGGATTGATATACAAGTTCGGCTTTGAATCCCCATGCTGTGTAGTCGATGCAGTTTTTGACGCTTACAGCTGTTTTTGCGCAATAAAGGCAATCTTCCAAATCTTTGCAGTCGAAGCACTCGGTGCTGTTTTTTGAGTTGTATACGTGATCGCCAATTACATTTTCGTTATGTTCGCCTTGAACCGCTTTTTGCGGCTGTGAAGTGAAGAATTTTTCGATTTGCTCCGCGTTGTATAGGCTTAAATCTAATGATGCTTTTTTGTATTCTTCAGGAGAATATTGCTTGTTGAAAATCATGAACTCTTTGTGTCGTTGGTTGATGCAAGCTATGCAATTTCTGCATCCTATACAGTTTTTTAAAAAAGCACTCGAGTGGCAATTTTCACATTCTTGCGACCATTTGAGATCGTAAACATTTTGACAGTCTATGCATTCGTAACACCATTCTGAGTTATAGCAGTTCGTACAATCTATTAGTTTTTTGGAATGATAAATGCGGTTTGAGTATAGGCAATCTTCGTCATAATCGCTTTCAGAAATCAGATAGCAATTCTTGAGATATCCTGTGCAATTTGTGAAATCGCTATTTTCCAATGTGCCGCCAACTACGAAAACCGAGAAATGCGGGACACGATTTTTGAGTGTTTTGAATTGTTCAAAAAATGTTTTGTTGAAATCAAAATCCATTCCATAATCGAGTTCGTTCCAGCTGTCTTGCCACCAAAGTGCCTGATCGTAAACCGGGAACGGTTGATCTTGATGGTACATGGAAAGTATGGTTTTGCCCGAAAGGTCACACTTTCTATAATACAATTTTCGTGCGTTTCTTTCCTGTAATCGTCGTATTAGCCGACATTCCGGACATTGCGTAGGTGCCGGTAAGTCGTTGGTTATGTAGTACTTCTCTTCTTGAGTGGTAATTTGGAACGAGGAATGGCATTTGGTGCATGAATTCATTGGAGATGCGAGTTATACCTGCTGTTATTTAATCCTATATGTGACGATATGACAATGATTTGTAGTTTTGAATTTCGAGATTTGAGTGGCGTGATGGCTTATGATAGAATCTTGCCCGTGTATAACAGATTGAAATGGCAAATAATATAAGAAATTTCTGCATAATTGCGCATATAGATCATGGCAAATCAACTCTTGCCGACAGGTTGCTTGAGTTGACCGGGACGATTTCGAAGCGAGACATGAAACATGCTCAGATGCTCGATACGATGGAGCTTGAGCAGGAGAGAGGTATTACAATAAAACTTCAGCCGGTTAGGATGGAGTGGAATTATGGAGGAGAGAATTACATTTTGAACCTGATAGATACTCCGGGGCATGTAGACTTTTCCTATGAGGTTTCGAGAAGTCTTGCAGCGTGCGAGGGGGCGATTTTGATAGTTGATTCGACGCAGGGGATTGAGGCTCAGACGCTTGCGAATTGTTATATGGCTTTAGATCATAATTTAACGATTGTTCCGGTTTTGAATAAGATAGATTTGCCTGCTGCGGAAGTGTCAAAGAGGGCTAAGGAAATAGAAGAAGCGCTTGGGATTCCCGCTGACGAAATCATTGCAGTCTCTGCGAAGGAAGGGACAAACGTCGAGGAGGTTTTGAAGAGGGTTGTTGAGACTGTTCCGCCTCCGAAAACAGATGATACGGGAGAGACCAAGGCTTTGATTTTTGACTCTGTTTACGATTCTTATAAGGGAGTTGTGACTTATGTCAGGGTAAAAGAGGGGAGTCTTAAGAGAGGGGATAAAATTACGATGCTCCACACGAGGGCGGTTTTCGATATATTGGAGGTTGGGTATTTTAAACCGAAATATAAGCCGGCAGACGTGATTGCGTGTGGAGAGGTCGGGTATGTGGTTACAGGGTTGAAAACCATATCTGAGGCGAGAGTTGGTGATACTTTGTGGAAGAGCGACAAGACGGATTTGATTTTTGCAAAACCTTTGGCAGGTTATAAAAAAGTCACTCCTTTTGTTTTTGCCAGTATATTTTGTGTGGAAGGGGATGATTATCCTGTTTTGCGTGATGCTCTTGAGAAGTTGAGTTTGAATGATTCGGCTTTGTCTTATGAGCCCGAAAGATCGAATGCGTTGGGGCATGGTTTCAGATGCGGATTTTTGGGGCTTTTACATCTTGATATTGTTCAAGAAAGATTGGAAAGGGAGTACGATTTGAATTTGGTGGTTACGGCTCCGTCGGTATCTTATAAGGCGATACTGACGACGGGGGAGGAGCAGGCGATAGAAAGTCCTTCGGATTTGCCCGACAGGTCGTATCTTACGGCGGTTAAAGAGCCTTGGGTTAAGGTTGAGATTTTGGTGCCGAAAGAGTATACGGGTGCGGTTATAAAACTTTTACAAGAGAGAAGAGGTATCAGTAAAGGTATGCATTACTTGAGCGAATCGAGAGTCGTTTTGGATTATGAAATCCCGTTGGCTTCGATAGTTGTGGATTTTTATGACAAACTTAAAAGTATCTCTTCCGGATATGCTTCGATGAACTACGAGTTTTTGGATTACAGGGAGGAAAATTTGGTAAAAGTTGACATCTTGGTTGCCGGTGATATTGTGCCGCCTTTGTCTATGATTATGCATAAAAGCGAGGCTTATTATGTCGGTTCGGCTGTCGCGAAAAAGTTGAAAGAGTTGATTCCGCGTACTCAATTTGAGATACCGATTCAAGCCGCTATCGGTGTTAAAATTATCGCTCGTGAAACTATTCCAGCATATAGAAAAGATGTGACCGGATATCTTTACGGAGGTGATAGAAGCAGAAAAGATAAACTTCTTAAGAAGCAAAAAGAGGGAAAGAAAAGAATGAAGATGGTGGGGAGGGTGAATGTGCCGCAAGAGGCGTTTATGGCAGTATTGAAGAGATAATTATTGGTTCGTTTGTGGCATTGTTTTCTGATACTTGCTACAGACTATGGACTACGGACTGCGTCGTATGTACTATATCCATGCGTCATGGACGAACAAATACAAACAGAACAAAGCGGACGACCGAGTGTGGTTAAGATGATGGTGTTTTTGATAATTGTTACGATTGTTGCTGGGATTGTTTATTATTTCAGGGATAGTGTTTCGAGGTTTGTAGAGGATACTTTTAAGACGGAAAAGAGTGTGAATGATGAGATGTTGGTGATTGCTTATGCCGAGGGGCTGACGAGTTTTGATCCGGCGAATTACGATGTCAGAAACAGGAAATTTCTCGGTAATATTTATGAGGGGTTGACCAGATTTGATAAAAATTTGGCGCTTGAACCGTGTTTGGCGATAAGCTGGGGGCAGATTGATCAGTTTACATGGGAGTTTAAATTGAGGGATGAGGTCTATTTCCATGATGGGACGATATTTGATTCTGCGGATGTTTTGGCAAGTATCAATTATGCGATGGATGATGAAAATTCGCAGATGATGTCGGTTTTGAGCTCGATAGAAAATGTCGAGGCGACGGATGATTTAACGGTTTTGATTACAACAAATAAAATAGATCCGATTTTGCCGAATAGATTGGCTTATATCAATGTTTTTCCTTCGGATGAAGATGTGCAAGATGCGCCTATAGGTACAGGACCATATTCCGCAATCTCTTATAATGTCTCTTCCGATTCGGGGGATAGCGAACTTGTTCTCCGGTATTTTTCATATTATTGGGGTTTCAAGCCTTCTTACGAGAGTGTGAAGATTGTTTCAATATCGGATAGCGAGAAAAGGGAAGAGGCGCTTTTAAATGGCGAAATTGATGTGTTGGCGAACGTTGCGCCGGAGTCTGTTGCCGACTTGGAAACTGCCGGGATTTCTGTTGTGACTCAGCCGAGTTTGGAAGTGAATTTTTTCTTATTCAATACCGAAAGTGTGTTTGAGGATGTCGTTTTGAGGGAGGCTTTCGCGATGGCTGTTGATACGGAAGATTTGGTTTCCGGGTTTTCGGAATATGCACAAGTGGCGGATCAGTTTGTGGGGAAAGGTGTCAGCGGATATGATTCGACTATAAAGATGCCTGCTTATGATGCGGATGGTGCGAAAAGTGTTTTTGAAGAGAATGAGGTTTTCGATTTCTCTATTGCGATGGCCGATGGGATGGAGGAACTCGGTGGGTATTTGCAGGATATGTTCGCTTTTGGGGCGGGGGTTGAAGTCAACGCGGAGTACTTGAGTGCGGCTGATTTGACATTGGCTATGACGGAAGGTTCTTATGATGTTTATTTTACGGGTTGGAAATCCGAGCTTGGTGATGCGGTGGATTTATATGAGACGGTTTTTCACAGCAAAGATGAGTTTTACGGGGCTTATAATGTCGGGTATGAGAATTCGGAAGTTGATGAGCTTATAGAGGAGTCTTTTTCGGAGAGTGATTCCATGGAAAGAATTTCGATCTTGAAGGAGATTATGCATATTTTGATCGAGGAAGATTTGGCGGGGGTTCCTTTGTTCGAATCTAAATTTATTTACGGGTTCTCGGAGGGAGTGAGTTGGAGCTCGAGGGTTGACGGGTATATTTTGGCGGCTGAGTTTTAGATTGTCGCTTCCCGGCTTTTGTGGTAAAATATATTGATAGTCTTGAATCAATATTATGTTTTTTTATTCCCTAAAGACCAAATTCATAGCGGTTGTTTCGGTGCTGATAGTGCTCCTTTTCGGGCTTACGGGTTTTATGCTTTTAAAGGAGAAATCACTCGAACTTTCGCATGATATTTACAGGAACGCGAAAAGCTTTTCCGAGCTTACCGCTGAGGATATAGTTCTCTTGAGCCAAAATTATTTGGAGCAGGACGGATTTTTAAATTTTAATAGAGAGATAAAAGAGATTTTTAAGAAAAATGATGATGTGGACAGAATTTATCTTGCGACTTATGCCGGAGAGGTTTTATATGATTCGGAAACGGAAGAGGTTGCGCAATATACGGGTGATGAGAGAACGGTTAGCGAATCGTGGATGACGGATAGAATTAAGGCCGCGAACTCATCTTATTTGCTTGAGGACGGAAGTATCGTTTATATCAAAGAAGATGCTGATGGGAATGAGTATTTTGTGGATCAAAACGAGAATGTTTTGGAGGAGGGGATTACGGAGGCGGATAGGGTATCGAATATAGTTTATCCTTATGATGGGAAATATGCGGTTATTTACGATATTTCTTATGAAAATTTGCAGTCGAGAATAGATGCGACAAAGACCAGGATTTTGATTTTGATGTTGCTTGGTGTCGTGGTGGCGTTTTTCTTGAGTTTTTCAATGGCATCTTCGGTAGTTAAGCCGGTTAAGGCGCTTGAGATGGGAGTTTTGAAAATCGCGACGGGAGATTTCGCTTCGAGAGTGGTTGTGAAAAGCAATGATGAGCTCGGTGTTCTGTCAAAAGCTTTTAATAAGATGGCATCCGATCTTGAAGTGAGTACGAAAGCACTTGTTTATAAGGAGAGGGTTGCGAAAGAGCTCGAGCTTGCCAGTAGAATTCAGAAAGAGATTTTGCCCAAGGGAAAGCCTTCAGTTGTCGGGTTTGATATTACTGGCGGGTTGATACCTGCGGATGAAGTTGGAGGGGATTGTTATGATTTTATAAAAACCAAAGACGGACGATTTTATTTGTATCTTGGCGATGTGACGGGTCACGGTGTGCCGGCCGGAATAGTTGCTTCGGTCGCGAATGCTTTGCTTTATAGTGCGACGAATTTTACCTCTGATTCCAAAGATATATTGATCAATGTGAATGATATTTTGAATGAAAAAACTGCCGCAAATATGTTTATGACGATGGCGCTTGCGAGCATAGATGAGAAAACCGGCGTGTTGCGCTATATCAGCGCTGGTCATAATCAGATTTTGAAATTCAATGCGGCGGAAAAGAAGGTCGAGGAGATGCCGACGGGCGGTATCGCGCTTGGGATGGTTGAGGATATAGGGAAAACTTTGAATGAGGTTGAGGTTTCGATGAGGACCGGCGACGTGCTAATAATTTATAGCGATGGGATGCCCGAAGCGAGGAATATGAAAGATGAACAATACGGGATGCCGATGTTCAAACGAGCCGTTTCGGAGTATTGCGATTTGGTTACTTCCGACGGTATCAAAAATGCGCTTTTGGCGGATGTGAAGGAGTTTATGGGGAAGGCGAAACAGGCGGATGATATGACGATAGTTGTGGTGAAGCGCATTTAATTACTTTCTTATAAACGGCTTCGTTTCCTGTTTCTCTCAGGCTATCGTGTACGCCTTCGAGAAACGAGGATCACTGCAGATGTTTATTTCGAAAGTAATTAAACGCTTTGAATGGGAAATGATGTGCTAAAAAATCCGGATAGTGTATCCGTTATGAGGGGTGGGCTCGACGTAAGCTTGTCTGAAGATGTTGTTAACCGAATTGCGGATTGCTATGTTGATTCCGTTTCTGATACTCCTGAAGAAGCGAATAAAGAAAGGGGTGATGTGCGTGAGATTTTTTCAAGAGCTGTTAAGGATCCAAAAACCGTATTGGTTTTTGATGGTGATAAGTTGATAGGTTTTGGTATGTGGGAGGTTGATGGAGTTACCAAGGATGGTGCTCCGGTTTGTGAGTGGCGACGGATAGTTGTTTTGCCTTCTCATCGCGGATTTAGAGTCGGTGATGATATCGTTTCGAATTTGGAGTCTGATATTATGAAGAATGATCCGAGGTCGATTCTGGTTTCTGTTACGAAAACGATGCATGGTTATGCTGTTGAGAAAGGGTATAGAAAGGTTCCATATCCCGAATTTGCGGATTTAATACAAAAAGATAATGGTCGTATAAAGCATTTATCTGAAACGGGTTATTCGATTTTGGTTAAAGATAGCGATGTTGCCGATGAAAGAAATGGTTTTGGGAATAGAATGAGAGAGAATATTGAAGGTCTGCAAGAAAGTGATTTCGGCAAATTGGAGCTCCATGATTTTAATCCGAAGGGCGATATGGATTATTTTTATCAGTTGGAAGGAACTGACGGATGGATTGCTTTAGGGATGGAGAATTGTAGAAATCAGAGATATTATATTGTTATCGGTGAGAATGGGGAAAAGCTTGGGGTTGTAGGTGTCTATGATACCGATAGTGAGAAAAATATTACCCATATCGTTGTTGATCCAAAATATCGTGGTAGGGGATTACCTTCGAAATTTTATCAAGTTTTGCTTGAGAAAACCGGATTGGAATTTTTAATTGCTACAATTAGCAGAAGTAATATTGCTTCTGTTAGAGCTCATGAAAAGGCCGGGTTTAGAAAAGTAAGCGATCCTGCGTATGAAGATGAGTACGACAAGTTTAAATACAGAAAAGGATTGTAATTGTCTTCGCTAGTGTGCACAGACCCTAGTAAACTTCTCCCATATAACACGTTTCGCAATAGACTTTTTCGGGATGTTCGGGTGAATAGTTTGTTTGGATGTCGTTTCCGCATTTATAACACTTCCTATTATAGAGTTTTCTTGGTTTGCGAAAGAAGGTGCTTCGATTGTTATGGCGGCAATCAAAACACAAACATGGAATCGGTAATTGCAGTTTTTGTAACAGGTCATATTCTTGCCCGATTATTTTGTAATTTTTACCACATTGTTTGCATGATAGAATATGGTTGAGGATGTCTTTTGGGGTATCTCTAATGTCGTCGGGTATTTCGTAAGTTTGTGGTTGGTAATATTTTTGTTCTTTTTCAAGCCAAGTGTAGTTTTGCGCTAAAGCTTCCTCTCTGGTTAACGGGAAAAATTCCTGAGCATTTGTTTCATTGTAATTAAATGGCGAAAGAGAGGAAGGGGGGAATTCACCGTATTCTCCTGTTCTTTGCATGTGTTCAATTATTTTTGAAGCCAGCTCGTTATATTCTGTGGGATTATATTGTTTATTCAAGATGCAATATTTACTTCTTTTTAGGCTTATACATCCCAAAAGATAGGAATTGTTGTTCATGCACATGTCGCTGTAATAAACATCATTTCCGTTATAACTGTTTAAATTAAATGCAGATCTCATTGGCATCGGGAAACATTCGCAATTTTCGTAACCCAATTCGCCGTTAACATACGAACAATCGCGTACATCCGCTATTTGATATGCTCCTTGAATATATTTACAATCGCGTCCTTCCGTAACCTCGTAACATTCCAGGCAATTTTTCACATCTATTAAAAGATCTCCGCTCGAGTCTACGATGTGACCATTTCTCCACATGAAAAGATATGGTACGTTTTTAATCAGTTCAAGAAAGTGCTGTTTAAAGTTTTCGTAGTTTTTATGGGAAGATAATGGGGAAGAATTAATTTTCTCAAAATATTCTTCTTTGGAATACTGCTTGTTCCCAATGCAGTATTGCTTATTCCGTAATCCGTAACACATAAAACAACGAGAACAGTTTTTGCAATCAAGAAGAAAAGCCGAATCCGAGCATTGAGAGGAGTGTATTACAAAAGTGCTGTTATAAATATTGTTGGAAAAAATCGCTTCGTGAGCAAGTTGGCATTTGTTTATTATGAGGTTGTCAATACTGTCTTGGCAGTTTTCAATCAAAACTCCGTAATAACAATCTTTACTGAAATCCGCGGAGAAAAGCAGATAGCAATTTTTCAGATGAGATACGTTGGCGGTATATTCGCTATTTTCGTTTTGGGATTGCAGAACCGTCATTCTCGGGACGGAGTTGTGTAATTCCTTGAATTGTTCGAAGAAGGAACGATTGAAATCGAACTCTTTGCCATAGGCGAGCGGATCCCATTTGTCACTCCACCAGCAATCGAGACAACAGACCGGGAACGGATTGTCTTCACGATAAATCGACAGCATTTTTTTCTTACAAAGATTGCAAGTTCGCTGATAGAGGTTTCGTTCGTTTCGCCAGGTTAATCGTCTTTGTTGTCTGCAATCCGGGCATAATTTTGGCGGTGGGATTTGATATTTTTTGCCATTAAACTCGGGACTTATTTTTCGCAAAAATTGTTCGTCATCTCCGGTGAAGATGAAATTATTTTGGCATTTTGCGCAAGTATTTGTGATATCCATACTATGTGACTATTAGTTTATCGGTTTATCGGACTATCATTGCCTATTCCCGGTACCGGAAACCCTTTGCAAAGCTCTTTCACCTCTTCTTTTATCTTTGCGAGTTCTTGTTCGTTGGTTCTGTTTGCGATGGCGAGGTCCATCCATTTTGCGACTTTGACCATTTCGGCTTCTTTCATTCCGCGGGTTGTCATGGCCGGGGTGCCGATTCTGATGCCGGATGGATCCATAGGAGAGCGAGGATCGTTTGGGATCATGTTTTTGTTGACGGTGATGCCGGCTTTGTCGAGTGCGATTTCGGCTTCTTTGCCCGTGGCGTTTTTGTTTGAGACATCTATTAATAGGAGGTGATTGTCGGTTCCGCCGAACATGAGTTTAAATCCAAGTTCGCGAAGTTCGTTTTCCATCGTTTTCGCATTTTTTTTGATTTGGCGTGCATACTCTTTGAATTCAGGTTTTAAAGCTTCGCCGAAAGCTACCGCTTTTGCGGCGATGTTATTTTCATGAGGACCGCCTTGGAAGCCAGGGAAGACCGATTTGTCCACAGCTTTTGCTAAGTGTGATTTGCACATAATCATGCCGCCGCGAGGGCCACGTAATGTTTTGTGAGTTGTGGTTGTGACAAGGTCGAATAACGGGACGGGATTGTTCATTTCGCCTCCGGCTATCAGACCCGCCAAGTGTGCGATGTCGGCCATTGTGAGCGAGCCTACGGAGTCTGCGATTTTTTTAACTCTTGTGTAGTCGATTTCGCGAGAGTATGCGGAGTAACCCATGAGAATTAGTTTGGGTTTGTGTTCTTTTGCCATTCTTTCGATTTCATCGTAGTCGATTGAGCCTTCTTCGGTGGTTTTGTATCTGATGAATTTAAAAAGTTTCGCGATATAAGTGACAGGGTGACCGTGGGTCAAATGTCCGCCGTGTGATAAATCCATGCCTAAGACCGTGTCGCCGGGTTCAAGGATTGAAAAGTATGCGGCTATGTTTGCCGGAGCGCCGGAAAGCGGTTGGACATTGACGTGGTCCGCGCCGAAAAGTTGCTTGGCTCTTTCGATTGCCAGGGATTCGACTTGGTCGGTGTAAGTTTGTCCGCCGTAATAACGTTTTCCCGGATAACCTTCGGAATATTTATTTGTAAAAACCGTTCCTAATGCTTCGAGTACCGCCGGTGAGACGTAGTTTTCCGAAGCTATCAGTTCGAGTCCTTCCGCTTCGCGTTTTTTTTCTCCTACGATTGCCGTGTAAACTGCCGGGTCTTGGTTTTGGATTGCTGACATTGGCGTTTTTGTTAAATATTAATTATTTGAGATTCGGTGATGATTGAGTTTATCGGCACGTCGTCTTCGTGACAAGGGAGTGTTTCGTATATTTGAAAGTCGTATGCCAGTGCGATTTTTTTCGCGTGGATGTTTTTGAGGAGAGAGTCGAAGAAACCTTTGCCGTAGCCGATCCGATTGCCGTTTAAGTCGAATGCGAGCCCCGGGATTATACAAAGTTCGATTTCGCTTGGAAGGGTTGTATTTTTTGTGCAGTGAGGGATCTCGAGGATGCCTTGGTATCCTTTTTTAAGTTCTTTTAAATTCTCCAAATGATAAAGCTTCAGTGTGTTTGAATCTTTGCAGACCGTAGGGAGGATCAGGCGTTTTTCTTTGAAGTGTTTTTTAATGATTTTCAAGGTGTCAACTTCGTCTTTCATCGATGTATATATGAGGATTGTTTTTGCGTTTTTGAAATCTTGCAGATTTTCCAAATTAGCTCTGATTTTTTTGTTCAGGGAAATTTTTTTTAAGAGTCCGAGGCTGTGCCTTTTTCTTTTGACTTCTTCTCTTATTTTCTGTTTTTGAATCAAAATTCGTGTTTTTCTTGACCGTGGGTATTTTAGCTTTAGTTCAAAACTTTTCAATATTGTTTTTATGTGCCGAAAGGGTTAAAATTGTCGCACGTAATTTTTAATAAAAACAAATATGTCCAGAGGGAGAACAACCTTTCTTGTATCCGTGCTTTTCAGTCTGATTTTAGGCGGTGTTTCGGGTGCCGGTACCAGTATGTATCTTCTTACGAGCGGGATTGTCGAAGTTGAATCGCAGGAATCCGTGAATACCACTGTCGGAGAGGTTTATACCGAAGAGTCCAAAATAATTGCGGCTTACGATAAAGTTTCGCCTGCCGTTATCAGTATAATTGCGCTTCAGGATTTGAACTCTTATTATGATGAATACTTCTGGGGGCCGCTCGATTATTATTATTCTTATGACGAATCTGAATCGGAGGATAATTTGCAAGAAGTTGGTGGAGGAACCGGTTTTCTGATCACTAAAGATGGTATGGCTATTACAAACAGACATGTTATCGAGGATACGACTTTGGAGTATGTCGCTTATACTGCCGATGGAGTGCAGTTTGATGTTGAGATTTTGGAGATAGATCAGTCTAACGATTTGGCGATTTTGCAGTTGAAAGCCGACGAGGGAACAGATGCGGCTGGTTTGGTCGGGTCTTTGCCTTATGTTGAGTTTGGCGATTCGGACAGTGTGAAGGTTGGACAGATGGTGCTTGCTATCGGTAACGCTTTTGCCGAATATGAAAACACTACGACTGCGGGAATTATAAGCGCTACGGGTCGAGAGATTGTCGCTTCGGATATGTTTGGCAGAAATCCGAGCGAGCTTGTGGACTTGTTACAAACGGATGCGGCCATCAATCCCGGAAACAGCGGCGGTCCTTTGGTGAATTTGGATGGACAAGTGATCGGTATTAATACGGCTGTTGATTCGGAGGCGCAAGGTATAGGATTTGCGATACCCATAAATGATGTGGCGCAGATCGTTGATTCTTATGAGCAGTATGGATATATAGCTTATCCTTATTTGGGGGTAATGTATGTTTTGGTGAACGAACAGGCGAATGAGAGGTTGGATTTGGGCGTTGATTACGGGGCGGCTATCGTTGGGGATCCTACCACTGAAACTTCCGCTGTCGTGGAAGGGAGTCCGGCGGATGAGGCAGGATTACAAGCCAAGGATATTATTTTGGAGGTTGATGGGGTGAAAATTGATGAGAGTAATGACTTGAAAGATGTAATTTTGGATTATGAAATAGGGGATGAAGTTATATTGAAGGTTTGGAGGGATGGCGAAGAGATTGAGGTGAAGGTGACGTTGGGGCAGAGTAAGGAGGAGGATTTTCAATGAAAATCCGGGACTATTGTTTTTTTGCGGGTGGTCGGTAAAATGTCCTCGCTCTTTCAAAATTTGCCGTGGTGGTGGAATGGTATACACGTACGCTTGAGGTGCGTATGCCGAAAGGCTTGGAGGTTCGAGTCCTCTCCACGGCACCAAGGGGAAGGTTTTTACTTTTAGGGTCTGTGCGCCCTATTGATTTCGAGATGTACGTTGATCGGAGAGACCAGACCGTCCGACAATGAAATTGGAGGACGGGCCATGTTATTCTGTGCAACAGATAGCAAAAAGCATTGCGAATCATTAAGCAAATTTAAAAACAATGCGTTTTCTTAAAAAAGTTCATTCTCGGACAGCCTGGGGGTTCCGGGAGACGTTTTATGCTTTTAATGAGGAATTTGATTGATATTTTCTTGTGGTTTTGGTAAAAGGTTCCTTGTGTTGGGCGCTTAGCTCAGTTGGCTAGAGCGACTGGTTTACACCCAGTAGGTCATAGGTTCGAGCCCTATAGCGCCCACCAGTAGGCCGGTAGCGAAGCAGATGGTCTCCAATCTCTTTATTTGTGTTGTGGAATCTTTATATGGATCGTTTTTTTTGTTATATTTCTTTTGTATTTTTAATCAATCTCAATATGTCCATTCTTGATATGATTCGTTCTCGCAGGTCGGTTCGTTCTTATAAACCTGATTTTTTAACCGATAAGCAGATTAAGGCGATTCTTGAGGCGGGAATGATGGCGCCGTCGGCTCACAATCATCAGCCGTGGAATTTTATCGTGATTACAAATAGAGATGCGATAAACGGGTTGAGTGCGTCGGTGCAGGGGTATCTTTTGGAAAAAGTTTCCGGTGAAAATGCAATTGCCGATTTTGGCTCTGAAGAGAGAGTCGAAAGGGTGAAAAAGAGACTTGAATTGAAAGAAGATACTGTTTTTTATGGGGCGCCTTGTGTTGTGCTTGTTGTTGTCGAAAAAGATAGCGCTTATGCGCCAATAGATTGCGGGATGGCGGCCGAAAATATGTGCTTATATGCGCGAGAACAGGGGATTGCGAGTTGTATGATCGGGTATGCGTGTCATGCGGCTCGTGAAGAGTTAATTAGTGTTGGGATGAAAGAGTCGCAGGAACTTATGTTTGGAATGGTATTTGGGTATTCAGATCAGATGGATGGTGAAGTTGATAGAGATTTTAATAAAATACAGAAATGGTTAAAGTAGCGTGAGGGAAACGGCTGGTTTCTGTTGTTCGTAAAACAGCTTTCGTGAAGGCTCGCGAAATGTTAATTTGGGACCCAGCGAGACCCAAACTATCATTTCGCTACTCGAACTCAAGCTGTTTTACTCACCTTTTATGATAAAAAATGTCGTTATAGCGCATTGTTACGGGTGTGATCCGAGTTCGCATTGGTTTAATTGGCTTAAAAAAGAGCTTGAAAAGGAAGGATTGAAAGTTTTTGTACCGAATTTCGGGCAAGACGAGGTGCCGATTTTTGAGAAATGGGTTGAGGGTCTTCAAGGGGTTGTGAAAAAGTTGGATTCGGCTGAAACCGTTTTGATTGGGCATAGTTTGGGAGGGGCTTTAATCCCGAGATTTTTGAGCGGATGGGAAGGCGAGCCGTTTTTGGCGGTTTTCTTGGTTGCGGCGCCGTTTGATGACTTGGGATGGCCCACCTTGAAGCCATTTTTCAAAAAAGGAGTGATTGCGCAAGATATATCGAAAAAGGCGAAGAAGTTTTTTATCTTGAATTCGGACAATGATCCCTATGTGCCGTTAGAACATGGTTGTAAATATCAGGAGGTGACTGGCGGGGAGGTTATAGTTGAGAATGGGAAGGGGCATTTGACGCAGGAGAGTTATGGACGGATTAAGGAGATGGTGGGATTGATTTAGTTCCTACTTGTTTACGTTTTGTCTAAGACGGCCCGGCGTAATTCTTTCTTGCCTTTATCACTATTTGTCACTATCATGTTGGCATATTAATGTAAGTCTACATGTCTGATTTTGAATTTTTTAGTACGGAAGATGTTGCTAAGATGCTTGGAATACAGGTTCGAACTGTTTATTTGTACGTAAGGTCGGGAAAGATTCCGGCGCAAAAGGTTGGCAAATCTTTTAAGATTCCAAAAAAAGAATTTTTCGACTATTTATCACAAAATCGTTCCAAGGGGATCGTGGTGGTTAAGGTTGGGACGCAGGTTTTGCTCGATTCTGAAAATGAACTGAATTTGAATGTACTTAGGAGATTTTCGAGTGAAATTGCTCTTTTGAAACGCGATGGGTGGCATGTTGTGCTTGTGAGTTCGGGTGCGGTTGGATCCGGAAGAGAGGTTTTTGACGGATCGCTTATAAAAGATAAGATTTTGCAAAAACAGGTGCTTGCCGCGATCGGGCAGGCGAGGCTTATGCACTATTATTCCGATTTTTTTGGTAAAGAGGGGTTGAAGGTCGCGCAAATTTTGCTTGAGAGAGAAAATTTTTCCGACAGGAAGAGATTCTTATCTGTTAGAGGTGTTGTATCCGAGCTTCTCAATAATGGAGTTGTGCCGATCGTGAATGAAAATGATGTTATTGCCGATAAGGAGCTTAGGTTTGGTGATAACGATGAACTTGCGACGCTTCTCGCCGTGATGTTGGGAGCGAAAAAACTCGTGATTTGTTCTTCGATAAACGGCTTGTATGACTCTGATCCGGTTAAAAATAAAAATGCGCGAGTTGTGAAAGAAGTTTCTGCTATAACGGAAGAAATTTACCAAATGTGCGGAAAGTCTGTCAGTACAAACGGGCTTGGCGGGATGGTTAGTAAATTGAATTCTGCGCGGTTGGCTACCAGAGCGGGGATTGAGACTTTTGTTATAAACGGGAAGAAGAAGGGAAATTTGGTTGATACGGTTCTTGATGGCTGTTTTGAAGGAACGAAATTTTCAGCCAAAGAAAAAGGTCTAAAAGGGTTTCAAAGGTGGCTTACCGCAGGTGCGCTTTCGTTTTCGCGGATTGTGATTGATGATGGTGCCGCGAAAGCACTTTTGAATAAAAAAAGTTTGTTATTGGTTGGTGTGAAAAGTGTCGCAGGCGAGTTTGAGAAACGTGATACTGTGGATGTATATAATGAGCGAGGTGAAAATTTGGTGGTTGGAATTGCGAATTATTCTTCTGGAGAGTTAGTGGAAGCGTTGAAATTGAAAGATAAAAAGAATAGAAAAGAGGTGATTCATGCAGACAATGTTGTAATTTTATGATTTATGGAGAAAATTCTAAAAAAAGTTGCGGAGGCGGAGAGGGTTCTGGCAAATGAACCTGTCGTGAAGCGAAATAAGTTTCTTCGCGTTTTGGCGAAAAATCTCAAAAAAAATGTGGATAAAATTATTGAGGCGAATAAAAAAGATCTTACCGGTTTGCGTGCCGATGATCCGATGAGGGATCGTTTAATGCTTAATGAGGCCAGGATTTTTGCTATGGCTGACTCTTTAAAAGAGATTGCAGGGATGGAAGATCCGCTTGGGCGAATTCTTGAAGAGCGTAATGTGAATGAATTAAATTTAAAGAAAGTTTCCGTTCCATTGGGTGTTATCGGTGTGATTTATGAATCCAGGCCGAATGTGACTTCCGATGTTGCGGCTTTGTGTATCAAATCCGGCAATTGTGTCGTTTTACGCGGCGGTAGCGAGGCTTACAATTCGAATAAGGTGTTGGTGGCGATTATCGTTGAGGCTTTGGTTGAGGCCGGTTTGCCGCGAGATTGTGTTGCTTTGTTGGGGACGGATCGCGTGCTTGTTGCGGAAATGCTTAAGGCGAATAAATATATTGATGTTGTTATTCCGCGCGGAGGCAGGGGGCTTATAGATATGGTTCGCGAGAATTCCAGAATCCCTATAATCGAAACCGGTGCCGGAGTTGTGCATACTTATGTTGATAGTGAAGTTGATATTAAGAAGGCGGCGGAGGTTGTTTTTAATGCGAAAGTTTCACGTCCGTCGGTTTGTAATGCGCTGGATACACTTTTGGTTCATAAAAAGATCGAAAAGAAATTTTTGAAAGAGTTGTTGCCGAAATTAAAATCTGCCGGAGTTGAGATTTGCAGTGAGTTCGGGCGGGAATTTTTATCCTTAAAAATGTCGATTAAAATCGTTGGCGGTTTGGATGAAGCGATAGATCATATCGCGAAATATTCTTCAAAACATTCGGAGGCGATTTTGACATCAAATAAGGAGCATGCTCGCGAGTTTTCAAATAGAGTTGATGCCGCTGTTGTGTACGTCAACACTTCCACGCGATTTACTGATGGTGGAATGTTTGGATTGGGTGGTGAAATCGGTATAAGTACGCAAAAATTGCATGCGAGAGGTCCGATGGGGATAAGGGAGTTGACGACTTATAAGTGGCAGTGTGTTTCTGATTATTTAACAAGATAATATGCGCAAAATTGGAACCGTTTCGCTTTCCAGAACCGTAGGAATCATAGGTTGTGGAGTTATGGGAAGTGCGATTGCGGGATTTCTTCCCGGGGAAAAACTGGTTGGATTTGATAATAATCGTGAAAAAGTTGAGGCGCTTGGGATTTCGGTTGCGGATTCTGTCGAGGCGCTTGTGGATGCGGTTGATTGTGTGTTGTTGGCTATTAAGCCACAAAATTTTCGTGAGATGAAAGTTGATTTTAAAGACAAGTTGGTTGTTTCGATTATGGCCGGAGTGAAGCTTGCCGATTTGCCCGCGAGGGTCGTTCGCGTAATGCCGAATCTTGGTGCGCGAGTTGGGAAGAGCGTGAATGCTTTTATTTGTGGGGATGTGAGTGCTGACGACAAGATTTTTGTTAAAAATTTGCTTGAGAAATTTGGTGTGGCGATTGAGGTTAAGAGTGATGATGAGATAGATAAAATGACGGCGTTGTTTGGGTGTGGGCCGGCTTATTTGTATCTGTTTTTGGATGCTTTGATGGAGAAGGGCTTGGAGTTTGGATTTGATGAAAAGCTGTTGGATAAAGCTTTGCCTGTTTTTGTAGATGGGGCAATGGGGGCATTACAAGGCTTGAGCCCGAAGGAAGCTATTTCCAAAGTTGAGTCAAAAGGTGGAACTACAGAGGTCGCTTTAAAAGTTCTTAATGATGCGGCTTGGAAAGATGTTTTAAAAAAGGCCGCAGAGGCGGCCTTTCGAAGAGCAAAAGAGCTGTGAGTTTATGATATAAGGGCGTATGAATCTTTGCCGACTCTCTTGAAGTGTTTCTTGTTTTTCAGATTCAAATAAATCGTGATTGTTTTTACTTGTCTTTGTTTCAAAACTTCCCTGATGATTTCTTCGCGTGTCATGCTTTTGTCACCTTCAAGGATTTTTGAAATTATGTCGGAAACCGTCCCCGGGTTGAATCCCCATTTTGACAATGCGTAGATACCTCGACCGATCAAAACAAAATCTTTATTTCTGATGAGTTCGTTGTGGACTGCTTGGACGTTTACCATCTTGTTGTCGAATCGGGTGTCTGTTATCAGATTTGAGATTTTGACGAAGTGAAGAGGTTTTTGTTCTCGTTCCAAAACGAAGTTGATCTTGTCGCGGAGTGTTCTCGGGTTGATGTGCCTCCAGAGTTTCAAGCCGACACCTTTTTCGGTGAATTTTACTCTCTTGTCTATTCTTATCGTGCTGACTATCAATGCCGGATCGGTTTTGTCTGAAAGTTTTTCCAACGTTTTTTGTGCCAAAATCGCCGGATCCATGACATCTTTTGATTCGTTTAGAACTTTTATTGCGTGTTGGGTGATCTCTTTTATCAATTGGAACGGAATTGTTTTCAGTCTCCAGTTCGGTTCGTAGTTGATCGTGTTGGAGATTTTCTCGAGTTCCGCATCGAGGGCAAGTGCCAATTTTAATTCATTGACCTCTGTCGCGGATATGTTTTTCAGAGAATTTAAAACCGTCGAGGTTAGAGTTTCTTCCGTCATTATACCGGCGTGTTTTCTGACGATTGTTTTTGCATATTCGTTTAAAGTCTTCAAGTTCGTGTTTTGTGCGTTTCTCGAAAGTTTCTTGAGTGCGTTTTTTTCAATTTGTCTGATTCTTTCTCGGGTGACAGAAAATTTTTGACCGATCTGCTCCAAAGTTTGCTTGTTGCCCTGGTTCAAAGCGAAGCGATTTTGAATAATATGCTTCTCTTTCTCGTTCAAAACGATAAGCAGATTGTTTACCAATTCACCAAGTTTTATGTCGTTCGCCGTTGCGTTTGCGTTGATGGTGAAATTCGGAGTGGGCATAAAATTTTGTTTTAAATAGTAGTGGTCGTCAATGTGTGTCGAAATCTAGCACACATGTTTGTAGCAAGTAAAGAGTTGATAATTGCTTTTTTTGTTGTGGCGTTAGCTGATTTGTTGCGCGGTTTTATTTTTATTTTGTTAGTATTTTGATGTGTCCAGCTTGTAGCCTGCGTAGTGTACCGTGTGTATTAATTTTTGTTTAAATCCTTTGTCTATCTGTTTTCTTAGATGGGATATGTGTGAGTTTATTGTGTTGCTTGTGAGAATCGAGTTTCTGTCCCATATGATTTCCGTGATTTCTTCTCTCGAAATTATCCTTTTTGGATTTTGCATGAGAATTTCAAGTATGCAGAATGCTTTATTCCTTAAATTTACGAGTTTTCCACTTCTTCTGACAACCCTTTTGCTTGGGTCGAGAACGAGGTCTTGGAATTTGAGATTTTTCTTGAGTTTTTCCGATTTTATTATCGAGAGAGCTTTTATGGTGAGAGTGATGTCGTTTTTCGAGATGTTGCGTGGTAAGACGTAAGCATTTTCTATCAATTGTGTTATCGGGTAGGGGAGAAGTATCGGGATTTGCGAGTTTGTTTCGCGAATTTTTTTAATGGCGTGGGTGCAATCTTCTTCTTCGATTGGCGGGTGGATGTATGCGATGTGATATTGATGGAACCATATTTTATCCAGGTTTCTTGGGGTTGTTGTTGTACATTCAATACCGGACTTGCCGAGAAGCTTTTTTATGTCGCCGGTACATTCCGGTCTGCATGTTACGATGAGTGCATGCATAGAGTGGTTTTTTGGTCGGTGTGCTATTCTCTTCCTTATAACTTGAGTTTTGCAAGGGTCTGTGATGCAAATTCTGTCAAATTTTCGTGACACTATTTTCGTAACGGGTTGATTTTTTTATTTATTGTCATAAAGTTGTGACATGAAAGATTACGCAGAGTTGGTTTCAATATTGGAGAATGCGGGGCATCCGCCTTTTAGGGCGAGCCAAGTTTTGCATGATGTTTTTAAGAAAGGTATTGCCGATTATTCGCAAATGATCAATTTGCCGCAAGGACTTCGGGATGTTTTGTCGGAGAAGGTTCCGGTTTTATCTATAGAAGAGAAGCATGTTTCGATTACTCCTGATGGTTCCGTGCGCAAAATTTTATTTAGATGTAAAAAAGATGGTAAAAAGATCGAGTCAGTTTTGATGAGATTCAGGGATGGGAGAAGGACGGTTTGTGTTTCTTCTCAAGTTGGGTGTGCGGTTAAATGCGTTTTTTGCGCTACGGGGAAGATGGGGTTTAAAAGAAGTTTGAGTTATGAAGAGATAGCGGATCAGGTTTTGTATTTCGTTTTGGATTCGGAGGAGGAGATAACAAATGTTGTTTTTATGGGGATGGGTGAACCTTTTAATAATTATGAAAATGTTCTTCGCGCTTGCAGGCATTTAAATGATAGTCGGGGCATGAATTTGGGGGCGAGGAATATTACTTTGTCGACTGCGGGTGTGATCCCGGGGATTTTGCAATTAATTCCCGAAGATTTACAGGTTAATTTGGCGATTTCTTTGCATGCGCCGAATCAGGAGTTGCGTCAGGAGTTGGTGCCTATCGCTAAGAAATATCCTTTGATCGAGCTGATGGATGCTTTGAAAGAGTATACCGATAAAACTCACCGAAGGATTTCTTATGAGTACGTGATGCTTGCCGGTGTAAACGATAGTTTGAGTTTGGCTCATGAATTGGGAAAATTGCTTAAAGGGAGGCTTTGTCATGTGAATTTGATCCCTTATAATTTTACGGATAAGACGAAGTTCAGAAGATCGAGGGATCAGAAGGTTGAAGAGTTCAAAAGGATTGTCGAGACTTATCGTGTGCCGGTTACGGTGAGGGTTAGTTTGGGGCAAAGTATTGATGCGGCGTGCGGGCAGTTGGCAGGGAGAAAATAACTATTTTGCAAACGGCTTCATTTCCTATTTTCTTCAGTCTAGCATGTACGACTTCAGAAAAGCAGGAGCATTGCAGATATTTGCAAAATAGTTATTTTTTCCCCCTGTGTGGTCATTTGTCGTGCTTGCCGAAATGTGTTATAATACACGTAGAATTTGCAAAAATGAAAAATCCGTATGATGAAAATCCGCATGATGGTAAAAAGGGATTGTTGTTATTGGGCAGTGCTCTATTGGCTAGTGGTGTATCTGCGGGATGTGCTAATTTTGAGAATGCTTGTGGTGTGCCCGAAATAAGTAATCAAACTGTAAGTACATCCACCCTTTCAATAAAAGAGAAGATAGAAGCGGCTGTGGAACACGGAGAATCGGTTTATCAAACTTTGACGTGTCCGGTTGACAGTATGGTTGCTTTGAGTGATCGGGAGTTCGCGGAGAGAACGAAAAATAGTAATGATGCGGCGGCTTCTTATGATACTGTTGATACTGTTTATATTCCGGAAGATACCTTCGGATTCCAACAGAATCTTTTTGATCGTGCTGTTTTTCACGAATTTACTCATGGTCAAGCAGATTATGGGGAAATGGGTTGGCCCGAATGGAAAGATGATTTTGCCGATATTAATTATCATGGGATATATCAGGGCGAGTCCGTGTCGGGTGTTGATTTGGACGATCAATGTGTAAGCTTCTATGCATGTGCGGGACCTGAGGAACACTATGCTGAAACAATATCAACATGGGGGATTAGTCCTTTAACTTTTTTGGGGGAAGAGGGGTTAACAAGATCGGTTAATCGGGCGAAGGTTCAAACCGGCGATATGCTTGTTCCCGCTTATTCTCAGATTGAAACAACTCGAGGTTTTTATAATGCAAACGGAGAAGATAATGGATTTAGCGATCTTATATTGACGGAATCCGGACTCCTGAAATTAATTGCATACACTTATAATGGTGGTTTCCGATTGTCGTTGGAGGCGGAAGGAGGTGAAGTTCAAGAGTATAGCTTCGATATGGAGGAAGGATGGGATTTAAATTTGTTTAGTTTTTCCGAATCCGATAGGGGTATTTATATGGTGGCATCTAAAGATTATGATTTGAAATTAATCGAGCTTGATTTGGTCAGCGGTCAGTTTTCCGAAATTGTATCGTGGAAGGTGGGTGCAATCGGCGGTATCAACAAAACAGCTGTTTATGACAATAAGGTATGGATGGTCCCTTGGGGTTTTCCGGATGGGCAAGTGGTAATACAATATTTTGATGTTGGTAAAAACATGATGGGTGAAATGGAGACTAAGTTGAAATTACAGAGTGGTCTATTTGGTTTTAGCAATGTAAATAGTGATGGGCATATGGTTGTGCATGATGGCTATTGTTTTTATGTTTTGGATTTAAATACCGGAGAGGTTTTGAGTAAAACTTATGATTTGGGTGGCGAGGTTGATTCCAGCAATATAATACTTCTCGATTCCGGTGAATTTTACGCGATTGCAGATATGGATTCCGGAAAAAAAGTTTTGCTGGAAGGAGCTCAAGGCGATGTGAGGATGAGAATGGCCGAATTGGATAATGATAAATTCATTGATGATGATCCCGGTGCTTCTATTGTTATTGGTGATCGAGCATCTTTTGGATTTTGGGATTCGGAGGATGGTACAACTTTCTTAAATGTTTCCTTACCGCAAGATTGATGTACTAATTTTAGTTTTCGTGCTTAAATGTAAGTGTTTTTTTATCTTTTAATTTTAAAAAATGACTGAACCACAACCACAACAGGGAAAAGTTAAAGTCGTATTGAGCGAGCAGGCGCAAGCTGGGATTTATTCAAATGCGGTTTCCGTGAATGTTTCTTCAAATGAAGTCGTTTTGGATTTCGGTTATTTGATGCCGGCAGGACAAGAGAGAGTTGTTAAAGTTTTACAAAGGGTTAACATGACTCATAAGACTGCGGAATCTTTCTTGAAAGTTTTCCAAAATGCGGTTTTGGATTTTAGGAATAAACAAAAGGAGGGGAAGTAGACTGATAGTCTAGCCTACCTACGCAGACCCGCCAGCGTGAGCTGGCGGATGAAGTGTGTCCCGCATCTTCTTGATGTGGTATCTTTTGGGCATGGAATTCAAGAGAC
>Ga0076343_107_pt1 | contig 89327 bp, 78 predicted proteins | sample RifGroF2_FD_67843 | JGI IMG/M metagenome (GOLD analysis project Ga0076343, IMG submission 67843) | Peregrinibacteria bacterium GW2011_GWF2_43_17 | reverse complement strand
ACCCGTGAAAACAGCTTCGCCATACATTCCTGCGAAGATCAAAAAACACGTTGCCGCCAAAACCAACGGTCTATGTGCCCATCCTGACTGCAACAAACCTGCCGAAGTTTTTCATCACACCAAGAGATTCTCCCTCAACCACGAGCACCACCCCGACAACATAACCCCGTTATGCAAGGCGCATCACGACCTCTGCCATCTCGGCCTCATCGCCAACGAAGAGAAACAACCTTACGAGTGGAGCCTGCTTGCTTTCCCAGATACGACCAATCCCAAATACGAGGTGGACAAGATGGTGCAGGCGTATAAGTCCTGCTAGCGCGCTAGTCGCGAATTCGACACCCTTCCTTGCGCCGTCACGGCAACCATATCCTTTCCATCATTATCAAACATTGGCATCTGATTCCTTCGCCTCGACCGAATGGAGTTAAGCCGTCGCCGGTATGGGCCGCAATTGAGATCGTTTCGATTGAAGCTCCGGTTATTATCGATATTGCTTTTACCATGTGGCGTCTTATTGGATCGATTTTTGGTTTGGACCCTTCGATCATAAAATCTATTTTTTCGATCGCCCAGTTGCCTTCTGTTACTATTTTCATGGCTTCAACCAAGTAAAGCTTGCTGTCTTTGATGCCTCGCGCATAAAGCGGTTTTACAAACTCTCCGAGCGAGCCCATATTGAAAGCCTGTAGTATCGCGGTAACAAGCGCGTGGATTGCGACATCTCCGTCCGAGTCCGCTTGCAGTTTTTTATATCTTTTAAATTCAACTCCTCCCAAATTCAATCGTCCTTTTGTGTCAAACGCATGACTATCTTCGCCAAACCCGAACGTCAGTTCTTTTTTCGACATCATGATGTCTTCGGCGAGCGCAAGATCGCTGTCGGTTGTTATTTTAAAATTATACTGGGTGCAAGGAATGATTTTCGGCTTGATGCCTTGTATTTCCGCCAACTCAAGATCGTCTGTCGGCTCATGTTTTATTTCTTTCAAGCCTTGTTCCAAAACCTTGTAACGCAATCCTTGCGGGGTTTGCATGCGCCACAAATTATCGCGCGAAATCGTTTCGGTTTTTTTAACATTTATTCTCCTAACAGTATCGTAAACCGGTATCGCAACTCCCGCCGCCGAATATCTTTCGAGCATGCCGGCAACATCATTAATTTCATGCAAAGAAATCATCGGATTGGCAACGTTGTGGATAATAATATTTGCGTTTTTGAGCTGAGCCGGCGTGTAATATTGGTGCAATGCCTTGTAAGCTTCTTTTAAGGATTCGAATCGGGTTCCGCCTCCGGTTATTTGTATCACTCCTTTTTCTTTTGGCGTCATGTGCGCGACAGAGTCGAAAAGTTCTTTAAACGCTTTATCGGAAATCGGCGGAAGAACTACTATTATTTCATCTATCGAGTCCGCCTCCACGAACGCCAGCAACGAGTACCAAACAAGTGGACGTCCGAACATGTCCACGAACGCTTTTTTCGTCCCGGCTTGCAGTCGGAAACCGTCTCCCGCTCCTAAAATTATTCCTATATTCATTCCCGCATTTGTTTACGAATGTATGAGTAGATTTCCAAGAATTTTATTTCGCCGCGGAGAAATTTTTCGACCGCGGAGTCGTTTACGCGGACCAGCTTCTCTCCTTGGGTTCGGTATTTTACCGCAATTTTTATACCTTCGAAAGTCAAGTGATCAACTTCGCCGAAAGTAAGGGTTCCAAGTTGTTTAAATTGTGTCGTCCATCTTGCACCCAACGCATAAGCTATCGGGATTCGCATGTCCGGGGCCGATGCTTGCAAAACGAGCGAACCGTCCAAAAATTCAACCATGCCGTGTACGATACTTTGCGGGTGGATCAGCACGGCGATTTTTTCGTAGGGGATGCCGAAAAGATGGTGCGCTTCGATAATCTCGAAACCTTTGTTCATCAACGTTGCAGAGTCTATCGTGATTTTCTTGCCCATTTCCCATGTCGGGTGGTTGAGAGCGGACGCGACTGTGGCATGAGCGAGTTCTTTTTTCGTTCTGCCTAAAAACGGACCGCCGGAACAGGTAAGAATTATCCTTTTTACCGATTTGACGTCTCGGCCGACGAGGCATTGGGAAATCGCGGAATGTTCGGAGTCTATCGGGATTATTCGGACGGCGTGTTTTTTCGCGAGCGACATGATTTTCGCGCCTTGCGCGACAAGCGACTCTTTATTTGCAACCGCCAAATTGTTGCCGGCGCGGATCGCCGCGAGTGTCGGCGCAAGTCCGGCCAAGCCGCTTATTGCGTTTACGACGAGGTCGCATTTCTGGGCGGCAATCTTAATTATCGCAGTGTCGGTATCGGCAATTTTTTGCACATGAAATTTAGAAGCTTGTTCTTTTAAGAGTTTGGTGTTCTTGTAGCCGCTTATGCCGATCACCTTGAATTCGGTTTTGTTTTTTGCCACAACTTCCAAAACTTGCCTGCCGATCGAACCCGTTGATCCTAAAATTATAATGCGTTTCATTCGGTTGGGATTTTGAAAAGACTGAACTCTTCCGCACCCACAATCGTTTCCAAATTTTCCTGCCCGAATATTAAAAAGTCGTAGTATCTCGTGAGTATTTCGGAATCGAGTTCGCCTTCGACAAGCGTTGTATAATCGAAAGCGACATACGTAACTCCCATTTCACGGAAAATATCCACGAGGTCGTTTGCGACATATCTTGAATCCAGGCATGTGAAAACGTCCAACGATTCGTCGTAGGCGTAATTAAAATCCAAGTCCGCCAAGAAGTATCTCGTCGCTCCGCCGACTTTGTAAATCGTCGTGCCCGCCGATGCCGTGTCCACCTTGAGCGCGGTGATTGTTTCCGCGATGCCCGGGTTGACCGATTCGATGTACTCTTCTTTCGTAACGATATTGCCGAGATATGCGAGATCATCGAGGCCCGAGGCGGCGCCGATTCTGATAAATATCCCCATGGCGACAGTGAGAATTATCGCCGTTTTCGAAATCAGGCTTAACATTCTTTCGTTTTGCCAGCTGTCTTTTTCTTGAATTTTCAAGATTTTTAATATCAAAATCAAGAACGCCGTATAGCCGATAAATCCATACCATGGCACTCCGTTGAAAAAGAAAATCATTATAGAGAAATAGATGGCCGTCCAAAGCATCGCAATTTTAAATATTTTTTCTTTTTTTCTTTCAACCAAATACCAAACGATAATCGGCAAAAGCCCCAAGAAAATACAACTTATATCTATATAAATTCCATCGAAACCCGGATTCATAGTCATTTGCCATGGCATTTTGAATAAACTTAATGGACCACGTTCCGTTTTCGCGTCGCCGATGCCCGCTATGTAAATATCGAATTCTTCTCCCAGGCTTTCGGTTGCGCATTCATCAATATACGAAGAGTAGTCCAGTTCCGCCAAGTTCGGCGCGGATGCCAAATACCCGGTTTGCAACGGTATGTCGTCTATGATCGTATTTTTCAAAATCCACGGTGACAAAGACAAGAATACCACGAGTATGAATAATCCGATCTTTCCAAGCGCGGATTTTTTTTCTTTTATTTTATAAAAACCAAGACCCATGGCCGCGACACCCGAAATCATCATTGCGATTCCCGCGATTGTCGTGACCACCGATGGGATTTCATACAAATTCCCATCTCCAAACATGAACATTAAGAACCCCACTTGTGTGAGAATCGCGCCGATTGAGCCCACTTTTCCAAAAATTTTCAACATAACCAATCCGAGCATGACTATAAAAGCCATACCCGCCGTAGCCTTAATACCCACCCCGACCCCCATCAAAATCCCCGCCAATACAAGCCATTTCGTCTTGTCCGACTTAAACCAGGTCATCAGCGCGTAAAACGCCGCGAGCTCGAAAAACAGCAGAGCCATGTCGTTTTTCAAATCCATCGAAGATTGAAACATCACCGATGGAAACGCGTAAAAAATAGCGGCAGACATCAAGGATTGCTCTTTCCCCAGCGCCAATCTCGCAACAAGATAAATCACGACAAGCGCCAAAATTCCTCCCCAGAAATTTACAAATAATGGCAAAAACGCGTCAGGCGAATAACTTGCGATCGCGTTTACAAGCTCCCAGTTATACATCCCTCCGACGCCATCAAGAAGTCCTTTCAAGTGCGCAAAAACTTCCGGGATGTAAAGATAATAGTTCGAGTCGTCCCAACCGATCGGCATCGGACGAATTATGCCCAGCAGGTTGTAAGCCATTATCAAAATTCCGCCGAGTATCACGAACATCGAGAATGCATCCACTTTTTTTATTGGCTCGGACTCTTTGATGAGAAGTTTTAAAAATGACAATGCCTCTTTAGCGCTTAAGCTCAACATTAAAACCAATGCGATTGCGATATTTATAAAACTTGCGACTCCGAAAAATCCCAGCCCGAATACCGCCAGCATAATCGCGGACAGACCGATTGCGGTACTTAAAACGAATTCCGAAACGGCGATATTTTCACCATCTTCTTTGATTTTGAAAGTCTTCAAAATCTTTTTACCGAAAGAAAACGCCGCCATGTTTAGCGCCAAAATCGCGAGCAACCCGATCAAAATCCGACTTCCCGTAAATGCGACGGATTTGAATGCGCCCACCTGCGTGAAACTCGATTGCAGGTCCGACGGGAATCCTTCTATGAACCTATCCGAATCCGCTATGATGGTTTGATCCGCCAACACAAGCTCCATGTCTTCTTCAAGTTCCGCACCTTCGGGCAGAAGACCCCATGATTCGGAATCTCTGAAAATCACTCCTCCGCGGTAGATTGCAATGTCGTTTGAAATCTGCAAAACCGCAAGCGAAATCAGCGACACCAAAACCACTCCGACGATTGCTTTTACGGCTGAAAATCGAAATTCGAAAAGTGATCTCTTCCGGAACTTGTTTAATAAAATTTCAATCCCTAAAAGGAGCCCGCATGCAATCGCGAACGATATCAATCCCGCAATAACTCGCCCGATGTAAGAAAAACTTTCCAGATAGTACGGGTGATTTTCGATAAAGAAAAACCACGCAACCACCAAGAACCAAAACGAGCCCAGAATTATTTTTATCGTTTTTTGCATGAAAGATTGTCGTTTAAATATTTAAAAATCGTTTGAAAATTTGCGTTTTTGATAAGCGGTTGATCTTTTTTATACAGCGAAAATTTATTTTTCGAGGTTCCGATTATAGCATAGTCGGCGCCTTTTGATTCACCCGCGAAATTCACCCCGCATCCGAGTACGGCAATCGAAGTCGGTGTTTTTGGCAAAAGTTCGTTTTCGAGTTTTTGCGCGAGTTCCGAGACGTTCGCTTTCGTGCGTCCGCATGTCGGACAAGCGATTATTCGTAAGGGGAGCTTGATCAAGTCGAGGCTGTCCAAGATTTTTTTCGCGACTCTTACTTCGTGAATCGGATCTGCGGACAGTGAAACTCTTATGGTGTCGCCAATGCCTTCGGCCAATAATGCGCCTATGCCAATCGCACTTTTTATCGTGCCCGTTTCGAGTGTGCCGGATTCGGTGACACCCAAGTGAATCGGATATTTGCAGAATTTTTTAAGCAAACGATTTGCGGCTATCATTGTTTTTACGTCGCTGCTTTTGACCGAGACCACGAGATTTTTGAATTTTTCATGCTCAAAAAACTCAATCCAGCGTTTGGCGGAAAGCGCCAATGCTTTTGCGGAATAAGGCCCGTACTTTTCGGATAAATCTTTTTCGAGAGAGCCTTCGTTCACGCCGATTCTTATCGGTATGTTTTTCGCTTTCGCCGCCTTGATGATTTTTCGAAGAGCTGTTTTGTCGGAAATATTCCCGGGATTTATGCGTATTTTATCGGCATCGTTTTCAATCGAAGCTATCGCCAATTCGGGGGAGAAATGGATATCGGCGATTAATGGGATTGAAATTTGACACCTGATTTCTTTAAGCGCTTTTGCGGCATACATCGTTGGAACGGCAACTCTGACAAGATCGCAACCCGCGCGTTCGAGAGTTTTTATTTGCCGCACCGTGGCGGAAACGTTTTCCGTCGCAGTTGTACACATCGATTGTATTGTGATTTTTCTCATCGCAACGACTTTTTCAAGGTCTCTGAAAGGGAGATTCAGACTGTCCGAGAATAAACTTTTCTAAGGAAATTCTTTGTTTTTAAATTTGCTCGATTATTCACTACGTATGTCTATCCTTCGCTTTCTTGCACCAGGGTATCCTTTTTTTTATCCTCTCGCAATACGGGGTTAACCTGTTATTGTAATCGCCTTGCGGTGATTGACTTGTTTTGCACGGAGTCCTGTGCGGCTGCTCCTTGCGCCGGAGATTCAGGCTGTCCGAGAATGAACTTTTTTAAGAAAACGCATGCAATGCTTTTTGCTATCTGTTGCACAGAATAACATTTTACGCGTCAATCCTTCGCTTGTTTAGGACCGTCCTCCAATTTCATTGTCGGACGGTCTGGCAATCAGACTTGAATGTACGGTGCTTAGGAGCACTACGTTTCCTAAGCGCTATTGACTAAAATGAAAAACTCCCATAAGATTGCGGGGCTTTTTTATCCTTAATCCTAATTGACCATTAAGCATCTACGGGTAAATCATCAGATTTCCGCACCCACGGTTCGTTTGGTCGACGAAGCGCAGGAGCAGTTGGGAATTATGGGGCTTTCAAAGGCCCTAACCATCGCGCAAGAAAAGGGGATGGACCTGATAGAGGTATCCCCGAAAGCCAATCCCCCGGTTTGCAAGGTCATGGATTACGGTAAGTATATTTACCAACTTAAAAAGGCCGAGCAAAAGCAAAAGAAAGGTTCAAAAAAAGCTGAGGTCAAAGGCATCAGACTGAGTATGAGAACGGATGTCGGAGACATGAACGTTAAAATCAAGAAGGCCCGAGAATTTCTGGGCGAGGGCAACAGCCTTAAAGTTCAGTTGATGTTTAAAGGGAGAGAAATCGTTCACAGAGAGCTTGGATTTGAAAAGATAAGAGTTTTCAGAGATGCGCTGTTGGACATCGGGAAAGTAGATTTGGAACCGAAGATGCAAGGGTACATGATAACGATGATGGTAAGTCCGAGTAGATAATCAATTTAAAAACTTTTAAAAATGAAGATCAGATCGCGCAGTGGCGCCAAAAAAAGGGTTAAAATAACCGGCTCAGGCAAATACAGATTCGAAAAGTCTTGCAAAAGACATCTTTTGGCTCAGAAATCCAAGAGGCAAAAGAATATCGGCGGAAGTAAAATCGTCGTAAACGAAACTCAGGCCAAATATTTGGCAAAGGTTTTGAGTAAATAATCAATTAACAATACAATATTATGGTTAGAGTAAACAGAGGTTTGGCGTCCAGGAAAAGACATAAGAAAATCCTCAAGCTCGCAAAAGGTTATCGTGGAAACAGGAGTAAGTTGTTTTGCGCCGCCAAAAATGCCGTGGCAAAAGCCGGTATGAGATCATATGTGCACAGAAAACTTCGCAGGAGAGAGTTTCGCGCCATTTGGATTACCAGAATCAATGCCGCATTGAAGCCTTACGGCATCAATTACAGCAGGTTCATAAATGCGATGGCTACGAAAAAAGTTATCATAGACAGGAAAATCTTAGCCGAGTTGGCGGTAAGCAAGCCGGAAGTGTTTGGGAAAATAGTGGGAGTAGTCAAGTAGACTCATAGATTCATAGTCGCATAGCGGAGAACTACTATTTTATCGTAAACTCCTTCAATGATTCCTCCGGAAGCAAGGCGGTTTTTTCGATGCGCGTTACATCCGCGTGAGACGGACCCGTTTCGAGTATATCGATAAGGGCGAGGAGGTTGCCTCTTTCTCCTTGAACAAACGCCGAAACCGAACCGTCGGTTTCGTTTTTTACCCATCCGGTTATGTGTAGCTTTTTGGCGTTTTCTTGCACAAAGTCTCTGTAAAAAACACCTTGGACTTTGCCGTAAATTGTGAGTATGTAAGCAATCATTGCTATGGACTATTCCCGACTATCTGATAAAATATATTACCTTTAAAGTCAAATTCAATCGAGAGCGTTTTTGCATTAAAATACTTGTATGAATTTCGCTGCGAAAATTAAAACCGGGGTGCGGGGATATGTAGTTTCGTATTTGTACGCTTTGGCAAAAAGAAGACTCGAGAAGCTGCAGGCCGAAGTTATCGGCATCACCGGATCGGTAGGGAAAACCAGCACTAAAGATGCGATTTATTGCGTGCTCGCCAGGAGATACACCGTGCTTAGAAATAAAAAAAGTTTCAATACGGAACTCGGGGTCCCGCTGGGGATTCTCGAACAAGAGTCGGGATTTTCTTCGCCTTTTGCGTGGCTTGAGATACTTTGGAAAGCTTTTAAGGTGGCGATTTTTGATAAAACTTCTTATGGGAAAGTGGTTTTGGAGATGGGCGTTGATAAGCCGGGCGATATGGATCAATTGTTGAAATTGGTAAAACCCACTATCGGAGTTATGACGGCGATAAAAGCTGTTCATTTGGCGGAGGGACAGTTCCAAAACCTTGAAGAGATTTTGAAAGAAAAAGCCAAATTGATAAAAAATATCGGTAAAACCGGATGGGCGATATTGAATGCCGACGACCATTATTTGAGTTTGCTCGCAAGCCAGCTCGAAGCCAACGTAATTACTTTCGGCATGAATGAAAAGGCGAACATAAGAGCCGTAAATGTCGCGAGTAGTGAAGAAGGGCTCAAATTCGATTTGGCTTTTGATGATAAAAATTTCTCGGTTCATCTGCCGCACTTAATCGGCAAGCATCATGTTTATGTTTTATTGCCGGCGATTGCGATCGGGTTTTTGAACAGTTTCAAATGGGAAACCATTAAAGCGGGTCTTGAAGATTTCAGACTGCCGCCCGGAAGGCTGACGCTTCTGCCCGGAATAAATAAAACTTTGGTAATAGACGGATCTTATAATGCGTCGCCTTCAACGATGATCGTGTCGCTCGAAGTTTTGAGCGAAATGAAGCCGAAAGGAGTGGGGCGGAAAATCGCCGCGCTCGGGAGCATGAATGAGCTTGGAGATTTTGCGGATAGCGAACATCGGAAAATCGGCAAAGAGGTTCTTAAACATGCCGATATGCTGGTAACGGTTGGAGATTTGGCGCAACTTTATGCGGAAGAGGCGTTGAAAGGCGGGATGGATAAGGGGTCCGTGTGGAGTTTCAAGAATTCAAAAGAGGCCGGTGAGTTTCTGAAAGGGAAGTTGCGTCCGGGCGATTTAATTTTGGCAAAAGGGTCTCAAAACAACGTAAGAATGGAATATTTGGTTAAAGAAATCATGCTTGAGCCGGAAAAGGCGAAAGATTTGTTGGTGAGGCAGGAAACAGCGTGGAATATTTGACTTAGAATTATGCTATACAAATGGCCAATTATCGGACATGAAGAGCAGTTGAAAAGGCTCGAGGCGGACCTTAAGAATGGGCATTTGGCGCATGCGTATATTTTCGTCGGACCGGATAAGGTCGGTAAGTTTTTGGTCGCGAAAACTTTGGCGGGGATTTTGCAGTGCCCGAATAATTATTGCCGGAGTTGTCCGACATGCGTACAGGTTATGAAAGGTGTGCATTTGGATACGATTGAAATGCGCGACGACGGGGAATCCATAAAAATCGAAAGGGTTAGGGCTTTGATCGCGAGCGTGAATATGACCGCGCAAAGCAATTATAAAATCGTGCTTCTGGATAATATCGGGAGGATGGGGGATGAGGCCGCGAACTGTTTTTTAAAAACGTTGGAAGAGCCGCCGAGAAGCACTTTGTTTTTGATGACGGCGAATAATTTGCGCGAACTTCTGCCGACTATCGTTTCGAGATCTCGGATCGTGAAATTTCCGGCAATACCGGAAGAGAAGCTGAAAAAAAAGGTCCTCGAGATGAAAGATGTTTTGAAAATAGAGGCGACGGAGGATGCGGTTGAGAGGGCGTGCATGCTTTCTTTGGGCAGGCCGGGAAAGGCAATAGAGCTCATGCAAGACGTGGATGCGATGAGAGAATATTTGCGGGTTTACAATGACGCGAGATCGTTTTTTCTGGATAAAGATTTGACCAAGCGTTTTATGTATGTACAATCCGTTATCGACAAGCTCGAGGACGACCCGAAGATTCTGGATGTTTTTTTGGAAACTTTGCTTTATGTGGCAAGAAGTTTTTTGAACGCGAAAGTGAATAGCGGCGAAAACGATAACGAGGATTTCCCCGAGATAATAAGTTTTTCAAAAGACGATTTGATTAATTTGGTTCACAAAATCGAGGAAACACGGTATTTTATCTCTCGCAATATTAACGCCAAGTTGGCGCTCGAAAATCTGATGTTAAGTTTTTAAATGACAAAATCGAAAGACATAAAGGCTTATGGAGTTTCATCTTTTTATCATTATAGGATTTTGTATATTCCGATGTGTGACGGCGATGGTTATGAAAACGGAACGACCGTGGTTTTTTGCGACAATGAAGGAAATAATGAAATAGGCGAGGTGATCGCAGACAAATTGTCTGTCGAAAAAAGCGATTTGATGGAGAGTTCTTCGGTCTTGAGAAAGGCCACCGAGCATGATTTGCAAAGGGTCGCCGCCAATAAAGATTCTTCCGCGATCGCTTTCGAGGCGTGCAAAGAGTTGATAGTGAAATATGCGCTGAATATGAATTTGATAGATGCGATTTATTCTTTGGACGGAGCGAGAATCAATTTCATTTTCACTTCGGATGAAAGAGTGGATTTTCGCGAATTGGTTAAAGATTTGGCCAAGAAATTTCAAAAGCAAATACATCTGCAGCAGATAGGGCCGCGCGATAAGGCGAGAGTTGTGCGCGGATATGGAAGATGCGGGCGCAAGCTTTGTTGCGCGGGCGCGGTCGGGAAATTGAAAAGCATTACGATGGACATGGTCCGCGTGCAGGGCATGTCGAATAAAGGGAGTGAAAAGTTGTCCGGCGTATGCGGGAAATTGATGTGTTGTTTGGCTTTCGAGGTTAAAGAATACGAGGAGCTCAAGAAAAATTTACCTCCTTATGCGAGCGAGGTTAAGCTCGCCGACGGACGTACGGGAATTGTAAAAGGAGTTGATATTTTGAATCAAAAAGTCAGGGTTGCGACCGAAGACGAGTTTTTTGTTACCGAACTTGCAAATATAAAAAGCTTCAAGCTTCCCAAGAACGAATATAACAAATCCGATGAGAGTGGAAACGCCGATATTTTATAAAATATGATTTGGTTTGTAATAAAATTATTGATTTTAATTGCGGGCCTTATTTTTCTGAGCGTGATTTTTGTGCGGAGGTTGTTTTTGGTTTTAACAGAGAAAAAAATGCAGGCGAAACTTCTCAAGGAGGAGACTGCCAAAATGGAACCCGTGGTTGAGCAGGTTATCGCTATGCCGCAAGTTGTTTCAAAGACAACCGACACAAGATTGTTATTTAAAAAAGGGGAGGTGGCATTTTCAAAAAGAGATTATGACTCCGCGCAAAGATATTTCGTAAAAGTTCTTGAAGTCGACGAAGGTCATCCGGAAACGAATTTGCAGTTGGGACTTACTTATTTGAAGCAAAAAAACTTCCCGAAAGCGGAGTTCGTGTTCCACAAATTGGTAAATTTAAAGAAGGACCCGGTTTATTACAGCAATCTGGGTTTGGCTTTATACAGCCAAGGAAGGCTCCTCGAAGCGGCGGAGGCTTATGAAAACGCTCTGTCTTTGGACAACAAAAGGGCGGCAAGGTTTGCAAGTTTGGCTCAAATCTACAGAGAACTTAATAATGACGAAAAGGCCGCTTTGAATTTCGAAAAAGCCAGCAAAAAGTCGCCAAGGAATACGGAATATCTTTGGGCGCTAACGGAATATTACCGAAAATTGGGGCGGGAAGAAGACTTGCTGAATACTGCGAAAAAGATATTGGAACTTGATCCTTACAACGAGGATGCGAGGAAGATGGCGGGGGAGACCGGGGCAAACCCGACTTGATTTTTTTGCGGATGGTTGCGTGGCATACATTTCTTCTCTTTATTTATTCGGATTTTGAATCTAGAATTTTTTTGACAGATTGGGATTGACAGATTTGTTAAAAGCAGTTAGAATTGCGTCCTTCTAAAGATCGATGTCTTAAATTTTATATGCATAATGGTCCCGGAAAACCTGGTGATGGTGACGAGTTGGAATCCGATGCCGATAGATCTGCGCGAATCAGGCGGGAAACTATACAATACTTGCGAGATAGTCAGGCTACCGGCAATGATGAACCCGCCGCTGCCGGTTCCACGCAGGCTGGGCGGGTGGATAATTTCGTGACAACAGGTATGAGAATTGGTGATTTTGACTTTACCGTACCGCATGAACTTGTCGAAGAAGATGCGGGAAGTGGTGTTTCCGATGATCTCGGACAATCCGATGACGAGGTCGTGCCCGGACCGGAGAAGGCGGAACCCGTCGCTGATGAAGGATTTCTCGTCGATGCGGAAGCGGCGGAGAGGCGTCGTTTTATTGTAACGAACGCCCCTGACGAAGAAGATGATGATGACTGTTGGTGGGATGGACCTACCGCGGAAAAAATCCTAGATGTTGCTCCTCTATTTTTTTCCTCTTCCTGCCGGATTGAACCCACCGATGAACAACTTGCGGCAAGAAGGGATTCCGACAGGAGGTTCGGTGTGGAGTTGGGCGGGGGGTATATTAGGCAGAAAATCGAACTTGATAAGTTCGCGGCGGATGGAAATATAGTTATGGCCGCACATATTGGCATGTGGCTTGAGACTATTTTCAAAAAATATGCCATCGCCCATGTACTTAACGATGCGCTTATTGAATTAATTTATAGTGAGGCTTATAAAGGCAACTCTATCGCCGCATATTTGGATGATAAAAGTACAAACATTTGGGATCTTGAACGTGTTGACGTAGATCATCCGGATGAAGATGACGAACTTCCTAAGGATGAAATCACCGGAGAACGAGATAAAGCCGGGAGGCGCCTAACCGCTGTGGCAAGAGAGGTTGATCTCAATTTTATAAGGGAAAAGTTACGAGATGCTCATACCGCTTTTTTCAGGGCAATTCCCGAATTGAAAATCCTGGATGCCTGTACCGCGGTTGGAGGTTTTTCCGTTTTGGTTGCTTTGCCGATTTATGCCAAGTATGGACTTTTATCCGGCGGCGAAGGTGGTAAAGGCAGAGTTCGTATATGGTTAAATGATGTTTCCCGGGCCGTACTTGATAAAACTTTTAACAATGAATTCGACATCCCCGATGGAGAGTTTTTAACCGAAGTTTTTGGGAGCAGAGAAAAATTCGAAGAATTTAAAAAATATTTACTGGAGCATTCCACCGCTGTATGTTGCGCGGTTGACGATGTTCTTCCGTTCGAAGCTGATTTTTTTGATGTTACCACGATCGGATTTGGCTTCCATCATCTTCCCGAGATTTACGCCAAGACGCTTGCCGCAAGAAATTTGCTTGGGGTTTTGCGCGGGGGAGGCTGTTATGCGGTTGCTGACGAGGATCAGGTTTACAAACACGGTATGACCGAATTGCATGAGATGCATGACCAGTCTCGACTGACGAAAGAATGGCCTGTAGATATGGCCACATCTCAAAGACTCGTTCCCATTGAAGAGAAGTTGCCACCGGCTCCGGATGCGGGTGCAAGCAGAAGTGATGGGAAAAAACTGAGGATTGTGCGAGAGGGGTTTGTACCGCATAGCCGATCTCATTACAATTATTTCGGTGTCGCCAAGCCGGAAGGGAGCGAACGCGGTTTAAGCTCTGTTATGGCTAATTTCTTCTTCGACAAAGATGTCACAGAGGAATAGTCCATTCCGCTCCGGTTACATACCTCGCGCAAAACAGCACGAGTAGCGGCACGAACAGCAGCAGATAAGCAATCCTCATGGGTTTGTTTTTGTATGTCGCGAGAACCATAAACAGCGGGAACGCTGTCAGCAAATATCTCGAATAACCTTCGAGGTTTGACGAACAAAGAGGAGGAATCAATATCGCCAAGCAGTATAAAAAATACTCTTTTGGAAATTTTTTATATACAAACCATGTCAGAATCACGGTAAACAAAAAGCAGAACAGGTTCCACCCGGCGTAAATGCTCCCCGCAAAAAGATCCCGGACAGCATTGATTATCGGTGTATACGGCAAAGAAAACGTCTTGCCGAATTCACTATGTTTTTCGAGGAAAATCAGCGGATCTCCCGAGCTCAAATAATATATAAGCAGGACTGCGCAGGTGCCTAAAATAGGGGAGACAAGGGATAAAGTTTTTTTGATTTTTCGGGTTTTAAAATCCCTCAATACAACGTACGCGATCGGTAAAACGAGAACGCCGCCAACCTCTCGCGTCATCGCCGCAAAGAACCCGAACAAAGCCACGAGCCACCAGTTCTTTTTTTTCATAAAAAACATCATCGCAACGGCAAGAAATAAAAATAGCGCTTCGGTATAAATCGCAGTGAAAAAGAGTGCTGTCGGAAAGAAAAACAAAAATATATTCGCCCACAACCCCGAATCGTTATCTCCAATCTCTTCTTTGCAAAGTTTGAAAATAAAATATCCCGCGCCAAGAGAAAGCGCCGTGTTGAGAATCAGCCCCGCAAGCGCGAAATTGCCAAGCGTCAAATACGAAGCCAGCCTTAATATTATCGGGAACAGAGGGAAGTATGCGAAATATCTTCCATAATACCAATCGCGGGCGATTTGTATGTAAGAGTTCGAATCCCAAAGGGACCATTGATTAAGGAAACGATATCCGCTGTCGTAAGTTTCGAGATTTTCGTTGTAGATTGCGCCAAGTCCGAAAAAGGATACCGCCAATATCGCGACTGCGAATAGAAAGAGCTTGTTTGCGATGATAATGGTTAATGTTTTTTTCATGGGATTGCGAAGTTATTCCGTTATGGTTCCGCTACCGCTTTCACCTTCGATAAGTTGTCCTTCTTCCGCGCCAACGAGATATTTTGCGGGCCATGCTTGGTAATGGCTATGGATGTTCTCCTCGATTTGCGTGCCGTCGGCAAATATTATGGACCTGTACCAATCCGCATCGAAGCCGGTATGAGCGCTGTCTTTTTTTTGTTGCTCGCCCGGAGCCAATTCCGTCGTGTAAACGATAACGTCGGCCGGCGCCGAAATGTATTTGCCGTAATAAGGACCATCCATGACAACCGTTCTGCCGTCGTTCGTGCCGTAGAATTTTATATAAGCGTCGGTGCCTTCCGTATAAGCTTGGATCAAAATATATGCGCCGGTGTCGTTTACAAATTTCAAATCCGGAGAAGGTTGATAAATCGTCGCGTCTATGCCGTAACCGGACGGGTAAGCATAATATGAAACCGCGTAAGAATGCTCCGTTCTTGCGGTGATCGGCAACCCCGCGTACAAGGCGGCGCGATACATTGTGGAAGATACTTGGCACAACCCTCCGCCGTATTCGGGCCTGGTTTCGTTTTCGGTTATGACAAGTTCCTTGTAATATCCCGTCGAACCATCCACCGTGCCCAATGTCGTAACGAAAGAAAATTCTTCGTCCGGAGCGACCAGTATGCCATCGAATTTGCTCAAACCAACCGCGATATTCAATGTTCGGTTATACGGCGAGCCGTAATAATTCGTGTAGCCGGTCGAGATTAACTCTTCGATACCAAGCTCTTGCAATTCGGCGGGGATTTCGACTCCGCCTTTTTCGATTTTGGTCGGGAGGGTGATCGCTGAAACGTCGCTCAAAAAAGCCATCGCCAGCATTTCACCAAAAGTCCCGGTATCCACGCTCACGCCGTCAACCGCGGTTCCTTCGAATGTTGTTTTTTGAGCTTCATCTGTTTTTATAATGACATTTTGCGGCAAGATCGTGACGGATTCCGATACGTTTGTTGTGACATACTCTTCGAGTTTTTCTTGATCTATTATTATTTTCATGTCCGTTTCAACAATCCCGCTACCCGACATGTTGCTGTTTATTTCAATCGGGAAATCGAAGCCCGGCAATGAGATCGTATTTTGGGCCGTGAAAGATAACATTTGCGCATTTTCGTTCGCCGAAAAAATCCACTCTTCGTCGTCGTAAGTTACAGTTATTTCCCTGGTCAGTATGTTTTCCGCTTCTTCTTTAAACGGCTCGATATCGGCTTTTTTAATGGTCGGCTCTATCGCCAACGTTTCCACATCGACGGTTGTCGGCATCATATCGTTTAATTTTTCCTCAAGATCCGCGAAAAGTTTTTCTTTATTTAAAGTTTGCCCGATTGTTTCTTCTTGCAGGGCGACTTCCTGCGTTGTTTCGTCGAGATATAAATATGCGTTTGTTTCTTCAATCTCCGTGTTGAGAATCGAAAGAGTGTTTATGATTTTCTCCTTGTCCAGAACGTATTTCGGCTCTATGTTTTTCATCGTCAAAATATTGTAAACGGCGTTTATCACGTTGCCGTCACCTATGATCGGAAGGTCGGCTTTTGTTCCTTCCGCATCATATGTGATCCCGACGTCCTGCGGTAAAAATTCGAATGTTTGATTTTGATATATGAAAACTATCGGAGCGAGTACCCGCTCGTTTATCTTAGCATCCATTTGCGCCAAGGCGGACTCTTTATTCTCCAGACTCAAGTCCGTGTCGCCGAAATATGTATTCGGACAAACGATCTCTTTGTAAAATACGGTCAGGATTTTCGGCGTAGCCAAAAGCAGACCCAGGATTATTATGACCAAAGCAGCCGGGATTATTATTTTAGCGTGCTTTTTGAGCATGTTATTTCTTCGTAAGATTCCTGATTAACCGGAACAGACCCAGCGCGGTTTCTTTCGCCATGGTTGTCGCGGAGCTTATTTCCCCTTTGTGGGACGATACGAACTCTTTCCCTTTGTTGAAAATCGCTTTCCTTGTTTTCTCGCCTTTGTCCGGCGCAACCGCAAGCCCTATCACAGACCCTATCGCTCCTCCTATAATGGCACCCATGACGAGTTTATCGATTTTGCTTTCGACGCCACCTTTGTCCGGATTTTGGTTCGGGTTGTTTGCCATATGGTCTGTGCGCACTATTTTGCGTAATCTATCGCTTCGGTTCTTCTTATTATGTTTACTTTTATCTTGCCCGGATACGCCAAATCTTGTTCTATCTTGGTTGCCACGGATTCGGCCAGGGCGAGGATGTCGGCATCTTTTATTGTCATTTCATCCACGACAACTCTTATTTCTCTACCCGCCGAAACGGCGAAAGATTTTTTCACGCCTTGGAAGCTTTTTGTGATCTCTTCGAGTTTTTGGACCCTGTCGAGATAACTCGTGAGCGATTCTTGTCTGGCACCGGGACGTCCCGCCGAAATTGCATCCGCCGCTTTTACCAGCATGGCTTCGAGGGTCTTTTGCGGTTCCGCGTCATGATGCGCGTATGCCGCGTGGACTATGTCGGGATCAAATTTGTATTTTTCCAGAATTTCTTTTGAAAGTTGGTCATGAGAACCTCCGATGTCGTGATCTATCGCCTTGCCTATGTCGTGGAAAAATGCGGCAGTTTTCGCTTTTTCAATATCCGCCTTCAGTTCCGCCGCGAGGAGGGCGGCGATTGCGGCCATTTCGATCGAATGTTGTAAAACATTTTGTCCGAAACTTGTCCTGTATTTGAGCCTGCCGACGATCTTGAGAAGGTCTTCCGGCACTTGCATTTTCAAGTTGGCTCTTTTGGCGGCTTCGATCCCGATTTTCAACACCTCTTTGTCCATATCGTTTTTGGCGACATCCACCATTTTTTTAATTTTAGCGTGATCTATCGCGCCTTTTTCTCTCTGTAAGGCCGCGATCGCATTTTTACCTATATTCCTGTTTATGAGATTCAGGCCGGCAACGTAAATCGTATCCGGATCCATATTGAAAATAACTTCCGTGTCGGGGAGCAGACTTTCAAAGAATTCGATGTTGCTTCCTCCTTTGCCGATGAGAAATCCTTTGAATTTATCGTTTTTCACCTTGATGTCGGTACTGTTTTTGTCCACCGAACTGGCGGAAGTAAGTTTCTGGATAACGCCCTTAAGCATGTTTTTACTGATCGTCATGGCGTTTTCCTGTGCATCTTCTTCGGCTTGCTGGACAAGTTTCGCTTTCTTAATATCGGATTCCGCCTTGAATTGATCCAAAATCGCCTTTTTGGCCGACTCCGAATCCAGCGCGGTTTTCGCCTTCAACTTTTCAACTATCTCTTTTTCCATATTATCCATCTCTTCTTTCGTTTTCCTGATTTCGATTTTCACCTTGTTGTAAGCTTCGGAAATCAAAGTGTTTCTTTGTTCGCGCTTGGTCAGGATCCCGTTTTTAAATTCCAGTGTTTTTTTGAGTACTTCGAGCTGTTCTTCAATTCTTGTATTTTCTTCGCGAGCCGATTTTTTGATTTCTTTAACGCGCGCTTGTGTTTTCGCTATAATTTCGGTGGCTTCTTCTTTCGCTTTTTCAATCATCTCTTGTTGTTTGGCTTCGATTTTTCCTTTGTAGTGTTTATTAATTCTGATCGCAACCAAACTTATTGCGCTTCCGATAATTATGCCGATGACTGTTAGCAAGATGTCCATTTGAATTTAGCGTTTTTCTTTTTTCTTCTCGAGAGCTTTTTTTAAATTGGCAACCAGCCTATCTATAGAATCATCCAGTGCCTTGGTGATAGCGTGGCTCGACTCTTCCGCCATGACCGTTTCGCCTTTTATGTCCAACATGAGTGTAACCTTGTAGGCGTTGTGTTTTTCGAATTTTTCTATCGTTGCGGTCAGTAAAACTTCGTCGTCTTGGTATCTGTTCGTGAATTTTTCGATTCTTCCAAGTTTCTTTTCCAGATATTTTTCAAACTCGGCGCTTTCCGATGTATGCGTCCCTCTTGTGACTTTGCTTATCTGCATGTTTGCTTTGTTAAAGAATAAACTTTGAATCCTGTGTAAAAGTACAATTTTAATATAAAATATGCAAGTAATGGATTTAATTTCAAAAATCGAACTTCGCGCAAAAGAACTCGGGTTCGACTTGTTCGGCGTCGCCGATCCGAATATTGAAAAGGAGCAGGTGGATTTTTTCCAAAAATGGCTTGATGAAGGGCGAGCGGGGAGTATGGAGGCCTGGTTAAAGAGGGGGGCTCAAAAAAGAGCCGATATAAATAAAGTTTCGGAAGGCGCAAAAAGCGCGATATGCTTGGCGGTGAATTATTATCCCGGCGATCACGTTTTACCAAAACGCAAAGTTGCCAGATACGCGTGGGGCAACGACTATCACGAACTTATTGGCGATAAAGCGAGGGCGTTTTGCGAATATCTCAAGGAGCTTGGCGATAAAAACCCCGTTTGGTATACGGATACCGGTGCGATTTTCGAGAGATATTTGGCTTACGGAGCCGGGCTCGGGTTTATCGGAAAAAACACTTGTTTGATTACAAAAGAGTTCGGTTCTTGGGTTTTTCTTGCCGTTATTTTGACCAAATTTGAATTGCCTTTCACGGGTTCGAAATATGATTTTTCGATGTGCGGGTCGTGCAAGAGGTGTGTCGAGGCGTGCCCTACGGGAGCTTTAAGCGAACTCGACCTTGATGCGAGAAAATGCATTTCGTATTTAACGATTGAGAAAAAGGGCGCTTTTTCGGAAGAAGAACGTGCGCTTGTCGCAAAACAAAACTATTGTTTCGGGTGCGACGTATGCCAGGAAATTTGCCCGCATAACGCGAGAGCGAAAAAAACTTCAGCGTTTAAGCCGAGGTTTGAGAATTTGGAGATGGACGATATTGCCATGATTGATAAAAGGAGCCCTGTTTTAAGAGCTAAGCTCCGGGGCTTGTGCCGAAATCTTGAAGCGCTGGGTTCATAATTCTGCCGACGACGGCGGCTCTGACCGATTCGATTGCCTCCCCTTGTCCGCTTCTCATCATCTCTTGGACTCTTTGCGAAAGATTTTCAAGTAGCCAGATCCTACCTTGATCTTGGTCTTGCCCGGCCGAGACCGATGCCGCATCGATTGCAGTCGGGTCTATGCTTTGCATAACCAAGATTCTCGCAATCTCCGAGGTACCCTCCGTCAAAATCCTTGTTATCGCTTCCTCGAATGCCCTCCTGGCAAAATTTTGTCCATTTGTTGCTTCCATTTTTTTATCGGTTAATTATTGGGGGTGGATTTTACAACTTTTCATCTTGAGTGTAAAATCAGCGGGCATTTTTTGTTTTTAATTTATGAAAATCGGAATTGATGCGCGGCTTTACGGACCTTCTTTCACCGGAATAGGCAGATATGTGAAAGAGCTTATTGATAATTTACTGAAAGTTGATGATAAAAACGAGTATATACTTTTCATGAATTCGCCCGGATATGAGAGTTTTGAAACCAAGGGCAAGAATGTTAAGAAAATTCTGGTCGACGCGAGACATTATTCTTTCACCGAGCAGTTTAAGTTTTTGAGAGCGATTAAGAAGGAGAAGGTTGACGTCATGCATTTTACGCATTTCAACGCGCCGATTTTTTATAAAAAACCTTTTGTTGTCACTATCCATGATCTGACGTTACATTTTTATCCCGGCAAAAAGATGACCTCTTTTTACAGGAGGCTGGCTTATAAATTGGTAATCAAAGCCGTTACAACTCATGCAAAAAGGATTATTGCCGTTTCGGAAAACACCAAGAATGATTTGGTAAGACTGTTAAAGATCAATCCCGAGAAGGTTTCGGTCATTTATGAAGGCGTTGATAAATCTTTTAAGCCCGCGACCGAAGATGCGAAAAAGGAGATTTGCAAGAAATACGGGATTCTTAAGCCGTTTATGCTTTATACCGGCGTATGGAGAAGTCATAAAAACCTGGTAAATCTTATTAAGGCTTTCGGTTACATGAAAAAAAAGGAAGGGTTTGACGGGCAGTTGGTTATTACGGGAAAAGATGATCCGACTTATGTCGAAATCAAAGCCAATATTAAAGACCTCGGGCTTGAGGCCGATACCGTTTTTACCGGCATGGTGGATGATGCGGATTTGCCGACTTTGTATGGAGCCGCCCGTGTTTACGTATTCCCATCTTTGTATGAAGGTTTTGGGTTGCCGCCTCTTGAGTCTATGGCTTGCGGCACTCCCGTTGCGGTTTCGAAAGCGGCGTGTCTCCCGGAAGTTTGCGGAGAAAAAAACGCCATGTTTTTCGATCCTTACGATCCCACCGATATGGGCGAAGCGGTTTTGAGAGTTTGGTCAAATGAAGAGTTGAGACAGAATTTAACGGATAACGGATTGAAAAGAAGCGCGGAATTCAGTTGGGAAAAGATGGCAAAAGAGATTGTAGGGATGTATGAGAGGGTAGAGGGTAGAGGGTAGGGAGTAGACTGTAGCCTATAGACAATTATGGATTATGGATTTATACAATTGAAAGAGTTATTGCCAAAGGCCGTGAGTAAATATGGGCTGAGTCGGGAAGTGCGTGCCGCCATGGTTAGGGATAAAGCGAGACATGCGGTTACGCGATTTTTTGGCGCCGAAAATTATTCGGTCAGGCCGATGTTTTTTAAGGATGGCGTTTTGCATATCGAGGTGGACGATTCGGCGGTCGGCCAACAGGTTTTTATGAAGAAGGACGAGATTATAAATTTCATCGATGCGGAGTTAAGCCTCAAGGGGCAGGTTAAAGATGTTAAAATACGAGTCTCTTAAGCCATGAATATGATTTTTCCTTGACTTCAAGCCGTTTCGGGCTAGACTGTTTGGGCAATTTTTAACCTTATTTAATGTTACGAATCAGATTGTCCCGCACAGGGAAGACGAACCAGCCTTATTACAGAATCGTTGTCGCCGAACATAGTGCGGCGGTAAAAGGCAGATACAATGAAATTTTAGGACATTACGCTCCCCTCCAAAAACCCAAGAAATTGGAGTTCAACGAGGAGAGAATCAGATATTGGATTTCGAAAGGCGCCAAGCCGAGCGATACTGTCGCGGCTCTTTTAAAAAATAGCGGTGTCGCCGGAATGGAAATATATATCGAGCCGAGAAATAAGAAGAAAAAGAAGAGGGGAGAACAAGCCCCCGAGGCAGTGGCTCCGGCAACGACACCTGCGGAACCGGCAAAAGGCGCGTAAAGCGTGCGACTTAACAGGTTGAACTTTTTTCCCCCCATCGCAAAGCGAAGCAGGGTTGGCGTGTTTTTTTGCAAATTATGCTGGCAAATTTCAAAAATGATGTATAATTCTATGCAGTTATCCTTAACAACAATCCAGAATGAGTGATTCTACCACCGGCTATTCGGAAGGACACGACAAGGATTTTATCCTGTTTTTCATCAAACAAGTTGTTACCAAGCCTGAAGAAGTTATCCTTACGAGGAGCGTAGACGAACTGGGGGTTTTGTTAACCTTGCAGGTAGCGAAAGACGATATGGGAAGGGTTATCGGCAAAAACGGTCAGACGGCAAAAGCTCTTAGAATTCTTCTAAGGGTTATAGGTTCCAAGAACAATGCGAGGGTTAACCTTAAGATTATTGAGCCGGACGGGGGAGAGGTTGAGATTCCTTTGTCGGAATTCTAGTGACTAGTTGCCGAATAAGCGTTAAAATCTTGTCGCTTTCTAAATAATTAACATTTTCCCAAATGGCTAACTCTTCCATTGTTGATGCCGCCGAACAATATGATGTTTTGGAGGTTATTAATCGAGGAATAGCTTATGCGATCATAGTGGCGGGATTTTTGTCGGTTGTGTTTATCTTTTTCGGAGGTATTTCTTTCATTTTATCCGGCGGACAAGATGACAAAATCAAGCAGGCAGTTAGCACCATAAGGTATGCGATTATCGGGTTGATAGTGACGATTTTATCCGTGTTTATAGTCGCGACCGTCGGGAAAGCCATGGGATTGGATATAGTAAGATACATAAATTTCGGCGAAATATTGGATTTGATTACAAGCTTATCCGGGAATTCGGAAAGTACCGACAGCTTAGATTGACATTTCTCTAATGAAGAAATTTGTTCTTATCGACGGGAATGCGTTGATTCATCGCGGGTTTCATGCGATTCCGCCGCTTTTCACAAAGGGCGGGGAAATGATTAATGCGGTGTTTGGATTTACGACCGTGCTGTTGGGAGTTTTACAGAAGGAGGTGCCGGATTATATAGCTGTGACTTTTGATAAAAAGGGACCAACCCACAGACATGCAAAATATGCCGAATATAAGGCGACAAGGGTCAAGGCGCCGGATGAACTTTATGCGCAGATACCGAGGATCAAGGAGGTGGTTTCGGTTTTCGGGATACCGATTTTTGAGGAGAGCGGCTTTGAAGCGGACGATGTGATTGCAACATTGGTGACAAAGCTTGGAGCCGAACAAGATATTAATGTTGTAATTGTTACGGGAGATAAGGATACGTTACAACTCGTGAACGATTGTGTTTCCGTCGGATCGCCGAGGAAGGGGTATCATGACGTTTTTTATTACACGCCGGCGAGCGTATTTGAGAAATTGGGAGTCAGGCCCGAACAGGTTTTGGATTATAAAGGGCTATGTGGCGATCCGAGCGACAATATCCCCGGTGTCATGGGGATTGGACCAAAAACTGCGACCGATTTGCTTGCCAAGTACGAGACCCTGGATGGCATTTACGAACACCTGGAAGATTTGTCACCAAAGACCAAGGAAAAACTTGAGAAGGGCAGGGAGTCGGCGCTTTTCAGCAAAGATCTTTCCAAGCTGGTTTCGGATATGAAGATTGACCTTGATATTGAAAGTTGCTCGGTGGACTTTTTGCATTACGCGGATACGGAAAAGATTTTTGAAAAACTTGAGTTCAAAAGTCTTATAAACAGGCTCCGTAATTTGGAGAGGGAACGCGAACATTACAAGCAAGACGAGGAGTTTAAAAAGAATCAGCCAAGCTTGTTCTAGTTTAAAATCGCTTGACCTTTTTTGGCTTTTGTTTCGAGACGGTATTTTGATGCGCGATGCGTGCGGTTTCGGGCTTGCACAAGCCACTATCCCCGGTTTTTATGCATGGCGGGATTTTTGTATTTTTTCTATATTTTTTAAAACGATCGAAGGGGAAACGCCCGGTGATTAAACTCGCGCGTCTTGGCTTGCGCAAGCCTCGTTCCCCGCGGGTTGTATAAAAACTTTATTCTTCGTTTTGGGTGGTATAAAAAATTTGTTCGGCATGCGTGTCTTTTTGGACGTGGCTCCTGGGTGGTTTTTGGCTTTTCGAAGCCCCTTTTTGCCATTTTGTTTTTGCGTGTTTTTTATGCTTTTTCAGGTTTGATCGCTGAGTAAAAAAGTGATACGGTTGGCTTTCTTAAGCCATCTTCTTTAGATGTTTGCGCTTAAACCCTTGATAACAATTTTGATTTTTTATTATATTGCCCATAGACTATCAACCACCACCAGTTACTTATATTTAAAAACAAAACATGCCCAAAAGTCGTTTAATCGCCGGATTGGATATCGGTAGTTCCAAAATACGAACTGTCGTCTGCACTCTTGATGAAAAAAGTCCCGTTCCGAATGTTATAGGCGTCGGGGTTGCTCCTTCTTTCGGATTGCGAAAAGGAAGCGTCATAGATGTTGAAGAAACTATAAATAGTATTTCTTCTTCTCTTGAAGATGCGGAAAGAATGGCCGGGGAGCCCATACATAATGTTTTTCTCGGGATAGGCGGCACTCACCTGGCTTCGCAAGATAGCAAAGGAGTTATTGCGGTTTCTCATTCGGGCAATGAGATTTCCGAAGAGGATGTCGATAGAGTTCTTGAAGCCGCGCAAGCGGTTTCGATACCGAACAACAGAAGAATTTTAAGAATTATTCCTAAGTCTTTCACGGTTGATGAACAGAAGGGGATCAAGTATCCGGTCGGGATGACGGGTATAAGGTTGGAGGTTGAGGCTCATTTGGTAACGGGATTAACTCCCGCGGTAAAAAATCTGGAGAAGTGCGTTCACCAAGCGGGAGTTGATATTAACGACGTCATACCTTCAGGATTGGCGGCGGCGGAAGCGATTTTGTCAAAAAGACAGAAGGAGTTGGGAGTTGTCGTTATAGATGTCGGATGCGGAGGTACCTCTATTTCGGTTTTTGAAGAGGGGACGACTTTGCAAACGGCCGTCATCCCGGTTGGCGGTGAAAATGTTACAAACGATATAGCGATCGGACTTCGAACTTCGATCGATACGGCAGAGAAAATAAAGATTGAGTACGGTACCTGCATCCCGGATGACGTGAATGACAGGGAAACCATTGATCTTTCTTTGCTTAGCAAGATAGATTCGCAAACGGTTTCAAAGAGACAGCTTTCGGAAATTATCCAAGCCAGGTATCACGAGATTTTCATTTTGGTAAAAGATCAGTTGGCGAAAATCCACCGAGACGGAATGTTGCCGGCAGGTGCAATTTTGACAGGCGCGGCGATCAAGATGCCGGGAGTCGTGGACTTGGCAAGAGATACCCTGAATTTACCCGTACAGATCGGATTCCCTCAGAATTTCGAAGGAGTGGTCGATAAAATCGATGACCCCGCTTATGCCACGGCCATCGGATTGGCGTTATGGGGCGCGAGGTTTGAAGGTCATGCCGGTAGCGGCTATGGTTTTGATTTAAAAGGAATCAAAATGGATAAAGTGCTTGGCGGAGTTAAGAATTGGATAAAGGGATTATTACCTTAAATATATATCGAATCTGTTTGTGAAATGTCTATCGCGAACAGATTCACGTTGAACCCCCTATTTGTCTCCTAATCACAACTATATGACACAAGGAACTACGCGCGGAAGCGGCTCTGACGACTCACTAAGGAATCTGTTTTCAGGTTCGGTAAGCAAAAGGAAAAATCTGGAGGTAACTCCCGATATTACTCCTGTTGCTTCGATCAAAGTTATCGGAGTAGGGGGAGGAGGTGGAAATGCCGTTAACCGAATGTTCAAGGCTAATGTAAAAGGCATTGAATTCATTACGGTTAATACGGATGCACAGGCGCTTTATCATTCTGAAGCTCCTACGAAAATCAATATCGGCAAGGCCACGACCCGAGGTCTTGGTGCCGGGAGCCATCCGGAAGTCGGAAGGCAAGCGGCCGAAGAAAGCAGTGAAGAGATCAAGCAAGCTCTCGAAGGAGCCGATATGGTCTTTATCACGTGCGGTCTTGGAGGCGGAACGGGAACCGGAGGGTCTCCCGTTATCGCGGATATCGCAAAACAGCTCGGCATTCTCACCGTTGCTGTCGTTACCAAGCCTTTCTCGTTCGAAGGGAACAGGCGCAGGGTTCAATGCGACGAAGGTCTTGAGAACCTCAAGAACAAAGTGGACACGATGATCGTGATCCCGAATGACAAGATTTTGTCTCTTATAGACAAAAAGACTCCTTTGACAGAGGCTTTCACCGTCGTTGACGATGTTTTGAGGCAAGGCGTACAAGGCATTTCCGATTTGATCACCGTTCACGGAATGATCAACGTCGACTTCGCAGACGTGAAGGCGATCATGGAAAATGCCGGCTCGGCTCTCATGGGTGTCGGTTATGGTACGGGTGAAAATCGTGCAACCGAGGCTGCAAGGGCTGCCGTCGATAGTCCTCTTCTCGAGATGGATATCTCGGGCGCAAAGGGAATTTTGTTCAATATTACAGGTGGCAACGATCTAAGCATGTTCGAAGTGGACGAAGCCGCAAGAATTATTACGGAAGCCGCAGACCCGGATGCAAATATCATCTTCGGTGCGGTTATCAATGATTCTTACACGGGCGAAATCAAGATCACGGTTGTTGCAACAGGTTTCGAACAATCCAAAAAACCAATTACGTCAATTCATACTTCCGCTTTGCCCGATATACATTCGGTAAAAGAGACGGATAGTGAATACGATATACCCGCCTTTATAAGGCAGAAGATGGGGCGTTAGACGAATTTTTGCAGTCCCCTCGGTGCCTACAAAAATTCTTTGATCAATATGGCTGTTTGGATTAATTAATTATTTATTTATTACTATTTTATGCCGATTGAAGCGTTGGAAACCCGGATACCGAAATCGAAAGGAATTATTGCGTCGGAGCGGATTTCCGATTCCGACGAATTACGACGCGTGTTTGCCCAGGCCCTCGAAGTCTCCCGGGACGATATTGACCGTGTGATTCTTGCCAATTGTGGAAATCTTGCCGCGAGACTTGGAGAGGTCTTGGCAATATCACAAGCGGTCGGTAAAAAGTTGCCTCCCGTTTTGGTAGATATTGCGGGACTGCTTGAAGGCGACACCGTTAGCCCTGATGAACGCAGAATCCTGGAATTTCTGATGGCTTCCAGGGAACGTTTTGCCGGAGTTGCCGCGATTTGTCCCGATAAATACCAAGATGGCTTGAGAGCGGTCGCACCCGGTATGCCGATTGTTTTGAATAAAACCCCGAAAGCTATTGCCGAGTTTGTCCGCAAAAGTACGGTTTAAACACTTTAATTCATAACCGCGTCTCTATGCCGCTATCGTCATCACCATTGACCTCTCAAATCGAATCAGCCGCAGGAGTTGTTGCGTCGGAGAACTGCACCAAATCCAAAACCACGCGAGATGTTTTAGCCGACAACTTGAACGTCCCTCCGAAACGAGTGGTACTCGCGAATTGCAGACCTGTTCTCGATAGCTTGCGCGCGTTGGTCGAGTCGACCCCGGGAGATTTCCAACTGCCCGCAGTGAGGGTTGATGTCGTGAGACATTCATTCCAACGAGAGTTGGCTCCGCAAGAACGAGAACTTCTGGAGTTTGTAATGGTACATAGGCGTCGTTTTGCGTCGGTTGGCGTAAGTTGCCCCGATCATTGCAGGAAGGATTTGGACAATGTCGTGGCGGCAGGCTTTACGTTTGAGGATGTTTTTTGTGCAGTTCTGCCATAAGCCTCGGCGAAGTAGCCTGCGATGATGACATGTTTTATGATAAACTTTTGGCGTTCTAATTTCGCTCATGTTTGTTTTTTCTGAAATTTCGCGCGGAGAGATGGATGATTTTTCTAAAAATCATATTTATGGGAATATTCATCAGACTTCGATGTGGGCGGATTTTCAATCCGGGTCGGAGGGGAGGGGGAGGGCGATTATTTGCGGAGTTAAGGGTGGGAAAAAGGTTGTTGCGGGCGCGGTGGTCGTGAAACAGTTTTTGCCGTTTGGGCTTTGTTGGTATTTTGTACCGAGAGGACCGCTTGCGGATTCAAAAGAAGTGTTCGATATTTTGATGGAGGGGATTTTGAAAATTGGGAAAAAGGATAACTGCGTGTTTGTGAGGATTGAGCCGCCGAGCTTGCACGGCGAGGTGAAGTTTTTTGATGAGTGGGGGAGAAAGGCTCATGCGCATTATTATCCGGAACATTCGCTGATTGTTGATTTGGCGGGGAGTGAGGAAGAGATTTTAAAACAGATGAAGCCTAAGGGGCGATATAATATCAAGATAGCGGAGAAAAGCGGCGTGACGGTGCGGATATCGGATAAAGTTTCGGATTTTTATAAAATTTTCAAAGAGACGACCGAAAGGGATAAATTCTCGGGGCATGAGCTTAAATATTATGAAAAAATGTTTGAGGCGCTTGAGGAGTCGGTAAAATTATATTTGGCGGAAGTGGGGGGAAAGGTGGTTGCCGGAATTATCGTGACTTATTATAGAAGAGGGCTCCAGTCGCAAGCTCCTTTCGCCCTGAAAAATACGGCGATCTATTATTTCGGTGCGTCGGCGAACGAATATCGGAATTGCATGGCACCATACCTGCTCCAGTGGACAGCGATGCGGGATGCGAAAAAGGCGGGGATGAAATTTTACGATTTGTTTGGAATTGCTCCCGAGGGAGACACGAATCATCCGTGGGCGGGGATAACGGATTTCAAGATGAAATTTGGCGGGAAGAGGGTCGCGTATGCGGAGGCACGGGAAAAGGAAATATCGTGGTTTTGGTATTGGGTAATGAGAGGGAGGAAGAGGGTGTAAGGTCGCTAGCTCCTCCCAAGATGTTGACCCGGGTAAGTGTGATTACCCCCGTGGTCGCCGTAACGGTTGTGGGCTTTGGGATATTTGTAATAATATCTTGCGGACTCGTGATGAGAAGGAGCTTTCTTGTGCGAGGAGGATGATGTTTCGCCGGCGGTTCTGACAGAAGTTCTTGTTGTTTTTGCGGTGGTGGATTTTGTTTTCGCGATTCTATCAGCGATCATTCTGTAAGCTTCACTTATGGTTTTGCTCGCGAAATCGAAGCCGAACTGCTCCTTGTAATACTCCATTTCGACCGAAAGCGCGTAAACCCTTTCGAGTTCTTTTTTGGTGATTGCGCAGGTCATGTCGAGGTTGTCTTTGCAGTATTTTTTCGCCTCTTTTGTATCTGTTATTTGCCCGAATCTTGCGAGTTCGGTGTAAGTTTGTCTGCTTATATTGTTCCATTCGTTTTGGGACTCGAGCGCGACGACGGCTCCCTGCAGCCCACCGTATCTGGCGAGCAGTGTTTCTCGGGTTGCGTGTTCCACCGATGTCCCCGGTTGCTCGACAGTCGTGTTTGTTGCGACCGGTTTTACCATATTTTCCCTGTGGATTTCTTCGATTCGGATATTGGCGCCTTGTTTTACTATCGAATATTGAGTATTGGCTTGCGATGTTCTAACTTCGAAATAATATGCCGTGCGCCCTTTTGATATCATGATTGACGGACGATCTCCTTGTGTGAGAAGGACGGTGGCTTCCGTTTGCCGATTGGCGAAAATACTTGAAAATGCGGCTACTATTTCCTCTTTATTCGAGCCGGCTAACCCGACTGTTCCCATAACATCATTGTGGTTTGAGCCAAGCATATAAGAAATCATATTTGTCGCGACCGCTTCCGCGTGTTGCGGTTCAAGAATCGTTTCTCTAACAGCCGTCATTTCAACGCTTGCGCCAAGCGCGGTTCTTTCACGTGTCGCTTCTCTGCGTGCAGTCGTGTGCGAAGCGGTTTCCGGTGGAGCCCCTCTTTGTTCCAAATCCTGAAAAATCATCAAAACCAACCCTTGTCCTTGGATATAAAGAGGTTTTTGGTCGGCAACTTTTTGGATGTCGCCGAAAGGTATGATCGTCCCGCTGTCGTCATATACTTTTATTCCGCCTTCTTGAAGAAGCCTCATGGCGGACCCGAGGCACATTGGATCATACGGGAGAGCGTTTTCGTTCCGCGACTCTTTCAGGCCGGTTCTCGCGAATAAATATCTGATGTGTTTTTCCATGATCGTCGCGAGATTCCCGGAATCCACTCTGCTTATCCTGCCCGTGGATTTGGCAAAAGGTTCCGGAAGACCCCATGCGAGATCGGGGGTTTTGATAACTTCTTTTATTGTTTCTTTCGCGCCCGGATGAACGTCAACATATGGAGAGGATTCCGGTTGCTCACGCAGTGTTTCTTGTTGCGATGGCATAATTTGAGATTTTTGAGATTTATTTATCTATAAATTATACCATGGAAGGGGGTAACAGACCATAGATTGTTTTGGGGCCCGTGCAATCATATTGTCGTTTCTTTTTCCGTTGCTTTTTTTTCGTGAATGTTTTTCGCCTTGTCCGTGAAAAGGATCCCATCGAGATGGTCTATCTCGTGTTGAACGATTCTTGCGTTAAGCCCTTCGAGTTTCAGAGTTTGAGGTTGGTTTTTTGGCGTGATAAACCTGACAATAATTTCTTTACTGCGATTCACCAAGCCCCACCGTTTTGGGACGCTCAGGCATCCTTCTTCCTCTTCGACTGTTTCTTTTGAAAAATATACGATTTCGGGATTGATGAGATGAACGAGAACTTCGGAGTCGGTATTCGAATTTAACCTCGCGAGGATGAGCCGGAGATTGGTACCGACTTGCGGCGCCGCCAAGCCGACGCCGTTTTGCGCGTATATCGTTTCGTCCATGTCCTTGATAAGTTTTTTTATCTTGGAGTCTGTTTTGCGAATCGGTTCAGAAGGAGTTCGCAATGTCTTATTTTTGGTACCGATGAGAATTTTAAGATTCATTTTTGTGTTGCCTTAAGGATGCTTCGATTATGTCGTCCAGCTCGCCGTCAAGGACCCTATCTATCTGGGTGGTTTCGTAATCGGTGCGGTGGTCTTTCACCATTTTATACGGATGCAGAACATAAGATCTGATTTGGTTGCCCCAAGAGTGTTGGACGTGTTCGCCTTTGACCTGTTCGATTGTCGCAAGATGGTGTTTTTCTTGGAGGACGACAAGTTTGGATTTGAGAAGTTTCATCGCGGTATTGCGATTTTGAAGTTGGGATCGTTCGTTTTGGCAGTGGACGGTTAGGCCGGTTGGGATGTGCCGCAGTCTTACCGCTGAGTCCGTTTTGTTCACGTTTTGACCGCCGTGTCCGCCTGCTCGGAAAGTTTCTATCTCGAGATCTTTGTCGTCTATTTCAACGTCGCTTTCGGGAATTTCGGGGATGACTTCCACAAGAGCGAAAGATGTTTCGCGGGTTCCGCCGGAATTAAACGGGCTCATGCGGACAAGTCTGTGGACACCATGTTCTTCTTTCAAAAAGCCGTATGCGAAAGGTCCTTTTACCATGATTGAAACGCTTTTTAAGCCGGCTTCTTCCGCCGCGGTTTTTTCCAAAATTTCCGCCGACCATTCTTTGTTTTCTATATATCTCAAATACATTCTAAGTAACATTTCGGCCCAGTCTTGCGCATCAACTCCTCCCGTTCCGGCGTGGATCGAAATTATAGCGTTGTCGTTGTCATATTTGCCTCCGAGATAAAGTTGGATTGAAAGTTTGTTCAGTTTTTTCAGCACGGCTTGTGTGTTTTTCTGCAGATCTTTGAAGCTGTCCGCATCGTTTACCGGGTCTATGATCTCGGTCATTTCAAGCATTTCTTTTATCTCTTTTTCAAAATCATTCCACCCGTCTATTGTTTTTCTTAAAAATCCCGCGCGCTCCGAAACCTTCTTGGCGTGCACCTGGTCGTCCCAAAATCCGGAAGTGGACATTTCCATTTCGCAATTTTTGAGTTCTTCGGCGAGATCGGGGAAATGCAAAAATGTCCTTGCGGAATCTATTTCCGTTAGCGTATGGGTAAGTTTTTCTTTTATTTCTTGCATGGCGCAAATGAATTTAACATAACATGAGCTCTTCTTCCAAACGCCGTTGTGGTATATTTCCTTAGCTTAACTTCTTACAAATGTCTGTTGCGAGAAAAGTTCTGAGTAACACCGTGACTCAAATTGCCGGGAGGGTGTTTATGGCCGGCTTGAGTATTTTTATCGTAAAGATTATTACGAATTATTTGGGCCTGGAGGGGTACGGGAAGTATGCGGCGGTTTATGAGTTTTTGGCTTTTTTCGGGATAGCGGCGGATTTGGGGCTTTTTACGATTGCGGTTAGGGAGATGGCGAAAGAAGATGACCGCGCGAAAAAGGATGCGATTTTCGCGAACATACTGACTTTGAGGATGGGGTTGTGTGTGATAATCATGACTTGCGCGACTTTGGCGGCTTATTTGATACCGCAATATCGTGAGATACATTTGGGAATCGTGATCGCTTCGGTTGCGGTTTTCCTTTCGATTTTGCAAAGTTCGTTGTCGAGTATTTTGCAGTTGAATTTGAAAATGCAGTATGCGGCTGTGGCGCAGGTTTTGGGGAAAATGACAGCGCTTATGTATATGATTATTGTGGTCTTTTTTTGGTATAAAGATCCTGTCTCGGCAAGTTTTTACCATCTGATTTTCGCGGGGGTTGTCGGGAATTTCGTTTTGGTTTTTGTGACTTTTTTGGCGGCGAGAAAATATGGCAGGATCGGGTTCGGGAAAGATTGGGGGTATATTAAGCAAATTTTGATGAAAGCTTTGCCGTACGGAACGGCGCTGGTTTTGAATATGATTTATTTCAGGGTCGGGTCGATTATGCTCCTGATGATGAAGGGGCCGACGGAGGTTGGGGTTTATGGCGTGCCGATGAGGGTGCTTGAGATTTTGTCGCTCGTGCCGGTGTTTTTTATGAACAGCGTTTTGCCGGTTTTGACCAGACATGTCAAAAATCAGACCAACAGGGTGACTGATATTTTGAGGTATAGTTTTGATTTTCTTTTTATGGCGGCGGTGCCGATGGTGATTGGGACTTTCGTGCTCGCGTATCAGATAATTTTCGTGGTTTCGAGCCCCGAGTTTTTGAGCAGAATAAGCGAGGGTTTTTATGGGTCGGACATTGTTCTTAAATTCCTGATGGTCGGGATGACTGTTGCTTTCATGAACAGCCTGTTTATTTACACTTTGATTGCGACGAATTATCAAAACAAGCTTCTTTGGATTAACGGATGTTGCGCGATTTTCAATGTGTCTTTGAATCTTTTAATGATCCCGCATTTGGGGGCCAGGGGGGCGGCGATTACAAGTATCGCGACCGAAACGCTACTTCTTGTCTTGGCGTATTTCGCCGCAAGAAAACATATTAAATTCACTTTTAGTTTTAATACGATTTGGAAAGTTTTGTTCGCGGGTGCGGTTATGGGCTTGTCGGTTTGGGCTCTAAAAGATTTCAGTTATTCGTATTTGCAAAACGCCAACGTGCTCGCATTGGTGCCGCTTGGCGGGATTATTTACGGAGGGATTTTGTTTTTGACGGGCGGGTTTTCGAAAGAGCTCTTGCTGTCGATTCGCGGAAGGGAGGCCCCTAGCCCGCAAACGAACGCGAAAGATTTTTAAACGCTTCGCCTCTCTCCTTGTAGTTTTTAAATTGGTCGAAACTCGCACAGGCGGGCGACATCACGACAGTGTCACCTTTCGTGGCGAATTTTCTGATTTTTAAAAATGCATTCTCGAGTGTTTTGACAAGCATGATTCTGCCATCTCTGCCGATCGCTTTCGCCATGCGCGGTCCGGTTAATCCGATCAGGATTATTTGTTTCAGGTGTTTGGCGTTTTTAACGGCTTCCGCCCAAGATGTGAAGTCGGCGTGTTTTTCAGAGCCGCCGGCGACGAGTATGAGCGAGGTCGCGAAAGAGTTGATTGCGGCGATTGAGGTTTCCGGCGTTGTGGAGAACGAGTCGTTTATGAATTTTATTCCGTTTTTTTCGCAAACAAATTCAAGTCTGTGCGGAAGTCCTCGAAAAGTTTTTAAAACGTGCACGATGTTTTCTTTTGAGACCCCGCTTAAAAATGCGGCGAGCGAAGAGGGAAGTGCGTTTTCTATATTGTGAGGTCCGAGAAGTTTTATTTGCGAAGCATCTATTAATTCAAGTTGTTTTTTGTCGGTTTTGATGATGAGTTTTTGCTTGTGTGCGTATGCGCCCAGAGGGGTCTCCCCCCTTGTTGAGATTTTAAATTTTCGACCTTCGCCCAATGTTAAAAACGGTTCGTTGCCTTCATAATCCTCGTTGATTATGGCGATTTGGGATTTTTTCTGTTTGGAAATTAACGGATGTTTGGCGCTCCTATAAGTCTTGATGTCGGGGTGGTAATCGAGATGGTCTTGCGTTACACCGAGAATAATTCCGATGTCGGGTCCCGTTTCAAGGTCTTCGATTTGCCCGTGACCGAGTTCGAGAACGACTATTGATTCCTTTTTGAGTTTGTCGAGAAAGTCGAGAGGCGAGTTGCCGATATTGCCTCCGAGGTATGCGTCTCTGCCGGCTTTTTTTAGCATTTCGTAGGCCAAAGTGCTTGTTGTTCCTTTGCCTTTTGTACCCGTTACGGCGATGATTTTGCATGGGCAGTGCTCGAAAAAGTAGCGGGTGACGCTCGTTGCTTTTTTGCCGGCGAGAAGGACTTCTTTGGTTTGGAAAGGTATGCCGGGTGATCTGAAAATTATATCGAAGCGGTTTAAGTTTTTTAGATAATCGGGACCGAGAATGTATTTAAATTGTTTCGGTTTGTTTGCAAGGTTTGCATCGGAGTCGCAGATAGTTATATCTTTGTAATTTTTCTTTAAAAGATAGTTGGCGATCGATTCGCCTTCGATGCCAAACCCCAAGATTGCGATTTTAGACTTCATGCGAAAAAAGCATACAGGTATTCCCTTTTTATGTAAATCGTGGTATAATAGATACTGAGAATTTAATTTTACTTATGCAAAAAGAGACAATCCGGGGAAGGAGACCTGACGAAGAGAAATTGGACAAATGGATCACGCAAATTTTACATGATGGCTCTGATGACAAGCTGTCCGTTTCGACGTCAACTCTTATCCCGTTGAAAACAAAACCCAAGGTCCCGCCACATCGAAAAGGCGGCAAGTTGCGCGTAATCCCACTTGGTGGATTGGAAGAGGTCGGCAAGAACGCAATGGTGTTTGAATATGCCGACGATATTGTAGTTGTAGACATGGGATTCCAGTTCCCCGAAGAGGACATGTTGGGTATCGACTATGTTGTCCCCGACGTAACGTATTTGGAGGAACGGCAAAAAAACATTCGTGGAATAATTATCACCCACGGACACATGGACCATATTGGCGGGTTGCCTTATGTGTTGCCACGACTTGGATTCCCGCCGGTTTATGCGACGAAGCTTACGATGGGTTTGATAAAAAAACAGTTGGAGGAGTTTGATATTTTGAAAAAGGCCGATCTGCGCGAGATAAGGAGTGATAGCGTGGTGAGGCTCGGATATTTTGAGGCGAAATTTTTCAGAGTTAATCATAGTATCCCGGATGGAGTTGGCGTTTATTTAAAATCTCCGATTGGTGCAATTGTGCATACGGGAGATTTCAAGTTTGACAACCACCCGGCTGACGACAAGCCCGCCGAAATCAATAAAATGAAGTTTTTGGGTAGCAGGCAGGGAAGCGAAAAGGTTATAGCCTTGTTTTCGGACAGCACAAATGCTCTTAAGCCGGGACGAACCGTTTCGGAAAGGGTGATCGGCGAGTCTTTGGACAACGTAATCGCTTCGACGAATGGTAGGATTATTATTGCTTCTTTCGCTTCTTTGATAGGAAGAATCCAGCAAGTTTTAAATTCGGCTCAAAGGCACGGACGCATTGTCGCGATAAGCGGACGAAGCATGGAGGTCAACATAAGAATCGCGCGCGAACTCGGATATTTGAAAATTCCGAAAGGGGTTGTGAAGTCGCTTAAGGAGGTTTTGAAAATGCCGGATGATAGAGTTTTGATACTTACAACCGGAAGTCAGGGGGAGGCGATGTCCGCGCTCACGAGAATGTCTTTGAAGGATCACAAACAGGTCCAAATTAAAAAAGGAGATACCGTTATAATTTCCGCTCACCCGATTATCGGCAACGAGCAGGCGGTCGCGACGGTTATCAATAATTTGTGTAAGCTCGGGGCGAACATTGTGAATAACGACATTATGGACGTGCACACTTCGGGACACGGGAACCAGGATGACCTGGAGCAAATGATGCGATTTATAAATCCGCTAAATCTTGTTCCGATACACGGGAATTTATATATGCGAACGGCTCATGCGAAAATCGCGAGAAGGATCGGGTTTAAAGAAGAGAATGTTTTTCTTTTTGATTCAAACGGGGATGTTTTGGAAATAGAAAACGGCCGAATTCGTCAAACCGAAGAGAGGGTTCCGTCGAACTATATAGTTGTGGACGGACTGGGAACCGGCGATATAGGATCGCAGGTTTTGCTCGACAGGGAAATAATGGCGCAAAACGGAATTGTTGTTGTCGTCTTTAGGATGAATAAGAAAAGCAAGGAGCTTCTTGAAAAGCCCTTTATAACAACGAGGGGGTTTGTATATATGAAAGAATCGGAAAAGGTTGTGGCTAAATTAAAAGAGGAGGCTGAGAAATCTTATAAACAGATTTTGCACAAAGACCCCAAGGCAAAACAGTGGGATGTGTGCAATTATGTCAAAAGAGTTTTGGACGGGGTGTCACATAGAATGCTTGCGAGAAGACCGTTAATCGTCGTACTTGCCATGAGAAACTAGAGGGATGTGCAGGGGTTTTGCACAATGTTGGTGGGGTTTTGAAGGTTTAATTTTGTGTTCTGTTGACTTGGGGCTTACCGATGCGGGTTTGGAGGGATTGGGTTTTGCACATTTTTTGAACTTTGACGGTGAGAGGGGGGTAGGTTTAAAAAGTATGTTTTGTGATGTTTTGGCGGTTTTGGAAAGTTGTTACTATTATTACTATTTTATTTATATAACAATTAAGATTCTTTATTAAATTGGTCAATTGAAAAATGTTTAAAAGTATTTATAATCAATAAGACGTAAATTTAAATAAACACACATGAAAGTAAAATGCTCACAAAGAGCGCTCGCAAGCGCCCTAAATATTGTTAACAAGGCGGTTAGTCCGAACAACACCCTTCCGGTTTTAAACAACATTTTATTAAGCGTTGAGGGGAAGAAGGTTGTTTTGTCCGCAACAAATCTTGAAATCGCGATCAAGACGGTTCTCGAAGCCGACGTTATAAACGAGGGGAGCGTTACAATTCCAGCGAAGATTTTTACAAGCTATGTCGGGTTGTTGAAAGATGGCGACGTCGAGTTGAAACTTGAAGACGGCGTCACACTGTCGGTTAAAGCCAGCCATTCGGAAACAAAAATCAAAGGTATTCCGGCGGAAGAGTTTCCAATGATTCCGAAAGTTGAAGGGACTATGTCTTTCGAGATCCCGGTTGAAAGTTTTAAAGATGCCGTTTCGCAAGTTGCGTTTGCGGCTTCGACAAACATAGTCAGGCCGGTCTTAACGGGTGTTTTGTTCGGGTTTAAAAAAGATGAACTTTTAATGGTTGCCACCGACAGCTATAGGCTTTCTCAAAAAGTGATAAAGCTTTCCTCCGATGTTAAATCCAGCGCCGACTTTATAATCCCATCAAAAACAATTATTGAGCTTGGCAGAATAATCACACTGGCAAAGGGCGTCATAGAGGTGAGCGCATCAAGCAACCAGGTTTTATTCAAATGCGGAGATACGGTTTTAATTTCCAGGCTTATAGAAGGACGTTTCCCCGACTATGAGAAAATTTTACCAAAAGAACCAAAGACAAAATGCGAGGTTGAGCGCGAAGACCTAATATTGGCCGTAAAAAAAGTCAGCCTTTTCGTGATGGAGACAAACAACAACGTGAAAATCTCAGTTACAAATGACGGGAAAATGATTGTTTCGACCGACGAAACACAGGTTGGCGAAGGCAGGGCGGACTTAGACATTAAAATTACCGGAGAAAACAACAAAGTTGCACTGAACGCACAGTACATACTTGACGTATTATCCAGCGTTGCCGACGATAAAATCGCCATAGAAATGGTTGACAAAATCAACCCCGTTTCCATAAAACCCTTGAAGAAAAACGACTTTGTGCATATAATTATGCCGCTTAAGCTCTAGTCGCTCCGATTTTTAATATAAAGATTCGAAAGTGGTAACAGATTTAATACGTTTGTTTACCGACTCCTTTGACAAGGACGCGGTTTCACAATTTTGCTCCGATGGTGTTACAACGATATCCGGAGGAGGAAATTATTCTTCCAAGGCCTTTTTCGTGTCACGATTGATTTTGGCGAAAAAAGACGTGAAAAACACCCTTTGGATAGTTTCAAACCACCAAGAAAAAGAGCAGATATGTGCGGCGATGACGGCATGGGGAAGCTTCAACGTAAGGTTTTTAGACATAGAGAAAAACGAGTATCTCGACGACGATACCGAGAGGAAAAACAAAATAAAAACATCTTACTTTTTATCGGAAGCTTGTTTGAAAAGCGGCGGGGTTTTTGTGATGGAGTATAAAGATGCGCTCGCCCTTTATCCGAAACCGGAAAGCATTGCGGGCAAAATTTTTTCTTTAAGAAAAAGTGACTCCGCCGACGCGGTCACGATTTTCAACAAATTGATAGATATCGGGTACGAGGTTTCAAGCGATAAAAGAATAGAAAAAGGGCAGTATTATAAATCCGGCGAAATCCTGCTTCTTCACCCCGTGAATCTTGAAAAGCCCGTGCAAATAGAAGTTGGGTTTAACAAGGTGGAGAAAATTTCTTCATACGATCTTGATACAAAAGAAGTTGGCGCGAAAATCGACGAGCTTGCGATTTTCCCGACAGGAGACACCGAAAATAAAAGCTCAATTTTTGATTATTTCCAAAAGGGGTCGTTGATTGTGGACGACGATCTTGAAATCCCCGACGAAGAGGCGGCACTGTACGACGAAGCGCAAAAAATGGCGGATCCATCTACGTACAAGGTGAATTTTACGTCGTTCATGGAAGAGTCGGCATACCACCACCACTTACATTACTTATCAGTCCTGAGATATCAGAACGTGCTCGACTTTATTGCCGACGTGAAAGAAAAAATCGCGATGGATTGGAAAATAGCTTTGTTTACAAAAAATCTTGCCGAATATAAAGGTGCTTTCGAGGACAAAGAGGTTAAATATCATATTGTTGAAAACGGCTCCGGCCTCCAGCAGTACAGGGTGAATATTGTTTTGATTGATAAAAACGATCCATTTCCGGTTCCGTTTCAGAACCCGAAAATAAAAGTCGTCACCGTCACCGACAAAGAGGTCGTGGATCTCAAGGAAAGTAAAAAAGCGGAAGATGCGAAATACAGAGTTTTTTCGGACTTCTTAACCGGGCTGAAAGTTAACGATTACGTTGTTCATACCGATCACGGAATCGGTCTTTTCATGGGGCTGGATAAAAAAACTGTAGACGGTGTTACCAGGGAGTATTTAAAAATTGGTTATGCGGAAAACGACAAGCTTTTTGTCCCGATAGACCAGGCGGACAAAGTGAGTAAATTTATCGGCGCGGGCGACCAACCCCCTCGTCTTACCAGGCTTGGTTCCGCGGAATGGGCGACTCTCACAAGCAAGGTGAAAAAAGAGACGGAGAAAATCGCGAAAGAACTTTTGGAGCTTTATGCGAAAAGAAATCAGGCGAAAGGGCACACATTCCGGGATGACGATCCTACGCAAGAGCAATTCGAAAAAACATTCCCATATGAAGAAACGCCCGGGCAAATCAGGGCAATACATGACGTTAAGCTCGACATGGAAAGAGAAAAGCCGATGGACAGGCTTGTTTGCGGAGATGTCGGGTTCGGCAAGACGGAGGTTGCGATGAGGGCGGCGTTTAAGGCGGTGAAAGGCGGGAAGCAGGTTGCGCTGGTTTCGCCGATTACGATTTTGGCGGATCAGCATTACAAGAGTTTCAAAAAAAGAATGGACGAGTTCAACGTGAGGATAGAAATGTTGAGCAGGTTCAGGTCGCAAGGCGAGCAAAAAAAGATTCTTCGCGACATTGCGAATGGCGCGGTTGATATTATTATCGGGACGCATAGGATTTTACAGCCGGACGTGCATTTTAAAGATCTCGGGCTTGTGATTATAGACGAGGAGCAGAGGTTCGGAGTTAAGCAAAAGGAGAAGCTGAAAGAGTTGAGGACGGAGGTTGATATTTTGACGCTGACCGCGACACCGATACCAAGAACGTTGAACATAAGCTTGAACGGGCTTAGAGATATTACGACGATTACAACGCCGCCTCCGGGCAGATTGCCGATAATTACGGAAGTTAGAAGATTTGGATACAACTTGATAAGGATGGCGATTTTGGAGGAGAAGGCGAGAGGCGGGCAGGTTTATTTTTTACACAACAGGGTTCAGACAATAGAAGACATGGCTGATAAACTGAGATCGCTTGTGCCGGAAGCGAAATTTGTCGTGACTCACGGGAAGCTCGGAAGTTCCGAATTGGAAAGCAGGATTATGGCGTTTAAAGACGGGGAGTTTGACGTGCTTGTGAGCTCGACAATTATTGAAAACGGGATAGATCTTCCGAATGCGAATACCTTGATAGTTAATAATGCGGAAAGGTTCGGGCTGGCGCAGTTGTATCAATTGCGAGGCCGAGTGGGGCGAAGCAGAAGGCAGGCTTATGCATTCTTTTTGTATACCCAGCAGAAGTTGCCGCTTGATGCGAAGAAGAGGCTACGCGCGATCGTAGAGGCTTCCGAGCTTGGTAGCGGTTTCCAAATAGCGATGAAAGATCTGGAGATAAGGGGCGCCGGAGATATTCTCGGTGTGAGTCAGCACGGGTCTATCAACGTGGTTGGCGTCAGTCATTTTATCAGGATGTTGAATCAAGCTGTCGAGGCGCTTAAAGACGGGGTTGTAACCGAGGCCGAAGAGAGACCGATTGAGGTTTCGATCGAGTTGCCCCTACCCGCGTTAATCCCGGATGACTACGTTGTGAATTTCAGGGATAAAATTAATGTTTACCAGAAACTTGCAGGCGCGGACAATATGACATATTTGGGCGAACTTAAGGTCGAGGTGACGAACGATTACGGCAGGATGCCGTCGGAGGTTTTGAATTTGTTCAAAATTCTTGAGTTGAAATTGTTGGCGAAAAAGGCAAACCTGACGAACGTAAGAGCGGAGAGTGTGCATAGCGATGTCGAAAGACAGATCGTGCTTACGATGTCGGACAAGGTAAAGCCGGAAAATATTATGAATTTGCTCGAATATAATCCGAAGTGGATAATTTCGGGGACGAAATTGAAATGTAAAATCGCGAATCTTGGTGTTCATTGGACGGACGAGCTTGCGGAATGTTTCAAAAAGTTGGCGGGGAAGGTCGAGAGGGGGAAGTGGATTAGGGAGTAAAATTTGATAAAAGTTTTTATGGGCGAAGTGCCGGGCAATGGTGGAGGAAAAGAGGCGGTTGTTTTGCGGAGATTTGGCGCGAAACTGCAGACGTTGAAAGAGGTGGTTTTAGCTATGCCGAGCGACGACGTTTCCGCCATTAAGATGACGGGGGCGTATCAAGTTTTGGTTCAGAGAGGGGGGTGTGCGTTTTTGGAGCTCGTACGATCCGAAATCGGACGTACGGAGGATGCCAGGTTGAGACAGGTTCTTGAGTTGCTCGTTTCCGATATAGAGCATGCTACCGATCCTACATCTTCAAGCTTCCAGGTGAGGCAGAAGGCATTAGCGGATTTTTTGATGAGGTTGGTTTTGGGAGAAGGAGAGAAGTAACGAGGGATAAATTTATGATATAATGGTGTTTGCTCTTTGAAATGTGGGGATGTATTTGGCTTCGATAGAGGATTTTAGATAAGTTCTTTAATCTCGGCGGTAGTATCGGTCCCGTCGTATCCAAAGTTCGATACAAAATCTAAATGCAAACGAAAGTTTAGCAGCGTTCGTCTATGGCAACCGAGTTGCCGTAGCGGCGTAAGTGTTCTCGGATTAATTTCTGAAAACCCGTTTTCCGAGGCAAGGCCTCATAGTCGCGGCAAAACGTTATTTTTGAGGATCGATCGTTGGGCTTGGAGTTTGGTTCATACGATTTAAACTTTTAAACCGGCTTGAAAGGGCTTTTCGCAAGTTCTTTATCCTTTCTTGCCACACATTAGAGCTTGATATGGATTTAAACGGAATTTACTAAACCTTTAGACCCGGGTTCGAGTCCCGGCATCTCCACCAGGACAAATATTTTTGTTGCTCACTAGGGCTTCACTTACTGTTCCAGCTTGAAGCATGGAACAGTAGCGTTGCAGAGTCGTTCGCAACAAAAATATTTGTCTTGCAGTTGGTTGTATTATCTTTCATTAGGTCCTCGCTTGTTGCGGAGTCGCTCAAGACAATAAAAAATGTCTTGCCATGGAGCACGGAACGGTAGCGTTGCGGAATTGTCCGAAATGTTTATGAATAAAATTAAAATTGCTTGGGTTGGGAAACATTTTGGTGAAGAGCCGCCGTTTTGTCCTGCGGGAGGAATATTTTTTACGGGGTGTAATTTGAGGTGCGTTTTTTGTCAAAATTTTCAAATTTCACAAGGTGGCATAGGTCGCGAGTATAGCGCCGAAGAACTGGCCGAGATTATGTTGAAGTTGCAAGCGGATGGGTCTGCGAATATAGATCTTGTGACTCCGACAATTTGGTTTAAACAGATAAAAGAGGCGATAAAAATCGCACGTGATGGAGGGTTGAAAACCCCTGTTTTATGGAATTCAAATGCGTATGAAAAAGTTGAAATACTTCGCGAGATGGAAGGATTTGTTGATATTTATTTGCCGGATTTTAAATACGGGATTGATGCAGTTGGGCTGAAATATTCAGGAGCGCGGAATTACTCGGGCGTTGCCACGGCGGCGATAAAAGAGATGGTAAGACAGGTGGGCGTTTCGGATCGGATTGTCGTTCGACACTTGGTTTTGCCCGGAAATCTCGAAAACAGTTTTGAAGCGCTTAACAAGCTTGCTGAAATTAGCACCGATCTGCATGTCAGCTTGATGAATCAGTATTCGCCGTTACACAACGCCGCAAATTTTCCCGAAATAAATCGCGTGCTTACCGAGGATGAGTTTGATAATACTTTCAAATTTTTGATTAAAAAAGGATTTAAAAACGGGTGGGCGCAATCCGCGGAGAGTAGAAAGATTTTAATTCCGGATTTTGCAAAAGAGAATCCGTGGGTATAATACGAATATGCAAAAAATAAAAAATATTCGTTGCGAGAGGGGGGTATTGAGCTTATTTGCGTCGCCGCTTTCGTGTGTCGGTACCGATCCGCAAACGAAAAATCCGATGTTGTTTTTTAAGTCGAAAATATTCGGCGAAATGAATGTGTTTACGGATAAGACGAAGACGGTTAAACTGCTCAAGCTCAAACATAAAAGAGGGAGGTTTGGGTACGCGACATGGGAGATTTTTGATGCCGAAAAAGGAGACAAACTGCTTGGGACTATGGCGTGGGCTATTTTTAAAACGGTGATGGCGTTCGGGGCGGAGAAGTGGGAGATTCTGAAGCCGGATGGTGGCGTTTTTTTGACGCTTGAAATCATTAACAGCTCGGTTGCCAAGAGAGTTTTGGATGAGATGACGAACTTGTATAATCCGACTCACGAATATGTGATTAAAAACGGCGTGGGAAAGGTTGTCGGGTATGTTTTTTCAAAGAGGGGTTTTTGGAACGGGACGTATAGCGATCTCAAACTTGAAGAGTCCGTTTCCGAGGAAGAAATGAAAATGGCGGTGGCGCTTTTCGCGGGGCTGGTGCTTTTATATAAAAAATAATGCAAATATCTTCTTTTGATATCGAAGAAAAGTTCATACGAGGCGGTGGCGCCGGCGGGCAAAAAATAAACAAAACATCCAGCTGTGTTTGGATAAAACATTTGCCAACAGGGATTACAGTGAAGTGCCAGTTGTATCGAGAGCGTGAGAAAAACAGGGCGGCGGCTTACAAGCTTTTGGTTGCAAAAATCGAGCAAGTTGTTGCTTGGCGAGAGTCGAAAAAAGCAAAAGAGGTTTATAAAATTCGTCGTCAAAAACAAAAAAGATCAAAGCGGGCGAAGGAAAAAATGCTTGAGGCGAAGAGAAGGCGGGCGGAGGTGAAGAGGGGGAGAGGGGAGATAGTAGATAGTAGATAGTAGATAGCGATGATTGTTGAAAATGTATATTCAAATACCTAGGACGGTATGACGCACAATACTCGTTGTAGGGTCTTAGTTTGCGGCCTTGGTGTCGCATTTTATCAGCTTTCCTTCCTCGAAATGGCAAACAGTATCGAATAACGGCAGAAGGCTCAATCGGTGTACCGACGCGATGATGGTTTTGTCGGGGGTTTCCTTGAAGATGTTTTCGAAAATTGCGCGTTCGTTTTTCATATCCACGCTACTTGTCGGTTCATCCATGAGCAGGATGTCGCTTGATTCTGCGGCGATCAGTCCTCTCGCGAGCGCTAATCTTTGTTTTTCCCCGCCGCTGAGGTTGATGCCTTTTTCGGCGATGTCGGTGTCGAGAGAGTCGGGAAGCTTTTTTAAGACCGAGGAAAATCTTGCCGAATCGAGGGCTTTTTTTATGCGATCCGCGGGTATTTGAACGCCCATAGTGACGTTATATCTGATCGTATTGTTGAAAACTTCGGGTTCCTGCGGCATTAAAGTTGTGATCGGCGCGAGATGCGCGAGGCCGTGGTGCAGTTTTTTACCGTCGGCAAATACGGATGCTTTGCTGGCTTTGTAAATTCCGCGGAGGAGTCCGAGAACCGTGCTTTTCCCACAACCGCTTTCGCCGACGAAGGCGATGCGGGCGCCTCTCGGGATGTCGAGAGAAATGTTTTCGATTTGGTGCTTGGTTCTTTTCTCGTCGAGGTATGTGAAATGCAGGTTGCGGATTTCTATTTTCTTCCAGTTTTTGGGAGGCTTTGCCGAAGACTTAAACCCGAATTTTCCGTAATCGTTGAAAATGTTTTCTGCGGATTTGAGAGAGGCGTTTTGCTCAACCGTTTGGCTGTATTTCCACGCGAATTCGTAAAATCTGCTTCCGACGCGATCCATGTATGCGAAAAGGGTATAAAGAATTCCGAGCGATACGACACCGTCCGTTAAAAGCTCACTTCTGATTTCGTAAGCGATTACGAAAATTGTCATAACCATTACCGTGACGGTTACGCTTGCCCATTTGAATTCGTTGAGGATTACGTTTTTTCTGTAAAGCGGGAACGGTGCGAAATATCTTCGCAGATATTCTTTTATGGCACTGCGCTCGAATCTCATGGTTAAAACCGTAAATACGTTTGAGACGTAGTCGTGTACGGCCGACGCGGTTTTCCCGTATGCCGAGTTCAGATTTTTATATTGTTTGAAAAGTATTCGATCGAAAAGTATGACAACCGTGAACGCGAGAAATGTGACCAGGAACGCGATGAGTCCGGCGTAAAATTTTACAAAAAAGAGCAAAATAAATGCTCCGAAAAGTGTTACGAAAATTTCAACGAGAACGAAAATGTCGCTGGCGAAATTCAAAAGCGCCATCCCGGCTCTTCTGATTTTGTCTATATTTTTGCCGGAGTGATGCTTTCTGTGCCATTCCATCGGGAGCGAAAAAAGCGCTTGCAGGGCCGATTGTTGGTAAAATCCCATTACGAAGAATGCGACTTTTCTTTCGAAATACCTGGAGGTGCCGTGAAAAATCCAGAATATAATCGGCAGAGCGACCAGGATTGCGATGTAGGAGGTTGCCTTTTTCATGAGCACTTGCGGATCGCCGCCGTTCTGAAGCGTGACGAGCATTTGCCCGAAGACGTAAGGCTCGAAAAGAATTACTATATTTGCGATTGCCGAAAGTGCGAGGTAGAAAATCATCATTTTTCTGTGGCCTTTGGCATACTTGAAGGATTCCGCGAGAAGTGAGAATATTGGGTTGGACATGGAATAGACTGTAGATTGTAGATAGTAGACTGCAGACACGGAATGCGGGAGGCTTGGTTAAGATACAACAAAAGCGAACGGGAGGCAAGCGATTAAACGGCTTGCATAAGCCGGACAAAGCGATAAAATGCGGTTCTTTAAAGTCAAAAAATGGAGACTTTCAGAAATACTCGCTTGAAATATCCGGACAAGCTTAATGAAGCCGCGATAGTAACCGCTGTTGGAAACATCCTGGCAAAGCTGGATTTTCTGGTATTATATCATTTGATTGAAATCGATGGTGAAGCGAGAACGATGTCCGTAAAAAAAATTCTCGGATTTGCCATAACGACGATATTCGAAGTCGTTTTGCGAAGACTGGTCCCGCAGGGTAACATGGGCGCTTGTGACGAAAGCGTGCCGATACTCCTTGACGATATCGGTGGTCAAACTCGTGAGGTCAGAGTTCTTTTCAATCAATTTCTGGATATGTTTTCAGACATGATAAAGGCGAACTGTGAAGAAGATACGACCGCCGCAGATGATAATTCGGAGACGAAAGAGGAGGTGTTCGAGCTCTGGATGAATATTATAGAGCTGGCTTTGTGGGAGCTGGAGCCGGAATTTATCTCTACGAACGAAGAAGCCTTAACTATGGAACTTCATGTAGATTGCAAAAGGATTTTCAATAGCTGTGGAGCCGCGAACCGGAATTGAACCGGTGACCCCGTCCTTACCATGGACGTGCTCTACCAACTGAGCTACCGCGGCGCGACCTTTATTTGATAGTATGGAGCAAGTGAGCGCAGAAAGAGTACTAAAAACCCCGATGTTTAACAAGAAAACTTTAAAAATTCTATTGATTTTGATTTTCGCGATCATTCTTTTGGGCGGCGTGTATGTTGCGGCAAAAAAAGCGTATTTCGCTTATCAGTACGACGTGACACATAGCGATATAGTTGAGATTTCACTTGATGAAATTGAGACTCCTAAGTCGGCACCAGTCGTGGAAGAAGAGATCGAGGAGCCCGCGATTTCGGCTTATTCCGGATCTATAAATCTCGATATTCAGTTTTATTCTCAGGCGCCTTATGCCGATTGGTCGCTGCCGTATCAGGAGGCGTGCGAGGAGGCGAGCTTGATTTTGGCTTATAATTTTGTTTCCGGGATTAGCATGACGAAAGAAGAATTTCATACCGAGCTTTTAGCTCTTATCGATTGGGAAACTTCTTATTTCGGTTCTTATGAGCATACAACGATTGCGCAGACGGCGGAGATTTTGACCGGATATTACGGCTTTGACGATTGGGAGATTTTGACAGATCCGACGGTAGATGACTTGAAAGTCGAGATTGCAAAAGGGAATCCGATAGTCGCGCCTTTTGCCGGCAGGTTGCTTGGGAATCCGAATTATACGGGGCTTGGGCCGCTTTATCACATGATGGTTTTGAAAGGGTTTGACGATTCGAATATAATCACGAACGATGTTGGGACGCGAAACGGGCACAATTATCAGTATTCTCACGAGGTGCTTATGGACGCACTTCACGATTGGGACGACATAGATATTAGTTTTGGGGAGAAAAACGTTTTGGTTTTGACAGCGGGGGATTAAATCTATAAACTCAACTCCTTTTCTTTTAAACCCCATATGAAACATTTGCCGGAAGAAGAAAAAAGAGGGATGTTGTCCGAGAAACTTGTCTTGAGGGAGACTATTGTTCATCTTGCGGTTGAAGTTTTGTCGCAATCGGAATTATTTACGTCGAACGAACAAGAGGTTGCCAGGCGAACCCTGGAAGCCTTACGAGGCGGTCAAATAAAAGCATTGGAACGTATAATGAACGTTGATCGTCCGCATTACTGGCGAGTTATCGCGGACTTTTTGATTATAAGGCAAATGGTCGAAGAAGTTGTTTTATGTAAATTAAAAGAACGAAAGGCGGGGAAGGGGCGACGAAAGAGGAAATCCTCACTTGTGGACGGAGGGCGACACACGCCACTCGCGGATCTGGCCAGGGATTATGAGTTTTGACATCAGAAACTTCAAAGACAGGTGCAGTCCGACAACTTGCAAGCACATGCCGATCGCGAATGAGACGGGAATTGAAAAAATGCCGATGTGATTTTTGAGAATTGCGCTCGTAGCGATAATTACCAAGATCGAAAACGCGTAAATCAGCGAAGGGCGAAGCGTGTTTTTGAGGGCGTAATGGGCTTTCGCGAATAAATACATCAGGCTTTCAAACGGAATCGAGATGCAATAAACGGCGAGCATCAACGAGGTAAGCTTCACTGATTCTTCTCCGAATTCGCCTCCGCCGAGCAGTATGGAGATCGTGAGTTTTGAGGCTAAAGCAAGGCATAATGCGGCCAGCGTCGTAAAACCGAAAACAAAGACTGTTTTTTTGCGAACGACTTTTTTAAACTCCTCGATTTTTCCTTCAGCGGATAATTTTGACAGTTCGGAAAAAGCAGCAAGGGCGATCGAAATTCCTACGAGGCTTACGAGTGCGCTTTGAAAATTTCTCGAAAAATTATAGACGGTGACGCTTCCTTCCGGCAGTTCCGACGACAGTCTTACGAACCAATTTAATAAAACTTGCCATAATGCCAACGGTATTATCGCCGGGAGCATGAGTTTGATTGTGTCTTTGATGTTTTGATCTATTTTGAAATTAATTTTAAATCTAAAACCTCTCTTGAAAGACGTGATCAGTCGCGCACTCATATGGAAAACCCCTCCTGTAATGGTGCCCAAAACCAATCCCGGCAAACCAAAAATTTCATAAAAAACCGTTGCTCCCAAAATAATTCCCAGGTTGTATAAAACCGGCGAAATCCCGTACCACAAAAAATCTTTTGTGCTTATCAAAATCCCGCCAAGCGTGTTGCTGACGGTAAAAAACAATGGCGACAAAAGCATCAGTCGAACCAAAAGAATATAACTACTTTTTTGCTCTGCGCTAAAGCCCGGCACGAGCGAGTCTACGAAAAATGGTACAAAGATTGCGTATAAGGTTATCGCGCAAAGAAGCCCCGTCAAAATAAATGATAAAACCTTGCTCGCATATTCCATGGCGATTTTGTCGCTCTTTTCTCTGATTTTGACGAATATCGGGACGAATGCGGCGGATAGAGCGGCGGTTGCGAAAACAGACAGAAATAAGTCGGGGATCGTGAATGATGCGTTATAGATGTCGAGTTCTCCTCCGGCACCGAATTTGTTTGCGAAAATCTTGTCGCGGATGAGGCCGAGCATATAACTCGTACCTGAAGTTAGCATGAGGGCGAAAGAAGTGTGCAGGATGAGATTTCTTACTCCGCCGGCCTCTTCTTTTTTGTGGCGAAATTTTGCGGCGAAATTTTGGAGCATGATGATTAATTACCATTTTTTGTGTGATTTGACTATGTTCCTTACGAGCTGTATAAATCTAAGTACTTTCTGTGATGTTCGCTTTGATCTTTGAAACACAAACTCGACCTTTTCATTTATGGGGTTTTAATATTTCTCGGGACCGTGGTCTTGAGGTGCAAAATCCCACCTGTTTACCAGGATTTTGTGTTCTATTGGGTCGGCGGCATCGTGGAAAGACCCCGTTTTCTTCTTAAAGAGGAGAGCGGGGTCTTTTCAAATGGCTTTGAGTGAATTGCGCTTAGAAGCACTTCCAGGCTGTCCGACAATGAACTTTTTTAAGAAAACGCATTGTTTTTACAATGCTTTTTGCTATCTGTTGCACAGAATAACATTTTACGCGTCAATCCTTCGCTTGTTTAGGACCGTCCTCCAATTTCATTGTCGGACGGTCTGAGGTTTCCTTGTGCTAAGTAATAGAAAGAATCGCCGTGCTGATTATTGCGTACAGGTAGGAAATGACGCTCCAGACGATTGATGCTCCGAGAATTTCTTCTATCAAAAACATATCCACGATCATGAAAATCATGAAGTATTTCGGACCGTTATATAGAAATTCTTGGTACTGTCTTTGATATTTCATCGGCATGAAATAGCCTACTACTTTCGAGCCGTCCAGAGGAGGGAATGGCAAAAAGTTGAATATAAAAAGGACAAGCGAAAGTTGGAAAACGGCTCCGAAAAATCCTCCGAGAAGTGCTAAATTTTCAGACCCCGAAGTCATCAAGTATTTGTAAGGAATTGCCGTTGCAAATGCCAAAACGATATTTGAAGCGGGACCCGCGGCGGCGACAATCGCCGAGTCTCTTATCGGCTTTTCGAAATTTCTTGGATCTACGGGGACCGGCTTGCCCCAACCCAGGCCTATGAATATAAGAAGCAGAGTGCCCATCAGGTCGAGATGCGCCATTGGGTTCAGTGTGACTCTGCCGGCGTATTTTGCGGTCGGGTCGCCCAAACGATTTGCCATCCACGCATGTGAAAATTCATGGATGGTCAGGACGATGAGAAAAGCTATGATTGTGAAGATGAAGCCCATGGTTTTTTCGCTTGCAAATGAGGTTTTCTCATATTAGACTCTCCCTGCTTAAAAGAGCTTAACTTTTATTTAATACCATGTCTAGAGTTTGCACAAAATGCGGGAAGCATCCTTCAGGAGGTCATACAGTGAGTCATTCCAACAGGAAGACAAACAGAAGATTCCTCCCGAATCTTGTTGAAAAAAGCGTTTACGATTCTGTTAAAAAAAGTTTCTCGACAGGCAGAATTTGTACGAGATGCTTGAGAACGATGAGAAAGTCGAAGGTTTAGGCGATTGCGGTGAAAAGGAATGTGTGTTCTTCGCCTTTTTTGTTTAAAGCGGTTTGTTCAAAAGACGACAAGCTCTTTTTTTGATAAAGTCCTTGTATCAGTTGCGCCATCTTGGATTCGTCGAAAGGTATGTTTTCTTTCTTCATCCCCGCTTCTATGCCGATTAAGAATCCTTCGGTGGACGGGGTTATTTTATTAAACTGGAGGTCGATACAAAATCCAAATTTGACTTCCACTTTGAATTTTTTCCCTCCGATTTCCATATAGTATTTTGTGATCCGTAGTTCTTCCCCCGTTTTCAATTTGAACCTTCCGCATGCGTTGGGAGCCGATAAGTCGATTTCACTTGGAGGCTTACTGTCGAAAGGTGATGATGTGTCCGCCTTCTCGACGGGAGCTTGCGGTGTTGCTGGTGCGGTCGTCGTCCCTGCGGCTTGTTTTGCGATCATTTCCATATAATCAATAATGTCGGTTTCTTCCGTGATGTGGAGGGGAGTTTTATCTTGAAAAAAAGCCTTTAAATCATCGGGTGTCTTGATGTCGTAATCTGTTGCCAGGACGGCAGGGTCGGTATCGCTTATGATTACTTTATCTGGAAGTTTTTTCTGGCCAATGAGTTCGATTATAACGGCTTGATATTCGGTTTTGTTTTTTTCTACGAGTTTATCTGCGGCCTTGCGCGCTGTCGTATCTTCGTTTCCAAATATTTTTAATCCGAAAAGACCAGCAACTACGGCTATTATTTTCGCCAATGATTTCCCAACCGTGGATTCGAGCCATTTGTATGCTTGGGTTGGCTCCTCTTGTTCTGGAGATTCGGTTTCGGGCGTGGGCGAAGTCGTTTGTTCGGTCGTTCTCGCGAGTTCGTCGGCTTGCTTGCTCGCGTCCATGCTTTCTGTCTCGGCGGCAGTTTGGGCTTCCGATTTTTTTTGCGCGGATTCTTCGGGGGTGGTTTTCGCTCCTTCATCGGGATCGTCTTCTTTTTCCGAAGTCGTTTCCAGCCGTACCGGCCCCGTTTCCAGCTGAGTATCCCACACCAATCTTTTTTCTTTAAAAAACATTTTTCGTGATTTTATCTAAATATTATACCATTTATGCGGGCTTTTTGGTAGGATAAACTCCGCAATTTTGGAGAGATGGCCGAGTGGCTGAAGGCGCACGCTTGGAAAGCGTGTTGTCGCGAAAGCGGCACAAGGGTTCGAATCCCTTTCTCTCCGCCACAGGCCGGTAGCGAAGCGAACGGCCCATCCTATAAGCCCAGGCTGTTCGACAATGAACTTTTTTAAGAAAACGCACGCAATGCTTTTTGCTATCTGTTGCACAGAATAACATTTTACGCGTCAATCCTTCGCTTGTTTAGGACCGTCCTCCAATTTCATTGTCGGACGGTCTGTCAACAGCCACGGGAAGCGAAGCGATCCCAGTGGCCATATTATCAAGTTTGTTTTTGCGAATGCAAAAACTCCATATAGCGTTGCGGATAGTACGACTATGACACGTCTACCTGCCGGTAGGCAGGCTCACATGAGGTAGCGAAGATATGTATAAAAGCTCAAGAAAACTCCACGAAAGGTTTCCCTTCAGCTGTTTTTACGCGATCCGGTATGTTTCCCGGCAATGGCTTGACTTTTTCAACAACCTGTTTTATAAGTTTTCGCCTGATGTAATTTAACCTAAAAATGATGGCTTTGGATACACAAGGTTCGTCGGAATTGCAGAAAGACCGGGTTGTTGCTGGGCTAGATGATTTTAATGCTAAGTTGAGGCTGGCTGCCGAGAGGATCCCGAAACGGTACAGGTTGGAAAATAGCGACGGATCGCATAATAGCAGGTTGATGATTGATAAAATCGAATTAATCGAAGGTGTTTTAAAGCATGGGAAAAGGCGAATTGAGGCGATATGGGATATCGATAGGAGTGGTGCTCTGCGCGAGGTGAGTCGTTTGAACAATGTGATTTTTGAGATTTTGGAAGGGTTTTATGTCGGAGTAAGAAAATATTATGAGCATGGGAAGGCGCTTATCCCTCCGAAATATGTGGATTACGCGTATTGCGATCTTTTTAATGGTTTTATGAATGGGGTCCAACCGATTTTAAAGGATGCCGCATCTTGTTTTATAGATTCCGGGATGGATATTGTCGAAGGTCGGCTTGGAAATTTGCAACAAAGGCATAAAGAGGCTCGTGAAAGACTCGGTTTGCCAGCCGCCATAAGTGATTATGAGCGGAGGCTTGTGCATGCTGAAGATGCGGGGGTATCCGATATAAGAGCCGTGAAACCGAATTGCGAGGATGTTGGCGGGTCGGGGATTCGGATTGTTGAAGATGATGAAGTTTTGATTGAAGGTGAAGATAGCGTAGACGGGTCCGTACCGGAAGGATATATGGATAAGCCCGTGAATGAGCGCGTGACGTTGTACGTGAATAGCGGTGAGCGTGTAAAATTTATAGAAAGTGCCCTAGGAATGCTTCACGATGTTGCCGAATTTGTTAGGGTGACGGCCGGTCGTGATATGCAACAGGCTTGGTGGAGGTATATTGCCGATTCTGTTACGTTTTCACTCGATGTCATAAAGGTGAATTCTCCGGCATTGCTGGTGGGGCTGCATGAAGTTCTTAGTGAGTTTGACAAGTTGGACAACGCAATTAGCGGTAGTTCTTGTTGTGCGTTTGCCGATGCTTCCCGAATGCGTAGTTGTATTTATGCCGTTTACGAAGGCGTTTATAAAAATTGTAGTGGTGCCGGATATGATGATTCGAATTGCGATAGCCCTTTGAAATGTTTCGCCGGAGCTCATAGATCTTTGCTAGATGCTTTTGCCGGTGCGGCTAATATGATAGCCGTAAGTCCTTTTAATGAGATTCGGAAGGGGCTTGTTCCTGATGTTCCCGGTGATAAAGAGGTTGAAATGAGCGGCGAGATCCCTGTCGATAACGGCGTGGCAAGATTGTTTGTTGCCGATAGCGGTATTCCCGAAAAAGTTATTCCGATATTCGATGGCGCAAGTTGTTCGCGAGAATTCGTTATGCCTATTGAAAAACCGAAGAAGGGATTACGAAGGTTCGCTATGGCGGTTACCGGTATTGCGGCTCTTTGCGTAGCCGTTCTTTTGCCGAATAAATCGCATGATGCCGATCCGCCAATTGTTCCGACGGTTGTTGCCAAAACTCCTGAAAAGATTGTTGCTGATGTTGGCGAGGACGAGGTGCGACATTATGGGACCGTTTGGGATGCGGCGGAAGATGTGGTTGGCAAAGATGATGTTCGTGCCGTGATCGAAAAAACTCATAAAATGTTGGCGGCAAATGATGATATTTTGGAAGGATCGCTTGAAAGAATGGAAAACAATTCGCGAATGTACCGGCAGTTGCGAGACATGGTTGCAAGTTATGGCGGATGGGTTCCACCTTCGGATATAACAACTTTTCATCAACTGTATGAAGTCGAACGGACTGGAGTTTTTTCGACTATCGAAGTTGACACTTTTTTGGCCGAAGCGGCGGCCGGTGCCTTGACGCAGAAAGAGATAGATTTAATTGTGGATAGAACGGAGAGTCGTGGATGAAGTTTGAATTCTTAAAAACCGTTTATGATGGTTTGCAGTCGGCAAAAACAACGATTACGAAACAATCCTTGTATCGCCAATTTTGTTATAGACTCACGTTCTTATTTGGCTTAAAACATTTAACTTATGTTTTTCGGGCGACTTGCAGAAAAAATCACCAATCCGTCAGTAGCCGATGTTGATAGTCGAATACCTTCGTGTGTTTCCACGGAAGTTGTTTCTCGTAAATCTTTATTTCGCCGAATGGCTCTCTCGGCGATTTTTTGTGTTTCCACGGGTGCGGGATGTCGCCCTGTTGGTATGGAGGCACAAGGAGGATGGAATGGGGAAGAGGGGGTTTATTGTGATGCCGACTATTTTAGTGTTTTTGCCGACGAAGATTCGGTAATGTCGCAGTATCTTGCCACGTTTGGCGCAAAAACGGCGGATTGTTATTGGCCGGAAGACGGTTATCCGGTTGGGACGATTACGTCATACGGAGTTGATATTAGCGATGCTCGAGTCTTCTTGAATTCTGGCTTGTCGTCAGAACTTCAGATTGCCGGTAATTTTTTGGGATACAGTTTTGCAGATAGCGAAACGATTGTAATCCAGCCCGCCGATTATGCGAGTTTTTGCGAAGACGGATCTTTTATCGTTTCGATTTATACGCCATGGGATCCCACCGGCAAGTCGGATTTGCAAATTGTTGGGAAATTAGATCCCATGTATGAAGAAGGACAAATGTTTACTTATAATGGAAATACTTTTTTATATGACGATGATGGTTCGCCAGAGGTTGTCGAAGAAGGAGCAGAGCAAATTCCTTCGGTTTGGGAGTCCCTGCCGTCGCAACAGATCGGCGAAGCCTGGATCGGACAAGTGTTGTATAATCCTTCCGACATGACGCTGTCAGAACTGAGAGATTTGTTGGTGGGCGGAGGAGAGTATGCATGGTTGAAACCGATTAGAACTCATTAAATTGACTATCGAACCTGATACAGGTAAAATTAATTTACTTTTTAACCGAAAATGTTTTTTATGCTTTCCGCGAAAGAACTGGTTAACAAAGTGAAGTCGTATGACCCGAAGGCCGATTTGAAGGCTATCGAGGCGGCTTACAAGTATGCCGAAAATGCACACAAAGGGTGTGTTAGGCATTCGGGCGAGCCTTATATGATTCATCCGACCGGTGCCGCGGCGATTCTTGCCGATATGAAGGTCGATGACAAAACCATCATGGCTGCCTTATTGCATGACGTTGTTGAAGATACGACCTCGAAAATAGATGATATTAAAAAGATATTCGGGAAAGAAGTGGCGTTTTTGGTGGATTCCGTGACGAAGCTTTCTGATATTTATTACGGAGACAGACAGACCGAGCGGAATTTGGGATCTTTGAGAAAATTACTTGTTAAGACGTGTTCGGATATGAGGGTGCTTTTGGTTAAGCTTGCCGATCGTTTGCACAATATGGAAACACTTAAACATGTTCCTCCGAAGAAAAAAGAAAGGATTGCCAGGGAAACTATGGATGTTTATGTGCCGCTGGCCAAATTGCTCGGTATATGGAAGGTTATGATCGAGCTTGAGGACTTGAGTTTTAAATATCTTGCGCCTTCGGATTACGAGTATTTTTATAAAAAACGATTGACCGCGAAAGAGAAGAGGGATGTCTTTTTTAAAAAAATCATTTCCGACTTCAAGCATGTGGCGAAATCGAACGGACTTATCGTTGAGATATCTTTGACTATGGATAATCTTTACAGGATGTATAGGTTGAGACAGGAAAAAGGGAGGTTTTTTGATTTTGTGGGTGAAAGTTCATTTATCAATATCGTGGTTCCGGAGGTTTGGGATTGCTACAAGGCGATCGGGATGATTCACTCTCTTTGGTTGCCGAGACAATCGGATTTTCGCGATTATATTTCCATGCCAAAAGTTAATAATTATAAGGGTTTGCATACATATGTTTTCGGTCCGGAAGGCAAGACGATAACTTTTCACGTCAAAACGAGAGAAATGGAGGATTCGGCGAATTACGGTATAGCTGCGGTGTGGTATAAAAACAGGTTGAAGAACGACAATGATAAAACGGGGTATTCTTGGGTTTTGGAAATTAAAAATTTGCAAAAAATGTATGGAACGGATATCGACTTTGTTAGAGAAGTGAAGGGCGATTTGTTCGGAGACAGGATGTTGGTTTTTACGAAACAAGGGCGAGTTATAAATTTACCTGAGGGGGCGAATGTGGCGGATTTCGCTTATTCGATAGATTCCAATATCGGGAACCGCCTGGGCAAAGTTTTTATAAATAAAAGGATTAGAAATCCTCTTAAAACATTGCGTACCGGGGATGTTGTTGAGATTGAAATGACGAAAGACGTCAAAGGTCCGGATATAATTTGGTTGGACCGGGTTAAAACCGGAAAAGCCAAAGGCGAGATAAGAAAATGGTTGGCAAAAAATGGCGATGCGCAGGAACGGGGGACAAGGTTGTTAAGCGAAAACCTGAGGACTTTTCTGGGGAAGAGTTTTGAAAAAGAGTATTTGTATATAAAAGAGGTCGTTTTCAGCAAAACCAAGTTTGATACGGTTGCGGATTTGGTTTCGGCATTGGGGAATGGGGAAGTTTCGGTAAAAAATGTTTTAATCCAACTGTATGGTGAAAGTAGAATTCTTGGCAAAAAGCTTATATCCGGGAAAAACATGGTTTGTCTGAAAATATACAGTTCCGACAGGCCGGGGCTTCTTAACGACATAACCAGGTTGATGGCGAAAAAAGGGTTGAATATTCTTGATACGAACATATCGGTTGATATAAAAACCAGAACCGCCGAGCAGATATTCATCTTGGAAGTGTCGGACTTTGACCAGATTTACCATTTGTATATAGATTTGAAGCAGATTGAAGATATTACCAACGTAAAGGTTGTTAGAAAATGTGTTTGATGTTTGCGCAAGTCATGTTGTGTAAAAAGATTGACACGGACGCGAAGGGGGCTATAATGGTCGCAGAGTGGTCAAATGGTAGAACGAGAAGAAGTTCCGAAAGGTCTTCTTCTCTTCGTATGTTGACAAATTTTTCATCGAGAGTAGGCTGTGAGCGTCAATATTTTTTTGACACAAAAATTTAATCTGAAAATCATGTCTTTACCGCAAACCTTGGTCAGATTCGGACTTGCCGAGAAGGAAGCGTTGGTTTACGTGGCGCTTTTGGAGCTGGGTCCTTCGTCGGTTACCGATGTCGCCAAAAAGTCGCACGTGACTCGCACCAACACGTATCATCTTTTGAGTGCGTTGGAATTGCGCGGGCTTGTCAATTCTCACGAGGAGAAGGGCAGAATGGTTTATTCGGCTGAAAATCCGGATAGAATCGCGCAAATGTTGAAAGAAGAGATTGCCGATAAGCAAAACCAGCTTAAAGAGGCCGAAGAGTCCATTCCTCAACTAAAAAGTCTTTACAACAATCCCGAAGGCAAGCTGAAGGTTCGTTTTTACGAGGGAGTGGAAGGGGTTATAAGCGCTTATGAAGATACTTTGACCGCGAAAACTCCCATATTGGGTTACGCGTCCGTTGAGAATCAACATGCGTTTTTTCCGGGTTATTTCCCCGAATATTATCAGAGAAGGACCGAGAAGGGGATTCCGGTTAAGTGCTTTTTGGCTTATACGAAAGAGTCTTTTCGCATTAAGTCTTTGGATAAAAAACATATCAGGAAGTCTTACATTGTGCCGTCCGCCTATACGATTTCACCCGAGATTAATATTTATGATGACAAAGTTGCGATTATGTCTTTGAAGGAGAAATTCGCGGTTATAGTTCAAGGGAGAGAGGTGGCTGACGCTTTCGCGAAACTTTTCGAGCTTGCTTGCGAAAGAGCGAAGCAATACGATCAAGAAATAGGGCAGGTTTACGATCCGAAACTTGAAGGTAAAAATATCAGGTACGGGAAGAAAGATGTGCCGGAGTATTGGGAGAAGCGTTGAGCAAACCCAGGCTTATCCAGAAAAATACAAGCATGTGGGGGAACAAGAGGCTGTTCACGAAAGTCGCATGTGCAAGCAGCGCGATGAGAGCACCCGTTAAGCCGAGATTGTAACCGTCGGTTTTGTTTTTAAAGCCGATAATCAAAGCTTTCATATAAAACCACAGATAAGCGACAAATCCGAATATGCCGGTTGTCGCGAATATGTTTAATAACGAAGAGTCCGAGCCTGTTGACGAGTGTTCTTCCAAATCCGCGACCATTCCCAATTTCCATGCGGAGTATTTGTAGGCGTTATATCCGCATCCGAACCAAAAATTTTCCTTGATAATCGCCAGTGCGTTTTGCCAAGAGTCCACTCTCAGGCGGGATGTCGCGTCCGGATTAAAATAAGAATTGAAGCCGTCTTGTACGAGTATGCTTTTTGCGCTTTCCCATAGATCCAAAAATCTTTCTTGGGCTTTGCCCAGTGTCACAAAAAGAATCGTGACGGTCAACATTCCGAGTAAAAAGAGTTTGCGAGATTTCAAGGCGGTGATTACGAGAATTCCGATGCCGCAGGCGAGGTAAGCGCTACGCGAGTAGGTGAGATAGAGAGAGAAGAGAAGGAAAAGCGAAGAAATGAAGAGCAAGGGGTGCTTATAAAATTTTTTATCAGATATTTGGATGCCAAATAAGATACAAATTATAAACGCTAAAAATCCGCCGACAAAGTTGGGATCGAACCATGTCGAAAGAAGCCTGTTTATATGCGGGTCCCACCCTTCCTCCATCATGTTGAGGTCGTAAAAACTTGGGTAGTATTTAAGTTGCAGGAGTCCGAAAAATGATACCAGTAGTGCGCCGATAACAATGCTTGCGAAAAGGAATTTGCGGTTTTTCTCGTCTTGTTTGATTTCGTCCACGGTTATCAAATACAGGAAGAAATATTCGATGAATCTGACCAAGTAAAGCACGCCTTCTTGCCAAGAGGCGTTTATCATAAGCGACAGCGCGGCTATCAGAATCCAAACCAGTATCGGTAAAAGTAGCGGGGGAATTTTAAAATTTCTTTGCAGGGCGATTTTTTTAAGTATCCAAACGAAAATCAGGAATGGCAGAAAAAGGTCGTTAATCAAGTAGGGCAAATTGGTCCAGTCGGGGAGCCTGCCGAGTTCGCCGAGCGTTGCCGTCATAATCGCGATAATCAATCCGATTACCGGCTTTCTTTCCATTATTAAAATCAGTATGAATGCCGAAACCAGAGTTGTGATGATTTGTAACATCTTTGCGTACGTAGTAAAGTGCTGGCGCTTTTCAATCATAGTATGAAAAAACTTCTGATTGCAACGAGGAATCAAGGGAAATTCAAAGAGTTGGCTGCCATTTTGTCCGGAGTGCCTTATGAAATCGTGTCCGTTTCCGATCTTAAGCTCGAAGGAGAGCCGATTGAAAACGGTGCGACTTATGAAGAGAATGCGCTGATTAAGGCGAGATTTTTCAGCGGGTCGGGCGAGGTTACGTTGGCGGATGATTCCGGATTGGAGGTTTCGGCGCTTAAGGGAGAATTGGGATTGAAAACTCGCAGATGGGGGGTTGGAGAAGGGTCTTCGGATGAGGAGTGGCTCGGATTTTTTTTGAAAAGAATGAAAGGTGAAAAAAACAGGAAGGCGAAGTTTGTTTGTTCGGCGGTTTTGACAGGAGGCGGGTTTTCGGAGATGACTTTTTTTGCGGAGGTTGACGGAGTGATTACGGAGAGGCCGATGTCGCCTTTATTGCCGGGGTTGCCTTTGAGTTCGTGTTTCATACCGGAAGGGATGAGTATGGTTTATGCGGGATTGACTCGTGAGGAAAAAGGGAAGGTAAGCCACAGGGGGCTGGCGGTGGGGAAAGTAAGAAGATTTTTAATAATGAATAAAAAGATTGAGGAGATGGAGAAGGAGAGTGCGAAGGAGAATAAATATTGGATTTGCGGGAAGGAGACGGGGGGATTTCTGATGAATATGGCGAGAAAAATCGGAGCACGGAATGTTTTGGAATTCGGGACATCGGTCGGATATTCGGCTTTATGGCTTGCGGCGAGCGGGGCGAAAGTTTTTACAGTGGAGTCGCATAAAGAGAGGGGGGATATTGCGGAGAGAAATTTTAAAGAAGTCGCAGTGGAGGATGGTGTTACCTTGGTGCGAGGGCATGCGCCGGAAGTGTTGAAATCAGGTGTTTTTGACGGGGTGACTTTCGATATGGTGTTTTTGGATTCGACAAAATACGAGTACCCGTCTTATTTCGAGGCGGTTAAATCCAGGTTGAATATCGGAGGGGTTATCGTTGCGGACAATGTCGTGTCTCATGGCGGAGGGAATATGATCAAGAAGTTTTTATCGGATGTGAAAAACGATCCCGCTTTTGAGAGCAGGATTGAAAATATCGGGAACGGGCTCCTGGTTGCTATTCGAAAGGTTGGCGGGGTTGGCGCAACCTGAAAACATCATAATTCCGAGTCGGATGATGATTTGGTTATTTTCAGTTCGATTGTACTTTCCGCGGTGTAGCCGTACGTGTCGTAAACTTTCGCGGTGACTTCGATGGTTGTGGTCGAGTAGGTCGATGCCAATCTTATCCTTCCCGTGTATGGAGCTTCCGTGGAGGTATACTGCAAATTATCATTTGTATAAAATTCAACCTTTTTTACGCCGTTTTCCGCCGTGATCTCAACTTCTATTTCCGTTGTGCCGGTTTCGATTGTGCTGAGCGACGATGGAGAGACGATGGTTATCGTTGGTTGCTTGTTAACGGTTTCCGAAGTGTGGATGTCGTCATATTCCGTTGGGGGGAGTTCGATTTCTCCGGCTGAAACTTTTTCCGTGAGCCATCTTTCCACTCCCGAAACCCAGTTTGCGTATTCGCTGAAAGTTTCTTGATATATTCTGTAAACTTTTTCGACTTTCGACTCTTCAGGCGTGAATTCGGTAGCGAGTTTGCCGGATTCGGAGTCTATCTCGATTTTTACGTATGAGTTGTCCAGTTCGGTTGGGATTGCGAATGAAGCGAAAATATCAGTTTTAATCGCTTCGGACGGGGTGTTTTCCGAAGGAAGTTTGCCCGTGGCTATGCTGATTGCCATGTCCTTGATGTCGCCCGGGCGGGGAAACTCTTCCGCGGCTTTTCCTTCGAGCGCTTTTGTCATGAAATATTTCCAGATCGGGGCGGAGGTGGTATAGCCGTCGGCGTTTCCGTACATTACGCTTCCGTCGGCGTTTCCGGTCCAAACTCCCGCGACGAGGCTTGTTGTATAACCAAGTGCCAAGCAGTTATTTGGACGAGAGGTGCCGTCTTCGATTTTTTTGTCGGAAGTACCCGTTTTGGCGGCGTTGATTTGACCGTCTATGGTCAGGTTCGAACCGAGACGATATGTTGTGTCGGATAAAACGTTGGTAATGAGATAGGCAACTTCCGGATCAAGTACCCGAATGGCGTCGGCTCCTTCCCATTGTTCTATAATTTCCCCATTGGCGTTTTCGATTTTCAGAATTGCGGTTGCTTTCAGGTAATTGCCTTGGCTTGCGAAGACTGCATACGTATTGACGAGTTCAAGCAGGGTAACCTCTCCGGCCCCGAGTGCCAACGGCCAGCCGTAATTCCCGTCGTGATTCAATGTTGTGATGCCGAGTGTTTCGGCGAAATCCACAACGGCCTCTTCGCCTCCCGCCAAGAAGAACGCCTTAATTGCCGGTAGATTAAGGGATTGACCGATTGCTTCTCTTACGCTGACCGGACCTTTGAACGTGCCGCTGTAATCTTGCGGGCTGTCGGTTCCGAAGTACGTTTGAACATCGTATAAAACAGTTGCCGGAGAAAGTACGCCATTAAGGAAAGCGAGCGCGTAAACTATTGGCTTGAATGATGACCCGGGTTGTCTCAGGCTTGTTGCCATATTTACACTGCCGGCGATATCTTCGTTTCCGTATTCCGCCGAGCCTACCATCGCCAATATTTGTCCGGTTTCGGGCTGTATGGCTACGAGCGCGGAGTTGCTCGCGCCGTAATTTTCAAGATTGGAGTTTTTATATGTTTCGACGGCTTCTTCGGCATAATCTTGCATTGTCGGATCCAGGGTTGTGTAAACTTTCAGTCCGCCTTGTTCCACAAGCTCCGTGCCGTATTTTTCTTCAAGAGCTTCTTTTACATAAAATACGAAATGAGGCGCAGCGATATTCGCGCGATATTCCGCGAATTCCACCGTTTGGACGTCTTCCAATGTCGCTAGCATTTGAGATTCGGTGATGTACCCTTCTTTAACCATGCGTTCGAGGACGATATCCACGCGACCTTTAATATATACCGAATCGTCTTCCGACAAAGTATACGTTTGACCGATCAGTCCAAGGGAGTATTCATCTTCGTTTAAGTCGTCTTCCGTCGCGATTTCTCTGTCGGCGAGCATCTCCTCGGTGAATTCAACGTTTATGGTTGAGTATGTATGATTGCCATAAGGAGAGTAATAAGTCGGTGCGTTCGGAATTGCGGCGAGTATCGCCGATTCGGCGAGAGTCAGCTCGGAAGCTTTTTTGTCGAAATATACTTCGGCCGCGAGTTCGGCTCCATATGCGTTGTTGCCGTAAGGAATTTCATTCAGATACATTTCCAGGATTTCATCTTTCGAGAAGAATATCTCGAGTTTGATTGCGAGAATAAGCTCTTTGAATTTTCTGATGTAGCTTTTTTCGGGAGATAGATATTTTATTTTTATAAATTGCTGGGTGATGGTGGAGGCTCCGGAAATCGGTTTGCCGAGGATGTTGTTGATTAAAGCTCTCGAGAGCGATTTTATATCAAATCCAGGGTGGCTATAAAAGTCGTCGTCTTCGGTTGCGATCGTTGCTTCCACGAGATAGTCGGAAATGTCCGGCAAATCGGTCATGATTCTGTTTTCTTCGCCGTGAATGGCGTAAAGCTGATTGCCTTCGCGATCATATATAATGGTAGACTCCTCCAAATTCATGTCGGCCAATTCGGCTACGCTCGGGAGGGTGAAGTTCAACATCAAAGCCAAGAGAAACAGCAAGACGAATAACGATAAGATTCCTCCGCCGGCGATGATTAGCACCCACCTGATCATGCGAACTTTTTTGGGCATCGCGTGATGAGGCTTAATCTTTTCCCATGTTGCGGAGACGGGTGTTTTTATAAATCGGACCATGTTGGTTGGTGGTAATGTTTGCCGTGAAATAATACCACAAAGGGAGCAAATGCGGTTCTTGACAGCACTCCTTTTCCATGTTATTATGTTTTGATAAGCATGAAAAACTGACTAATGATGGTCTTTGACAATTTATTTCAAATAACATTTAAAAACATCAAAAAATGAAAAATAAAAAACTGTGCGGTATCGTTATCGTTGCCGCAATGATTGCCAACGTTACGTTTTTCGCTTTAGCATCGGCTACTACAACAACAAGTGACGTTGTCATCTCAGCCGGTGGGTTGACAATCGATTCGGTTCCTGCAAGTGCCAACTTCGCAGGTGCAAGTGTTTCGACCAGCGATCAAGATCTTACGGACGTAACATTCCCAAACGGAGACCCTGTGCAATTCTCCGATCTCAGATCTACGAATGTGGGGTATACGTTATTCGTTACTACCGAAAACTTTCTCGATCTCACGACCATGAATGCGATACCATATGATGGATTCGAAATGGCCGGGAGTACAATCGGAGGACTTGCCGCAATCGGAAGTTCGGATTGCGTTACGGGCGTAACGGTAACTTCTGCCGTAAACCCTTTCACCGGTACGGGGACGATATCTGATCCTAAAGATTTGGTTACAGCAGATACTTCGATAGTACGCGTTGATACGTGTATATTCACGCCGACCATAGATTTAGTGATTCCCGGTTCTCAACCGGCGGGAACTTATACGACAACTCTTACTTTTTCCATAGTGTAGCAACAAAAGCCCTTGTGTTTATATGCGGGGGCTTTTTCTATTTCCCTCTGATTTTTCCGTCTATCTTTTCCAGATTCTCAAAAGTCTTCTTTTGAACTTCCGTCATTTCGGCGTCGGTCAAAGTGCGATCGTTGGCCTGGAGGGTTACGTGGAAAGCCAGAGCTTTTTCGTTTTTTTCGAGGCCTTCTCCTCTATAAATATCGAACAGGTCGAGATTCTTGATCAAGTTTTCGCCGGCTTGCCTGATCGCTTTTTTGGCTTCTTCGGTCGTTATTTTTTCCGGGAGTACGACGGAGATGTCGAATTGCATGGATGGGAATTTCGGGAGAGGCGCGTACTTGTGTTGTCTTAAGCCGAGTGATACCAATTTCGTGAAGTTGAATTCGAATACAGAGGTTGCCGTTTTAATGCCGTAATTTTTCAGTACTTCGGGATGAATTTCATATATGTATCCGATTTTTTGACCTTTTGCGGTTATGGTTGCCGATTTTGCCGGGTGTGCGAGCGGGTGAGGGATTTCTTCTTCTCTTGTTTCAAAATCTTGCGAGCCGAATTTGTTTAAAAATGTTTCGGCGCAACCTTTGGCTTTCAAAAAAGATCTTTCGCCTGTGATTAAGCAGGCTATCCATTTTTCTTCGAGCGGCATGTATTCGCCGATTTCCTTGTACGTTCTTCCGATTTCATAAATTTTCGGAGTGGCGTTGTACTTGAGGGATTCGCGGAGGGCTTTTAACATTTCCGGCATGAGGGAAGTGCGCATGTGGGTTTGATCGGATGAGAGAAAATTTTTGAGGCGCAGATGTTCTTTTTCATTGAGTGCGCATTTGCGAATGTCTTCCGAGCTATAGAATGAATAGTTGTAGATTTCGGAAAGTCCTAAGCCGAGTGATAGAATGTCGCGAGCTTTGTGTTTCAAGAATCTTTCGATGTTTTCTTCGGGGAGTTTTATCGGAAGTTGCGGGAGGATCGAAGGTATATTTGTGTAGCCGAAAATTCTTGCAATTTCTTCGGTAATGTCGTTTTCGTTGTTGATGTCGCGGGTGGCTCTCCATGAGGGGACTTCGATGACAAGTTTTTTGCCCGACTTTTTTACTTTGAATTCGAGGCTTCTTAAGATTTTTATAATATCTTTTTCCGAAATTTCGGCGCCGATTTTGTTTGTGATGCCGGTAGTCGAAGTTTCGATTACGGTTTGTTTCCGGTCGAAATTTTTAATATCTACGATTGGGCTCGAAAGGGAGGACCCTTTGCAGATTTTTAATGTTAAATCTACCGCGCGTTTGATTGCCGTTTCCGCGAGATTCGGGTCGAGGCTTTTTTCAAATCTTTGTACGGCTTCGGTGCGAAGACCAAGCGTGACGGATGTTTTTCTTACCGATACGGGGTCGAAAGTTGCGGCTTCGAAAATAATTTCCGTTGTGTCGTCTTTGATTTCCGAATTTTCTCCACCCATTACGCCGGCGATTGCGATCGCTTTTACATTATCGCAAATGAGAAGATTTGCCGGAGAAAGAGATCTTTCTTCGGAGTCGAGAGTTTTGATTTTTTCGCTCGGTTGCGCGGTGCGTACGACGATGCCACCTTCTATTAGTCGCGAATCAAATGCGTGCATCGGTTGACCGAGTTCGGATGCAATAAAGTTAGTGATGTCTACGATATTGTTGTAAGTCGAATGGCCCGCGGCTGTGAGTTTTTGGATAAGCCATTTTGGTGACTTTTCAATTTTTATGCCCGAGATTTTTACCGCCATGTAGCGCGGACAAAGATATTTGCTTTGTACGTCGACTTTCAGTTTTTCGTGAGAGGCGTTTACGATTTCGACGGTTGTTCTCAGAGGGATTTTTTTGAGTTTTGTTCCTGTTAATGCGGCAAGTTCTCGTGCTACGCCGTAGTGTCCCCAAAGATCCGGCCTGTGAGTTAGAGACTTGTTGTCTATTTCGATGACGGTGTCGTTTAGTCCAAGGGCTTCCGTAAGAGGGGTGCCCGGTGCCGCTTTGATTTTTGTCAGATCGGAAATTTCACCCTCTTTCGATTTTTTTAAGCCGATCTCTTCGCCGGCGCAAATCATGCCGAAGCTTTCTTCGCCGCGGATTTTCGCTTGTTCGAGTTTTACCAAGTCTCCTTCTCCGTGCCATTTTACAAATGCACCCGGCAAGGCTACTGCGACCAGCATATTGTCTTTCAAATTACCGCCTCCGCATACTATCTGTACGAGAGATCCATGCCCGATGTCCGTCATTACTATCCTTAATTTGTCGGCGTTTGGGTGCTTTTTGACTTCCATTATTTTGCCGACGACCATATTCGCGAAACCTTTACCCTGATTTTCCACGCTTTCAACTTCAGCGGTGTGAAGGGTGAGCAAGTCGGCGATTTGTCTCGGAGTTAAATCGTCGGGGAGCTTGATGTAATCTTTGAGCCAAGAGAGAGAGAGTTTCATATGAATTAGATAGTAGATGTTAAAATTGTTCCAGGAAGCGCGGGTCGGAGCTTTTTAATAAACGAATATCGTCGATGCCGTAGCGCATGAGGACGAGTCTTGTTAATCCGAAACCGAACGCCCACCCTTGATATTCCTTAGGGTCGATTCCGCCTGATTTCAAAACATTTTCGTGGACCATGCCAGCTCCCATAAATTCCATCCAGCCGGAGTGCTTGCATACTCGGCAACCTTTGCCTTCGCAAAGTAAGCACGAGAAGTCAACTTCAAGTCCGGGTTCGACGAATGGGAAATAGCCTGGTCTGAATCTGACCACTACTTTTTGCCTAAAAAGTCTTGTTAAAAGTTCTTCGAGTACGCCTTTTAAGTGCGCGAGTGAGATGTTTTTGTCTATTAAAAGTCCTTCGACTTGATCGAACGTTGTGTCGTGAGATGCGTCGGTCGCTTCATATCGAAATACGCGTCCGGGAACGATTATTCTCAGCGGTGCGCCGTATTTTTGCATCGTTCTGACTTGAACCGGGGAGGTATGTGTGCGAAGAACCAGTTTCCCGAATTTCGGATCATGTTCTTTATCTATAAAAAAAGTATCTTGCATGTCGCGAGCCGGATGATGAGCGGGGATATTTAAGCCTTCGAAATTGAAATATTCGGATTCGATTTCCGGACCATCCATGATCGCAAATCCCATTTGGGAAAATATGTTTTCGACTTCCCATTGAACTTTTGAAAGGGGGTGGACGTGGCCGACCTCCGGCTTGATTCCGGGTTCCGTGATGTCGAAAATTTCGGTTTTAAGTTTTTCGCTTAAAGCTTTTTTCTCGAGCTTGTCGCGTTTTTGCGCGAATGCCGACTCGAGTTCAAGTTTTATTTTGTTGGCTTCTTGGCCGAAAGTTTTCTTTTTGTCGTCGGAAAGATCTTTAATGCCGCGAAGCATGTCCGTGAGTTTGCCTTTGCGGCCCAAAACTTCGACTTCAAGATTTTCGAGAGTTTTCAAGTCGGAGATTTTTTCTATCTTCGCAAGTGTTTCAGGAAGAAGCGATTGCAGGGTGGAAGCGGGCATAAATTATGGGTTAATACGAAAGCATAGTACATAGTCCGCAGTCTGTAGTCCATAGGTTTGGAAAAATCCCTCGTTTGGTGAAGGGCTTTGAATGTATTGCGCATGGAGCGTTCCGCTAAGCGGGACTTTCTCGTACCTATCTAACAGCATCTCGCAATGTCTTGCCTGCGCGGAAAGCCGGAAGTTTCATGGCAGGGATTTTGATCTCCTGATTCGGGTTTCTCGGGCTGACGCCTTTTCTGGCGGATCTCTTGGAAATTCTGAATGTGCCGAAACCGGTGATGGTTACATTGTCACCTTTTCTGAGCGATTTCGTTATTGTTTCGAGAATTGCGTCGAGTGCTTGTGTTGCAGACTTCTTGGTAATGTTAGCGGACTCTGCGGCCGCATTTACCAAATCTTGTTTTGTCATGTTTGGTTTGTGTTAGGAGGTAAATAGAACAAAACCAATTATATGTGGCTTTGTGGCTAGGGCAAGGGATTTACGGCGATTTTCTGCTGTTTGAGTCGGGAAATGTTGTGTGGTAATCAAAGGGGTGAGTGCGAAGATGGTGAGATGGCGATTTCGCCGGGATTTTTTATCTTTGTCCGCGCGAAAAAGTGAGGAACGCCCCACCTGCTGTTTTTGTCTATTCGGAGTGGCTATTTTCAGAGGTTCCCAAGTATATGTGTTGTGAACGAATTACCTGACCAAAAATACCAACTCTATGCTGCTCGCGCGGGACCGTGAAAATTTAATTCGGTTTGACAACAAGTGTTGGCTAATTTACTTTCTAGCTCGCGTCTTTTCAAATTTAAAACTTCCAAATGGCTATAGCGAAAAATCTCGTGATAGTTGAGTCTCCGGCTAAGGCTAAAATGATCTCGAAATTTCTCGGTCATGATTATGTTGTTGAGGCCTCGATGGGTCACGTAAGAGATCTTCCGAAGTCGATAATGGGGGTTGATACCGAGAAAAATTTTACACCTAAATATATAGTGTCGACCGATAAGAAGAAGGTGATATTGAGTCTTAAGTCGAAAATCGGAGCATCGACGATAATATGGATGGCGACTGATGAGGACCGCGAAGGAGAAGCTATTTCTTGGCATTTGAAAGAGGCCCTTGGGTTAAAAAAAGAACCAAAAAGAATAGTTTTTCATGAAATTACGAAACCTGCGATTATCGAGGCTGTCGAAAACCCGCGCGAAATAGACATGAAGCTTGTTGATGCACAACAGGCAAGAAGAATTCTTGATAGATTGGTCGGTTATGAACTTTCTCCTCTTCTTTGGAGGAAAATCCGATATGGGTTGTCCGCCGGTCGCGTGCAGAGCGTTGCGGTTAGGTTGATTGTGGAAAGGGAAAGAGAGATTCAAGCTTTTAAGCCTGAAGAATATTGGAAAATTTGTGCACTTTGCGAGCATAAAAACGGCGAGTTCGAATCTTTTTTGATTGAAGAAAAAGTGGGGGATGAGAAAACCGCGAAAAAAATAGTTGCCGATCTCGAGAAGGAAGATTTTACGGTCCAAAAAATAGAAAAAAAGGAGCACCACAGAACTCCGCCACCACCATTTACGACATCTACGTTACAACAGGAGGCTGCGAGAAAATTGCATATGTCGGTCAAGAGAACGATGTTTGTCGCTCAAGAGTTGTATGAAGGCGGGCACGGCGAACACGGCTTGATAACTTATATGAGAACGGATAGCGTGAAGATTTCCGAGCTTGCATTGAAACAGGCGCAAGAAGTTATAGAAGCGGATTATGGTAAAAAATATGTTCTTTCCGAGGCGAGGAGATATAAGAATAAGAAAGGCGCGCAGGAGGCTCACGAGGCTGTCAGACCTGTTAATTTGAGTATTAGGCCGGACGACCTGAAAGATAAAATAGGACGAGACCACTTTAGACTTTACAAGCTTATTTGGGAGAGAACGATTGCGTCGCAGATGCCGACTTGCATTTCCGACAGAACGGCGATCGATGTTTCCGCCGGGAAATATTTGCTCCGTGCGAACGGTCAAGTTATGAGATTCGATGGCTTTATGAAAGTTTATATAGAAGGTTTGGATGAGGGTGACGAGCAAGATTCGGAAAAGATTTTGCCCGATGTTGCCGAAGGAGATGGTCTTGATGTTGAGAAAATCGAGCCGACGCAACATTTCACGAAACCGCCGGCGAGATATACGGAGGCGTCGCTTGTGAAAAAACTCGAATCCTTGGGGATCGGCAGACCGAGCACTTACGCTCCGACGATCGGTACAATCGTGCAAAGAGGATATATTGTGAAAAATCCCGAAAAACAACTTGTGCCGGAAGATATCGGGAATGTTGTCGTTGATCTTTTGGTCGAACACTTTCCGAATATCGTTGATTATCAATTCACTGCCGAGATGGAGGACGACTTGGATAAAATCGCCGAAGGTGAAAAAGAATGGGTCCCGATTTTGAAAGCTTTTTATGGGCCTTTCCATGCGCTTATAGAAGCCAAAAATAAATCCATTAAAAAGGAAGATATCGCTCAGGAAACCGACGAGATTTGCGAGAAATGCGGAGCGAAAATGGTTATAAAATTCGGACGATTCGGGAAGTTTTTATCATGCTCTAAATATCCGACATGTAAAAACGCGAAACCTCTCGGAAAGAATGCCGCCGAACAAAAAGAGATCGAAACCGCCGAGAAAAAATTTCACGATAAAAAATGCACCAAATGCGGAGCGCAAATGGAAGTGAAGGTTGGAAGATACGGTCCGTTCTTGGCTTGTAGCGCCTATCCGAAATGTAAAAACATTCAGAAAATAGTGAATATGATTGGGGTCAAGTGTCCCGAGTGCGGAGGGCAAGTTGTCGAGAAACGCACAAAAAGGGGAAAGACTTTTTACGGATGTAATAAGTACCCGAAATGCAAATTTGCTTCGTGGGATAAACTTTCGAAAGAGCCTTGTCCGAAGTGCGGCTGGGTGATGGCGGAGAAGAAAAGCGGGAATGTTTGTCTGAAGTGCGGGATGTAGACAGCAGGGTGCTTTTTTGGTATAATAATACGATATTATACATAAAAGCTTTTACCAAAATGAAAACAAAATTATTCGGGTTTGTACCTTTTGTGCTTGTTTTGCCGATAATGTTTGTCGGACAGAATGTCGCATTTTCCGCCGATACGGATTGTTATTATTTTACGGGTGACAGCGCGGCCCATGCCTCTTTTAATACCGGTTATGTTGATGCGGATTATTACGGGACGGCGTGTGTTAATTCCGCCGGAGAATTGGATGGAGAAGTCAGAAGTTCGAATTTGGGATTGATTTATTTGGATAAAAGCGATCGTATTCATTCTTCCGCAAGTATGGATTTGGCCGATGCCGATTTAGACGGGCTGGCGGAATGGAGCGGGTATGCTTATGCCCCTTTGAACCCGTATTTGCCGACTTCGTCTTACGGGGTGTGGTTTGATTTGAGCGGTGTTTATACCGATTTAAGCGACGGCGTGATTTACGGGGAGGCGACGAATGCGCATATTGGAAATTTGAGTTTTGAAGATCTTGAGCAAGAGATGCCCATGTTGCAGGTTGGGATAAGTTTTTCGATTGAAACTTATGGAGACATCAGGGCGGACGGTTTGCCGGTTGCGGATGGGGTGAACAGCGGGTACAGGATAACCGCAGAGATTGATTTGTCGGAGGTGCCTTATGCGATTACGGAAGATTTTCTGGACGAAACTTTCATGTTTGAAGGACTACTGTATGCCGATCTAGGGGTTAGCGATTTGAGATTGGATCAAGTTACGGGCGGCGGGTCGCAAAACGATGCGGTGATGAGAGATATTTATTTCGGATCTTATGATATTGCCGGTGATATCGTGAATTATTATTTCGATATAGGGTCTTATGCTCCGACAAGCGATGCTTGGTGCGGGGATTTGGATGGTGACCTGGAGAGTTGCGGGACGAGCGAGGATGATTATTTATATATTACTGATGAAATTGAAATTCAGGCGGAACTTGAGAGAGAGTTCGAGTGGGTTAGCACGGGCGCGTATGGTGTTTCCACTGACGTGGCGGATTCGAAGTGGGTGGGGGATTTGTATGAAGGGAATGCGGATGTCGATTTTTCCGAGATGTTGTCTTTCGCGCCTTTGTATGAAATAGATGATTTCGGGATTGAAGGAGTTCTCAGTTATAGCGATATGCCGACTTTGACGGAGGGGGCGAGTTATAATTTTACGGCCGGGAATGTTGTGAAAAATGGAGCGACGGTTGCCGGAAGCTTGGTGATCCCGGTGGATTATTATGTGGATGATCCGAATTATACATTTGGGCAGACCGGTTGCGGACTGTCGAGTGTTACTGTTCCGGGAGGGGTATATTTGGCGGCGGGAGGATCGTTGGCGGCGGTTGCCGAATTGACCGGAATTGAGCTTTGCGATTTGAGCGGGGCGTCGGAACTTCCCGAAGATCCGGCCGCGGTCGCCATGGCGAGCGTGTATTTGATGGTCGGAATTGATACGAAAACAGTATATTATCCATCTGAAATTGTTGAAATTGCAGATCGAAGCGCGGGCGTGCAAGAGCCGCGGGTTTGGGTCGAAGGTACGGTTAGCGGACTTTATAACAATGACGACGATGTTACCACCGTGGGTAATTTGGATAGGGTCGAGATAAGAAATGCCATATTTAAAGAGGTTTCAAAAGTTACAAACGGCGTGTATGAAAGCGCCGGAGACGGCAGTGTGGATTTGAGTTCTTGGTATGTTTCGCAAGGAACAAGTCTTTCATCGGACGATGTTGCGTATTTCTTTGGCGATGGTGACGATTTAATTACGATAAAAGGAACGACTTTGGATGAAAATTTTCATAAGACGATTGTTATAGTCGGTGCGGATGCGTATGTCATTTCGGATATAGCCAGAGAGGAAGATGGCGGTGAGCTGGGGATAATCGTACTTCAAGACGAAGATGGTAACGGCGGGGATTTGTATGCGGATCGTGCCGTGGGCGATTTGCATGCGAATATTTTCTTGGATGGAAGCTTATATCGCGGAGAGGAAAGCGGTGCCATTATTCAAGATGAAGCTTTTGACGGTGAAAGTTTGCCAAATCAGTTTTATATTTGGGGATCGTTGGTTTCCGAAAATACTGTCGGCGGATACGAAGAGGGGTGTGTCCTGGGCGACGGCGAAGAAGGGGATTGCGTGGAGTCGATGCAACAAGATCTCGAATATACAAGTTATTTCGAAGTTTGTTACCCGGTCGTTGAAGGTGGCGAGGAGTACGAAGAGTGTCCCGGGTACGAGCGGTCGGAATACACAGGCGACTATTGGATACATCCGGTGATTATCGAATACAGGCCGCCGGAGGCGTTACCGGTGTTCAATTAGATTTTTTGATATCGCTGTTCACTAAGTCCTCGCTTCCTATTTCTGGTATTGAAATAGGATCACTGCGGAATCGTTCACAGCGATATCAAAAAATCTTGCTATCTAAAAATTCCAATTCGTGCCGAAAGTTGTGATCAGCAGAGCGATGATTATTACCGTTGATGTGCCGATGAAGCCGTATGTTAAATAGAGTGCGCGTTTGGAAAGGTGCTTGAATTTTATTGCATGACTGATTGCGACCGTTGCATAGGCCGAAAAAGCTATTATTGAGATTCCGACGACGATGTAGGCGATAATGGGATAGATGGTAGACGGTAGATAGTAGGTAGTAGACTTAGGAATTGTACCACGAGGTGTCGATGTCGGGATAGCTTGAGAGATGAGAGTGCATTATTTTTTGGATCTCTTCCAGGCGTGTTTCGTTTGGGGCTTCGAATCTGATTGTCATGCAAGGCGTTGTGTTTGAGCATCTGATCGCCCCCCAAGAATCTTTGTCGAAATTTACGAAGACGCCGTCGGTTGTCAGGCAGTCGTAGAGCGGGACGAAGTGGTCGCGGATTTTTTCAATGTGTTTGAATTTGGTTTCGTCGGGGCAGGAGGCTTTTATTTCGGGGGTGTTGGCGACTTTCGGGAGATCGCCGAAGAAGTTGGAGAAGGGGTGATCCGCTTCGGATAAAATTCTTAAAATCACGCATCCCGCGAACATTGCGTCATCGAAGTTGTACCAGTTGTAATATGTTTTGCCGAAGAACATGTGGCCGCTTGTTTCGCCTGCGAGAGGGGCGCCGATGTCTTTCATGGTTTTTTCTATGAAGGAGTGGCCGGTGCGCGATCTGACCGGATTTCCGCCGTGCTTTGCGATATCGTTTTCGAGGATTTTCGAGCTTTTTATGTCGAAGACGATGTTTGCGCCCGGAGTGTATTTCAGAAGGTCTCTTGCGATCGGGATCAGGATGACGTCAGAGTTGTAGTGTTTGCCCTTTTCGTCGATGATTCCGATACGATCGCCGTCGCCATCGAATCCAATTCCCAAGTCAGCCTTTTCTTCGACAACTCTTTTTGAAAGTTCGGCGAGGTTTTTCGCGTCTTCTGGGTTGGCCTCGTGGTTCGGGAAGTTGCCATCCGGGTCGCAGTACATTTTTACAACTTCACAGCCAAGTTCTTCGAATAATTCCGGTGCGAAAAGTCCGGCCACGCCGTTGCCCGCGTCAATTACGACTTTAAGTTTTTTCCTAAGTTCGATTTTGGACTTGATGTCCGCGAGGTAGTCGTCGAAAATGTCATCTTTCGATTCGACTTCGCCAAGGCCTTCTGCGAATTCGCCGGATTTTATTATTGATAAAATTTCCTGGATTTCGTCGCCGCAGATCGAGTGGCCTTCTTTGCCGAGAAGTTTTACGCCGTTGTACTCTTTCGGGTTGTGGCTGGCGGTTAAGTTAGCGCCACCGTCGAATTTGTATTTGTGCACCGCGTAGTAGACGAGAGGGGAGGTGCTTTCGCCGATGTCCACGATGTCACATCCCGTTTCAGTTAATCCTTTTATGAAAAATTTTTGGAGCTCGGGGCTTGAAAGGCGAGTGTCTTTGCCGACTACAACTCGCGGATTTTTTTTGTCATAAAATTTAATCAAATACGTACCGAAACCTTTGCCGATAAGTTCGATGGTTTCACGATTCAGATCGGTTGGGTAAATGCCTCTGATATCGTAGGCGCGGAAAATTAACGGGTTAAGCATGTTATTTTTTAGGTAAACGAGTATCTTTCAAGCGATTAAAAGCTTTTTTCTCTTTTAAATATTTCGTGATTGCGGGCGGGACCATTGTTTGCCAGGATTTGTCTTGGGCGAGAATTTTTTTGCGGATTTCTGTCGCGGAAATTTTCAAGTTCATTTTGAGTTTGACGATTTGTATGTCGGGTGCGTGTTTTTCAAAAAGTTCTTTTACGATGTGAGAGCCGGTGAAAAGTTTTTGAAAAGTCGGGCAAAGAAGTTTTACGTGAGAAGTCCAAAGTGAGAAATTCTGAATGTTTCTTATCGGAATGATGATGTATTTTTCTCGCTCGATGCTTTCAGCGGAGAGAGTTTTTTCAATCATTTCAAATCTTTCGCCCGCGGTGAAAGGATTATCTTCGGTGTAGTTTTCTTCGGCGCTGCCGATGCCGATTATTACGCGGTCGCTTTTCGCGAGAGCTTGCTTGAGTCCGTCCAAATGTCCAAGATGGAACGGCTGAAATCTTCCTATAAATAAAGATGTTGTCATTTTAAAAAAGTTGTTGCTGATCTTCCATCGGGATTTCGATTTCGTTGAATTTTTCAACTTCGGCCGGGATGATTGGCGGGAGTTTGGATTTATGTTTATTGAGCGCGATTCTTTGAAGAATCTTTTTTACCAAAGAAGGGTCGAATCCGCGTTCGGCGATCGCTTCTTCGTTCCTGCCTTCTTCGTTCAGCTTCAATATTTTATCCAAAGTTTCATACGGAGCGCCGAGATCTCCTTCATCCGTTTGATCGGGGGCGAGTTCGGCGGTTGGAACTTTTTCAATGAGTTCGCTCGGCAATCCCATAAATCTCGCAAGTTCTTTAACGTCGGTTTTGTAAAGATTCCCGATTACTTCGATATCCGCGGCGAGGTCGCCGTATTTGGTTCCGTATCCGAGCAAAAGTTCGCTCTTGTTCGATGTGCCGAGAACGAGCGCGTTTTGCGTGTTTGCGTAAGCGTAAAGAAGAACCATGCGGAGGCGCGATCTCAAATTCATTTGGCTTACCGGAGTACTTCCCCAGGGTGTGAAATGGAAGCTTACCAAGAATGAGTTGATCGGTTGATAGTAAGTTTTTACCTTAAAATGTTCGGCAAGGATTTTCGCGTGTTCGATATTTTCAGCGCTTGAAATGCCGATTTCCGGCATGATTAATGCGGCGACGTGTTCGGCTCCGAGAGCATCTACGGCAATCTTCAATGTTACGGCTGAGTCGAGGCCGCCCGATAATCCGATGGCGACTTTGTCGAATCCGCGACTTTTAACCTCTTTTTTAAGGTTTTTAACGAGCTCTTTATATGTTGTCTTCATCTTGTGCTATCTGTTAAATTTTTTGAGTGCGTGTTTTATCTCGAGATCGTCGGCTTTCTTTTTCAGAGTCACTCTTTTGTCGTAAAGTTTTTTACCTCTGCAAATGCCGATTGTCATTTTAGCGAAATTGTTTTTGAAATGGATGTCGAGGGGGATGATTGTAACGCCTTTTTGGTTCTCCTGCGAGGTTAAATATTCGATTTCTTTCTTTGAAAGCAAAAGTTGGCGCGGCCGCTTGGGATCATAATCCGTTATTGAGGCGTATTTATATCTCGAGATTGAAAGATTTTGAGTAAAAATTCCGCTGTTTTTAATCGTAATATAACTGCCCTTCAAGGTGGCTCCGCCATTTCTGATGGATTTGGCTTCGTGCCCTGCAAGAATCAGTCCGGCTTCGAGTTTGTTTAACACTTCGTAATCGTGTAACGCCTTTTTGTTGAGTATCGGTTCCATGGTCTCTATTTTAGCCTCCAGGTAAATGTTTGAGCAAGCCGTCAAGACGGATTTTGGAGAATTTACTTTACAGAGTCGTTATCGCTTATTAAAATCCTGCGCGAATTATCCTTTAACTTATTAGCCGTGAAAAAACTATTGGCTATGCTTTCTGTCTTGGGGCTTTTGACAGCTTTCGGCTGTCTTGAGACCGAAGAAGAGGTTGTCACTCCGGAAACGGAAGATGACGGTGTTGCAGTCGAAGTTGAGATAGATGGTGGCGAAGAGGCGGCGGTTGTGGTCGTGGAACCTGTAACTGAAGAAGTTGCCGAGTAGTTCGACTTGATTCGTATCAAAATCCTGCTTGGTAATTCGGGCGGGATTTTTGATATGTATGGTGCCGTGGAATTTCCTAAGCGCTGCTAGGCTAAGTGCCGCCTAGAGTATCAGTTTTTCCGGGGCGAAGATGAAGAAGTAGCCTAAGACCAACATGATCGTGCCGCCGATGATTAGGCAATAACGGGTATATTTCGTGGTGAGACCGAGGAATTGGAAGCTAAACAATGCGATTCCGAAGACCAAAAAGTCGTCCATCATGTAAAAAAGCGTATATGTCATGATGTATATTTGTCTCAAAACGAATCCGAGGTTGTTGAGGTCGAGTACTTTTGTGAAAGCTTGCGGGATGCCGATTGAACAAGCGAATTCAATGATATTGACCGAGAAAGCCAGCGCCAAAGTCCCGAAAAACACACCAATCGTAAGTGGAAGAGTGACGAGATTTTTTATCTTGGTGCTGATTTTCTGTTTCTGCTCGTAAGATGTGATTTTGCATTCGCCATCTTTATTCGTGAAAAATTCATAAATGAAATAAATACCTGCGCCCACGGATACAGCTCCTATTATGGGGGTGACGACGTTGTCCAGTTGCACGAAGTCCCAAGTTTTATACCAGACGTTTAAAATCAAATAGTACATCAGTGTTTCCGCGATGATAAAAATGCCCGCCATTTGGAACATTTTCTTTCTGTTGCCGGCTTGGAGCAGAATTGTTAAAAACATTATCAAAACCCACATTGCGCACGGGTTGAATCCGTCAACAAAGCCAAGAATTACGGATAGGATGGGGAGGGAGTATTCCGTGAGGTCTATTTCGCCTATAAAAGGTGCTTCGATGATCATCTCGCTCGAGCTTGAAACTTCTTGAGTGTTGTAATCTTCGAAAAAGCTGTTGTCCGTCATCGTGAGGGCGAGGTCTATCAGTTGTTGACCGGTTGAATCCGCGCCTCCGAAGCCTTGTATGATTTGGTTTCCGATCAGGATTGTCGGAGTTGATCGAGTTAATCCGTTATTGTTGCAAAATTCTTTGAAAAGATCGTAATTGGCGGAATCGTCGAGGTCGTAATATTTAGGGGTGATGTTTGTGACCGCTTCTTTGAAATCCGTTTCGAGAAACTCTTCCAAATCTTGGCAGTGACCGCATGTTTCACGGGTGAAGACGGAAAATTCGTAATGACCCGGGTCGCCGGGTTGGCAGGTTTCTTCGGCGAAAGCTGTCGAAATAGATGGTAGGCCGCAGACCGTAGATAGCAGAAGGTATATGAGAAGCTTTTTCATGGAAGTGTTTTTAATGTTTGATTTTTCAGTTTGGAGTAGACGTGTGCGCTCAAGTTGAGTTCCGGAACTTTGCGAATTTGCCTGAGTAAATCTTTTAAGTCTTGCGCGTATGGGACCAAGTCGTATTTTAGCATATCGATGCCGGCATTTAATATTGCAATGTTGTTTTAACGGGTTGGCCTTTTTCTTTCCGGGGAGAAAGTTTTGACAAAAGTTGATTTTTCGTTAGAATCTACACGCTTAATTTTATCAAAATTCAAATATGGCCAGAGGAAAAAGCACATTTTGCACTTGGTATTGCTCCGAATGTAACAAGGCGGGATATATTTCCACTTATAACAAAAAGAGCAATGAAAAGATAAAAAAGACCAAGAAAAAATATTGTGCGAAGTGCAGGAAGAGCATGGATCATAAGAGGAAAGATACGAAGAGTTAAATCCAATTAAATATGAAAAAGATTTATCTTGCGGGGCTGTTTGCGCTGGTGTTGTTTGCCGGATGCGCTGGGGATGCCGGCTTGGATTTGCCGGAAGGCGCTACCGAAGACGGTACGTATCGATTGGTAACTCTTGCGGGGGCGGTTGAGATTGTACATAATCCGGATGATCTCGCTACGGTGCTTGATTCGGGTGAAGGCATGAAGGTTTGTACGGGGAGCGGGCAGTATTCGGTCCAGCTTCTTTTCAGTCTTGATGGCGGGGAGCCTATCGATCAAAAAAGTACGATAGCTCTTACCGGTTATAATTGTTTGAATTACGGTACCGCAACTGCGTGTGATTACGAACTGGCGGCGGAAGATTACGAGCCGAGATCGTTTGAGGTGGCGGCTTATTTGGGGCCGGATGAAGGAGAAAATTATAATCAAACTTTCGGGGATTTCGAAGGGTTTTCAGATCAGTTGGCTTTTGCCATACCGCAAGTTGTCATGATGGATCCGGTGAGCGTTACGTGGGCTTGCAGTGGTCCTGCGGCGACTATGCCGGATTACGGGATTTATATGCATTTATTGACTCCTTTTTATGCTGACGAGAATGGCGATATGATTCAAATGTATGTCGGTTTGGATGAGCCGCAGGAGGGTAGCTTCGATCCGGAACAAGTTGTTGATCCGATAGGCGATTTTACCGCTTATTCCGACTATGTGGTTACGGAGGTTTTGGTGTTTGAGGATAGCTTGTGATGCTTTTTAAACAAATAAAAATATGAAAAAAATACTTTTTGCGGTGATGTTGGCGGGTGTTATTTTCTTGGTCGGTTGTACCGGGCCGAGTTTCGAGACATTAAATTCCAGCGATGGCGGGGTTTTGATCGAGAAACTGTTGCCGAAAGACGTGTGGTTTGTGTTGTCGGTGACGACGAAGAATGCGGGGCAGAGGGCGGAGTTCGAGAATTTTATAAATAATTTCTCCAGTACGGACGATTTTTTTGCAAAAGTGCAAGAAGGGTTTGCGGGAATCGGGGTAAATTACGACGAAGATATTAAGCCAATAATCGGAGAGGATGGGTTTAGGATGGTGATGGCGTATGCGGGAACGGATAATTTCGTTGCCATGACGGTTGCGGATGAGGTGAAGGCGCGGGAGTGGTTGGACTCGACGGTTGAAAGAGGGGAGGCGTCAGAGTTGGCCCTATCCGATTTCGATGTTTATGTGAGCCAAAATGACAATGGTGAAAGTTATACGGCGTTGTTGGATGATGTTTTGGTGGTTGCGAGCAGTTCGACCGTCCTTATGAATGCGGAAGGGCAACTTGCGGTCGAAGATAGCGAAAGTTTGTTTGACAATGAAGAGTATATGAATGGCGTTTCGCAGATAGAGTCGCCTTATTTGGGGTATGTTTATGTAGATGTTGCGGGGTATGGTGAAATCGGTGGCGACTCTTTGGGAATATTTTCTTTGGGAAATATTTTACTTAAAAGTGAAGTTATCGGATTTTCTTTTGAGGACGGAGCGCTTTTGTTGAGCGGGTATGGTGTTGGGGACAAGGAGGCGATTGCGGAGTATGGGATTTCGATTTCGGATATCTCGGGAGAAGAAGTTTATTTGACGAAATATGTGCCGGCGGAAGGGATAGCTTTTTACGAGGAGGCTGGCGGATTTGCGAAAATAGTGGAACTTTTCGCTCTTAAAAGCGGGGATGCGGAAGGGTTTTATGCGACATTGGATTCTTATGCGACAAAGTATTTGGGGATGGATGTCAGGGAGGATGTTTTGAGTTTTTTGGATAAAGGGTATGCGATCGCGGTGCATAAGGGGGCGGACTCTCTGCCGTATTTTTCGATAATTGCGGATGCGTCTTCGAATCATGACGGGGCGGATGATTTTGTTGATCGAATAGACGCGCAAATCTCGTCGTTGGTGGCGCTTTTCGAGTATGATGAGAGCGGGGCGTTTTCATCTTTGATCAAAACGGAGGCGGAAGTGATGGGTGGTGATTTCAATGTTGTTTCGATGGATATGGCGGCTTTGGGACAAGTGATGCCGACTTATTCGTTGACCGGAATGATAAGTTTGTTTTACGGGGTTACGGAGGACGACGTTTTGATAATTTCGACTTATCCGGACTGGGAGGTTTTCTCGGAAGAAAGTTCGCTTTTGGAAGACGAGACTTTCAGCGATGCGATAAAGGCCATCAAAGGATACGATAATACGATTTTTTATCTCGATCTAGCGGTGGTGGCGGATTATTTGGGGCTGGTTCAGACTGCGGAAAGCGTGTTGTCGGGGAGCGGAACCGTGTCGGCCGAGGCGGGTAAAATCGTCGAATATTTGGACTCTTTGAACAGCGCGATTTTCGGAGTGAAGGCGGGGGAGGAAGAGGTGGGGATGAGAGGGATAGTGAGATAAAGAACCTCTGAAAAACATACTTCCTAAGAATGAGAATTTCGTAACGGAATCACATTTTTCAGAGGTTCCTTAATTTTAATTTCTTCGTAGAGCGAAGGCGGATCTTGCTTTTTCCAATCTGTCGAGGTCCGTCCTGGGACGGAATGGCGGGTAACGAGATCGATTCGCAATCGCTGAACGCGTTACGCTATTGAAGAAAAGCCGTTTTTGTGGTATCATATAATGATATTTTCAAAAACGCATGCTTAAAACCGAAGACAAAAACAAAAATTTACAGGTTAAAATCAAGCGAGCGATTGCGCAGGCGCTTATGTCCGGCGTGGTCAGCTTGGAACAGATGTATCCGATTTTTTTTATGCTGAGTATTTGTTCGAATTACAACGATCAGGTAATCGCGCTGAAAGTTTTATCGGACTCTTTGCCGGATTTGGCGAAGGTGCTTTTCTCCGAACAAATGATTTTAGCAACAAATTAATTTTTACATATATTTAAAAAAAATATTAAAAACAAAAAAATATGGCTAACACACCAAAAACCGTAGAAGCTCGAGAGTCGCAATTTGATTTTGAAAGGCTGGAATCTTTGATTGCGAGATTTCAAGCTGAAGACAAGGCTAAAATATCTTCCGACGAGGGGATCTTTTTGAGAAAAGCGATTGGTGGCGCCGAGAATTTGGCAAAACGATTTTCAGAAGATCCTTCGTGTAAAAGGTTTATGGAAGAGGTGACCAATTATCCGAAAGCGGATATCAGAGTGACGCCTTTGGGCGAAGTTATGAATGATGCGAATAAGAAAAAAGATGTGATTCGCGTTCCGGAGAAGTTGTTTAATGTTCGTGATGTGGTTGTGGTTTTGGCTACAAAAACCGAAATGATTTCGGATATTAGGAGAAGGTTCCGAAATATAGGTAATTTCGATAGAGCGAGAATACTTGAGGATTTAAAGATTCTTGAGAGGATTTTGAAGGCGGGAGAGTCGTATTTTGACAAAACGGAAATGCCCGTGCCGCCGCAGATCGAAGAAGGCACCGGGACATCCGTGTTGAAGAAGGTACCGGGACATCCGTGCCGTCGGTTGAAGAAGGTACCGGGACATCCGTGCCGTCGGTTGAAGAAGGTACCGGGACATCCGTGCCGTCGCAGACCGTACGTACGCCCGGGGATATTATCGAACCAAGGTTGACAAGGTTGCCGAAAAAAACAGTAGTTCCTCCGAAGTATCCTACGTTGGAAGGACGTACGCCGGGGGATGTTGTTGAGCCGAGATTGCCGCGCAAGAAGGGAGACGTGCCAGTCGAGGAGGGTATCGGCAAGTCAGTTCCTCCGCCAAAAGTCAACCAACGCGCCGTTGATAATCTCGAAAGAATGTTTGTGGATAGCGTGCAGGGGAAAGAAGCGGAGACGAAAAAATTCGCAGAACTTTTGATGAAGGAAGGGGCGCCCGATTACAAAGAGCTTTTCGATATACTGGGAGCGAATGTTGGCAACAGAAAGCCGCTTACGCAGCTGGCTTACATGTGTACTTTGGCGAGGAGAAAATATAACGAGATTGCGGGGCATTTGAGCGAAGAGGATAAGAAAAAATTCAAAGAGTTTTTGAATAAAATGGCGGACGAATTGCATCTTGAATCTCTCAATGCGGGAGTTTCTTTGAGTGAAAGATGGAATCACGTCAGAGAACATAATGGAAAATTTTATTGGGATGACGACAGGATGGGATTGCCGTCGGACAAAGAGCCCGTGGTGGTTTTTGACGCGGAGGATCCGGATGAATCTTTGTCGTTGAGCGATGAAGAGAAGGCTGAATACGGAGTTCATTTGAGCGTTTTGAAAGCGACGAAAGAAAAGAAAGAAAAACACTTTGCGCTTGAAAAAGAGGCTGATGAGTTGAGAGTTCAGCTTGTCGAGAAAATTGCAGGTTATACGCCGGAAAAAATTGCGGCCGAAGGTGGCAGATATAAAGTGGCTGAGAAAATACTCGGTGAAATTATGGGTATTAAGCCAGGCGAAGAGGACCAAGATGGTTGTGTCAAATGGGACAGGAAATTAAAAATTCTTGCTGGCGCGGTTCGTGTGAAGCCGGCGAGGATTGACGATATTACGAGGAAGATCGCAAACATGATTTTGAATACCATTGAGCCGGGGAAAGGTAATTATCAAACCGTTAATGATCCCGAGAGCAATATGACGTTGGATCAGTTTGAAAAAGATAATCCGGGTGTACTTGAAGGTATAAACGGGATTTTGGATACGCTCTTGGGCGATCAAAAAGGCGACGGAGATGCCAGAAGGAAGATGATAGATGATTTGATAAAAGCTATAGAAGAAAGAGGTGGGAAGCTTTACATGAGAGCGATTACGCTTGTGCCGAACAGTTGGCACGAGTCGAATTTTGTGCAGGTTCTCGCGGCGTTGAAGTTTTATAAAACTCTTGATGCGCAACCGGTTGTGTTTTCATTGATTGATACGCAGGCGGGTTGGAGGAAAATCCCAAATACCGAAGTAAGGGGCAAGGAAGCGCAGAAGTTTTTGGATGTAGATCATGGCAATTATGACGATGCGATGGCTGTTATAAGAGCCAATATTGATACTTTACCTGCCGGTTTGAGGGACTTATATATTAAGGAGGGGGAGAAGGACAACGGTTTCACGACGGAAGTCAGAAGGTTGCTTACGGTTCTTTGTCAGAATTTCAGAAATTTCGGTGATAAATCTTATGAAGAGGTTGCGAAAATATATCAAAACAAAGAGTATGCGCAACAGTTCGGCTTGGAGATAAAAGATTTGCAAGCTTTGTATGCGATTTATCAATTGCTGAAAAATGCCGGATTCCATGATTACGGACCGCTGTTTAAATACTTATCTTTCATTGAGCAGACGCCGGAGAGTCCGAAAGTTCCTCGTGTCAGATTTATGGAACGAGATAGACAAGGCGAGATGACTGTTGTTGCGGTTGATGTTGAAGAGAAGTTGAAGAAAGTTGCGAGAAGGTTGGCCGAAGAAAGATATGAAAGAGAGATGGCGGAGATTAATCCGGGGTCTGTTTGGAAAATCATTCCAAAATTCTGGAAGGTTGGGAAGTTCGTAAGGTCTTACGGAAGGTCTTTGGCAAGGCAAGGGTATATAGATAAATATGAACAAGAGTTTGTTGATAAATTGAAAGCCGATCCTAACTTTTTCAAAGAGGTTATGAGCGGGGATGCGGGTAAGGCGGTCGAACATGAGGCGGAAGTTACGGCGATTGTGAACAGGTTTGAATTGGGATTGAGCGAGAGCGAGGTTGTGGATACGTTCAAGGATGGCGCTTTGATGGATGAGCTTAACGATTTGGCGAGAGGTTATCTTGTCGGTTCCGTTGATGATGCGAGATTTAAACTGCGAGCGACCTTCTTGGTGAATAAAATAAGAACGGAGAGGGGTACTCCTCCAACAAGCGAAACTGCGGACAATCTTGTTGTTTCGAATGCGGTTGAAAAGATGGAAGACCTCAAAAGGAGACATATTGCGGGCTTGGTGAATTTGGATTTGGATAATTTCAAATTGGCTTTGAAATTGGGAAGGGCGACGAATGTGGATGTGCATTCGGAAATGAGAGATAAGAATTGGGCGAATAGATTTGTTAAGAGATTACAACAGTGGGGAGAAAGACATAAGATTCTCAAGTGGCTTACCTCTCCGACAAGTGCGGGTATCGTTACTTACGGGATCGTAAATTTCGGTTATAACGCGATAGCGGGTTCGATGGGTAGGAAAGCTGTTGCGCTCGGATTGGGAGCGATGGTTGCGGCTCCGGCTATTGGGCCGGCGCTTGTCGCCGTTGGCGCGGGGATTGCTGTTGGTGGAGGGCTCGCAGTTCTTCATAGAGACAGAGCCGTGATTATGCAAGAGGCTCATAAGAACAGAAGGGAAGCTTTGGGTGCTTATGGTGCCGAAGCGGGGACTTTTGAAGCTGATTTGGAAAAAGTCACAACCAAGAAAAAACCGGCTCTCGAGATGATTAACGCGATTGACGCGGCTATTAAGGCCGGAGATCAAGATGCTTTATTTGCGGCTGTCGCCGAGGCGGAAGCCAGAAACGAAATGTCTTTGAGTGGCAGAAAAGAAAGAAGCGGGGCGAGGGTGGATTTGATTTCATTCTCTGATGAAAAACATGTCGAGCAAGAGAGAACGAAACTTTTATTTATGATTTCAGAAGGGAAGAAACATATGGTTAGAAACGGTCTGACCGAGCAAGAGGTTGAGGACAAGGTTAGAACGGTTAAGGCGCCGATTATGGATGCTTTGAATCAAATGATTACAGGGCAATATAAGGCGTTTAAGGGAGTAAAAAGAAGAGAAAATGCTTATGCGTTTGGAACAGGCGCTCTGTTCGGGGCGGCTACAAGTGCAATCGGATTCGGCGCGAGCAAGTTGTACCACATGGCGTGGGGGCATAATGCGAGAGTTGATTATGGTGCTGTAAATGACTTGGATCAGTTCGCGAAAGATCATGGAGTGGACAATCCTCGATATGGAAGCGATTGCAGGATGACACCGGATACCATCCGCGAATTTGAGTCGCATGGATTTAGGGTTACCGAAGATGTTACAAACCCGGGCGTGCCCACACATCCTTTGTACGGAGGGGCGATTGCGCCAAGAGGGTTTGAGGTCAGGGTGCCGGGTGGAGCGAGTGAACATATAACCGTTAATGTGCCGGCGAGTTTCAAATTGCCGAACGAGGCTTATATCCCCGGTACTCATGTTGTTGATCAAAACTGGATGACTGCGAACGGGTTTGACGTGGCTCCGGGCGGGATTACGGGTATCAATATCCCAACGGATGACGCTTCGACGGTTTTGGGGAAATTGGTTGGGACGGGTGCTCTAACTGCGGATGAGGTGAAGGGCCATATAGTAATTGTTGACGGGAAATTCACTCAACCGAGTTTGGATTATTTGACGGGAGTGAAACATTTGAGCGTGACGGAGGTGCCTGTTGCGGGTGTGCCGGGTGGCGTGCCAGGCGTGCCGGGTACTCCGAGCGCGGGAGGGGTTTCGGGATTTGAACATTACAAATTGGGCGGACATTGGCATAACAATACTTTGCCGGTTTACGAAAGCGTACATGAGCAACATTTACATTTCGGAGGTATCGGAGGGAAAGGCTTGGATGCTCATGGGAACGTGGTTTTCAATATTGATAAAATGCTTGCGGGCGGACAACCGACGAGCGGAGCGGAGTCGTTAAGTGTTCCACCTGTGTTTGCGGCCGGCAAAATAGGGTTGTATTTGGGGGCGCATGATGCGAGCGGGGATTTGGTTTATTTCAAAGTCCCGATAGATCCGACTACGCATTCGGCTACGATAGATTTTGCGGCGCATCCCGAATTGAAACAGTTTTTCGATGTGTCGGGAGGTGCGAATCCGAGATATTTGGGCGAGTACGTTATGTGCGCGCAAGATGATAGCGGGCTGATCAGGTCTTTAGCGAAAGTTGACGGTACGGATGCGATAAAAGTTCCGCCGCCGGGACCGGGTCCGGTGTTGCCACCGGTACCTTCGGGGATGGAGTATTCCGTTACTGGAGAAATCCCAAATCCGGATAGCTGGGGATATACCTCTCCGATAGTTGACGGCGAATGTCCAAGTTACCAGTATTTGATTACCGGTGAAAAAGGCGAGGTGTTTGTTATGCCTCCGGTTGTTGTTTCAAGACCTGTGAATTTGGAAAAATATAAAGGTGGTGAAGTGCCCGGACAGGGGGCTGGTTTTTCAGAGGCGCTTGGTCATGGATTTGTGTTTGTTGGACCGGATGGCTCGTCTTTGGCCCCAGTCGCTGAACTTACGGCGGCTGAATTATATCCTCAACCCGGTTATGTAAACGGTCATGTTTGGACAGAATGGGATTGGGGAGACGTTGAGCCGATTGTGCCTACGCCACCGAAATCACCGGAACCGCCGCAGATAACGAAGTTGCCGGACTCACCTCGGATAGAAGGGCCGACGCTTGAGGAACAGGCAGGAAGGCAGTTGCCGGATTCCAGGCATGGGCAAAGATTGATAACCCAGTTGCCGGACCCGGTAGATTCGAGGCCGCCGTCAACGGAAGATACGTTCTTTAAGCCTCCTTATGATCCGAATATTAAGCCGGTAGCGCCGGGAGAAAAGGATGAGTCGAAGCCGGAACTGCCACCAGTGGAGCCGGTACAACCCGTGATGCCAACGCCAACGCCAACGCCCCAACGCCAACGCCAACGCCAACGCCAACGCCAACGCCAACGCCAACGCCAACGCCAACGCCAACGCCAACGCCCAACGTACCTACCAGTGGCGAAACTCCTCCGGAAGAAGTGCCGCCGGAACTTAGGCGGGATACAGAGGATCCATTTTCTACCGGACCCGAACTTGTTCCGCAAACGGAACCCATAGCCGGACCGACACCGGCAGGGGTGGAAGCGGCAAGGACACCTGTTACCGAACAACCTGTCGAACCACCCGAGATGCCACCTGTTGAACCCGTAGCCGGACCGACACCGGCAGGGGTGGAAGCGGAAAGAGCTCCTGTTGCCGAACCTGTCGAACCATCTGAGACACCATTTGTTGCCCCCGGACCCGCGGTAGAACCAGCGGGAGCGGAAATGCCAAGACCGTCGCCAACGCCGGTAGAAGCACCGGAAGTACCGGCAACGCTACCTGTTGAACCCGTAGCCGGACCGACACCGGTGGGGGTGGAAGCGGAAAGAGCTCCTGTTGCCGAACCTGTCGAACCATCTGAGACACCACTTGTGGCGCCCGAAGTTTCAACAACATTAGAAGATAAGGATGAAGATGACATAAGGAAACTTTTAAAAGGCGAACCTTTTAAATCGTATTTGAATTCCTTTATGCCGTTCGAAGTTGTTAGCGTGAATGGGCAAAGACAATTGAATTTATATGTTGCACCCGATCAAGGTGAGCAATTTGCTATAGCACTTAAGGCTATGGAGGATGGTTCCGCAACCAAAAGACTTCTTGATTTGATCTTGGGGAATACCGCCAAGTTGATTTTTGCCAATGAAACGGAGCCTGAGCAGTTTCTTAGAGTTTTTGGTGTTGCCGGCGAGAGCCAACCTCTGTTGTCACGATTTAAGATGCTTATGCGCAGATTGAGGGAGGTAAGACCTCTCTAAAATGACTGGTAAAACTACAGGTTCGTGCTTTATACTTTTATCACTTAAACAAAAACAAAATATGGATCCAAACATCAAGAAATTTCTTACGGATTTGATCAAGGAGGCCGGGATGGGGGCTTTGCCGCAGGCGGATCAGGACAAAATGATTGACGAGCTGTATGTTAGGCTCGAAGATAGGCTTATGCTTGCGGTTATGGAGGCCCTGCCCGATCAGAAGAGGGTGGATTTTCAGGCCAAAATCGAGACCGACGAAATGGACGCGAAGCAAGTCGAAGATTATATTCGCCAAAATGTGCCGAATTACGAGCAGGTTTTCGCGAAAGCTTTTGCGGAGTTTCGAGAGTTGTATTTGTCGGCGGTCGGAGAGTAAGGGGAGGTGGTGCGAATTTCGACGTGTTGCAAAACGAGGTTTGCGTCGTGGTTTTTTCGTGGGGGGATGAGGCGATTTTTGCATCAAAATTTGTATCCTGCAAGGCGAGGTTTTTCCACGCGAGATAACACGAATTTCGCCATGAATTCGGCATGCCGCAACGCGAAAAAGGTGAGCGTGCCATCACCGCGCGAAAAGTCCAGTCGGGATGGTGGACTTCCTCCTGTTAAAGTGATATAAGAGAGGCACGATTTAACTGCGAAAATACGAAAAACATACATGCGGAATTTGTGAAGTATGGGAAGAGTGCGAAATATTGGTTGAGACGGTGCGCTTTATTGTTACCCGAGATAGCGCGAGAGGAGATTTGGCGCGAAAAAGGTTTTTCAAGTATTTACGATTATGCGGCGAAATTGGCGGGGATGAGTAAGGCGATGGTGGATACGGCGTTGTGGGTTATCAGAGCGGTAGAAGATAAACCCGAATTGAAGAAGATTGTAGAGAAGAAGGGTATTAACTGCGTAAAACCTGTAATAGCAATCGCGACGAAAGAAAATGCCGGATTCTGGGCCGAGAAAACAAACACGATGAGCAAGGCGGAACTCGAAACTTACGTAAGAGACTACAAGGCAACTTTATACCCCCCGGGGAGAATAAGATTGAATCTGTTAATGTCGAAATGGAGCTAGACCCGAAGGTGGCCGAACTTCTCAAGAAGATGAAAGGCGATCGTGATTGGA
>Ga0076343_105_pt1 | contig 89457 bp, 87 predicted proteins | sample RifGroF2_FD_67843 | JGI IMG/M metagenome (GOLD analysis project Ga0076343, IMG submission 67843) | Peregrinibacteria bacterium GW2011_GWF2_43_17 | reverse complement strand
CCTCCCCCTTTGTCAAACTCGCCCGACAACAAATTTTCGACAATTCTCCGCAAGAATAAGCGCAAATAGCCCCTCGTCGAAAACCGTATGTCAAGATTTACTTGACGTCGTTTTTTTTGCCCCCCCCTCTCTTCTGCTCCAAATTAGGGTCTGCGCACCCTAGGCAGTGTTCACATATATTTTTTACGATGGTTGGTGCATAACATGTCTGGATTCACGACACGAGGAGTGCGCTGTACCTAAGACAGATATGTTATGCCTCAACCCGAAGGGAAGCTACAGATTCAGTATCACTTCGTCGTCGTGCCTTGAACTGCACAAAATCTACGTGAACACTGCCTAGTAACATATCCCCACGTCGCAAGCCGGGAATTTCGTACCGTCGTAACTGATTTCGAAGTGCAAGTGTATGCCTGTCGCTCCCCATACTTTACCCGTATTGCCCATTTTACCGATAGCCGTGCCCATAGTCACATATTCGCCTTCCGAAACATATAACTCTTCCATGTGGGCGTATAGGGTCGTGTATCCGTTGCCATGATCTATAACCACGTAATTTCCGTAACCTCCGTTCCAACCGTAAGCCGCAGTCGTAACCGTACCGTCCGAAGCCGCAACTATCGCGGGTTGCGATCTGTTACCGATATCGTACGCGTAATGTCCGTAATAACATTTCCAGCCGCAAGTCAGAACACCTTGCGTCGGATAAACGAAATCCGCGGATGCGTAAGTCGTTTCAACATCAACGCTGTCGTACGAAGTACCGTCCGACGAATAGGTGTAACTATAAGTACTGGTATACGAGGAGGCCGTATAGACCGGCTTGATGGATGCGATATATTTTTCGGCAACTTCTTCGCCCGCTATAAATATTTTCTCGCCTTCGACAACTGCGTTATCTTCTCCTATGTCATTAACCTTTTTTGTAAGATCGATATCTCCGTTGTACTCCGTTATCAAAGATTCCAAAGTGTCGCCGCTTTCAACTTTGATGTAAGCACCGTCTTTCGGCGGAACCGTTAAGTCTTTGCCGGATTTAAGGTAGTTGGCGTTAGTCATACTGTTAGCCGCCATTATCGTGTCTTGATTCAAGCCGAATCGGTAAGCTATACCTGATAACGTATCGCCGCTTTGCACTGTGTAAGAGACATCTTCCGTTCTGTTTTCTTGATACGTCGGCGTGCCGTTCATGGGCATGGCTTTTACCAAATAGCCTTCTTGGTCGGCAAGAAGATTGAGATCTGTTGTCAAAGCCAACAAATCCCCTGCCTCTTCCATCTCCCATCCCGCACCTTGCCCTATAACCGAAGCTTGCCCTATATCAAAAGATATCAAAACAAAGAAAGCCAATGTCATGATTACCATGTTTTTGGCGAATTTTCTCGGTGTAAATACGGGTGATTCCGGACTTTGCAAATCAACCGATGGCAGACTTATATTAATCGGAGAGTATGCGCTCAAGTATCTTCCGACTTTCGATAAGCCGTGCTTGATTTTCCCCGTTGTCGGACTTGCCGCATATATGGAGAAAAACTTCTTGTGCCTGGTTTTACGCGCTTCTTCGTTTACTTGCGACATGGTGCGTGGGTAGTTTTGTAGGCGGATAAACTTATAGACACATAGTTATTATTAGCTTACGTGTCTGGATTTTAGCACTTTGAAAGGATATTTTACTTGCTTTTTTGTGTTTGTCAACTTTATTTGGTATGCAAACAGGCAAACGATTAGCACAATGTGTTTCGCTTAACTTAATTTTATGGCTTTAATAAGAGTTCTACCCGAATCACTTATAAATCAGATCGCCGCGGGAGAGGTTGTTGAAAGACCCGCTTCCGTCGTAAAAGAGCTTGTTGAAAATGCGATAGATGCCGGTTCAACCGAGATAACTTGTGAAATAGTATCCGGCGGACTTGAGGCGATAATCGTATCCGATAACGGATCCGGGATGCTCCGCGAGGACGCCAAAATGGCTTGGGAAAGGCATGCAACAAGTAAGATTGCGAGCGGGAAGGACCTTTTCGCCATATCCACTTTGGGCTTCAGAGGAGAGGCTTTGGCCTCTATAGCATCCGTATCTATGACGGAGATGGAAACCGGAAGGAAAGATGACGTTTCGGGCACGTTTTTGAAGGCAAAAGGAGGCGTTATATTCGACGTGTCGGATTGCGGGTGCGCTCCGGGAACTAAAATTTCGGTTTTCAACCTGTTTTACAACACCCCGGCAAGAAGAAAATATATGAAGAACGAGAGCACCGAAACCAGATATATAATCGAGCTTATGCAGGGATTTTCCATTTCGAGACCGGATATCGCTTTTAAGCTTATATCTGATGGGAAGGTTGTTTTGGATGTTTCGTCGGATATATCGGAGAATAGAATTTTGGCGATTTTCGGGAAGGAAATTTATGACAATTTGGTACCCGTTTATTACGGAGGGACGGGATTTTCGATAAACGGCTTTATAGGCAAGCCGATAGTTTCAAGGTCAAACAAGAAGGGGCAATTTATAGTTCTAAACGGTCGCCTGATACAGAGTAATATTATCGCTCATGCGGTTAAGGAGGCTTATTATTCGATGTTGATGCACGAGAAGTTTCCGTGGTTTTTACTTAATATTAAGGTTATCCCGGAAGATGTTGATGTGAACGTTCATCCCAGGAAATTGGAGGTGCGATTTTTGAAACAAAACGAAGTTTACAGATCGGTTTACGGGTGCGTGGAGTCGGCTTTGAATAAAAATATCCTTGTGCCGAAAGTGCAAATCGAGGCTGATACTGCCATCCCGTTACAAATGGAATTCAGGGAACCCGGTGGCATAAAAGATTTTATCGAGATAATGCAAAAAGGTAGAACATCGGAATTGAAGCCTGTTGCGCAGATTGCGAATTCGTACATCTTGGCGGAGGATGACAACGGGTTGGTTATTATAGATCAACATGCGGCGCACGAGAGAGTTATGTATGAAAAAATTCTGGATACGGTTAAAAAGTCTCAGTTGGTTTCACAAGCCGTGTTGGCCCCGCAACCGATAGATTTCGGGGCGGCCGAAGCGGAGATTATAAGGAGCAATCTGGGTTCTTTAAAAGAAATCGGCGTCGAAGTCGAAGAGTTTGGAGGAAATACTTTTTTGGTAACTTCTTTGCCCGCAGATATGGTTAAAAATGACTCGGGAGAGATTTTGAGAGGGCTTATTGATGATCTTTCGGAGCTTAAAAAATCGGGTGGCTCGATGCAGTCAAAAAGAGATTATCTCATACATTTTGCGGCATGCAGAAGCGCGGTTAAGTTTGGACAGAAATTATCGCATGAAGAGCAGGTTGCTCTGATTGACGAGCTTTTTAAAATAGATAGAAAAGAGACATGCCCGCACGGAAGGCCTACAATGATAAGGATGACGTATGGAGAATTGGAAAAGATGTTCGGGAGAAGACTGTAAAAAATAAAAATGGATCAACACATATGTAAAATTTGCGCGTATAAGTTTAAAGGGGATATTCGAACTTTGCCTGATTCTTGGGTATGCCCGGTTTGCGGAGCTCCAAAATCCGAGTTTGAAAGAGTCCATCATCTCGGAGAAGAGTTTACCGGTGGCGAGGCTCAAGAAAAGCATGTGCCGGTTATTGAGGCGGATGGCGATTTTTTAAAAGTGAAAATCGGCGCGGTACCTCATCCGATGTTGGAAACGCATTACATTATGACTGTCGTTTTATATAAAAATGGCGGGGTTTTTAAAAAGGTCTCATTGAAGCCCGGAACCGACCCTGTCGCAGTCTTTGATGGTGTAAAATTTGATAGCTCGCTTGAAGCGGTAGAACATTGTAATTTGCACGGATATTGGATAAATGCGTAGATCGGGTTGAGGAACGATTTGACATCCTTTGCGTTTCGCAGTATAAAATAAGCCTTAATTGTGGCTTATGCGCCCAGGGTCTAATGAAACCGTGGAAAGAGGTGTCGAGGATACCGTGGAAGCTCCTCGAAGGTATGGAACTGTGGGTCCCATCGTTCTTTACGACAGGCGCGAAGGATTATCGAGTGCCGAAACGGCGGAAATAAAGAGCGTTGTTTCAGAGATTTTCAATATGATTTCCACGGAAGGAAGCTGTATCCCGGATTCAGAAATCGAGATTGATGGCGTCAAAGTTGATGAAATTTATGTCGCGCAAGAGATAGAACGAAATAAAAGGATTATTAACGAAGAGACCACCAAGCAAAAACATGATGAACCGCATAATCCCGCTCTCGTACAACAGGCTTTTACGCAATTGGGAATTTTGGCGCGTTTAAAGAAGAGTGTGCTCACTCGAGGGTTGGCGAGTCGGCTTAAGGGTGAATCCGGGAAACAATTGGAAGCGACTATCACCGAGAGAATTATGGCGATACAAGCGGCACGAAAAGAGATAGGTCGCGCACTCCATCCGCAAGACGCTTTTATCACCTTGGTTTATGAATTTGTTTATGAAAATTACCTTTGGAGAGACCGAATGCGAAAAGATGGGAAGACTTCGTATTTTGATTCTCATTTAATCGGCGCCGTAGACGAGCTGACAGCACATAATTTGGTGGGACTCCCGCGAACTTTGAGCGGATTGAAACATGATACTATCGAAGATCTCCTTTTGCATCGGGAAGATTTTTCGCCCGGATCAAAGATAACCCCAAGACATGATTTTTTGTTTTGCGATGAATTGTATCGCGACAAATTCACCGGTACAACTTCCGGAGAAAGCCCGTCATCAAAACTCAAACGTGTTAAAAGGGAGGTGTTTTCTTCCGTCTGCGCCCTGACAAAAAGAGACCGAAGAAGATCGTTGCCGGATGAAGATAAGGCCGACTTTCGAAGACGAAGAGATCAAGCTGTTTTGATCAGAGTTTACGAACAGATGTCGCAAGATCCTTATGCCGCCGCCGTAAAAGTTTGCGAGCAGCCTCAAAACGCTTTGACTCTCGGCGGTCTTGAAGACGCAAGAGCGTTGGAGAAATTGGCAATGGCTATCTTGCCTCATTGGGCGGCCTTGGCCAGGGTTTTACAATTAGAAGACGCTCACAAAAAACTGGTTGGCGCCGGCGTGGATTATTACGATCGGCATCATAAACGGGATATAAGAGGACAATTTAATCGCATGCAGAGAGAGGGCATTATGCGAATTCTCGGCACGGACGATGAAACTTGCATATCCTTACTGTTACAAAAACTGTTTGGAAATAAAATAACTTTGGCAAGGCTGGCTTTGGCGGAAGCCGGACCTGTAATAACCAACGAAGAGGTTGCCTTGAATCATCATGTAACCGCTCTTCTGGAATCGTTTGATAATAATTCGGCGGGCGCAGAGACGGAAACGACTCGTCTACGTATCAGAGATCGAATTCAAGATTTGTTCGAACCGATTCGCGGTGATATTGATACCGTTTTGATATCGCCCACTCCGCTTGAAGATTTCATTACATTATCGGAACTCCAACGTCCCGATTATTGTCCCGCCATCCCCGAGGATCATCCGCTTTTTGAAGTTGTCGTTCTTGCGCGAAGTGATGCGGACTTGTTTTCTTTGCGCTCTCTGATTGAAAAAGTGTCCGGTTTCAGAATTTTCAAAGGTCCATTAAGTGTTACACCGATCGGGATGCCAAATCGCGGTATCATGCTTTATCTAACCGATGATGAAACTCAACTGACAATCCCAATACGCATCAATACATCCAAGCGGGAAGCCGAATCGAAGCGCGGAATCTTACAAGATCCGAACCGTCCTTTGCCCAGTTACATCAAGAGGCGTATCAAGTTGGCTTTGAGAGAGGCCGGGGTGAGAGGTCCGCAACCGAAAACTCCCGGTGACGTTCTCAGACTTATTGAGAAAATCGTTTTACGTCAAACCATTGTTGTCACAACCGATCCTCCTTATTCTCCCGGAAAACCCGTAAAACATGAGAAGATCGCTTTACCGGAAGGGGCGACCGTACTTGATTTCATAGCGGCTTTGCCGCCCGGTATCGGGATCAGGGCTTTGCAGCATGCGATCTGTGCGAGTATTACACACGAGCAACCGGACACTCATATGCGTTTCACGCAAAATTTATCTTTATTTGACGGACTGGGAAACGGAGATCATTGTCGGCTACATTTCGATGACGAGCCTTGCGACGATACCCGATTCGACCTCGGATGGGTCTCTTTTGCGACCGATGAAAGATTTGGAGATTTGGTTGAAAGATTTTTCAAAAGAACATGTCCGGCAGAGACTTCTTTTGAAAGTGGTAGCATAGCCAGAGCCGAAAAACACATAGTGCGCTTGGCGGATATATTCGGTTTATCCGAAGATGCTCCTCTCTTGCGTACCCTTTTAATACACGCCTCAAATCCCTTTGGCGTTAACGACTGTACGATTTCGGCAAAATTGTCCGAATTCCGTTCGACCCGCTCATCTCAAAAGAAAGAAGATTTGTTACGCGAAATAGCATCTTGCTTTCATAAAGCCCATGACGCCGTTTTGTCTCGCGTCGGAACCGGACGTTTCGATCCGCTTAAAGTTTTTGCTTTTTATGTGGACAGAAAAGCTTCTCCGACTATAGCGCTGACTGTGACCGATGAACCCGGCATTTTGGGAGAAATTGGCAATCTGGCAAAATCTTACGGCTTGAATATCAGTCATATTGACCAATCGGATACCATATCGGATATCGGGACTCATCTGGCGATCACGTTCGATCCGCCGAATAACGAGGTCGGCAATGAAGATGTTTTAAAATTCATTTTGAGACTTGCTTATCTCGATTTTGTGGATGATGTACATACCAGCCCCAACTTGTTTGATTTCCCCGAGAACATACAGACTTTTAACACGTTCGCGGAAGCTTGCACCGACCCGCAAACAACGGAAAATATAGCTAAATTTCGATCCCCCACGAAACGCGCACCGCGTACCCGATCCCGAAAGTGAATATCGCAACTCCGAGACTTATTCCCACCATCTCGAGGAATCTTTGTTTGAACGGAATATTTTTGGCAACCGATGTATAAAAAGTGAAAAGCAAAATTATCAAAATCACACTCGCCAAAGTTATTCCGAGTGCGATATAAGGATTCTCCGAAAGCAAATATGGAGCTATCAATATAACCACCGTCAGTACATACGCCATCCCTGTATATATTGATGATTTCAGAGGATTTTTTTTGCCATCGGCTCTCGCCGAAAGATATCCCGACGTCGCCATCGAAAGGGAGGCCGCTATCCCCATAATCCCACCCGTCAAAGCGATGAGTCGCGTATCGCCGAGCGCCAAAGTAAACCCGGCCAACGCTCCGGTAAGTTCGACAAGCGCATCGTTTAACCCGAGAACCATCGAACCTATATATTCAAGTTTTTCTTCGTTGATCATTTCTATCAAAGATTGCTCGTGTTCATCTTCGTCCTTGATAAGCTTTTTGACTTCCGGAAGATCTTGAGAAATTTTCTCGTAATTCACCTGGGTCAACTCCTCCCCTTTTTCCATAAGTCTGACTCCAAAAGTAAGTCCGAAAATTCTTGCCACAAGAAGGTAGAAAACAATTTTTATTTTATTCGGTGCGACATCTTGCCGTGTGCGAGCGCGCCAAAATCCATAATGTTTGAGTTCGTCTTGTGAAATTTTTTCGAGGATTTTCTTGTTGTGCGGATTTTTTTCGTATGCGGAAAGTTTTTTATAAATGAGATGCTCGGTGATCTCGCTTCTTTGAGCCTGAATGTAAAGTTTGTTTGGCATACGCGGTCTAGCGGCTAAATACTCCTCCCAGATGTAGCGGGCTGTCGAGAGAGGTTTCGTATTTGTAAATGAGATCTTCTCCTTCCGTAAATTCTCCTTCGGGATAGAATGCGTCGGCATTAAGATTCGGCGCGATAATCTCTTTTTTGAAAGTCGTGTTGTCCATGCCCGGTTGTTTTTCGACATATAAGAAATAGTCGTCCGCCGGGTCCATGTTCAGCGTAAACGGAAGGGTGTAAGTCAGTTCAACATTCGTCGTTTCTCCGGGTTTGGTTCTTATGATGAAATAAAAATAATTCAAATCGAGGTCTTCGTCGTAAGTCGTTGTCACTTCTCCTTCGATATCGCCGTCGTAAGAGTCCAGTGTTGTACCTTTCGGGACATAAACTCGCATACCCGCGACGTTGTCGCCTTGCCCAAGAATACTTTTAACCGCATCCGTTATTTCCGTGAATCCGAGTGCTGAGAGTGTTTCGTATTGCCAAGTTTCGACTTCGGAATCGAATGTGTGTTCTCTCGTGATGGTTAATTTATCCATGAGTGTTCCTTCGCGCGATATTAAAGTCTGATGTTTGATTGCCTGGTCTATGAAGCTGTCCGTTTTGTTGCCGCCTATACCGCTTTCTGTAACCAATAAATAATCGTCTTCCGCGCCCGGCAAATACAGTTCGCCATCGAGATTAAGAGTTCGCCAAAAGTTTTGCATATCTTCGTTTTTGCTGTAAGCGGCAAAATGTTTGGATTGAGCGCTCTCAAGCAATATGGAAATTACGTCGTCTATATTTTCAGGGTCGAGAGCGGATGATTTAACTTCTGGGATAATTTCTTCGAGAATGGATTTTGGATTTTCGATACCCATCAATTTCGATTCAACAATATAACTCAAAATCAGTTCGAAATTCTCGCCCGTAAGTTCCGCGCCGAGCGATTCGATTTCGATCGGACCAACCGCATCTATCAGATCTTTTACCAAAGATAAATCCATCATCAAAACATGGTCCACCGTCGGACCGCCTTCTTTCTCAAGGAACCACGCCACCTTTTCCGACGATATCGCGTAATCGGGAGAGTAATTCGCGTCTCTCAACCCCCAGCAACATGTAAGGTACGCTATTTCATCAACCGGCGGGGCTATATATTCGTTGAACGACCCGTCGAATTCGTAGATGTCATGAAATGTCATCGATTCTATATATCCGTCATTCACGTCCATCAAAATGAAGCTTCCGATAAATCCGCCGCCCGGTCGGAGTTCGCTGTTGTTTTCAAGCAAAATCATGTATTTCTGCGGATATTCGTCGCCGAGCAAAGCCATTATGGTCGGGAAATTTTGCGATATTTCTTCGAAAAACATATTCAATTCGCTCAAGTACTCTTTCGCAAGTTCGATCTTGTCCGAATATTCGTCCGGCAATATGTCGAGATTGGCGGAGTCCAAATAAAATTGTGCCGTTTTCAGCTCGTTAAATGCCGGAATCAAATATGTGTCGAACGACGTTTTGAGGGTTTCCGTCAGCGAAGATTTTCGCCCCGTGTTTTCCGTAAGCACGTTGCCGGACACTTCTTGAACGTCATCCGCGAATTTGGTAAAAAGTTCTCCGGCGGATGATATCGCCGTCCCGGCGGAGAGCAAATTTTCGGCCGTTTTGATGTATTTATTTGAGTTCGCGATTTCGGTATTATCCGTAAGATACCAGATCAAGTCTCCCGCCATCTCGAAAGCTTTCGCTGATTCGTCCATGCCGGTCGGACTTGCTCCAAGCATGCTTTCGTATCCCGCATACGCCGCGTCCATGACGGCATCTTTCGTTTCTCGCACACGCGAATAAATTTGCAAAGAGTTCAAAAGCAAGACCACCGTGATGGCAATGAGCGCCATACGAATAAGTTCTCCTTTCCCGAATGTTTTTTTTGTTTCTTGCGGCAAAATTCTGGTTTCTGATTTTTCGCGTATCGGCGAAACTATGTCGAAAGATTTTTCGGTTTTTCTTTGCGGTGTTGTAAGGTTTATCGTATAAGGCGAAGTTTGCGGCTGACCACCTTGTCCAATTTCGCGTTCCGGTATTTTTATCGCTTGTTGCATCATTTTAACAGGTGAAAAGTTGCGACTCCGTCGTCAAAGAAATTCTTGGTTGAGCTCAATGATGAGAACGCCGAGAAGAAAGATTGCCCCCAGAATTCCGAATCTTTCAGCGCCGAAATATCTATGAAACTCGATTCGTCCGCCGAGCCCATTAACGCATTTATGGAGTCCATATCTGCGCTGTTTTGCAAACTGCCGTTCGGCGTTTTCATAAGGTCTATGGATTTTCTGAGTATGTCCAAGTCGGTTGCGAATGCGAATTTATCGTCAAACACAGTCATGTATCCGAGAATGTCGTCGTTTGAGAGATAGAATTTATCTATTTCCACATCTTCGTATGAAATTTTTTCATTTAAAATCTCGACCGGATCCGCAACTATTTCCTGCCCCGTAGTTCCGTCTCCGAGAGTGTAAGTTTGGATATACGGGTCGCTGTAAACCTGTTTTTCCAAAAACCCTTTTTTAATCGTATCTATGTAAATCATTTTTTCTTCCTGGTTCTCAAGTTCCAGCAAGCATAAATACTCTTTCCCGCCTTCGACATTTTTATAAATCGATAACGCGTATTCCTCTTCCAGCAACGGATATATTTCTTCTTCAAAATTTATTTGTTTGCCGAAGAATTTCTTGGATACGCCGTCCAGCACACCTTGCAGTATCAACGATGCCGATGGATGAAATTCGTCGAATATTTCAAAAGTTCTTTCCGTTTCCGATCTCAAATTCAAGCCGCCTATGAATATGGTTGGATTCTCCGGAATAAAGGCCGACAAGCCCGCATTATATTTTGTCGGGAAACTCAAATAGTAATTGTCCTCAAGCAACTCTTTCTCAACCGAAGTGTAAGTTTGCACATAAAACCCTTCTTCGCTCGCTTGCACCGCCGCGCCGAATCCGGTGAAGATTGCCAAAATGGGCTTAATCAACGCTTCGGGGACCACTTCATAAATTGGCACATAGCTCTCAATTATATCCGGATATTTTTGTATATTCCAAAACGTAAGGATCGTCGGCTCATAAGGCAGATTGTCGGCAACCGTATTGTAATTTGCGAGTGTTTTCAAGTTCGAAGCGGAACCTTTGTTGCTATCGATTACAAGCTCCAAATTGGACGCATCATCGGAAAGAACCATGTACCCGGAAATGAATGCAACGTTTAAATTCTGACTGGTCGGGTATGAGTAAATCGTGACGCCTTCGTAGTTTTCGGATGCCAGTTGTTCGCCGGGTGCGGACAATGTTTTCAAAAAGTCCAACGCTTTCGTTCTGTCTTGGTAACCGAGAAAATAAATTTTATCCATGTTGCCATCCGGATCTGAAAGAAATGCAATCGCAGATTGTCCGTCAAACCATTCGCCAAGCATGTCGAAACTTTCTTGATTCAAATAAGAAGCCACCATTTTCGATAAGTTGTCGTAGTTCAGTATGTAATCCGACGGGAGCGTTATATCGTTTTGCAAACTGTTTATATCAATCGTTAAAAATCCTATCGTTTGTTCCGCCGGAAGCAGTTTGCCCAAGTTGGTGGGCTCGAGAATTTTGTCGGTCATAAAAAAAGCGGACAACGAGAAAAGCGCCAATATCAGGAGGAGTATCACCCCGTTCGTTAATTGATTTTTGAAAGGAAGTGCCGGGAGTGATTTTTCTTTTTTTTGTTTTTGTTCGTGTTTTTTTGTCACAGTCGGCGGTTAGTGGATTTTTTACTTGCCTGCCCCAAGTGGGAGCAGGTGATGATAATTTTACCAATTCCGATAGGTTTACGGAAAGATAGTCGGCTTGATTAAAAGACGGTTTGGGTTGAAATACCGGGGGCGGACCGCAGGGCCGGGCGTTTTCACCGTGCGCCGCGTTTTAAAACACTGTTGACTTCAAAGATCGGTACCTGTACCCTAGGTGTAGGTGTTTAACAAAAAACCGACATGATCGCGAAAAACAAACAGGAGATCCTGACCGCCCTCAAAAAGTCCCACGGCCTTCTTACGAAAATAATTTCAATGACGGAGAATGAATTGTATTGTATAGATATAATACAGCAGGTCTCCGCGGCTCAGGGACTTCTGAATTCCGCCAAGTCTTCTTTACTTGAAAATCATTTCAAGTCTTGTTTCGCCGAAGCTTTCGAGTCGAAAAACAAAAGCAAGCAAAAAAAAATGACTGGCGAGCTTTTGAAAATATTTTCAATAAAAAAATGATTTGTGAACCAGAAAAGACGAAAAATGGCCGTTTCCGGCATGCACTGCCCGAGTTGCGAGATCGTTGTTTCTCGTGAGCTTTCCAAGATACAATCTGTCGTTTTACATAAGGTGTCGCATAGAGATGGCTTTATCGATTTAACTTGCAGCGAGCCGGATCTGCCGAAAATTCATGATGTCATAAGGAAGAGTGGGTATTCGGTAGGAAGTGAGCCTAATCCCGTACACCGCAAAAATTCCATGAACGACTTTATTCAAATCATTCTTTTGTTGATTATTATTTTGTCTTTCGGGCGAATCGTGATGAGTTTCGGAATACTCGGTTTTTTCCCCGATATGGGCGAGACCGTTGGTCCTTTTTCCGCTTTATTGCTCGGATTGGCGGCTTCCGTTTCCACATGCTTGGCGTTATTGGGTGGCGTTGTAATAAGTTTTGGAACCGCTTTTGGGAATATGAGATCTCATTTGCTTTTTCATTTGGGGAGATTTGGCGCTTTTTTTGTTTTTGGCGGAGTTTTGGGTGTTATTGGTTCCCTATTTGGCTTCATGAATAATGTTAATTTCATTCTTACGATTTTTGTCTCAATCGTGATGCTTTATATGGGACTGCATATCTTGGGAATAGTCCCGAGTATCACGAAATTCGGATTTCATTTGCCGAAAAGTTTGTCTCGAAAATTTCATTCCGCCGGCACTCCCCTTTTAATCGGATTACTGACGTTTTTCTTGCCATGCGGATTCACACAAAGCGCGCAACTCGCGGCTATGGTTTCAGGTGGATTTATCGGTGGAGCTTTAATCATGGGGGCATTTGCTTTGGGAACTTTCCCGGTTCTTCTCGGGATAGGGCTTGGTAGTACCTACACAAAAGGGCTGAAGTCCGGTTTGGGCGGTAAATTTATAGGGATTCTTATCGTTATTTTTGCGATCTATTCGTTCAACAATGTTTTAAAGATCGAAGGTGTTTCCTTAATACCGTCTTTCGGCGAGAGCGTTCCTCAAGTTGAGATTTCCGAAAACGGATATCAGGAAGTCCATATGACTGTGGATTACGGTTTTGAACCTGACGAATTTACTATTAAAAAAGACGTGCCGGTTAAATGGATCATAAACGGTGAAAATATTTCAGGATGCGTTTCTTCGATAATCGTTCCCGATCTGGATTTAAGTTTTAAGCTAAAAGAAGGAGAGCAAATTATAGAGTTCACTCCAACCGAAGCCGGAAATATTTATTTCAGTTGTTCGATGGGCATGGTTTCGGGAAGTTTTAATGTAATTGAATAATTTTTAATCAAAAAATATGAAATTGAAATTTCACATAAAAGGGATGGATTGCGCTAGTTGCGCAAAAATCAACGAAGGCGTTCTCCAGGGGCTCAAAGGGATGAAGAGCGCGGCGGTGAATTATGCGAACAATACCGCCTATACGGAATTCGATGAGAATTTGTTATCTCTGGATGATATAAAAAAGGCCATTAAAAGCGCCGGTTACGATGTGGAACTCCCGAACGAGCATAACATGCACGACCATGGCTCCAAGCCTGCGGACGACATGACTAAAGTATATTTTAACAGATTGGTTTTATCCGCCGTATTAAGTTTGCCGGTTGTTTCGACTATGTTTTTTGATGCGGGCGAATATGAAATGTTCGTTGCGATATTGGCTTCATTCGTGGTGCTTGTTGCAGGAAGGCATTTCCACATAAGTTTCGTGAAGAAACTGATGAAAGGGTATTTCAACATGGACAGTTTGATAAGTATCGGGACTTTGACGGCGACCGCTTATAGTTTTTGGGCGGTTTTCAACGATATGCATTCTTATTTTGAAGTTGCCGTTTTGATAATAGTTTTTATAAATCTTGGTAAATTTTTTGAATATAAAAGTAAAGGTCGGGCATCTCAAGCGATAAAAAAACTTCTGCAAATGCAGGTGAAAAAGGCGATACTGGTTATAAACGGGGAACAAAAAGAGGTGCTTATAGAAGAACTTGTTGTCGGAGATACCGTGCTCGTGAAAAGCGGGATGAAAATCCCTTTGGATGGTGGAATTATTGATGGCGAAGCCAGCCTCGATGAATCGATGCTAACCGGGGAAAGTATGCCTGTTTATAAAAGCAAAGGAGATACCGTTTACGGTGCTACGATCAATCTGGATGGTGTGCTCCATGTGAAAGTTTCCAAAGTCGGAGAAGATACCGTCTTGGCACAAATAATAAGACTGGTTGACGATGCGCAAGCTTCAAAAGCTCCAATCCAAAATTTGGCTGATAAAATTTCCGGCGTTTTCGTGCCCGTAATTATAGTTTTGGCGATATGCACGTTTATTGCGTGGTATTTGATCACGGGAGATATTGAAAAAAGTGTTCTTTCCGCGACTGCCGTGTTAATCATAGCTTGTCCGTGTGCGCTGGGACTTGCAACTCCGACTGCCATAATGGTTGCAGGCGGAACGGGAGCGAACATGGGGATTTTGATAAAAAACGGCGAGGCGTTCGAAAAAGCAAAAAAGATTGATGTTGTGCTTTTTGATAAAACCGGCACTTTGACGGAGGGAAAGCCGAAAGTTAATAAGTTTTTCGTGGATTCCGCTGTTGATGAAGAAAAGTTTTTTGGGATTGCTCATGGACTTGCCGTTTTGTCGCACCATCCGATTTCGAAATCTATTGCGGCTCATGTTTCGAAACATGAAAAAGTTGGAGTGGTCGGATTTAAAGAGGCGGGCGGGCTTGGGCTCAGTGGCAAAATCGAAGAAAGCGGTGAGAAAATTTCTTTAGGAAATCATAAAATGATGGATCGAGATGGAGCGATTCTCGGTCGAGATTTGTCTGACGAATTTGAAAAAGAGTCATCGAAAGGTAGAACTGTAACTTTTGTATCAATCGGAGATAAAGTTGTCGGGTTATTTTCGGTCAGCGACTCAGCGAAAGACAACTCTAAGCAGGCCATATCAGAGCTTCATCAGATGGGAATTTCTGTCGTACTTTTGACCGGAGACAACGAAAAAACAGCCGCCGCTGTTTCGGGCGAACTCGGGATAGATACTTATTTCGCAGGAGTAATGCCATCCGAGAAAGCGAATATCATCAAAAAACTACAAAAGGAAGGCAAGCATGTCGCTTTTGTCGGAGATGGAATAAACGACTCCCCCGCTTTGGCTCAAGCCGATCTTGGAATAGCTATCGGCACAGGTACTGATATTGCCATTGAGACCGGAGATTTTGTTTTGATCAAAGGAGATCCTTATAAGGTTGTGGACGCAATAAAACTTGCGAGAAAAACTTATAAAATAATAAAGCAAAATCTATTTTGGGCTTTTGTTTACAATGTGATTTTCGTACCTGTTGCCGGGCTTGGACTTTTGCAGCCGGTATTCGCAAGCATAGCTATGAGCTTGAGCTCGGTTAGCGTGGTGGGAAATAGCCTGAGGATTAGGAGGAACTCTAAACTTTCCTAAACACACCCCTGACGAAATTTAAATACTCCCGGCTTTCTTTCTCCGTTACGATAATCCCGCCATTATATAGATCCATATTCCTTTGCCTCCGCATCATGTTCCCCACCGTTTCAATTTCTTCATCTTTTAGAATCCGACTCATTGCCTCAAGTATTTTTATATGATGACCGGTAGTGCTTCTTGTCTTGTAACCCTCGCGAGCTATCAGCGTAATTCCAAGCTTGATTAGCGCATCATAGGAAAATTTAAAAATGACCTCTGGAATATCCACCTTTCCAGCTATTTCGAGACTGCTTTTGGCGGACCTGAAGTAGTCCTTTACTTGGCTCTCTTCGAATTTGAATTTATGATAAAATTCTTCCTGGAAATGCATCTATAAAACCTTAATTCTAGGTTTCAAAAGTATATCTTTTATCAATGGATTTTTCATTGCAATTTTGCGATTAAACTCTTGCGTAGTCATGTCGATTATGTTGATTTCTCGTCCAAGTTCTCGCTGTAAACTTAGCACCGCTTTTTGCGCTTCCAACGCCTTATGATTGCCAATTATCAAGACATCTACGTCGCTATTGCTGTCCGCTTTCCCCTTCGCGTAAGAACCAAAAATATAAGCCTCTTTAATACCCTTAACCAATGATAGTTTTTCTTTCAATAAAACTTCCGGGGGTAACTCCTTGCCAATTATTTTTTCATACTCTTTAAGGAGAGGGAAAAACTTGTTTAACTTGTAGTATCTCTGGTTCCCTTTTTTTTCGCTTACAATCAAGCCATTTCTTTCGAATTCTTTCAGCTTGCTATGTAAATTCTTCGGATCCACATCCAAAATACGCGCCAATTCCCTACCGTAATTCTCCGCTTTTTTATTCGAGAAAAAATAAGATAGAATCTTTTTCGATACAGATGATCTTTGTATAAGCATTGTGGTTTTTAATTACCACAATCATGGTAGCATTTTACCACAATGAAGTCAAGACAGCTGAAGGACCGTAGATAGTAGACACCCTTAATAAATCGCCTCCAGATAGCATTTCTCGCAATAAACCGTTTCTTGGCGGTCGGGTGAGTATGGCGTTTTTATTTCTGCGCCGCATTTTGCGCAGGTACGGTCCCAAAGCTTTCTCGGCGCGCATTTTGCGAGTCTGTCCAAGTGGCGTTGGTCGGGACAGCGTTTTGGGATTGGCAAGTTCGTTTTTCGGTAGAACGAAAGTTCTTGCGGAATGATCTTGTAGTTTTTACCTGTTATTTCACATGCGAGAGTTTCTGTTGTAACCGAATCCGGGATGTCTTTTATGTCGTCCGCGACAACGCAAGTTTGCGGGATAAGTGCTTTTTTGTTTTCCGGCGTCCATCCCCAACCTTTTTCTTGAGCGATTTTTTCAGTTATCGGAAAATAATCTTGCGCGACAGTTTCGTTATAACCAAAAAGGCTGTATTTTATCGGAAAAAATTCGCCCCATTCGCCTGCCTGTCCGGCAGGCAGGCCCGCCTGCTTCATATGTTCGATGATACGTGGCAAAAGCTCTTTGTACTGCGACTCCGTATACTGTTTATTTAAAATGCAAAATTGTTTTTTTCGAAGTTCGGCGCATCCGAAACAATACTGACAGTTGGTACAAAATTCCGTGTAATAAACCTCGTGAGAGTGACCCGATGTGTTGTTGAATTTTATCGAATTGTTAAACGCATACCCGATATTTTCGTAGCACAAAGTTATTTCCTCTTCGTAATTGCAGTCGCGGCAGTTTTCCGCATATGTGATTTGCGCACAATCTTTGCAGTCCTGGCTGGATTTTGCGTCAAAACAGTTTTCGCAATTTTTCGATTCGACTATGAAATTACCGCTTACGTTTTCGCTCTTGGGATTCTTAGCGTATATACGCGGAAATTGTTTTTTGAACTTTTCAAATTGATTTTTCAAAGTATCATAAGCGGTTCTATTTCCAAGATTTAATGAACTCTTTATCCGCTCGTACTCTTCTTGTGAATAAGGCTTGTTCCAAATATGGAATTTTTTATTTCTCAAACCGACACACCCGATACAATCGCTACAACTTCGACAATCGTAACAAAAAAACAGTCCCGATGATCCCACGCATTCTTGGCATTCAATGCATCCGTATAATTTTTCGCAATTGATACATTCGTAACAAAGTTCCAATCCGTAAGATACGTATGTATCTACGCAATTTTTGGATTCGTAAGGACTTCCGTACATGCAATCTTCAGACTTGTAAGGACCGAAACACATGTAACAATTTCTGCAGTAACCCGTGTAGTTTGAGTAGTCGCAATTTTCATTGAACAGCTGATAAATGTTCATATGAGGGATGTCTTTTTTGAGTTCGTAAAACTGTTCGAAAAACGGTCGTGTAAAATCAAAATCTCTCCCGTAAGACATCGGATCCCATTTGTCGGACAGATAACAGTCGTAGCAGTAAGTTTTGATATCTTTGTCCGGGGAATATAGGGAAACTATATTTTTCTCACACATGTCGCATTTATCTTGATAAAGGCATCTTTCGTTTCTGTTGGCAAGCCTTCTTTGAGTTCGGCAATTCGGACAATGCGTCGGGTGCGAGACGCGCGTTTCGGTATAATATTTGATGTCGTCGTCGGTGATTTGGAATTGGAGGCCGCAATTTGTACAATTTTGATGCATAGGGGGTAGGAGGTAGTGGGTAGATTGTAGAGCTAAAGCCCTAATACACTGTGTCCAGATAACATTTCCTGCATAAGACTTTATACCCACTATCTGCGGTGTAAACCGTTTTTATGTTTTTGGCACAATGTGAGCAGATCGAATCCGTTAGTTTCTTGGGCGGTTGAAGACTTAATAACTCTTTGTATCTTTCATCGGGTGATATGCGCGGAGTTGGGAGCTTGAACGTTTCATAAAATTTCAGCTCTTGCGGAATAATTTTGTAACTTTTTCCACTTTTTTCACAGGTTAAAGCCTGGTCGTTATTACCTTGCGCGCATGCATCGTCGTCATGCCAAAGATAACCCTGCTCAAGCGCCTGTTCGCGAGTTAGCGGACAATATTCATTCGCGACTGTGACGTTATACGGATATGACGATAAAGTGCTTGGAAATGGTTTACCCCATTCGCAGGTTTTTTCCATGTGTTTTTTTATTTTTGCCAACAAAATTTCGTAATCTTCTTTTGTATATTTTTTGTTTAAAATCATGAATTCCGCATGATGCAGTCCGACACATCCAAAACAGTTGTTGGCATTCACGCATTGATCGCAATAAGATACATTTTCACTGGTCACCGTATAGGAGCAAAATTTTGCGTTATAAAGTTCGTATGACGTGTCGCACTCAAGGCACAACTCCGATTTGTCATTCGCGGTGTTGTCGTAGCAATTTTTGATCTTCGAGCAATCATAAACATTCACGCAATCTTCGGCTTCCGTTACGTAAAATCCGTTCGTGATGTTTTTTGAATCATTTATAAAATCTCCGGTGCAATTTTCCGAATTTATAATTCTGAGGTTTTTGTGAAACAGTTGTTTTTTGAGATTTTCGAACTCTTTTGCGAGAGTTTTTTTGTCTTCGAATAGTTTTTTTAAGAATTTTTCTTTCTCTTTTTCAAACTTCTCTTTTGAATACTGTTTATTGAAAATCATATACTCTTTGTTCCTGATTTGCGCGCAGAAAATACAGTTTTTACAATTGCGACAATCGTATAAGAAATAGGAGTCGGAACATCCGTCTGAAAGCTGGGAATAATGCGTGCCGTAACATTTTTTACACTCAACGCATTGCGAACAATATTGGCTATCTTTAACATTCAAACAATCGATACACATATTGCACCTTATAACCCTCATACAGTAATAAAGATTTTCGCTGTCGTAAGATGAGAATGTTAAATAACTGTTTTTTGTTCCGGCGCTGTTGTTTGTGTAGTCGCTGTTTTCACAATTGATATACATTCTCGCCCATCTTGGCACCTCTCTTTGAAGCTCTTTGAATTGCTGAAAAAAGGGTTTGTTGAAATCAAAATCTCTCCCGTAAATACTTGCATCAAAACTATCACTCCACCATTCGTCTTTATCGATTATTTTGAACGGGCTTGAAGATGGATAAGTTGAAACAATCGTTTTGCCGGAGAGGTGACTTTTATTTAAAAATAATTTCCTTTCGTTGCGAAAAACGAGATGGCGCAAATGCCTGCAATCCGGGCAGTGCGTTGGTGGCGGGACGCCCATGCTTTGATAAACCGTTATGTCCTGATCGGTGATTCCGAATTGTTGGTGGCAAAGGAAGCAAAGCATGGGGAGTATAGTAGTAAGTAGTAAGGGGGATGCAATTAATACAATATCCCCAGGTAGCATTTTTCGCAGTAAATAGTCGCCGGATTCTCGGGTTTGTAAGCGGTTTTAAGCGAGGCACCGCATTTTGCGCATGTACGATCGAAAGTTTTTAACGGATTGAGTCTGGCTATTCTTATTTCGTTCCTTGTTTCCGGCGCGTAATGCGGGACCGGGATTTCCATTTTTCTATACAAGTCCAACTCCGGTTTTATTATTTTGTAAGGCCTACCGGTTTTTTCACAAAGTAGATTTGCGGCAAGGATATCGTCTTTCGTGTCGTGAATCGAATCCGGGACGTCTAGTTTCTTAGGAGGTTCGTTTTTTTCATCAAGCCATTTGCAACCTTTTTTCAAAGCTTCTTCGCGGGTCATCGGGAAGAAATCGTTGGCAACCGTCTCGTTATAAGCGAATTGCGAGGTTTCAATCGGGAAATATTCGCCCCACTCGCAAGTCGATTTCATATGATTGATTATTCGCGGCACGATCTCTTCATATTCGGATTTGGTGTATTGCTTATTCAAAATGCAATACTCGGCTCTTTTCATACTTACGCATCCAAAAAGATCTTTACAGCTATCAACAACTGAGCAGTAATAAGTATTATTCGAACACCATGAAAATCTACATAATGCGTTGTGATTACCTCTTATCGAACCAAGCATTTCGTAAAACAATTCCGCGTCGAAACCGATATGATCGGAGCTCATTATATCTTTTGCATTATAGCCGCCGATGAAAACGTCTTTGCAATCTTCCGCCGGACCTTCGACATAGAAACAATCGGTACAGTTCTTTACGTTTGAGACTTGATCGCCTGTACAGTTTTCGCAACTTACAAGATTTGCGTATTTGTGTGGGAAATTCAGTTTGAATTTTGCGAAAATTTCTTTTGTATACTTAACTCCGGACCAAGTATCGGATTTGAATTGTTTAATGGTTTTCTCGTACTCTTCTCGAGAATATTGTTTATTCCATATGCAATATTGTTTGGCGACCAGACCTACGCATGCGAAACAGTTCTGACAGTTTCTACATGCGAATAAAAACGACGAGTTACTGCAGTTTTGGCAATCTTCGCAATATTTTATACTGTAACAATGTATACAATTTATGCTGTCGTAGACCAGCTCCGATTTATTGACCCAATAAACATCGGCCATGTTGCGCGAGTGCATGCTGAAAATCGAATACATGCAGTCTTCATTGAAATCTCCTCCAAATACCAAGTAGCAGTTTTTATTACCATGCGTGATATTGCAGTAGTCGCTGTTTACTCCATTTTTATTCATCAAACAAAGGACCGGGACTTCCTTCTGCAAATCTGTAAACTGCTCGAAAAACGGACGCGAGAAATCGTATTCCCGCCCGTAATCTTTTGCATCCCATTTGTCGCCCCACCATGCTTCCTGCGAGTAAACCTTGAAAGGTTTGTCCGGCGAATAAATTGAAATTATCGGCTTTCCGGCAAGATCGCAGTTGCGTTTGTAAAGTTTTCTTTCGTTTCTATGAGCAAGCCTGCGTCGAAGTCTTTCATCGGCACATAAAGTCGGAAGCGGTACGCCGAATTTTTTCAAATGCTCCTGTTCCCATTCGGTAACCGTGAACTCCCGTCCCGTGATCCTACATGTTTGTGTAATATTTGGCATATGCACCAATAAAGGTACTCCCGTGTCGGAAATAATCAACTATTATGTCAATAGTTGGTTTACTTATTGGGTTTGTTTTGTTAATATTTAGTGTGTCGAAAAATGTCAACTATGCATAGAGAACAATTATACAAGCTGGGATTTTCCGAAAAAGAGGCGTCCGTTTATCTTACGCTTTTGAGAATAGGTCCAAGTGTCGCTTCGACTTTGGCAAGACTTTCAAACATCAGAAGGACTTCGATTTACGATGTTTTAAACGGGCTTACCGAACGCAACTTGATCGGTTCGTATAAACAAGGCAAGGATACTTATTTCGTCGTGGAGGATGTCAATAATTTATATTTTCAAGAAAAGCAAAAGACCGATATAGCTAAGCGGCTTGCCGCCGATCTTAAAAAGAGCATGAATTGGCAAGGGATACGGGTAAATTATTACGTTGGATATGAAGGGTACAGGGAAATTTACGAGGAGATTTTGAGAGCTAAGCCCAAAGAGCTTTTAACTTGGATTCATTTGGATAATTTTTATAAAGGATTAGACATGAAACGCGAGGAGGAGTGGACTGCCGAACGCATAAACAAGAAAATCCATGCAAGGTTGATAATCCAGGATACCGAATTTGCAAGAAAATTTATCAAGGACGACTTCGTTTCTTATCGTGAAACGAGGTTGGTAAAAAACTTTCCTTTCTCTACAACGTGCTCCGTCTATCAAGATACGATTTTACTGTTTAATTCCACCAACGAAATCGAAGCCGTGAGAATTAAAAATGGTGAGTTGGCAAAGATGTTTTATCAAATGTTCGAGATGAACTGGCGAATGCTCCCGAAGAAGTGACGCAATATTCAACCGTGTCGGGGTCAAAATTGTTGTCACCCCATACAAACTCTTTGAATTCCAGGGGCTCGTATTTCTCCGTTGTATCTCGAAGGAAGTAGCAAGCGGCCTCTAACCCCGTCTGCAAGGAGTATTCGCTTTCGCCCTCTTTTTTGGCGGCAAATTGATCCGGTCTACCCTCTTGCCAATAAGCATATGCGGTTTGGAATGAGAACTCCCCATCAAAAGCCGTGAACGCCGAGTCGTCGTCTATATAATATGCGGGTGCTTCGGTTTCAAATATTTCTCCGATGTCCATTCTTAAGAGTGCCATTATCCGATCTCTCGTTTGCGGATCCAATCTGTCCGCATCGTATCTACGCATATCGCTTACGAATATCGGCGCAAGTTCGCAAGCTCTGTTGCGCGATAGCCTGTCTCCGACTTTTCTTGCCGTCCCGTAACTCATGTCGTGACCATCAACTATTCTTTTTACTTCGACATGCTTGTAAGTCGGCTCCGTCGCCAAGAGCAAACCGTCCGCAACATAAAAATCCGTTTGTACGAATTCGGTTTGATATTCCAAGGCTTGATTATAAGTGCCGATTCTTACCGCTTCCTCGACTTCCAGCTCGTCGTCTTGTTCTCTCGGAATTTTGCAGTTTTCTTCTTTTGCCGTGTCCGAGATCAATTTGTAATATGTGGCGAAATGTTGATACGGACGTTCGATTTCGGTCCCGTTCAAGCTTGCCAAAACATTACCTTCTCGAAGATATTTATCTATAAATCTTGTAAGCCGCGAATAATCTTCGTAAATATCGCAGATTTTGTCGCGCCCCTTGTCTTTGCTTAACTCTTGGAGTATTTGGAGGGCGACTGTATGGCTCGTATTCGTATCCATCCGATATCTGTGCTGTAGATCTTTTTCTATTCTCACGAGCAGATATTTCCCGAGTATTACGTTTGCGTACTCGACAGACCAATTGTCTATTTGCCTACATGTATAATCCAAAGTCGCATCGAAATGAGCGATTATTCCGTCTTGTTCTTCCGTTCGTGCACGTTCTTCGGCGCGCTCTTGCAATTCTTCCATTTCTTTTACTCCTCCGGCAATCATCCCCAAACCGAGCGTTGCAAAGATTGCCGTTCTTGTTCGCGCTCTTGTTTGTACAGCTTTTTTCTCGTGAAAGTTTTTTTCGCGATTTATATACATTGTTCCGAACCGCTTCCCTTTCAGGTATGCAAGTAAGGGCTTTAGAGCTGTTGAGCTTGAGTAAAATTTTCCACCGCCTTCCAGGAGTTGGTTTATTATTCCGTCGTATTTACCTTGTCTGTCTATTCCGCCTTGATAGATGCGACCTCTTATCAAATCCGTAATTCTCATGGCGATTTCGAAAAGACCGTAAGCGTCTATGGGATCGAGAGTTTCGTTATCGGTCGCTCTGCGCGTTTTCAATTCGTCTGTCGGCAGGGCTTTCATATCTTTTAGTAATTTTGGACAGTCTTGCGTTGCAAGATAAAGCATATGCGCGACTTGTAACGCCGTTATATTTTCATCAATTGTCGCGGGAAGAGCGCTATTTGCAAAAACCGAGTCTATTACGATTTGACCCGTGGATTTATCTTTTTCCGCATTTTCCAGTGCCGTTTTGAGTTCCGGATGTTCGTCGAGGGTATTAACAACTTTAATTTTGCGGTTCCCGGCAAGTTTTTTTATTAAAGCAATTTCTTCCGGTAACGACATGGCTTTTTCTACGCTCGATTTGCCGTTGCAATATTCGCTAAGCCCGTAACCAACCACGACGACTGCGGCTTCATTCTCGGATAAATTTTCAAATAAAAAATCAAGACCTCCGGAGATTGCTTCCTCGGTATAAGCGGGATGTTTGACTCGTTTTTCTCCTCCTATTATGCGCCATATTTTCGCGCCTACGCTCAATGGTACTATTTTGCCAAAATAAAGAGCATGATTGTGAGAGTTCAAGGTGCCCTGGGTGATTTTTTGTATCTCGTTCACCGACCTTTGCCTGATCCAGGAATCGGGCGTTCCCTTTTTTATTCCGCCGAAAGTTTCCCTAAGTCTCATGAGTATAGTTAAAAGGGAGGTATTGTAAAACGGATGAGGCGTTTTGTCAACCTCGCTTTCCCTTGCGCTCAGATCAGCGGTTCCGTGAACTTTTCTTCGGTTGCCGAAGGTCCGGACTCTTCCGATCCGCCTTCTTCCCACTTTTTCAATATTTCGTTAACTTCCGCGAGAGGTCTGGCGTATTTTTGACGAGAAAGGTCTCTGATTTCGGCACCGATGTTTTTATTCGGTTTGGGAACATCCACCGTGTAGCCTGAGAATGCGTCTCTGATTTGACCGTTGACCGACATTTTTACATAAAATTCTCGCACCCCGAGATTGATAATGTCGCGAACCGTGAATTTCGGCGTGTACTCTTTTTCAAGAATGACCGCATCTTCGGCGCCAACGCGGAAACTGATAATCGAACCTACGTTGCCGAATACCGTCGTCTTAACCAGATCGTTAAGCTGTCCCATGTATTGATGGGCCATTGTGACATTAAGTCTATACTTGCGGGCTTCGGATAATATCTCCGCAAAAGTGTCTGTTGCGAAGTATTGAAACTCGTCACAGTAGAGATAGAAATCTTTCCTATCTTCTTCCGGCATGTCTGCGCGCGACATCGCGGCTTGTTGGATTTTCGTCACCATCATCGCACCGATAAGCCCGCAGTTTTCTTCGCCCAGCTTCCCTTTTGAAATTTTCATCAACAAAATTTTCTGCTCATCCATCAGCTTGCGGATATTTATCTTGTTTTCCGGCTGGCCGACTATATTTCTGATCAAAGAAGTCGAGACGAATTGACCGACTTTGTTAAGAAGTGGCATGATCGCTTCGTTGTCGAATTTTTCGCTCCATGAAGCGAATTCGTTCACCCAGAAGTTTTTAATTACGGAATCTTGAATGTTGGCGACTATTTTCTGGCGGTAATTTTTATCTGAAAGCATCTTCAAAATGGAAAATATTGTCGTGCCGGGCGAATCCAAAAGAGCGAGCGTCGTATACCTGAGCACGTGCTCTAAACGAGGAGTCCAGTTCGCACCGAAAAGTTTGTGAAAAATTTCAACAAAGCCGATAGTTACGCGAAGACGTAATTCCGGCGGAACCTGCTCGAGCGGATTAAACGCAATCGGATATTCGGCGTCCGCGGGGTCAAAAAGCACAACGTCGTCCTTCCTCTCGTCCGGAATATATTTCAAAATCGCATCGACCAAGTCGCCGTGAGGATCGAGAACTCCAACGCCTTTCCCCGCCAAAATATCGGATATAATGAGAAGTTCGAGCATTTTACTTTTACCGGTACCGGATTTACCAACAACGTATAAATGTCTGCGCCTGTCGGCTCTTTTTATACCGAATCTGATGTTCTGATTGTGATAGTTGGTTATGCCGAAAACCGACATTTCTCCAGGACCCAACTTCCCTTGTTTCGGAAGATCTTGAGGCGGTTCGGCTTTACGGGAAGTGACGTGGACTATATGCGGAACGGAATCCGGATTCGGGAAGTGATAGACGCTCGCCACCTCTTCGTCGCTCATTATCATCGAATGACCGCCGTACTTGAGATTTTTGCCAAGTTTCGTGAAGGCGTCTTTCGATATTTTCGAGAATTTGAACTGGTTTAATTCGATTGTGTTAAATTGGGTGTAAGCCTTAACGAGCGAGATTAATTTATCTTCGGCTTTTTTCTGGTTTTTGGCGATGTCGGCGATCCTGATGCTGATTTTGTAAGCGTGTTTTTCGGCTTTGTGCTTGAAAGCGTCATTTTCTTCAACGCGAAGATTTTTTATGCCTTTCAGTTTAAATCTGTCGCCGAGGCGGAACATTCTTTTAAGGGCGTTTGTTTTCATTTTCCATCTTCTGCCGAAATTCAACGAGAAACCTTCCTCCATCGGTTCCGCCAAAACTTGTATCCATATTTCTTCTTCGGCATCCGCTTTTGCGAGTATCGAGAAAATACCCGAAATGGAATCTTCTTCGAATTTTTTAAAAGTTTTTATCGGGTAAATGTCGGATCTCTTCATGAAAATTTCCGCCGCCGCGAACCCGTCGCCGCGATCATTTATATACTCTTTCGCCGGTGAAATTTCCGCGTGCGGATAAAGCGCATAGATCTGTCCCTCGACCGCCGCAATCGTATCCGACGGCGTTCTGACAAAAAAGTATATGTGCTGATCTATCGAAGCGATTTCCAGCCCTATCGGCGTGTGATGCAAGACCTCATGCAAATTCACCAAAAGTTCTTCAAAAGTTTCAGCTTTGTTCTCTCCAACGGGGATGCGAATTTGAATCAGATCAATTGCCATGGCGGTTTAATAGTACATAGTCCGTAGTGCGTAGTCCATAGTGCGTGGTGTGTATTTGTTTTATTTCCCGCCTACTGTTTTCGGTAATGTTTGAGCCATTGATGTCGTGCTGGCCATGGCTATGTCGTCGAGTGGATTTGCGGCCGCAATGCTGGTCAACAACCTCCTGGTATTTCCGGCCGTAGAGAGTTTTATCAATTTTGTTGCCGGCAGAAGTGTTTTGAGTTTCGACAAGACGCCACCGGCGACGAGTCCCGTCGAGAGCATTTCCACCACGAATGCCGTTTTTTCGGCGGTTGTACAATTTTGCCATCCTTTCCCCAATATAACCATAAGGGTTGCTCTCGCCTCTTCGTCCCGTACAGCGGAGGCAAGTGTTGCCAAATCTTGGTAGGTTTTTTTATTAAAGATGCTTATCCCCAATTGCACCAAGTTTTCAAATGCGTTTGCCGGTGCCAATAAAATTCTTTCAGCCCCGCCAACTTTGTCTCTATTTGAATAAAATTCCGCGGCATTATTTACCCATCCCGAGTTCGGCGCAAAAATTTCTTTCGCAATCAAGTTGAGTTCTTCTTCTGTTAAACCTTCGATGGTTGGTTGCTCTTCGCGAGGCGTTTCGGGTGATGGCGGATTATGACTTGGTATTTCTGGTGGCATTTTTTTTATTTATATCTTTATATTATACCATGAAAATCAATAACTTGCAGGAATTTTTGCTATAATCAAGAAAATAAAAACTTTTATGCACAAAAAATTCATGTCTGCGGCGATCGAGGTCGCAAGAAAACATTGTATGAAATATGAGGGCGGTCCTTTTGGAGCGGTTGTTGTCAAAAACGGTAAGATCATTGGCGAGGGGTGGAATACCGTCACAACGGACAACGATCCGACTTGCCATGCCGAAGTGAATGCGATCAGGAAAGCATGTAAAAAACTCAAGACTTACGATCTGTCGGGATGCGAGATTTATTCGACAACCGAACCTTGCCCGATGTGCTTGGCTACGATTTATTGGGCGAAAATGTCAGGTTTGTATTTCGGGAACGATCGAAAAGATGCGGCCGGGATAGGGTTCGATGATGATTTTATTTATCAAGAAATTTCTCGTGCGCCGGATTCGCGGCATCTCAAAACCCGGGGCGGGATTATGGCGCCCGATGTAAGCAAGCTGTTTAAAGAGTGGAAGAGGTTGCCGGGAGTGAAGATGTACTAGGCATTATTACGGTTGTGGATTACATTGTTTCAATGCCTCTTCGGTCTGCCAAAGCACATCCCACACAAAACTATCCCCTGAAGTATAATCACGCACTGCTTGTTGTAAATCCGGCGGTAACTTTGAGAAATCAGGATGTCGCACAAATTTCTTCATCCTATCAATACTAACTGCGTGACCAGGAGTATAAATCAAAGACCTTGTATTCGCAAAAAACATTTGATGTAGTAAGGGATCGCTCCACCCTGAACGCAGACCTCCGTCAAACGCGACAGTACTCAACCGTGTAATAAATATAGAGAAATCGTTGTAATATTTTCTCGCTTCGCTATCCTCTGCGATTTTGCCAAAAAACTCAGCTTTGGACGCCTTCAAACTATTCTCTAATCCCACAATTCGATCTATATCAATACCCATTGAATTCGGCGACCAAGCTTCATGTTGTTGTCCGGATGCTAACTCCTCAAGAGTACTGTAGTATGGCCAACTCGTCGCCCCAGAACCATAGGGGAACCTACCCGGGCCATAAATACAATCTTTTCCATCCGCATTCCAAATTAATTTGATATCAGGATCTGAACCTCCGACTAAATCAACCGTTCCCTCAGTATGGGGCGTGGGCATTTCCAAACTTTTTATATCTCTGCCCGGGAAGATCTCGGTAATTCTTCTTGTCAATGCTTCTCGGTCTTGACATAATTGGTCAATGTACGGAGCCTCATGTTCAGCGAGACTTTCACAAGCGGGTGTAGCGGGTGTAGCAGCTGCAGAGCCGGCATTTAAGGCCAAAATTAACGGTAAATGTTTCATGCTTAATAGCGTCAATGCGTTTTTATGGTAATACATTTTACATAATTAGTCAAGTGCGCAAAGAAGCCCCGTTGTCCTCTGAGAAGTTTTCAGGTAAATTATATTTGTTTTTCTCCCCGGGGAGAAAAATCACGTTAATTTTACTTTCATGAAAGCCAACGAACTTCGACTCAAATACATAGATTTCTTCGTCAAAAACCACGGGCATAAAGAGGTTGCCGGGGCGTCACTTATACCCGAAAACGATCCGACCGTTTTGTTCACCACGGCCGGCATGCATCCGCTCGTCCCCTATTTGCTCGGCGAGTCGCATCCGCTCGGGCGCAAGCTGGTTAATTGTCAAAAATGCGTCAGGACAGATGACATAGATGAGGTTGGCGATGCCACGCATTGCACCTTTTTCGAGATGATGGGGAATTGGAGTCTGGGTGACTATTTTAAAGCGGAGGCGATAAAGATGAGTTATGAATTTTTAACGGATAAAAAAGTCGGGCTCGGGATACCGAAAGAGAATTTAGCGGTCAGTTGTTTTGCGGGAGATAACGATGCTCCTCGCGACGAAGAGTCTGCAGTTGTTTGGAAGGAGCTCGGAATAGATAAAATTTGGTTTTATGGCAAAAAAGATAACTGGTGGGGACCGGCCGGACAAACCGGTCCGTGCGGACCCGATACGGAGATGTTTTACGATACGGGCAAAGAACCGTGCGAGAAATGCGCCGAAGTCGGCGTGGCTTGCAAGTGCGGGAAATATGTCGAAATTTGGAACGATGTTTTCATGCAGTACAATAAGACTCCAGAAGGAAGATTCGAAGAATTGAAGCAGAAAAATGTGGATACCGGGCTCGGGGTCGAGAGGGTTACTGCGCTTCTACAAGGCGTTTCTTCGCATTACGAAACCGAGCTTTTCAAGCCGATAATGGACCTGCTTGGTGAAAATAATGATGTCGTCGCTCGAAGAATTATTGCGGATCACATGCGTGCTTCGGTGTTTATTTTGGGCGACCCGAAAGGCGTCACGCCGTCGAATACAGACCAAGGTTATGTTTTGCGAAGGTTGATTCGAAGAGCGGTTAGATTTATGAAAAAAATCGGCGTTGGCGAGGGAATGATTGTCGATATCGCAGAGAATTTTATTAAAATTTATGGCGAATCTTACCCAGAATTGGTCGAAAAACGCGAGCATATCATCAACGCATTGAAACAGGAGGAAGTGAAATTCTTGAAGACGCTCGTGCAGGGCGAAAAAGAGTTTGAAAAGATTTTACCTAATTTAATGAAAGGCAGTTCGCGAGCGATAAGCGGCAGAATGGCTTTCAAATTGTATGATACTTACGGATTCCCGCTCGAAATGACCAAAGATCTAGCACGAGAAAGCGGATTCAGCGTGGACGAAAAAGGTTTCTGCGAAGCTTTTGAAAAACATCAACAATTATCCCGTTGCGGTGCCGAGGGAAAATTCAAAGGTGGGCTTCAAGATTCGAGCGAAGCCACTGCAAAATTGCATACTGCGACTCATATGTTATTGGCCGCTTTGCGAAAAGTTCTTGGCGATCACGTTTACCAGAAAGGGAGCAATATTACGGCGGAAAGGTTGCGATTCGACTTTTCTCACGGCGAAAAAATGACCGACGAGCAGAAAAAAGAGGTCGAAAGAATCGTGAATGAAAAAATCAAAGAAGATTTGCCGATTTCGTGTGAAGAAATTTCGTTGGACGAGGCGCGCGCTAGCGGAGCGATGGGAATTTTCGGAGAAAAATACGGAGAGAGGGTTAAGGTTTATACAATCTCAGGATTTTCAAAAGAGATTTGCGGAGGCCCTCATGCAAAAAGGACCGGCGAGCTGGGCTCATTCAAAATACTCAAAGAGGAGTCGTCGAGTGCAGGGGTGAGGAGGATAAAGGGAGTGGTGGGGTAGGAGCTAGGGGTTTAGGGCTTTAGGCAGTGTTCACATATATTTTTTACGATGGTTGGCGCAGAGCTTCCTTGCACTGTTTAACGGGTCACGAAACTTGTCGCTCCCAACCATGCCAGATTAAAAATCGCTTTCTGTGTTTTGGCATATATCGGACTTTCAATAATCATTCCCATCAATTCATCCGGCTTCAAAGATACGATCGATACGCGATTGCCGAAAATATTTATTTCATATTCGAACATAAACTCTTCGGGATTAACGAAAAAAATCTCGACCAAATTGCGATCAAAATCTTTCGGATAATATTTGTCCAGATAAGAAAGCGCTTTGCCGGAAATCGGAGACAACATGCGTGTTTTAATGCCTTTTTTCATTTTCCGAATTGCGTACTCGCGCAGATAATCTCCCGTTACTACGTCCGGTAAAATCGCGAGATTGGTATAGCCGAGAAGTTCTTTGTCCGCATTTAATGTTTCTTCGAAAATGTTTTTTACTCCTTCCAGTCCTTCGTAATATTGAATCTTGGGTTTGTATACCAATGTGTTCGTGATGGATAAAAGCTCCGGGAGCAGTTTTTTGGCTTTGGCATATTTTTCTTCGAGCTTATTGACTAAAATTTTTGGGTTTTCGATTGCGAAAAATTTCATCCGATTCTTTGTGAAAGTGCTTACCAAACCTTTATCAACCAAATTGCCCAAAGTGTGATAACAACTTACGCGGTGAACACCGGCTTTTTTGGCAATCACGCTAACGTAAGAACTTCCAAGTTCGAGAAGAGCGAGATAAACTTTCGACTCCTCCTCGGTAAGCCCCAAATCTTCCAAATCGGACGTATGCATGCGGATGTTGTAAAAACTATTCTACACTTATTATATATGTCGAAAACGTAAAAATCAACCTGTAACTCGCGCTTGACGTGTGCGCGGGAATGGCTTGCTGTATAGACGAAGCGACAATTTGATGGTAGATTTTTGACAACATCGCGAATTGTCGTATTTATGCCTCTTGCACAAGACGAACAACTCATTTTGGACTCGATAAAAGTTCCTTCGGACAACGATCCTTTGCGTCCCGAATTTCCGGATGAAGGTCCCAAATTCCCCGCCACTCCGACTTACAAGATAGAAGTTCCGAGATTCAAATACGTTTGGCTTAAAGATGAAAGCTTCAATCCGACCGGGACTCATAAAGATCGTATGGCATGGGAAATGGTTGTAACTTATCGCGATCTTCTTATCGCGAAAAAAAGGGGGATTATAAAAAAACTCCCACACCTTTCAATCATAAGCTCCGGCTCAGCGGCAAACGCAATTCAAACCGCGCTGAGAAAATATCGCTTGCCGAATTTAAAAATCTTGGTTGGCTATAATATTGACAAAGAAACCAAGCGAAATCTTAAAAAGATCGGTTGCGAAATTTACGAAACCGACCTTGCGAAAAAACCGCTTAACGCGGAGGAGATTTTGAGGCTTACGAACAACCCCGATGGTATAGATATAACATCGGATGAAAGTCTCGACCCCGATACAAGATTTTATGACTGGTTAAGTTACGAAATCCTCAATAATTCGCCGGATTACTGTTTTATACCTTACGGAAGTGGCCATTTGTATGAAAATCTTCTAAATGTCAGTAAGCGCGAAATCATGGCTTCTGTCGGAAGAGGTTCTTGCGATCCCCGCTTTAAGGGCGACGTCAAGAAACTCGAAAAGTGCCATTTTATGGGAGCCGCAACTCATAATCCGAATTCTCTCGCCGACAAATTGTATTGTCCGCACCAGCCTTTTATACATTTCGACGGTCCTTGGTTGGAAGTTTTTAGATCAAAGGGATACTGCGGCAAAGAGTCCCAGGTTCACTCCTTACAGGAAAAATATTTGAAAGAAGCTATGATTCTCGCTAAAAAACTTGGCGTGAAATGTGAGCCTTCCGGTATTGCGGGACTCGGCTTGCTTCTTCAGATGCAAAAAGAAATCCCGAAAGACAAGAAAATCGTTATAGTGAGTACCGGAATCAACAAGTGGGTTAAAACACCTTTAATAATTTAAAATTATGAAAAACTGCGTAAATTGCCAAGCTCAATTTACAATAAACGACTCGGAAAAGAATTTTTACGATCAGCTAAAAGTCCCGGAACCGACATGTTGTCCCGCGTGTCGTATGCAACGCAGGTTCGCTTTCCGCAATGAGAGGTACATGTATCATTCAAAATGCGCCTTCTCGGGTAAGACGATTATCTCGTTGTACGACCCGAAATCGCCATATGTTGTTTATGATTACGACACGTGGTGGAGCGAGCAATGGAGCGGGCTTTCTTATGGAAAAGATTTCGATTTCTCGCGATCCTTTTTCGAACAATTTCAGGAGTTAAGGCAGGCGGTTCCGCGTATGAATATGTCCAATATGAACAGCGTGAACAGCCTTTTCACGAATCACGCCGCCGACAATAAAAATTGCTACATGCTCGTTGCGTGCGAAAAAAACGAAGATTGTTTGTATGGCAAGCTCGTACAAAGCTGTAAAAATTGTATGGATTGTAATTTTATCTACGAATGCGAACTTTGTTACGAATGTGTCTCCTGTTATAATTGCTATTGTTCCGCCTGGATTCATGATTGCCACAACTGTAGCAACTGTTATTTTTCGAAAGAATTGCGCGGATGCAACGATTGTTTCGGGTGTTTTAATTTAAGGAATAAAAAACATTGTATTTTCAATAAACAGTACGCCGAAGAGGAGTATAAAAAAATCATGCGCGAGTTTGACAGGGGCTCTTTTCGGCAAACGGAAAATATGAAGAAAACCGTTTCCGAACAATTTGCCCGGATGATTGTGCGCGACGTCCATCAAAACAAATGTGAAAATTGTACCGGAGACTATATCGAACAAAGCAAAAATTGCCTGAATTGTTTCGACACGACCAAAGGACAAGATTCGTGGTATTTGACCGACGCTTTGGAGCCGATAAACTGCATGGACAGTTGTTTCATTTATTATAAGCCGGAACTTTGTTTGGAAACTTTAAGCACTCTTAAGCTCTACGACGTGCTTTATTCGATGTACATCTATTGGTGTAGCCACGTAATGTACTCGGAATACTGTTATAATTCGCAAAATCTTTTCGGTTGCGTTGGATTAAAAAAGAATGAGTATTGCATTCTCAACAAGCAATATGCTCCTGAAGAATATGAAAAATTGAAATCTCGCATAATCGAACATATGGGGGAAACCGGCGAATTCGGTGAGTTTTTTCCCGTAAAATTTTCGGCCTTCGGCTACAACGAAACTGTCGCGCAAGAATATTTCCCGATGACGAAACAACAAATTCTAGAACGAGGCTGGATATGGCGCGACGAAGAGGATAAAGCCGCCGCCTATCAAGGTCCGAAATATGATTTGCCGGATTTGATCGACGAAATACCGATCGACATAACCGATAAAATTCTAACTTGTGAAAAAACCGGCAAGCTTTACAAAATTATTCCGCATGAACTCGCTTTCTATAAAAAAATGGGGTTGCCGATTCCGCGCGAGTGCCCCGATTACAGGCATGCCGCGAGGATGAAGGCGAGAAATCCGCGCGCCCTCTGGCCCAGAACTTGTGCGAAATGCGGTGATGAGATTTGGACAAGTTATTCGCCGGATAGAACGGAGACGGTTTATTGCGAGAAGTGTTATTTGGGGGAGGTTTATTAGGGGTTTAGATTAAAAAACTTTATTATGACAAGATCACTAAGAGAATTAGATGCCGACCTCTCTAAAGTAACCCCTGAACGAGCAAAATACGATTATTGGAATGCAATCCAAAACTTGTTAGTGTGCATGCCCGATCCGATGGACGACGAAGTGTTTCAACAAAGGTTGCGAGAATGGGCTGATCGTGGTCGCGGGTTCGTCATGTATAGTTTCACGCAAGGATTCCCTCCTGACAGATATCCCGGTATCATAGAAGCTCAGCCCCCGGGTCTTGTGGCAAGGTTTGATGCAATAGCAGAAGAAATGAATACGCTCTATCGTGCCGGGCAATTGACTGGGCAAAAAGTCCTAGAGGTGGCGGAGGAGATGAGAAGGTTGTGTTATGGATAGCTCGGTTCAAGCAGAAATGTTCTCCCAGAAGCATTTTTGCGTATTGTGCGAAATTCGATAAGTTTTGGAGGCAAATCTTGCTTTTCCTAATCTGTTCCCGTCCCGGAACGGGATAGCGCACAATTGCGGATGTCATGAGCTCAAAGTTTATCCCCATAAAGCTCCCATTCCCTTACGTTTTCCACTTTCACCTTAATGATTTCTCCTATCCACTTTTTCTTCTTGTCGAACTCGCGTATGTGCACCTCTTTGTACTCCCTGCTCCTCCCTATCAACTCTTTTGCCGTTTGTTTTTCGATTAAGACTTCGACTGTCTGGCCGATGTACTTTTTATTGCAGGCTAGAGAGTGTTTTTTTAGAACTTGGTTTAGGTAATGCCACCTTTCGGCTTTTATTTTTTTGGGGACATCGTCTTTGAGTTTTTTTGCTGCGAAAGTGCCTTTCCTGGTCGAATATTGTGACAAATATGCCATGTCGAAATGGAGCTCTTCGTATAATGCGCAACTGTCCTTGAACTCTTTTTCCGTTTCACCGCAGAAGCCGACAATTATATCTGTTGAAATTGCGCAATTTGGGATCGCTTTGCGGATTTTTTTAATAATTTCGATGTATTTTTCGCGCGTGTAAGGACGGTTCATTCTGCGCAAGCACGAGTTTGATCCGGATTGCACAGGCAGATGTATGTACGGGCAAATCGTTTTCAGCCTTGATAATGTTTTTATAAGGTCGTCTGAAAAATCTTTTGGATGAGCGGACATGAATCGTAAACGGTTAAGCCCTTTTGAGTGCAGTTTGTCTATTTCGCACAAAAGTTTTACGAATGTGCTGTAAGAGTTCACCGTTTGCCCCAAAAGCGTGATCTCTTTGGCCCCTGCCTTCACCAGTTTTTTGCACTCCGCGACGATTCCGTTGAGAGGTCTGCTTTTTTCGCGTCCACGTGCATAAGGGACGATGCAATAGGTACAAAATTTATCGCAACCGGTCATTATCGGTACCGAAACCTGATATTTATTGCTCGTTTTGGGTGCGATTTCGAAATACCCGTCCAAGTCGGTTTCGCAGAGACGCCATTTTGGGCGCAATTCGCGAATTCGTCCCGCAAGGTGGCACATATCTTCCGGTCTGAACGCTATATCGAGCTCATAAGTCGCTTTTTCCATTTTTTGCTCTTTGCCTTTGTGCACCATGCAACCGGTTAGGCCGACCAAAAGATCTTTTTTCTTCTTTCTCAGCTCCGCCATGTTCACCATTTCGCCGTAAACGCGATCCGCCGCCTTCTGACGCACCGAACACGAATTGAAAATTATGAAATCCGCCGCCTCTCTTTTTTTCGATTCTTTGAAGCCATAAGACTCAAGAAGTGTTTTTAATCGCTCCGTGTCCGAATAGTTCATCTGGCACCCGTAAGTCTCGATATAATATTTCATCCTAGGGTCTGAAAATTTTTGCCGCAATAATATATGGGAACTTTCTCAATTTATCATTAAATTCCTCCGAATAATCCAAATATTTTTGCATCGCAGGATTAATTTCATCGTGGATGTCTTTCATGAGATCTTTTTTTGCTTCTTGAAATACCGAATCTTTATTCCCATCCGCTATTGCGATAAATGCGGATATTGCGTTGCCGAACTGTTTTTCGAGTTCGAGCCTTTTGTTTTTTTCGATTTGGTTGTTTAAAAGCTCCCCACGTTTATCTTTCAAAACGGTCCATCTCGGATCCTCGATGCGTGCCGATTCAAGAAGTAGCGGTACCATATCTCTTCTTTTAATAAAAGCGTTTTCAAGTTCGGTCCAAGCGGCGTTGGCTTTATTTTTATACTGTAATAAAACATTGAGCAGGGTCAGCCCGAAAAGCAGAAGAAGAGTTATAACCGTTGATATTACAAGTATTTTCATCATGAAGGATTCGTGTTAGCACCCATTTTATCCATCAGTGCAAGTATATCTCTCGCCGTTCTGAAAGGATAAGGGATGTCGTCTATGTGAAATACCACTTTGTCCGCCGCAGTCCTGATTTGCAGACTGCCATAATTCAAAATGTTGTTCAGCAACCCTTTTTCTATTCCTTTCACGTCTTGTATTTGCATCAAACTCGCTTCGGAAACCGTACGTTCCATAAATCCGACTTGATCCAGATTTATAATCCTCAAATTTGTGACCACCATGAGATCAAGTTCTTCGCTCAACCATTTTATATAAAGTCCCAATCCCGCAAATAACAGATATATCAAAAAGGCTGTCGTTATCGGACCGCTCCATGCGCCAAAAAAATCCGGCCAATAAATTATAAGCGCGCTTAAAAAGAACATTGCCGGAAGCAAGTATAAAGTAAAAATAAGTAGCATGATTTTAACATCAACTATCCAGTGTTTTCTCACCAGAAACTCTATCTTCTCATGCTCTTGTTGCCCCGGAAATTTCATTTGTAAAGATGTCTAATGGTAATCTTTGGTTTTGGGTGAGCGCAGTCAGTTTTCGTTGTTGTCGCTCGTATATGTAGTCCCTTTTCGCGTTATTCACTTTTCTGAAAAATCTTTCCGGATCCGGGATGGAGTTCAACACCAGCGGTTCAAGCATCGTGGGCACTACGATCACGAGTTTACCATAATTAAAAAGGTTTTCCATTATCCCGTCTTGCATTTTCTTTATATCTTGAATTTCATGCAAATCCACCATGTCCATGTTGTTTTTGAGAAATAAGCTTTTCTCGATTTTCAACACTCTGTAATTCGTAACTATCGCCGTATCGAGGAAGTTATTTAGAAATTCGATAAAAAGGTAATGTATCCATACCGTAATGATCACCATCCCGCCAATTATCAGAAACCCGAGAAAATTGCCGATCCCCGCACCGAAAAACGGTATCGCCGTTAATATCGCTCCCGTTATAATCGCGAACACAACCAGGAATTCCATAAATATCGGCAACAAAACCATCCAATGTTTTCTCGTCATATAGATGAGAATTTCTTCTCTTTGTTGCCCGTGAAAACACTTGTTTGTGTTGTCTATAGCCATTTTGACTCGAGTGCGTAAAAAATAGTTATGCTTAAGGCGCCCCAGCCGACCACCGAGAACGCATAAATCCACAGCAAGTATTTTATTCTAAAAAATCCCCATAATCTTTGATAGTGAGATTCGGGGACCTTGTACTTTCTTAAATACCGTATCATGAGCCATGCCGAGAGACCCATGAATGCGATAGAAATCGAATGAATTGTTATGAGCCAATACATCGGAGTGGTTTTAAATGAGCGCTTGTGGATCCTTGGTTTATTAAGTTTAGGAGGGTTTGGGGTATTTTGCAAGGTATGTTTTGTTGCGGAAATTACTTATAGCCAGGTTGACGTATTGCCCGGATTGCGGTATGATTAAATGAATTAATTATATTTTTCATGTCTCAATCGGCGTCAGTCGAATCTCCTCAGTCAGATCGGGAAAAAACCGGCGAACAAGCTGAGAGATCTTTTGAGTCCAGATTAATTGAGTTGAAAGATTTACTGAACCAAGCGAGAAGTTCTCCGACAGTAAGCTTCCCAATGTATAAGAACGCACTAATGAAAAAGTTATTAATGTGGGATCAGGCTAAAAAAGAAAAAAAACTTTTTTATATGGGCAATCAGCATATCGAGTGGCCGGGGGGTTATGGGAAGGATCTTTCGACAATTTTTGTTAAAGACACAATGCCTCCCGCCCTTCTTGAAAAACTTTCCAATAACCAATTTATAAACCAAGACGAGTATGCGCAGATTCATGCCCATTCGGCAGAATGGGGCCAGGCGGAAAGGATACTCGGTATTTATAACATACCCAGAATGTTTTTTGTAAACGAAGACGTTGTTAACGGTATCGGCGATCCCGAATTTAAAAAATATACCGAAGCAATGATAGGAGCGGCTCTTGGAAACATTGAGAACGATTCTGATAATCTAGAAAGAATCAGTGCCACTATAGACAGGATAAATTCCGTAATAAATGATTTCTTTCGCAATAAAGGTATTACGCTCTCCGGTGATGTTTTAAAACAAATTGAGGTCAGGCAGTAGTCGCCAACGATTTGATCGTTGTCGCTATTTTTCTTGTCGGTTCCAAGAACAACTCTTTATAAACCGGTCGTTTTTTTTCTTTTGTAAGTTCGTTGATAGTTTCGACAAGAAGCCTTGATGTGAGTTTTTCGTTTTTGATGATTTTGTATCTGCGCTTGTCCTTGTTTCTGAAAGCTTTCGCGTTTTCGAGTTGGTCGCCGCGAGAATATTTGCCCGGGAGCGGAACGATTATTGTCGGCGCGCCCGTGGTTTCTATTTCCGCCAAACTGTTTGCACCGGCACGGCTGATTATGATGTCGGCGATTGCGTAAAAGTGTTTTAATTCTTTATCAACATATTCATATTCGACGTAGTGGTCTTTTAATTTCTCCAGGAGAAAGTCCGAGAAAACCTTTGCGCTTTTGCCTTTGCCGCATATGTGAACGATTTGGTAATGAGGAATGAGTTGAGATAGCGCGGACCAAACAACCGTGTTGATTTTCATTGCCCCGAGGCTTCCGCCCATAACCAAAATTGTCGGCTTGCCGTGATGGAAACCTGTTATCTTGTAACCTTCTTCTTTTGCGCCCTTGATAACTTCCGGACGGATCGGGCAACCTACGAATTGCACTTTTTTGTTTTTGCATCCGGTTTCTTCGTAAGAGGTTAAGATTTTGTTTGCGAAGAGGCCCGTGATTCTTGATGCCAAGCCGAAGTTGGCGTCCGATTCGTGTATGATTATTTTCTTTTTTAAAAGTTTGCCGGCTAAAACAACAGGGACTGCGACGTAGCCGCCTTTTGAGAAGATTATATCCGGGTTGAATTTTTTAATTATTTTAAAAGATTCAAAAAATCCCATCGGCACCTTGAACATATCGACAAAATTTTCAAACGAAAAGTAACGCCTTAATTTACCGGCATGTATGGATTTGAATTTTATGCCGGCACTCTCGACGATTTCTTTATCCAGTTCGTTTTTCGAACCTATGTAAAGAAGCTCGAGATCGTGCGAATGTTTTTTAAGCTCTTCCGAAACGGCGATATTGGGGATGATGTGCCCCGCTGTGCCGCCTCCCGTTAGTAGTATACGCATGGTTTGTCGTATATTTTGATATATTTAAAAGTACACCGATTGCAAGCATCGAAGTTAGCATCGAAGAGCCTCCATAACTGATAAATGGGAGGGTGATGCCGGTAATCGGAAAGAGTGAAGTGTTTACCATGATATTTAAAAACGCTTGTGCCGTTATCCATATTGTCATGCCCGCCGCCAGAAGCGAAGCGAATTTTGTCGGAGCGTGTGCCGAAATTTGGAACCCTCTATATCCGATAATCGCGTATCCGATAAGCACAAAAATAATCCTAAAAAATCCCAATTCTTCCGCCGAAGCCGCGAAAATAAAATCATCGGATGCCTGCGGAAGCCAGTAAGATTTTTGTATTCCTTGCGTCAATCCTTTGCCCCACAATCCACCGCTACCGATAGCTATTCTCGATTGTTCCGCCTGCCAACAATAACTTTCTTCGCAATGATCCCCGGGCGCGATAAATCCCATGAATCTTTCATTTATATAATCAACGCTAATCATCGCTATCAATGAAAAAAATGCCGCTATGCCGATGCCCGCAAGTATCTGTTTTATCGGAGCTCCTCCCACGAAATACATCCCTCCCGCTATCGTCGCCAATACCAAACTTGAACCCAGGTCCGGTTGCGCCATAACAGGTAGCAATATCAGCCCGGAAATTATCGCGAAAGAAAAAAATCCTTGCTTCCAGTCATCCAGCCCGTCGCGTTTTTCCATCCGCCGAGTTATCCAAACCGCCAGATATACGACCAGCCCGAATTTCGCCACTTCGGATGGCTGAATCGAGTTCAAAAACGGTATCCCGACATTTATCCAACTTTGAGCTATCGTATTATTTGCGGATCCGAAGATGAATACCGCTATGAGAAGTCCTATCGATCCCAAGAATATCGCCGTGGCCACTTTGTCCCAAAATCTGTAATTGATTTTCAATGCCGCCAAAAAAGCAATCACCCCTATCGCGACTCTTATCAAATGTTTTTTCAAAACCAAATAACAGTCAACAGCGGAATCACTGCAGTTCGGGTAAAGCACGTCCGGAGCCGATAATTGAATGGATTTCGGGACCCCGATGCTCGTGATCATTATTATCCCTACAACCAGCAAGGCGAAAACCGTTATAAGAAGAAGATGGTCGACTTGTTCGTAACCTTTTCGCATGATGAGTACACAGTACACAGCGAGAAGGGATGGGGCAAGATTTAATTATGCTGCCTTTTTTTCTTCTTTTTTCTTCGGGGTGGTGGCGGCGGTTTTTTTGGCGCCTTCCGCATCTTTTGCCCTGAAGTGTCCCGGGAACATGATAACTCTCGCTCCTATCGTTTCATGCATATCGGCATCATCTTCGGCGGCTTCGGTATGTGCGTTTATGGCATCAGCTCCATATAAAGAAGTGGCAACATCTTTCGAGCCGCCAAGCAGTTTCCATCCCAAGCCCGCAAGCCCAACGCTTCTTCGTATCGTCGGGAGCTTCTTTTCTTTATCAAATCCGACCCCGAGCAACGATCCTCCTATGCCGGCGAGACCGTATCCAATATTCCCCAAATTTCTTCCAACAACGGAATACGGGACCTCTTTCAAGGCGTCCCATGTTTTCGCCCAAAATGTTTTATCGCTATCCAAAACCGTCAATGGGGCGAGCGTGTTTCTGACAAGTCCCCTTGCCGTTTGGGTTGTATGCCTAATGATTTCGTATGCGGTTCTGCCGGCAACCTCTACCGACCCTATCGCCGCTCTATCCGCTCCATCGCTAAGTTTTTTTGTAAATCTGCCCAAGATCCTAGCCCATCGTTTGCTCGACTCCGCACTCGCCTCTTGCGCTAATGTAAGATTGTTTAAACCTTTCGAGGCGGCTTTTTCCTTCCAGACTAATCTGTTTGGTTTGAACATTTTTGTTTTTTTAATCTTTATATTATAACATTTTCGCGGACGTCTTGCAACATGCTTGACATATAAAAACGTTTTTGGCGGACTGGTCAACTCTAATCTGACTAGGCCGTCCCGGGACGGCCCCTCTAATCTGTTAAATTATACAACATACTCGTTTTTGCACCGAAGGGGTAGAATGGCTGTATGCAAAAGTCCATTTTAAAAAGCTTGTATCTGATGTTGGCCGTATCGATCTGTGTTTTCGTTTTGGATTTTTTTGTAAAAAAATTCACTTATGGAATAAACGTCGCTTTCATCAATAATTTTTTCGGATTTTATTATGGCGAAAATGTCGGGATCGCATTCAGTTTACCCGTACCCGTTTTGGCGTCTGTTTTTCTGACTTCGATCTTAATCGTCGGATTTACGTATTTCGTTTTTAGAAATTTTGATTTGAATAAAAGTTTCGGGTTGGTTGTAGCCGGTTTGATATTGGGAGGAGCGCTCGGCAACCTGTACGACAGGATTGTTTACGGATACGTGAGGGATTTTATTTCCGTGTGGAAGTGGCCATCTTTTAACATCGCGGACAGCGCCATATTTTGCGGAGCATTAGCTCTTTTGATTTTTTTTGATAAAATAGTTCTCGGTAAAAATAAAAAATAACATTATGGCTGATACACAAACAATTTTGGGACCACGAAAGGTCACTCTTTTGATGTTGGGACTTAGGGCTGTTTGCGGACTTGGAGGTGGGGTTATGGGCACGATGGTGCTTCTGATATCAGTACTTTTGGGAGCGAGTATTTTTTCCGGATTCGCGAGTGAAGATGGAGGTGGGACGTTGAACCCTCTTGTGGTTTTCGTGTTTATGGCCGTGACTTTTTTGAGTTCGTGTTTATCGAATACGATAAGTTGTCTTTTGATCGGACTCACGGATAAAGGCAAATACAAATCTTTGTTTTCGACTTTATATCAGGTTTTCGCGATAAATCTTGCCATCTTAATCTTAATGGCACCGGTTTATATAATAGTTTCGGGCGTGAGCGTTGAGATGATGGCTTATGTCGCTGCTTTGCAAATTTTGGTAAGCATAATCGCCAGCTCTCTGATTTTGGAAATTTTGTCCGATGCGAAATATGCCTTGCTTGGCGTTTACAGTACGGTCTTTGGGTTGATTTTCGCGAGTGCTATAAATTTCGCGTTGTATATTATGGCAGGTCAAAATACTTCGATTCTTTTATTTGCGGCTTTGCCGGTTATTTGGATGATGCTCGGACTTATGAACGGACTCGTCGGAATGGGTTACAGATTCGTTTATGACGCTTACGGGATAGATTTCTTGAGCAAATATATAAAATACGGGCGTGACGAAGAGGTCGGACAAGAAGAGGAGATTACGAGGAAAGATGTTTTGTCGGTGAAAAAGGATGTGAAGGGTGGGGAGTTTTTTTGAAAAACATTTGCTCAAACGGCTTCACTTCCTGATTCTCTCGATCTAGCATGCCTGCCTGTCGGCAGCCAGGTACGACCTCGAGAATCGATGATCGTTGCAGGTGTTTTCGCAAATGTTTTTCAAAAATTCCTTATGGATTTCTTCATGATTTCTCTTGGTGCTTTTGACCCGGTCCATTTTTTAAAAGTTGCGTATCCTTGATGCAGGAGAACCTCTTCTCCTGTTATGATAAACTTAACCCCGGCGGCTTTTGCGTCTGAAACGAACTTTGTTTCGTGCCCGTAAATGATGTCCAGGACTACACCCGCGTCTTTGAACACTTCCGGATTGATTGGTGACTCTTCGGGGTTTTCGAAGCCGACGGATGTGCAATTAATTACGATATCGGGCATTGAGTCGGCGGTTTCGGTGGCTTTGAAGCCGTATTTTCTGGCAAGTTCTTTTGCGGTTGCGAAAGTTCTATTGAGAATAAATACATTGGCGCCTTCTTTTTTCAAGCCGAAACATGCCGCTTTGGCGGCGCCGCCGGCGCCGAGCAGAAGGACTTTTTTACCTTTCAGTTTTGTGATTTTCTTGAGAGGTTCCACTATCCCTTTCCAGTCGTAATTTGCGCCGTAATATTTTTTACCTTTTTTATATATGCAATTAACCGCTCCTATTTTTTTTGCAGTTGGATCAATGCCATCCAAATATTGTATAACCTCCTCCTTGTAAGGCATCGAGACGTTCAGTCCTTCGATTTTATTCTTATGAAGATCTTTGATTAAGTCGCCAAAGTTTTCGGGTTTTACGTCGAAGACGCGGTACTTGGCGCCGATTTTAAGCGCTTTGAATGCCGCGTTGTGCATCTCCGGAGAAAGAGAATGGGATGCCGGGTACGCCACTATGCCGTATGTTTTTATCATTTTTTAGTCGCTATGCTTTTGAATGCTTCGAGTACTTCTATCGGGAGCATCCAGACTGTCGTATTGGATTCATCGGAAGACAGATCGTTAATCGAATGTAGTGTTCTTAGATGTAAAGCGCCGGGCGTCCCTGAAAGTATTTTTGCGGCTTTTGACAGATTGTCTGCGGCTTGGACCTCTCCTTCGGATTGGATGACTACCGCTCTTCTTTCTCTTTCGGCCTCCGCTTGTTTTGCGATCGTTCTTTTCATGTTGTCCGGGAGAACGATGTCTTTCAGTTCAACGTTTTCGATTTGGATACCCCATTGAGAAGTGACTTTATCCACCAAGTTTTGAATTTTTTCTGAAATTTCCTCCCTGCTTTGCAATAATTGATCAAGCGTAACTTCGCCGACGATATTTCTCATCGTCGTTTGAGCGAATTGGCTCGTCGCATAATAAAAATTTTCAACCTGTATAACGGCTTTGCCGGCATCTACGACTTTATAATAAATAACTGCGTTGATTTGGACCGCGATGTTGTCTTTTGTAATCGCTTCTTGGTTTGGAACGTCTACGGCTTTTATACGAATATCAACCTTCCTCATGGATTGAAAAACCGGGATTACGATGCTCCAACCGGGAAGTCTCGTGGACGAATATTTACCAAGTGTGAAAATCACGCCTCTTTCATATTCGTTGATTTGTTTTATCAATATTGCGAGCAAAATCACCAAAGGTATGCCCAAGGTGACTATCATCGCTACGAATGCGCCTGCCATGATTTGGGGGGTTAAGAATAGTTGTCTTTATACTATAGCAAACCTATTAAATCGCCATTATTAGATATTGCTAACCTTGCGAGAAACTGGTATAATTCAGAGATAAAAATAAAACGAATTATATGTATTTACTCTCTCTGTTGATCCCGATTGCGAATGCGGCGGCATCCACCGATGCCACATCCGAAAGCTCGAACGCGATAACTTCGATGATGTCTTTTATATTCAGCAGACTGGACAACTGGATTGCGGCCATCCTTGTGATGCTTTTTTCCTTTTATTTTGCAAAACTGGTAAAAAAAATTGCGGTTGACAGAGTCGCCGATAAAATGGGTGATGAGCACGAAGATGTGCTTATCTTGGTCGGCAGGGCTACTTACGCAATAGTTCTTATTATAGGTTTGACCGTGGGCTTAAAGGTCGGAGGAATCGACCTTACCGCCGTAATAGCCGCCGTAGGTTTCGGCGTAGGTTTTGCTTTGCAAGATATTATTATGAATTTTATTTCGGGTGTTTTGATACTCGCATCCAGGCAGTTCACAATCGGAGATTTTATTGAAGTGAACGGGACGATGGGAAAGGTAAAAGAAATTCAGGCGAGAGCGACAATTTTACAAGCTATCGACGGGACAAGGATCATAGTCCCGAATGCGGATCTTTTTACCAATAAAGTCACAAGTTTTACAACAAATCCATTCAGGAGAATCGAGCTTGTGATCGGTGTTAATTATGGCACCAATATCGCCAAAGCCATGAATGTGCTTTTGGCAGTAGTGAAAGCTCATCCGAAAGTTATTAAAAAACCCGCCCCATCTGTAATTATGGATGATTTCGGTGACAGTTCGATGGATTTCAAGGTTAGATTTTGGGTCAGCTCAAAAGACTCTTGGTTAAATGTGAAATCGCAAGTTTTACAACAAATAAATGACGCCTTCTCTAAAGCCGGTATAGGCATGCCTTATAACACAATGAATTTGGTTCTTGATCCGAGTAACGAGCAAGCTGTTCTCCCGATTAAAAACATGACTGCGGAAGACATGAAACAATTTCAAATGGAAAGGATCCAGGCCGAGGAAGCGCAAACCAAACAAGATTCCGAAAACCCGGATGTGAAAGATAAACATGAAGGTGATGCTTCTCACACGGATGAAGAAGATCTCGAATACATAGAACAAGTACAAAAAGCCGAAGAGCAGGCTAAGGCTGCGGCGGCGACTGCTACGGAAGCCGGTACCGCTCCTACTCAAGAACAACCTGTTGTCGTGGCGCCACAAGAATCCACCGTTGCGCCAGCCCCTGCTGTCGATGCTACCGTCACAATACAACAAGTTTCTGCTCCAACTACGACGCCGCAACAAGCACCAATACCTGTAAGTAGCGAGCCCGTCCTGCCAAGAGGGCCCGCTGACCCGGTCGGTGCAGATTTTCTAGCAAGACAATAAATATGGCAACGCCGAATACACCTATTGAACCCGGTAGCTGGGGAGCCGTGGATGAAAGCGAAATCCCGACTCGACGTGATTTGGAAGCGCCAAAACCGACTTCGTCAAAAGATTTAGTAGCTTGTTACAATCTTTTTCAACAAGAGTTCCCCGGTGATTACCGGGTAGTTTATAGCCCTTGTTGCGCATACAACGTGAGCCCAAGCATGTCTTTCCCAAATAGCAGAGTTGTTTATGTCGACTTGGACCAAAAAGCGATGGCTACTCTGGGCACAGCGGGTTATGAAGCACATTGCGAAGACGCTATAAGATTTAGCCCAAATGAACCTATAGATGTTGCGATTATTCTTAATCCTTCTGTTCGAGGAGCCGACTTGGTTCGGAACTTAAAACCGGGTGGGTATGTCCTTTGTAATGATTACCATGGGACTGCGACTGGGTTTCGAGATGATACGGAGTTTGAATTTGTTGGTATTATCATCCCAACACGAGATCACCAATACGTCGCCGACAGAGAAAATCTTGAAGAGTGCTGGCAAGAAGTTGCGACGGAAGAAGAGTTTAAGAGTGCTCGTTTTACATGGGGTGGTGCCAATTATCTCATGGCTGCTCTTATTGTCAGAGCTGTTACCGGCAAGGAGGAGAATGTTCTCGCCGAATACAGAAAAATCATTGAAATTGCGAGAAAGCAAGAACAAGAAAGAAATGCCGCTTTTGTGTCTAAGAATCCGGATGCGGCAGGATGGATGTTAAGTGACTCTGACATCCTTATGTTTGGCAACGACCCCATTCCCACAAAACTACCAAGGAAAAAAGGGACGGTTGATGATATATTTATTTTCAGAAAAAAATCTTCATGAAAACTCTCGCACTCGCCAACATCAAACCCCTCCTCCCACGCAGAAAACCCGACTCGCATAAAGGCGAAAACGGCCGAGTACTTGTTATAGGAGGAGATAGTGAGTTTTCCGGCGCACATGTTCTTTGCGCAATGGGCGCTTTGTATGCCGGTTGCGATATCGTGAGATTGTTTGTTCCAAAGTGTAATGTCGCCGTCGCAAGAAGTTATTGCCCGGAATTTATAGTTCGAGGATACGAAGGAGATTCCTTGAAACCCGAATTTTTGAATAATATTGAAGATTTTATAAAAGAGTCCGACTGCGTAATTATCGGGCCCGGATCCAAGCCCGGGAAAGAGTTTTTACAATCGGTAAAAGAGTTGATTAAATCCGATCATAAATTCGTGTTGGATTCGAATGCGATTGGTGCGATTAGCGAAGGCGGAAACGAGAATATTGTAATAACACCTCATAAAGGCGAGTTTGAAAGATTTTTTCATGCCGAAGATGTTGCGAAAATCGCTAAAAAATATTCAATAAATATTTTATTAAAAGGTTTGACGGATACTATCGCCTCTTCTAACGGTGAAATTTCTCTAAATAAAACCGGTAATGCGGGAATGACTGTCGGAGGAAGCGGAGATGTTTTGGCCGGAGTATGCGGAGGCTTGATGGCTCAAGGGTTAAGCCCTTTCAGTGCCGCACAATCGGGCGCGTTTTTGCTGGGGAAAGCGGGAGATAATTTAAAGATGAGAAAAGATTTTTGTTACACGGCGAAAGATTTGGCGGAGGAGATACCGTATACGATGGGAGATAGCGGAAGATTATGAGTCTATCTTGTCATAATCCCCTCCCAGTTCCCCGAATATATTTTTTCCAAAACATCGGCACTCAAGGCCAACCCGTTCAATAAAACAAGCTCGCCCGTTTCTTCGTCTGTAACACGAGCCGTCGTATAAATGTCTTTTTCAAGTAAATCTCTATAGGTTCGATATGTTTCTTCGAGCCATTCTTCGGTTTTCTCTTCGTCATTCGTGACTACCGCCACCGTGCCAAACAAGAACCTATCACCGTATTTATTAAATAAATCTTTGAATACGTCGATGTTTTCGGAAATTCGAGTTAAGCCGTCTTTAAGATAATCTTGATAGCCGAAACTTATATCAACATAGAGATTCGGGAAATCGTTAAACAACGATGCGAGCTGTGCGGGATTTTTTGAAGACAGACAGAAATGCGGACAAACAACTTGTAAATCGGGATAAAGGGTAAGCACATCTTCAAACTGATCCAAGTAATAAGCCGTATTCACATGTATCATCATTGGGACCCCTTCTTCTTCGGCGTATCTATAAAGAGGAAGGAGGCGATCGTCGTCTAACGGATATTCGTAGAAAAATGTGTGCCCGTTGTAGAGCTTCAATCCCGTCCCGCCTTCGGCTATACATTTTTTTGCCGTTGCGACTTTATCGGCATCATCCGGGTCTATTGCACAAAAAGCGTAAAATCTTTCATCATATTCATTCGCTATGCTCAAAATTTCTTCGTTGTTTTCTTCGATGCTTGAGAAGCCTTGTTCTCCGGTATAGTTTAAAAGCTCCTCGGGACTCCCCACCAAAACGGTTTGCGAGATATTAACCGCATCCATGACGGAGACCAGTTTGTCGGCTTGGTCCATTGAATCTATATTTTCGTGAACGTCTATGATTTTGTAATCCGAGTCGTTCAGAGAATTCAAATTATTACCGGGTGTGATGGCGAAAAATGCCAAAACCGCGACTATGGCAACCGATGCTACGCTTAATATCGGTTTTTTTAAGAATTTTATTTTTTTACTCATTGTTGTTTGTTTTGACAAAATCTACTTGCGATTATATGGAAGTTATTGTAAGACTGCAAATCAGTTGGAGCGAATAACAAATTTTATGCAGAAAAAAATAGATTTCGCCGTGGGCGGACAAGCCGTGATAGAAGGGGTAATGATGAGGTCTCCGAATCATTTCGTGGTTTCGGTCAGAAAAGAGGATGGTAAAATAAAGACTCGCGAATTTGAGTTCAAGAGTTTAACAAAAAAATATAAAATTTTAGGGCTCCCCGTTTTGAGAGGTCTCGTGAACTTATTTGAATCAATGTATATCGGCATCAAGTCTTTAAATGTTTCGAATGCGGAATATATTGCCGGAGAAAAGGAGCATGTGGAGGCGACCGATCGCCCGTTGTGGAAAGAAATCCTGTCCGTTGTCGGCTATACGATTTATATGATTTTGGTTTTCGGTTTCGCGATATTTTTATTCAAATTCTTGCCCCTCGGGATAACCGAGTTTTTGAGTTCTCGATTTCCGTTTCTGGATGAAAATTATTTGATTTTCAACATTGTCGACGGCGTAATAAAGACCTCGTTTTTCTTGGCATACCTCGTTTTGATTTCACTTTTGCCCGATATAAAAAGGGTTTTCATGTATCACGGTGCGGAGCATAAATCCATCTGGGCGTACGAGCTCGACAAGTCGTTGACTCCGGATTCCGCAACAAAGCAAACAAGGTTTCACCCAAGGTGCGGAACGAGTTTCATATTGCTAGTGATTTTGATAAGTATTTTGATTTATACCGTTGTCCCGACCGCCGATAATTTTATTGATAAATTTGCAAGCAGAGTCGCTTTGCTCCCGTTAATAGCGGGGGTTTCTTATGAGGCTTTGAAGTTAAGCGCCAAACACAAAGATACTTTTTTCATGAAAGCGATTATCGCGCCCGGTCTTTGGTTCCAGAAAATCACGACAAGAGAGCCGGACGAGAAACAGCTGGAAGTTGCGCTGTGTTCGCTTAAGAGGTGCTTGGAGCTGGAAAGGTTTTGAAGTTACAACAGGGGCCAAATTTCGATAAAGAAAACTCCCAGCAATACGATGCTCAAAACGGCGCAAGTAATCGCTTTCACAAGAGAATGTTTTCCTTTGATCGTCAGAAATCCCGTTATGCCGAACACGGCGCATGGAACCCATACGTACGACATGTTGACCAACTTCGTTTCGGAAAATCCTCCGTGCCTAACCACGTACACATAAAACAGACCCGTTAATACGATTAACAGTGCCGCCGAATAAACTTTTTTAAGAAAACTCATTGTTGACTATATTTTAAAAGATTTAAAAAATACGCCTTCGCGGATAGCGTTAATCACGCTTGCCGTTTCAAATGCGGTTATTGCAAGCGGATGTTTTGCAAAATCTTTCAAAGTAAGATTCTTCTTGAGCATCAATTGGTGATTTCTGAAAGAATAAATTCTTTGAAATCGCGAAAGCGCTTTTCTCTTGTTGAAAAATCCCGTTTCCACACCTGTTCCTCTTCCGTGATACGCAACCGCGGACGGCACATATATCGCTCTAAGTCCTTGCTTGTTAAATCTCCACGCGAGATCCGTGTCTTCCTTGTACATGAAAAATCGCGAATCGAAAAAGTCGTCGCCATTTTTTATCTTGAGAAGCGCGTCTCTGCGATAAATCGGGCAGGCACCCGAAACACCCCATACTTCGTGCGATTTGTCGTACTGTTTTTTATCTATTTCGCCCTGCCCCCTGTCTGTGATTATCGTTGTCGCATGAAACAATAATCCCGTCGAATCTATGATGTTTGTTTTTTTGTTCGCCTCAAAGTCGTATTTCAAAAGTTTGCCCGTGGCGGAACTTATAGCTTTGTTTTGTGAAATCGCTTTAATGATTTTTTCATAAAAATCTTTTTCGAGAATGATATCCGGGTTAATTATGTTTACATACGGCGCGCTTGTCAGATCTATTCCTTGATTTGCGGCTCCGGCGTATCCGAAATTGAAGTGATTTTGATATACGCGGACAAACGGATAATTCTCCAGTACGAATTTCGCAGAATCGTCGTGTGAGAGATTATCTATGAAAATTATGTCGAGGAGGTCTTTCTTAAAAAGAGTCTGTTTTTTAATGGATTCGATACATGACGCGAGAAATTTCAAGCTGTTGTAGCCTATCAGAACGACTGCGAGGAGTGAGTTTTTATTTCTAAAAGATTTCATATATTCATTAGGAGCTGTGCACACTATTGGTTTCGATTGGAATATCGCAGATATTATAGCAGTTCAAGGAACGACGACGAAATGATACTGGAAACAGGCTGTCCGAGAATGAACTTTTTTAAGAAAACGCATTGTTTGCAATGCTTTTTGCTATCTGTTGCACAGAATAACATTTTACGCGTCAATCCTTCGCTTGTTTAGGACCGTCCTCCAATTTCATTGTCGGACGGTCTGGAGGAGGAGTGACGCGGAAATGCTATAATAGTGTGCACAGCTCCTACACCGAATGTTCTTTCGTACGTCAACTTTATAGCCGTGCGCTTATCCGGATGCGCCATCCTCAAATTCCATTTTCGGACGGCGTGTTGTAGAATGTCCTTCGATATTTCTCGAAAAAATAATGTTAATCAAACCAAAGAAAATTTGTATGGTGATAGACAGTTGGGACCCGCTGATAGGCGGAGCGCAACAACATATCAAAGAACTCTCAAGGAGACTGGTGACGGATTACGGATGTGAAGTGCATCTTGTAACAAGAAATATTCTCCTGAAGGGCAAACCTTGGATGCCGAGGAACGAGATATTTATGGATGGGAAATTTACGGTGCATCGAGTCGGAGTGCCGAGTGGATTCAAGAACATTTTCGCCAGACTTTCTTGGTGTGTTTTTGCCGGGTTTTTCATAAGGAGGCTTCATATAAAAGAACATTTCGATTTGATACACGCTCATGCTTTTTTGAGTTCTTATCCCGCGAGATTCGCGAGGTTTCTTTGCGGATTGCCGGTAATTTATTCGATACATGGAACCAGCCTTTTTCATAAAAAATCGGGACTGTCGGCCAAGGTCGAGAGCGATCTTTTAACAAAGATCAAATATGATCAAGAAATCACCGTTGCCGAGAATTTTTTGAAATTAAAAAATGTAAACAAGCATGTGGTTGTCATACCGAACGGTGTCGATGTATCGGTTTATGATAAAGTCGAGGTTGAAAAACCGAATGACGGGATTTTGAGAATATTGTATGTCGGGCGTTTTGATCCCATAAAAGGCGTGCCGGTTTTGCTGAAAGGAATACATGCGCTTACAAAAGACGGGTACAAAAAAGAGATCGAAGTGCACTTGGTCGGTTACGGGTATGAGATAGAAAAACTAAGAAAAATCGTTAGGGAATTGCATTTAACGAGGATTGTGAAGTTTTTGGGCAGGCTTGAAGGTGAAGATCTGATAAAGGAGTATAAATCTTGCGATGTATTCGTTCTCCCCTCTTATTCCGAAGGTCAATCTCTGACGTTGATGGAGGCTTGTGCGTGCGGGTTGCCGATTTTGGCAACTCAAGTCGGCGATAACGATAAGCTCGTGAAGGAAAACGTAAACGGGTTTTTGGTGCAACCGGGAAGCCATATCGAGATAAAACAGTATTTGGAGATGATGATTGAAAATCCGCACCTCAAAAGAATGGGGGAGGCAAGCAGAATAATACTTAGCGAGTCCGGACTCACTTGGGACAATTGCGCGCAAAAAACTTTCGATGTTTATTCCAGAGTTTATATGAGGCTTAAGGGCGTACCGGCAATCACGAAATGGCGAGATCTTTTGCGCGAACCGCGACTGCCGCACAGATTCTGGGGGCAAGCGATGAGACATTTGAGCATGACCAAAATGGCAATTCGGAAAATTACGATCGATGAGCCGATTCTTTGCTCTATCACCGTTGATGTCGAAAACAATTTCGGATCAAACAACGACGATGGCGATATTCGGCCGACACTTCATACTTGCGGTAAGTTTTTCGACAGTTTTAAAAATTTTTCCGAACAACAAGAGTTCAAATCCACGCTTTTCGTGCAAGGAGATCTCGTTCCTCATCTCGCCGATACCCTGAAAAGTTTCGAGGCGAGCGGACATGAAATAGGCGTACATGGGATGTTCCATGAACTTTGGAGCGGAGTTAAATGGTTCTTGGACGACAGACCGACGACCAGGTCGGAAAAAGCTTTGTTTTTGGATCAGATTCTGAAGAATTTTTCGGAGGCGGGGTTGCGAAAACCTTTGAGCTTTCGTGCGCCGAATATGTCCGCTTCACACGAGACGATAAAAATGCTTTCGGAATTCGGATTCAAATACGATTCGTCTTTCGCTTCGCACAGAGGGCGTGATTTCGGGATGACGGCTCCGTTGCCTTACGAAGTTTGCGGTATAAAGGGAGTTCCGGTAAGTTTCGATCCTCTCCCGCATTTCCAAAGACGCGCATTGGTTGTGCCGGTTTCGCTTTATTGGGTTTTGAATTTATATTATTTGGTAAACTTGAAAGACGAGGAGTTGGAAGATGTCATTATGAGGATTTTGCTTGTTCAAAAAAGGCATAATGTTAAGCCTCATCTTGTATTTTTGATGCACTCTTGGGAGTTTGAAAGCTCTGATTTGTCATCTTATTGCGGTGGCGAAAATTACACCAAGCTCGCGATGAAACTTTACAACCTGAGAGAGAAGTTTAAGTTGAAATTCACTACGTTTGAATCGTTGGTCACCAATATAATATGTACATAGACAATCTGCCTGCATTCAGGATCCCCGACTTTCCTCGCGCTTTTTTTCGAAAAAGGTATGGATATGACTTCAACCTGCTCCGATCGGGGCTGGATTTTCTTTTGAAACACAGCCGCCTTTCCGAAATTAAAAAGAGGAGGATTTTGGTGCCGGCATTTATATGTCCGACGGTGCCGGAAGTGGTGAAACGGAACGGGTTTTCGGTGAAATTCGCCGATTGCGACATGGAAACTTTCAATCTGAAAATAATGCCCGACGATCTTGATGACGTCGGGGCCATTCTTCTTTGTCATACTTTCGGAGCGAGAAAAACGTTGCCTAAAATAAAGAACGGCAAGGTCTTGATTATCGAAGATTGCGCGCACTTTTTAACAAAGGATCTTGAGGGCGATTACGGCTTGTACAGCATGTATAAACAGCTTCCTAACTTGAGAGGAGGTTTTGTCGTTTCGAAAAACGAAGATCTGCTTTCGGCTTATGGCGCGATAAAACAAGAGAAGTTTTCTTTTAATGATTTTAGAGATTGTTTAATACGACTTCGCGGTGCCGAAAGAGGTGTTTTGAATTTTGTAAGAGCCAGGAAGAGCATTCCCATTTCCGACTTTGACGATGAGGAAAGAATGGATGTGGCAAAAGCCCCGAGGATAATCAGCGGGCTTTACGAAGTGACAAAGAACCGTCTCGACCCCGATAGAAATTTGCGCATCTATTATCAACTCAAGGAACAATTTTTGAAAAAAGGTTTTTGCGAATATTTTTATATGCAAGAGATGCCGGAGGGGTCTGTGCCGTGTAATTTTTCAATCAGATTAAGGAAAGATGATTTCGCCGCAAGGGATTTGATTTTATTGCATCTGCGACGAGCCGGAGTTTTTGCAGACAGGCTTTGGTATAATGCGGAGACGCACGGATGTCCGCACGCTTCTATTTTGACACGAACGGTGATAAATTTGCCTTTGCATCCGAGAGTTTTAAACAAGCTTGCAAATGTTATCTGAAGGTTGGAATAAATTTTCGGTAGAACACGACGGCACGATTTTCCACAAATACGAGTGGATGATTTTTTTGGGAAAAATTTTTCGCGGAAAAGACGAAGGGATCATGACGAAAGACGGACTTTTGCCGATTTTCAATAAAAAATCTTTGCCGCTCGCGGATTATTGCGGGCCTCTTGGGAAAATTAAAATACCCGATGGTGTTGAAGTTTTTTCAGTAAAAAAATTGCCCGGGTTTAAGGTGTCGCCATTTTGTACTTTTTCGTTAAAGGTTGCTGGTAGCACGTATGAAGATATTTTAAAAAACACCGTGCATCAGAAACACCGCAATATGATTCATAGGGCGCAAAGAGAAGGGATTCAGGTTTTCAAATTCGAGAACGATTACAAACATTTGGATGGATATTATCGTCTGTATGTGCGGACAATACTCAGGCTCGGAAGGGTGCCGTTACCTTTGCGCGCTTTTCACGAATTGAAGAAGCTTTTTGCCAACAAGATGGAGCTGTATTTGGCGGAGTATGACGGGCGATTTATAGGAGGGTTGCTGACGTTTGTTTATAACGGGCGGATGCATGTTTGGGGAAACTGTTCGAATGAAAAGTTTTCCAATTTCGGAGTGAATAACGCGTTGTATGCGTTCGCGATCAAGAGGGCTTGCGAGACTAAGTTAAACGAAGTTGATTTCGGAAGCAGTTTGAAAGGGAGTACGCATGCGTTTTTCAAAAGCAGATTTGGAGGCGAGGAGATGCCGATTTATTATAGGGGCGATGATGATTTTAGAAATTTGGATACTGGATTTATGGTGAAAATGGTCGTCTCGTTGATGAAAATCGTGCCGTGGCCGGGAGTAAGTTTTATTTCCGCAATTTTACATAAAATTAAATGAAACGAGTTTTATTTATCTGTGGCGACCTGAATCCTCTCGACCTTGGTGGGGCCGAAGTTCATATCGTCGAGGTTATAAAAAGGCTTGCCGAGAGAGGGTATAAAATCGATGTTTTTGTCGGAGTAAGTGATGCGATAAAGGAGATTTTTAATCATAAAAATATTTCGGTTCATACCGTTCAATATAAGCAGGTTAGAAATCTTTACAGTCTGTTTTATGCGAGAGCGGCTTTGAAAGAGATTCGCAAATTTTTGCGCAAAAACAAGATCGACATTTTACATTCTAAACAGACCCTCCCGCAGGGTTATGTTGCGGCGAAACTTAAGAGGGAGTTCAAGATACCTCTTTATCAAACCATCCAAAATCCTTTGGCTTATAAGGAGGAGATGGTTATACGCGGAGGGTTTATGAAGATTTTTTCGCGATTGTGGCTGATGCTTGCCGAGAGATGGGTGAAATTCGCAATGAAAAACACCGATATTTGCGGATGTGTAAGCACTTATTCGGAGGGAAAAGCGATTATGCTCGGGGCTAAAAAGACGATGATTGTGCCAAACGGGGTCGATACTGAGATTTTTCATCCCGCGGCGCAAGGACACGGAGTATTCCTTGCGCAATCTAATAAGTCGTTTTGCGACAGCAAAACTCCCTATGGAATTGTGGATGGTTACAAGGTAGTGACTACGTCAACATTGATCCCCAGAAACGGTATAGACACGCTGATTCGCGCATTTTCAAAGGTTGCGACAGAATTCCCCGAGGCTACGCTCGCAATAGCGGGAGAAGGGCCAATGGAGGACGAATTGCGAAGCCTCGCGAAAACGCTCGGAGTTGCAAACAGTGTGAAATTTTTGGGAACCTTGGCGCACAAAGATATTCCCGGGTTACTGCGAGGGTCGAATTTATTCGTCAGACCTTCGAGGTTTGAAGGGTTCGGTGTTTCGTTTATCGAGGCAATGGCGTGCGGTATACCCGTTATAACTTGCCCAAGTGGTGGGATTAAGGATTTCGTTGTTGATGGAGAAACCGGCATATTCGTTGAACCGGATCAGCCGGATTCGCTGGCTAATGCGATAATTTCGGTTTTCACAGATAGAGGAAAACTGTTGAATTTGAAAAGGAATGCCCTGGCGATGGTACGAGAGCGGTATGGGTGGGAGAAGATTGTAGATAAGGTTGAGGAGGGGTATGGGGGGAGATGAAAAGTATTGTAGTCTAGGGCCTTTTAATCTTGGTTACGCCATTGCTAAACTTGAAGAACTTGAACCAGGTGTTTATGTCGCTATTAACGGGAAAGTTTTTTCGCCCGAAGAAGTAATGAAAGTTATGAGCGAAGCAAGGTTTGCTTCAATATTCAACAAATAGTTTCTTTAATATTGAAAGCGTTCAAGTGAGGAGCTACAGACGGTCAACGAGTAGATTGCCATATTTTTGGGTAGATTTGATGGATAGTTGTGTAGGTTTGGACGATATGATATCATGAAAGCATGGAAGAAAAACTGCTTACAATTGGTCAAGCCGCAGAATATCTGGGCGTTTCTTTGAATACGCTTCGTCGCTGGGATGAAAACGGTAAATTGGTTGCGATCAAAAAAGGAGGCGGGACCCATCGTTATTACCGCGAAAATGATTTAGAAATATTTGCCAGCGATTTAATGAAGTTCGCTTCGGAATGGATTCAAGACGGAATTGAGTTCCCGGGTACATTCTATTGCCCGACAAGTTCAATTTTTAACGCAAGGCTGACCAAAATGCAGGATATCCTAATACGGAAACCGGGGTTTGAAGAATTATATTCTTTGATTGTTTTAATTACCGGAGAAATCGGCGATAATTCATTCGCCCATAATTTGGGAAAATGGCCGGATACTGCGGGAATCTTTTTCGGGTATGATCTTGAAAAGCGAATCATTGTCCTTGCCGATAGAGGGTTGGGTGTTTTGGCAACATTAAGGCAGGCTCGGCCGAAACTTTCAAATCACGTGGAGGCGGTAAAAGTGGCATTTACGGAATTTGTTTCCGGACGTGCGCCGGAAAAGCGTGGTAATGGACTTAAGCTTGTTCGCGAGGTCGTTGCCGATCGGCCAATTGATTTGTTTTTTACCAGCGGTGACGCCGAGGTACGCATGAAAGGGCAAGATAAAGTATTTCGTGTCACACGTGGCCAACGTGTTGTACGAGGATGTCTGGCGAAAATAGAATTTTAATATCTTTTAAAGAGAAAAATGTATATGAAATTGCAACTTGAAAAATTCGGCAAAACATTGATTTCACGCGAATTGGGGAGAGAGGCATTTAAGGCTTTTCAGTCAACCTTGCGCGACTTTCCTAAAAATGAAGAGTTGGAGATGGATTTTTCCGGAGTATTAACGTTGTCGCCATCATGGGCTGATGAATTTTTAACGCCGTTACTTAGCCAGCTTAATAACAGATTGGTGCTTTTAAAGAGCGACAATCTTTCGGTTGGCGCAACAATCAAAATTCTTCAAGAAGCAAACAAAGAGACGTTCAGAGTTAAATAATATTGTCAGGCCCGGGGCTTGCGCGGGGGGGGGCGTTCATGTTATAATTATACGATAATCCATAACCAAAACAAAAATGGCGCAAACAAAAATCCCGGACATCTCATCTGACCACCCTAATAAGTCCAAAAGAAAATGGATATTGGGAGGGATTGCCGCGACTTTGCTCATCGTTGCAATTGTATTTGGAACGACTTCGAATTTCTTTGGAGCTTTGAAATCGGTTACCGGATCGACTACAAGCACAACTTCTAGCAAAAATACGAAAACTTCTTCTCCGGCTACAAGTTCAACCACAAAGACAAGTCTAAGTGTGGATTGTGGTAGTAATTTTGATAATAATGGAGAAGATGTTTATGTTGGTTTTGAAGATAGTCAATTAAAATTTGATGCTTCCGAAACCAGTGGCGATATTGCAACTTATGCATGGAATTTTGGTGATGGGAATACGGGTTCTTCATCCAGGACTATTGATTATAATACTTATTCGGATGCAGGAGAGTATGAAGCAACTCTTACGGTTACAACAAATAGCGGTGGTACGAATACTTGTACGGTCCCGGTTATAATTGGTGGAAATTATGATAATCAAACGGATGGGAGCTGGCCCATATTATCAAATTATAATTATAATGATAATGATAATTATGATCATACATTAGAAGCAATTTTCACTTTACATGATTACAGCAAGCTCAGTAGTGGAAGGCTTTCATCTTTAACAGAGGATTCTATTTATAAAGCCGTAGCCGATGATATTTCAGGAGTTTCAGTTGATGTTATTATAAGTCCAGAGATAGGTTTATTCGATTTTAGCGGCTCGGATACTTACATCAGATTTAATGATGAGTCTCAGTTTAATCCAGAGAATTGGTTGGTAGTTCATGTAACTACGGAGGTTGACGCATTGAATACAGGAGATCAGCAAGCTATTATTGCCAAACAAACTGATCAATGTGGTCAACCGTTATATATGTTGAAAATTGAAGATGGGAAATATGAAGGTGTTATTTCTGTCGATGATACTAAGTACTCAGTTACATCAGGTTCTTGTTCTGTTGATGGATCATTGCAACTGGTAGTCTTTGTTTATACTGGAAGTGAAATCGCTATGTATGTTGATTGGCAAAAATGTGGTTCACAGTCGGTAAGTGGTAAAATAAGTTCAAGCAATGCTACAAAGCCATTAGTCATTGGAAGAGATAATGTATGTGCGGATGCAGGCCAGGATGAAAAGGATTTTGACGGGACAATTTCTGATATTTTTATCTACGGAGGTTAAATGATTTTTATTCTTCAAAAAAAGCCCTTCATTTCATGAGGGGCTTTTAAAATCGCAATCATGAAGGATATACACGCCGGCTTGATTGGGGTTGTGTCGCAACAGTAACTGGAGCGGTTACGTCAATTTGTGTATAATCGGGCAGACCGTAGACTGTAGATAGTAGACTGGTACATAATACGGGTGCAGGTCCTAACATCCTAATTCCCCAACAATGAAAATTTTAATAACCGGTGGTGCCGGATTTATAGGTTCGAATGCTACGAATTATTTCCTCGGACTGGGTCATGAAGTAACGATTTTTGATAACTTTTCAAGAAAAGGGACGGAAAGCAACCTTGAATGGCTCAAGAAAAATCATCCTACCGTGAAAGTCATCAGGGGTGATACCAGGAATTTCGAAGAGATAAAAAAAGCGGTAGCAGAAGGGTATGATGTTGTTATACATTTGGCGGCACAAGTCGCTGTCACCACTTCCGTCGTGAATCCGAGAGAGGATTTTGAAATCAATGCTTTGGGGACTTTTAATATGCTTGAAGCATGCAGGTTGGCTCCGAAGCAACCTATTGTCATCTACTCTTCGACAAATAAGGTTTATGGCGGGATGGAGGATATCAAGACCGTTGAGAGAAATGGGAGATACGAGTATGCCGATTTGCCGGACGGAGTACCGGAAAACAGACTGCTTGATTTCCACTCCCCTTATGGCTGTAGCAAGGGATCGGCAGACCAGTATGTTCGCGATTATTCGAGAATTTATGGATTGAAAACTGTGGTTTGCAGGCAATCTTGCATTTACGGATATAGGCAGTTCGGAGTAGAGGATCAGGGTTGGGTTGCGTGGTTCATTATTGCAACTGTTTTGAATAAAAATTTGACGATTTACGGAGATGGGAAACAGGTCAGAGATGTGCTTTTTGTGGAAGATTTGGTGGCGGCTTACGATTCGATTATAAAAAACATCGATAAGGTTAGTGGAAATGTTTACAACATCGGCGGAGGGTCGAAAAACCAGATGTCGCTTTTGGAATTAATAGCGTTTATAGAGAGTTTTACGGGTAAAAAGCTTGAATATAAATTTTCCGATTGGAGGCCGGGAGATCAGCCGGTTTTCGTTTGCGACATCGCGAAAGCAAAACGAGAATTCGGATGGGAACCGAAGGTTTCCGTTGAAGAGGGGGTTAAGAAATTGTTTAATTGGGTGAAAGAAAATAAAAATCTTTTCGCATGAATCCAAAGAAATTTTTCGAAAATTGTTTAAAAGAGATTGCGAAAGAAAAAGTGATCGTTGATGTCGGAGGCGGTACGCCGTTTCAAAAAGATATGGCACAGTATCGTGATTGGTTTGCGAATTCCAAATATTTAACGGTAGACCAAGCGGTTTATTCTCCGTCAATAGTTGGGGATGTACACAATCTCCCTCTCGAAGATAATTATGCCGATGCCGCAATTTGCAAAGCCGTTTTGGAACATTGTTATAACCCTATAAAAGTTGCCGATGAAATTTTCAGAATATTAAAAAAGGGCGGGAAACTTCTTGTGTGGTTACCTTTTTTCTATCCTTATCACGGGAATAAAAACTACAAAGATTATTACAGATATTCACAGGATGGCGTGCGATATCTTTTTCGAGATTTCGCGCATGTAGAGATTGTTCAGTCGAAGGGGTATTTTGAAACTTTATTCGGGTTTTTACCGGTAGTTGGAAGATTATCCTTTCTGTTTAAGCCACTCGACAGTTTGATAAAAATAGGCAATTGCCAATCCGGTTTTTACGTTTATTGCACGAAATGAAAATATTAATAGTTACACCAATTTTTCCTCCTGAAATCGGCGGTCCCGCGACTTATACGTGGGAGCTTACGCACAGACTGAAAAATCACGACGTTTCGGTTGTCGCTTTTGGGGATAAAAGTGACGAATTGGCCGGATCGCATTTATTAAAAGTACGGAAGGGGTTTTCAAGAAAAATACCCGTGATTGGATCTTTTATAAGACAAATGGATCTTTATTTTTCAATACTAAAACATGGACGTGATTGCGATTTAATTTATCTGCAAGGACCTCTCGTTGTCGGATATTTTGGCAGCTTAGCCGCAAAAAAATTGAAGAAGCCGATCGTGATGAAATTCGTAGGCGATATTGCTTGGGAAACCGCCAGTTCGAACGGAAAAACAGATAAGAACCTTGATGAATTCTTGGAAAGCGGAGGTGGTGGATTTTTAAGAAAATTGCAATTAAAATCGTTCCACAGGGCCGATGCGATTGTCGTACCAAGCGAATACTTGAGAGATATTTTGTGCAATTATTATTCCGTGCCGACTACGAAAATCGATGTAATTTACAATGCCGTCTCGGTGCCGGAACCGGACAAAAAACTTGGCGAAGATAAATCTGTTGTAACCGTTGGCAGATTGGTGAAGCATAAAAATATTGCGGGAATAATCGAGGCAATGAGCTTGTTGCAAAATCATGCGCCAAAATTAGTTGTTGTCGGTAGTGGACCCGAACTCAATAATTTAAAATCTTTGGCGTCTCAACTCGGTTTGGCTGATAGGGTCGTTTTCAAGGGAGCTTTGTCGCGTCGAGAAACTCTTCGCGAAGTAGCAAATGCTGATTTGTTTGTCTTAAACTCAATTTACGAAGGACTCCCCCACACTGTTGTCGAAGCGATGTATTTAAAAACTCCCGTTGTGGCAAGCGATATACTCGGTACAACCGAAGTCGCAAATGAGAAAACCGCGACATTGGCGGAGAGCAAAAACGCGGAAGATTTGGCAAAAAAAATCGAGGCCGCACTTAGTAATCCGGATACCAACAAAACCGAAGAAGCTTATAAATTCGTTTCCGGTAAATTTAATTGGGAGAGGAATTTGTATCTGCTCGAGAGTCTTTTTTCGCGTCTCTGTCGAAAATAAAGAATTTACTTCCGATAAAATTCCAGATAAGAACAATGCCTATTACCAGTGGTTTAGCGATCAAATCGTAAAGCCCGAATTTGTTTATGAAAACATATAAAAACGCTTCCGAAATCCCAAGCCCTATCACGTAAACCGTAAGATATTTTGTAAACTGTACGCCGACTTTTTTATGAGTACTGCCGAATGTGAATTTCCTATTTAGAGTGTAACTGTTCGCAAGCGCCACGACGAAAGATAACAGGTTCGCCAAGAGGTAATGGAAATGGAATATCCTTGTGAAAAACGTATAGAGCCCGATGTCTACGAACATGCTTATCGTCCCGACTACACAGAACTTTATGAATTGCCTGAAATGAGGCGGGATTTTGTTTATCAGTGCACGCATGTTTATTTTTTAAAAATCGTTACGGTACCGAATTCGGCAACCTCTTCGTAATCTTTTATAAGTGTTAATTCGTCGCTGGAAAGGGCTTCTGTATCTTGAACAATTATATATGGCTCTGCGAGTGCCGAGGTGTTTATTTCCTCGCTTCGTTTCGTCTTATCGCTGTCACCATATGCCAAAATCCATTCGTAAGACCTGAAAGACGAGTCTGTTTCGATGTTGTTTATAAGCCAGAAACCTTCGCCCGTTTCCTGCATATACTCCACTGCGGAATATTCATCTTCAGTGATCGCAGGTTCGATTTTATACATCACGTATCCGGTTTTCGCGACGTGACTCAGTACGGCGAGTGTCATAAGTGCGATCATCAGCTTCCTTAATTTCGGTTCTTTAGATGAAATTTCAAATGCGAAATAAGAGCTTAACAAAGCCAAAACAATGAAATGAAACGCTTGATACCGATAAATAAAAAGGCTTAGCCATACATCATCCGGCACCAAGAAATTCGTAATATTCACTATCACGAAAGACATAATCCCGAGAGTTGCAATTTCCCATTTTTGCTTATATATCGCGTAAATAAGTCCGAGCATGCCGAGGATAATGATTATCGAACAATCTGCAATTGCGCCGTAGTGCCAAAAGTTCGGCACTTTATCCAATGCCAGCATGTAATTAATCCACTCTGAGACCCAATAAGTTCTCGTCCCCGCCAACGCAAAAGGTATGAAAGTAACAAGAAAAGCCGCAGATACAATCAAGAAAATCGCCACTCCGGATTTTAAAGTTTTTTCCGCCAAAGAGCCGACTTTCAACTTGATTTCAGGCAGTTTCAGTTCCGTGTTTTTCAAAACTTTTACTCCTATAAAAAGAGCAGCAATCAGTAGTGCGGTGAACAAGAAATGAACCGTGTGGCTTCCGGCCGTAAGAAGCAAGAAAACGGACATTAAAATCAGATCTTTTATTTTGTTTCCTCGAAGGTAATCCAACGCGTAATAAAGAGCCGGTACACTCAAAATCATCGCGCAAACGTTTGCCCAATTTCCGCCCCAAAAAAGATAATAGAACCTGAAACTTATTGCGCTTAACAAAGTCGTGACCAAGGCGGCCGCTTTATTGTTCGTCAGTTTTTCAGCAAAAAGGTATAGATAAATATTGGAAAGAACGAATAGAAGTCCTAGGGCTCCTCCGTTTAATACGAACCTTTCTCCTGTAATTTTAATCATCAAAGCCATATAAACTATCGGCACAGGTAAAAACTCGTTGATATGAGTGGCCTCATCCCCTTTAGCAGGGATGTAATCCGGCAATTCCGCGAAAAAATCTCCCGTCTCGGCAAGATATTTCGACGTCATGAAGTATGTCAGGCCGTCTGTTTGCGTAATTGGCAAGCTTGTCAAAACAACGGGATATAAAACCACTGCGAAATTCAACGCGATGACCAAGATCAACCAAATATGTTTTTTTATGAACTTCATAAGCCCGCATATTCTAGAGGAACTTCCCAAAAACCTCAATATATGGTAAAAATGAGCTCTGAACTCGGAACTCTAAACTTAAATCTATCGTGTCTATCTTAATCACAGGCGGAGCAGGTTTCATCGGAAGTCATCTGTGCGAAAGGTTACTTAAGACCGGACATAAAGTTATTTGTGTTGATAATTTCATCACGGGCGATCACTCAAATATCGATCATCTCATGAAAGATCCTAATTTCAGATTGATTGAGCATGATATCACCAACCCAATTTTGGGCGAGGAGTTGGACCTCGAAGACGTAACCGAGATTTTCAATCTTGCTTGTCCCGCGTCTCCTATAGATTACCAAAAAATACCTCTTGAAACCCTTTGGGTCAGTGCGGCGGGAACAAAAAATATGTTGGATTTGGCGGTTAAACTTAAGGCGAGATTTTTGCAAGCTTCAACTTCCGAGGTCTATGGAGATCCTCTTGAGCATCCGCAAAAGGAGTCTTATTTCGGGAATGTAAACTGTTTAGGTCCCAGAAGTTGTTACGACGAAGGAAAAAGATTCGGTGAAAGTTTGATCACGAATTATTCGCACAAATATGGTTTGGACACCAAGATTGTCAGGATTTTTAATACATATGGCCCGAAAATGAGAGCACATGATGGAAGAGTTATTCCGAACTTCATTACACAGGCATTGTCCGGCAAATCGATTACGATTTATGGTGACGGTTACCAGACAAGATCTTTCTGTTATGTTGACGATATGGTTGATGGGATTTTGGCTTTGATGGCGACAAAAGATTTCAAAGGGCCGGTTAATATCGGTAATCCTGAAGAGTATTCGATAAAGGCTTTGGCCGAAAAAATCGTCGAATTAACAGATTCAAAAAGCAAAATAGTTTATAAAAATCTTCCACAGGATGATCCGAAAGTGAGGAGGCCCGACATAACACTCGCAAAAAAAACATTGGGATTTGAACCAAAAATTAAATTCGAACATGGGCTTAAAAAAACTATTGAATGGTTCAAAAACATATCTTAATGCTGAGCGGAGATAGCGGGATTGCTTATGGCAAGCGGAATGTTTTTCATGAAATGCTCCGAGGTTTTTCGAAACACTGGGATCGTGTTTCGGTAATATTGCCGAGTAACGGGGATGGGAAGGTTATAAAGATACACAACAATGTTTATTTGTATCCGTCGGGAAAAAGTAAATTTTTGCATTTTGATTTTTTTACTCACAAGAATTTCATACTTAAAAAAGCTCGCGAAATATATCGCGAAAATCCGTTTGATATTGTCTCCGCACATGCGATTCCTCCCCTATTTGCAAATGTGAAGGCGGCGATGAGGCTCGGGAAAGAGTTGAATGTGCCTTACGTTGTCGAGCTCATGCATATACCGGGGTATCCGAAAGCCGAGAATTTGATGGAAAAGATTGAACGGGCAACCTTGGATGGATTTTTCAAAAAAAGGCGATCGGCAATCCCGCATTTAAGGCTGATAAACAAGTCCGATACTTATAAATATGTCGTTGAAAAGTTGGCGTTCCCACAGGAGAAAATATTAGATATTCCTGCGTTTTATTTGGATTTTGATGTTTTTAAAACTACGGACGCGGTAAGAAATCCAAAGCAGTTCGTTTTTTGCGGGCGGCTGGAGAAAAACAAGGGGCTTGATTTACTTCTCGATGCCGCGGATATGGTCGCGAAAGAGATCCCCGATTTTCTTTTAAAAATTATAGGTGACGGGAGCATGAAAGATTTTGTTCAAAAAAGGGTATCGAAAAATATCGAGCTGCTCGGCTGGTTGCCCACGAGAGAGGATGTCGCTCAAATTTACAGAGAGAGTGCCGCGATCGTGATGACTTCTTATAACGAAGGCGGGCCGCGTGTTACTCTTGAGGCTATGGCTTGCGGTGCTTTGTGTCTTACGACCAAGGTTGGGATTATGAATGAAGTTGTCAGCGCAGAGAAGCAAAGCGCTCTCAGCGCAATACATTCAAGCTCAAGTTTTGTCCCGCTAAGCGGGGCAAAACACATTGAGAATGCTTTTTTTATCGATTGGTCGGCGCGCGATATCGCCGATAAGATGATTTGGGTATGCAAAAATATCGCTGATGCCGAAAAAATCGCCGAAGAGGGACGAAAATCAGTCCAGAAATTTGAGTATAGCAAGGCTTTAAAATTTTACGCCGATACATACCTTGGGATCTGCAAATAAAAAATTAGTGTTCGTATTGCCGGAATATGACGAGAATAGTTCGACTCATTTTTCGCATACACTCGATCTGATAGACGAGATCGGTAAGCATGTAGATGTTTTGCTTTTTATTGAGTATGGGAAGGGTTCGCCGGTTTTGAAAAACGTAAAACGCGTATATCGTCAACGTTTTACTTTCCCGGTTTTGAGTTTTGCAGAGAGGTTTTTGTGTTTTTTGTGGTTTAGGATTCGTGGATTTAAAAATTTCTACGTGCATTATTCTTATTGGTCGGGGATTATCGGTGGACTTATTTACAGAGGCACCGGCGGGCGTTTTTATTATTGGCATTGCGAGGCTTATCAATCATATGGAAGTGATAGAAGATGGTTCGATTTTCGATGGAAGTTTTTTGACGATTTGCCGTTAAAATTTTGCTTGATGTTGTGCAGTTTTTTGGTCACCGGAACGAAAAGCATGGCGGATTTTTATACTAAAGTTTTCCACGTTTCTCCGGGGAAAATTAAGATTTTGCCGAATAGCATAAACTTGGATCGCTTCGATGTCGGCAACATCAAAAAGGTGCGAAATCAGATTGTGTTCGTACACTGGCTTGCTCCGAGAAAAGGTGCGGATTTGCTTCCCGAAATAATTTCGCAATGCTTGCGAACAAATGCAGATTTATCTTTTGTAATTATCGGCGATGGCCCTTTGTTCGGGAGTTTGAAAAACGAGCTTGGCGACAACCCTCATGTGAAAATGACAGGCGCCTTGTCCAATCGTGATGTACAAAAACATATAGCCGAGAGCGAACTTCTGATTATGCCGTCGCGGCAGGAGGGATTCCCGCGCGTTATTCTTGAGGCGATGGCTCTTGGAACCGCTTTTGTTTCTACCGATGTCGGTGGTGTTCGAGATATCGTCCCTGCGGATTGTAATCCGGTTGAGCCTCGAGATGTCGATGGTTTTGTTAAAGAGATGATAAAGGTTATTTCCGATTCTAATTTGAGAGATAATTTGATAAAATCCAGTTCGCAAAAAGTAAAAGAATTTTCGCATGTCGAAGTCGCAAAAATTTTCGTGTCGCTTATATAATTTTATCTTTCGCGATAAATTACCTTCGTTGAAAAATAAATTTTTCAGGTTTCTTGTCTATCATTGTCTTTTTAATTTCAACAAAATCTTGCTCATGAAAATGGCGGGCGCCAAGTTGACTTTTAATACACAAATAGGGAGGTCAAATTTGTTTGTCGCACCGGGCAATATCGAAATCGGGGACGATGTTTTTATAGGTAGAAACAATCTTTTCCAGTCGCGTGACAAAATAATCATAGGCAAGCATGTTAACATATCCGGTTATAGCTTTTTTCTAACCGGATCTCATGATGTTAGAAGTTCGGATTTTAAATCGATTTATGCTCCTATTAAGATCGGTGATTATGTTTGGATAGGCACGAATTGCACTATTCTCCCGGGGGTAACGATTGGTGACGGTGCCGTGATCGGAGCGGGTTCTGTCGTAACAAAAGATATTCCGTCTTATAAAATAGCAGTCGGCTCTCCGGCGAAACCGATTGCGGACAGAATGAAGAATTTAAATTATAAAATTTGCTAATTATATGAGTGGAATCATCAGACCTTGTACTCCGAAAAACGATCAGGCGAGAATAGATACAACCAGGTATATAGAGAGTTTTATAAAAAAGTTTTCTCCAAAATCAGTGCTCGATATAGGTTGTGGAGATGGGTATCTTGAGGAAAAATATGCGGATGTGATTTGCGGTATAGATATAGACGCCGCGAAAATAGAAAAATTGAAATCACAAGGTTTGAAAAATATTTCCGTTTCTTCCGCGACTGATTTGAAATTCGACAACGATCATTTCGATATGGTTATTGCAAAAGATTTAATCGAGCATCTTGAACTCAATGATGTTTTCAAAATGTTTGCAGAAGTGTTTCGGGTGTTAAAGCCGGGCGGAAGGTTCGTTCTCACGACGTGGAGAGATTGCCAACAATTTTGGGATAAAATCGATCATGTCAGGCCTTATTCGAACAAATGGGTCGCGAATTTATGTAAAAGGGGGATGCCGGGATTCGAAGTCGAGTATCAAAAAGAACTTTCGGCGGGCATACCTTTGTTCGGAGTTTTAAGACTGGAATGGTTGGCGCATATCTTGGCCGATAAATTGAAATTTCGCGTTGATCACGGGATAGTAGTAATCAGAAAGAAATGAAAATTTATTATATAACGAATTTGCTGATGCCGAGCGAGAAGGCTAACGGCATACAGGTCGCATATAACTGCGAATCCTTTTTGAATTCCGGAGCGGGTGTTGAATTATTATTGCCGCGCAGGTTTGGGTGTAAAGGCTCTGATGATATTTCTGCTTTTTATAATATCGATAAAACCCTCCCTGTTAAAAGAATTTGGTGCTTGGATTTGTTTTTTTCAAAAATGATTTCCGGGGGGCGAATTTTAAGTGAAATCGCTTTTGCGATACAGTCTTTGAGCTTTTATAAATTCGTTGCGTTCCATTTGATGTTTAAGAGGACGGATGTGATTTACACAAGAGATCCTTTTCTCGGATTGTTTCTGTTTTTTAAGCGAAGGAAGTTTTTGGAACTACATAACTTCCCGCAATCGTGGATCGGGAAGTCGGTATATTGGTTTTTACTTAAAACGTTCTCGGGCGTAATTGTTATTTCGGAGGGGTTGAAAAAGAATGTACCCGGCAATGTGATTTTGGCTCGTGATGGCGTTAAAAAAGAGTTGTTCGACATAGAAACAAACAAAGCCCAAGCAAGCGACTTGCCTGTTTTTCTTTACAGTGGATCTTTGTATGAGTGGAAAGGCGTTGATTTGCTTTTGAAAGCTTTCAAATCCGTTTCCGATAAGGCTTTGTTGTATATCGTTGGCGGAAGTTTTGACGAAAAAGATTCCGAGAGATTGAAAAATATCGTTTCCGATTTGGACATTAAAAATGTCGTTTTTGTTGGGCACGTCGAGTACAAAAAAACACCTTTGTACTTGAAGACTGCAGACTTTTTGGTGTTGCCAAATATGCCGGGCTCGAAGATTTCCGAACTTTATACGTCTCCTTTGAAATTATTTGAATACATGCTCGCGAAAAGGTTGATTATCGCTGCCGACTTGCCTTCGTTGACCGAAATTTTGAACGAAAAAAACTCTTTGTTATTCAAGGCCGGCGATCTTAAAAGCCTGGAAGAAATTTTGCGCAAAGCGCTGGATTTGAAAAATAAAGAAAAGCTTATTGATAATGCCTATAAAGATGGGTTAAATTTCACTTGGGATGCAAGAAGTAAGAAAATTTTAAAGTTTATAAATGAACGTATTTAAAAATTTAAAAGCCGAAAAATATTGCAAAAGAGATATTTTGATAATGACTGCAGATTTTTTGCGCAATTTATTGGCTTATTCTTATCGAAAAATTATTTTTGCCAAGATCGGAAAAAATGTGCGGATATCGCGACGGGCGAAAATATTTGGCGCAGGCAAGATTGTTATCGGCAACAATGTTGTGATAGAGGACGACGTTTTGATCAATGCAAATTCGCCTTCTTCCAACTGTATAGTGCTGGGCGATCATTGCGTTATCAAAAAAGGCACATTGATTGAATCTTACGGCGGAAAAATCGAAATCGGATCGAACTGTTCGTTCAACCCGTATTGTGTAATTTATGGACATGGCGGGCTACATGTCGGTAACGACGTCCGGGTTGCTACAGGCGCCGTAATAATTCCCGCGAACCATATTTTTGAAGATAAAAATACACCCATCACAAAGCAAGGTATTAAAACAAAAGGCATATCTATCGGAAATGATGTATGGATAGGAGCAAATGTAACTATTTTGGATGGCGTCAAAATAGGAGATAGCACTGTTGTAGGAGCAGGAGCCGTTGTCACTAAAAATGCCGCCTCTCATTGTGTTTATGCGGGAGTCCCTGCTAAGCTTGTCAGAGAACGTTAATTTGCAAGATCATGAAAATTTCGAGTAAGTATACTAAAAAATCTTCGGTTCAAAACTATTTTACGAAACGGCTCATTGAAGGTGTTAAGTTGATTGATCTTAAGAAGTTTTCCGATTGCGGCGGGAGTTTTTCTGAAATTTCTCGAGTTGTTGATGGCGAAATGAGCGAATTCCCCGGTTTCGAAATCAAGCAGGCTAATTATTCCGAGGTTTTGCCCGGGGCTATCAAGGCCGGCCATTACCATTTAAAACAAGATGATGTTTGGTTTGTTCCGCCTTCAAGCAGATTGCTTATCGGGCTAATGGACTTGAGAGAAGATTCGCCCACTTACGAAGCGAAACAACGATTTGTCATGGGTGATGGCAAAGCACAGCTTCTGTTTATCCCAAAAGGTGTTTTGCATGGGACCGCCAATGTATGGCGAAAACCTGCCTCGTTAATATATTTCGTCAATCAACAATTCGATCCCAAGAATCCCGATGAAAACAGGTTGGATTACACGGTTTTCGGGGAGGGGTTCTGGGAGATACAGAAGGGTTAGCCCGTCCTGTACGCCTGCACGAGCTGGTCGACCTGGTATTTATGGTTGGTCGTGTCGGGGAAGGTACGCAGTTGCCACTCGTATGGTTGTTTCTCTTCGTTGGCAATGAGACCGAGGTGGGCAAGATCGTGATGGGCTTTGCAGAGAGGCGTGATTTGGTCGGGGTTGTGCTCGTTGCGGAGGGAGAATCTGGCGGTATGATGGAACTCGGTGGCTGGTTTATTGCAACCGGGATGGGCGCAGAGACCGTTCGTTTTTATTGCGACGTACTTCTTGATAGAGGTGGGAATGTGTTTTGATTCTGTTTTCACGGGTTCGGGCTTGGGTTCTGCATCAACTTCGTCCATAAACTTTTCAAGCAATTTCTCGAAATCAGCCCTCTTTTTGAATTCTTCGAATCTCTTGGCAAGTTTTGCCCTGAGCTTGACCGTCACCTCCTGTTCATCGGCCGTCCCGGGACGGCCATTCTTATAATCTCTTACATAAGTAGTCAGCGTATGCTTGCTCATCACTTCGATCTTCCCAGCCCACAACTTCGCCGTCTCTTTCGTCGCTATTGTCGCAACAGGTCTCACGGCACCGAGTCCTTTTTCTCTAGCAACCTCAAGCAACTCCGGCTTATCTTCTATATGCTTCATGATTCGAAGGCACTCGTTCACCTTCTCGTGATTCATCCCAGCCAACTTAGCCGCATATTCATATATGCTTCCGAATCCTTTTTTACGCCAAATTCGCCGTCGATTTATCTCCGGCAACATCATCGCACACCGTCTCATCCAATATTTCGCGTTCTTGCCATACTTCACAAACTCAGCATGTAAATCTCTCATATTTTTGCAATTAAATCATGCCAATCATATACCAAACCAACAGGAGAAAATCCACCACTCCGACTGGACTCAACGATTGGGTGATGGTACGCTCACCTTATTCGCGTTGCGGCACGGAAAATTTGATGCAAAATTCGCGCCTGCCCAACACGCAAAATTCATATAGCCAATTATAACGCAAGCAATGAGATTTACATTAGGCTGCTTCACTTCTCCCCCCACATATAATCCCATTTCAGCCTTAAAACGTTCGTGAAGGCGCTGATGATTTCGCCACGCGACAGATTTGAAATACCCCTTCTGCGATTGACGAAAGTTATCGGGATTTCACCGATTTTCAGACCTTTTTTGTGAAGCTGGTAAGACATTTCAGAAAGGACGATATAGCCGGCGGCTTCAATTTTATCAAAATCCATCGCCTCCATGGCTTTTTTCGTATAACAACGATAACCGTTCGTGTAATCGTGTATCGGGATCCATAAGATTGCCCTGGCATATATGTTTGCGAATTTGCTAAAAATCGTTCTTTTGATGCCCCAGTTGACGATTTTGCTACCTTTTACGTATCGAGAGCCGATCACCATGTCGTAACCGTCCCGAACCTTGTTTAGAAGACGCGGAATGTCGACCGGATCATGCGAGAAGTCGGCATCCATTTCGAAAATGTATTCAAAACCTTCCGCCAATGCCGATTTGAATCCTTCGATGCAGGCGCCTCCCCTGCCATTCTTTTTGGTTCGGTGGATAATTTGAAGATTTTTGTATTTTTTCTTGAGAGCATCTACGATTTCACCTGTACCGTCCGGCGAATTGTCGTCAACAATTATAATTTTCATGTCTGACGAAATTGCGAAAATCGCCTCGATAAGCTTTTTTATATTATCTTTTTCGTTGTAAGTCGGAATCACAATTGCGGTTTTGCTATAAGCGTCCATTTTCGAATTCGGTTTTATAGTATTTTATTGTTTTCGTAATACCCTCTTTCAAACTGATCCTAGGTTCCCATTTTAGTATGTCTTTTATAAGTGCGATATTCGGAGTCAGCTCCAATGGGGCTTTTATTTTACGCTGTAAGTCTTTGAATTCCACCCCGAGTTCATCTTGCACGATCCTTGCGATCTCTTCGACTTTCGTCGCTCTTCCGGTACCGAGATTCAACGTGCCTTTGAATGGTGATTTTAATCCTGAAATTATTGCGTCGACTATGTCGGAAACGTATATAAAATCGCGCGCGAATTTGCCGTTATAAACTTCGATTTTTTTGTCTTTTAAAGCCTGGTAAATTATTTGCGGAACCAAATTCGGCGTTTTTCCAACTCTTTGTAGCGGACCGTAGGCATTCGCGAGTCTGAAAATTATTATAGGCATTTTGTTGTCGTATTTTTTGCATTCGTTTTCGGCAAGAAATTTCGAGTACGAGTATATGTTTGCGCTTTTATCGACGATGTATTTCGAGTCTTCCGTAAGTTCCGTGTCCACCTCTTGGTAAACCGTGACGCTGGATAAGAATATGAATTTTTTGAGATTTTTATTTGAAAAATACTTGAGGATTTTTTTGGTACCATCGAGATTTATTTTTATCGTCTCTTCTTCGTTCCCTTGAGCGTTTTTTATACTGCTGATTGCGGCAAGATGAATCACGTAATCGAATTTATAATCGTCGAGCAGGCTCAGATCATCCGTTGTAAGATCTATCTTTAACGTTTTAACGCCCGGTATGGTCGATTCATGTTTGCTCAAATCAACAATGTCGTAACCTTGCTTGATCAGCTCCACTATAAGGTTTGAACCTATGAATCCCGACCCGCCGGTGATAAGAATTTTCGTTGCCATTACGCCGTTTTTTTAAACATACAAAGTATCGGATTGCGTCTAAATGAAATCGTTTTTGATTTCAATAATTCCAAATTGCTTGAACGGAAAAACTTTTTTATGCCTATTTTGCCGAAATGGTAAGATTTTGAACGTTTTGTACAGTTCAAAATATACTTCGGGAGCTGCATTATGAACAAGATCGGAGACAAATGATTGATAAAATCGCATATCAATATCCCGCCTTCTCGTAACGTTTCGGACACAAGCGGTACCGCGTCTTTATGGCTTGCCGCAGACGCGAATCCGGTCGAGATGATTATGCCTTGGCTTCGTGGTTTTATTTTTTCATTTATTTTATAGACGTCCAAGGTGTCGAATTTAATATTGCCATTCGGGACTCCCTCGAGTGTTTTTTTCGTTGTATCGATGCACTCTTCCAAAAGATCGGTGAAATGGTACGTAAACACCTTTTTCTTGTCTGCTAGCTCTTTGATTATCATCTTGCCGAGATAACCATTTCCACATCCTATTTCCAACACATCGTATTTTTGCAAATCCAAATCCAACAACCATTTGCAGATATTGCGCGCCTCCAATTCTTGTATTTTTTTAGCCTTATCCCCGTCCCATCGATGATGTTTTATAAAAGCTTCGAGCCACTTTTGTTTATCACCGTGCATTTATTTTGAGTTTCGAGTTTTGAAGAAATCTTTAAACACTTCCAGCACATAATCCAACGCCTCTTGGTCAATTCCTTGATGGCATCCGATATAGAAGCCGTTCTCGTCGACGTGAGCCGCTATCGGATACTCTTTCGATAAATCTCCGAAAAGTTTTATATAGTAAGGCTGGCTGAGAAGCGGGACCATGTATCTCGTTTCAATGTTGTGATCTTCCAGGTACATAATTAAATCTTTCCTGCTGAATGGCGCTCCTTTTTTCACAACTATCGGGAACATCATAAACGCATGCTCGGCGTAATCGGGCCACCATGGAAGTTGCAAATGTTCTTCGAATTGTTTTAAGTTTTTGAGGAGGTATGCGGCGTTTTTTTGACGTGCGGCTAGTATCTCGGGCCATTTTTCGATTTGCGCCATACCGAGTGCTCCTTCGAGCTCCGTCACCCTGTAGCTGTACCCCATTCTCACGAACGAAAATCGTCGATCGACCAGTTTGAAAAAGTTTTCTTTGTCATCTCGAACCGCGCCCTTGTCATCGTCTATATGTAAATAAACCGAATCTCTGCCGTGATTCACCATGCTTTTCATCGCAATTGCGTATTCGTCGCTGTTGGTTGTTGATAAGCCACCGACACCTGTTACGAGAAGATGCGCGACGTATGTTGAGAAACATGCGACGTCCGATTGCGAGCCTACCGGCTTACCTTTAAATTTTACGAACATCGTTTCGCACGAATCTTCGACTGATTTCAAGTTGTGTTTTTTGGCTATTCCCAGAACTTGATCTATTTCGCAAGATTGGCCGAAAAGGTTTACCGGCATTATCGCTCGTGTATGAGGTGTGATTTTTTCTTCTATTTTTGCAGGATCAACGTTGTAAGTGCGAGGGTCTATTTCCACAAATACCGGTTTCAAATTACTCTGAATAACGACATTGGATGTTGCGACAAATGTTAGAGCCGGTACCAAAACTTCGTCTCCATCCTTCCATCCATGAATTTCTTTAAGCGCTTGAATCGCAACCTGAAGGGAACTCGTACCCGAATTGCTCATGATCGCATATTTTACGTTGTGCCCTTCTGCGAATTTCTTCTCGAATCCATGGACATATTTGCCATAAGAAAGCCTGTTGTTATTCAAGGCGTCCATAACATATTTTTTGGCATTCTCATCTATGCAAGTATCGCCAACACCGATTTGAGTGGCTCTTTTTTGAACCATCGTTATTTTTTAAGCAATTGTATGTCTGACTCGACCATCATTTTTACAAGATTTTTGAAATCCACTTCCGGCTTCCAACCAAGTTCTTTTTTTGCCTTAGTGCAATCGCCAATAAGAAGATCCACTTCGGCCGGCCTCATATATCTTTCATCCTGCAACACGTATTTCTCCCAATCATCAATCCCAACCGTTTTGAAAGCCTCTTTCGCGAACTCTTTTATGCTATGTGTTTCTCCTGTTGCGACAACGTAATCCTGCGGTTTCTCTTGTTGAAGCATCATCCACATCGCTTTCACGTAATCTCCTGCAAAACCCCAGTCTCTTTGCGCATCCATATTTCCCAGAACAAGTTTATCTTTCAAACTAAGATGGATTCTTGCTACTCCATCGGATATTTTTCTCGTAACGAATTCCAATCCTCTTCGTGGCGATTCGTGATTGAAAAGTATTCCGCCGCAAGCGAACATCCCGTAGCTCTCTCTGTAATTCATTGTCGAATAGTGTGCGTAAACTTTTGCAACGCCGTATGGGCTGCGCGGGTGAAACGGAGTCATTTCGGTCTGTGGCGTTTCTCTGACTTTCCCAAACATTTCGCTTGAAGAAGCTTGGTAAAATTTAATTTTCGGATTAACTATCCTGATTGATTCGAGTAATCTCAACGCTCCAAGTCCGGTTATTTCTCCGGTTAAAACCGGCTCGTGAAAAGACACGGCAACGAAAGATTGCGCCGCGAGATTGTAAACTTCATCGGGCTTAACTTCGGACAATATCCTGATAAGCGATCCGGTATCCAGAAGATCTCCGTCAACTATTTCGATTTTATCGAGGAGATGACTTATTCTTCCGTAATTCGGCGTGCTGCATCTGCGTGCAAGCCCGAATACTTCGTACCCTTTGCCGAGTAGAAACTCTGCGAGATACGAACCGTCCTGACCCGTGATACCTGTGATTAAAGCTTTTGGCATACTGAAATTTTAATGTTTTCTTCTGTTATTATCAATCTTTATTTCTCCGCCGCGGCGTGTACGTTCGAGCTAAGCATGTTTGCAACTTTGTTTTCTTGTTTTATATCGCCATACTCTTGCCCTATGAATCTGTCGAAAAAAGGCAGTGTTTTGGCTACTAGGAACAATGCGATTCTGACAAGTACGTTGCTTTTTGTTTGATATCCGATTCTTTGCAATAAAATACCTATCGTTTTCATCGGTCCGCATGAACCTCTGGACATTACATTTTTCCATCCTTCTTTTTTCAGCATGTACTCCATGCCAACCGGAGTGAAATGGTAATAATTGTCCGGCATATCGTGCAGTGAAAATGCCCAGCTCGCCCCGATTAACACTTTCCCTCCGGGTTTTAAAACTCTTTTCATTTCTCGAAGCGCTTGCCAAGGGTCTTTTAAATGCTCCATCAAACCTGTCGCTAAAACTATGTCGAAACTCTCGTCCGGGAATGGCAACTTGTTATAATCCACGACGTGCTCAACTCCTTTGCCCGGTTTATTATCTACTTTGACCCTATTCGGGAAATAATCCTGGTACGGAGAATCGTTGCAATTTGCAACCAATGTTTTCTTATCTGTTTTATACTCTTTTAAAAAAACATCCAAATCTTTGGTTGTAAGTTTTTTCGTAAGCCAGTTTTCAAGCCTTTTTCGCATATCGTTTAATCTTAGCAAGTATGAAATATGATAACGCTTTCAGTGTTGTTTTTTTATAATCCGGCTCCGTGCCTATCTTCCCTCTCAATTGTTTTATTTCATCCCACGTCCCTTCTTTTATCACTCCTTCTTTTTTACCCATCTCGAACAACTGTGTGCCCGGATAAGGGATGATTTCCGCTCCTCTGTTTAACGGATGAGGTATGTTGAATTTGTAGGCGTTCTTGAGCGATTCCGTCATCGTTGCTTTCGTCTCTCCGTAATGTCCTTGCGTGTAAAAAGAGTTCGGATTTACACCATGCTTTCTGCATATCTCATATGCGTTCGCTATCATTTCCGGCGTTGTCCCTTTTTGGATATTGTTTAAAATTTTTCTTGAAAGAGATTCAACCCCGAATGAAATGCTTTTGCATCCGGCTTTTGCCATTATCTCCACCAATGAATCATCCATATCGTTAACTCTTGCCGCGCAAGCCCAATTTAATTTGATCCCTTTTTTCGCCATGAGATCGCATATTTTCCTTACTCGGTCTTTGTCGATCGTGAATTCCAGGTCTTGAAAATAGACGGATTTTATTTGAAATTTATCTTGCAGATATTTCAACTCTTCTATGACTTTTTCCGGTGATTTTACTCTGTATTTTCTTCCGCCGTGCATGACTTTCAGACAAAAAATACAGTTGTATGGGCATCCCCTGCTTGTCTCAACAATTGTAAATGGCGACGGCAACAAATCTTCATTGACATTGTAGTTGTATTTATCCATCGGCAACAGGTCGTATGCCGGCAATGGCAACACATCCAAATCTTTTATAAGTTCTCTATCTTCGTTGTGTGCGATTTTGCCTTTGTCTCTATACGATAGCCCTTTTACGGTTTTCAAATCATCAAGATGCTCGAATAATTCCGACACCGTCTCCTCCGTTTCGCCTCTAAGAATTATATCTATGTCTTTCGATTTAGAGAAAATCTCATCCGGCGTCAACGTGCCATGAGGGCCCGTTAAAATAATTTTTGCTCCTATGTCTTTATAAGTTTTTATAACCTTGTATGCGTTTGTTAAATCCAAATATGGCGTTTCCCACCTATCCATCGGGGAACTCGTAATGATTAAATATTCAGTTTCATGAACGACCGGAGAAGTTTCCATCTCCATCGCGTTCATATCTATCAATTTTATCTCATGCCCCTTGTTTCTGAGAATAGACGCAATGCCGGCCAAACATAACGGCTGTCTCAATCTGCCTTTTATAACGTCGCCTTTCGGCGCCAAAGGATTTATTATAGTTATCTTCATTGTTTTATTTTTTTATCTTGACCTTGATAATCACACAATCGAATCCTCCAAACCAATAACACCAAAACCTCTCACAAAAAGCCGGGCTCAGATTGGCGAAAAAATTTACAACCAGCACGAATGGGAAATACCAGCTCCTGTACGTGTGATGCTTGTAATTGAACTTGATCGATTGGACTTCGAATTTGTCTTTGTAATCGTTGAATATTCTAATGCCGTAGCACTTTTTGTGTTGAGCCGAGAACCAACCTCTCGAATAATGCGGGAAATTTAATGTGAATAGTGCGCCCGGTTTTGCTATTCGGTGTATTTCGTTAAAAAAACGACCGAGATCGTCCAGGTGTTCTATGTTGTGATCCGAATTAATTTCGCTAACCGAACTTTCTTCAAACGGATATGGGACTTTTTCCAAGTCGTGTATGATGTCAGCATGACTGTTGGGGTCTATGTCTACCCCTGTGAAACCGGGTCTTTTGTCTATTCCGCAACCGAAATCTATTTTTAATTCTTTTTCCATTAGTAAATTATTAATGTAAGTAAAGCGGGCTTTGTAAGGGTACCTTTTTTACTGCGTTTTGCAAGTTTTTGACAGATATATATAACAAATGAAATTGAATAACCTCGTAATGATATTCGACCATACTATTCCTACAATACCGAACATGAGAAATCCCGTGACGATCGCTACTACTCTGAAAATCGGTATAACGGTATTCGTTACAATGAGCGCGTTTGTATATTTTTTAACAAGAAACAGTTTGGAATATACGACTTCGAAAGCGTAAAATATTAAGCTCGCCGTGATTATTTGCGAATACCTGATACTTTCTGCGTACTTATCCGTAAATAATATTTGTATGACCAATGGCGTCAATATTATCGTCACCCCGATTAACGCTATCCCCATCAGCAATATCAATACGCTTTTTTCTCTTATCTTTTTCTTCACGTCGGCATCTTTTTGCTCACCTATTTTTGGCACCGTGGTTGACCCAAGACTCGATATGAAACTTGTTACTTGATCCGGGATAATTGAAGCAAATGAGTACACGGCCAACTCGGCAGGCCCGACGAAAATACCTATTATCAGGTTATCTATTTTTAATAAAATATCTCTCACGATGCCCATTTTGACCAGAAACCATCCGTATTTCGGAAAATCTTTGTCCGTGTCGTTATTTTTTTTCTTTTTATAAGCGGTTTTCAGGCCTAAAAAATTGGTTATCGCAACCGGCAATAGATTAGCAGCTATCAAGACATAAGCCGCTACCGGATAAAAAAATGCGGCAATTATTAAAATTGTTTTATTGAAAATACTAAACAGTACTGACAATTTCGTGGATAATTTGTACTCTTTTTTGCCATCCAAAAAATGGCTCCATATATCACCGCCACTCGATAAAGGATATGCCGCTGCCGCAAGAAGTATCCCCAAAGACATCAATGTGTCGCCCCCAATGTAATATTTTATCGCCAGCAAAATCAATATTGAGCTACCTATGAAACTGTATTTGATTTTTTTATTCAATGCCGTGTCCAAGTCTCCATCCTTATTCGCTGTCGTGCTCGACCAAATAGCCTTGTTCAATTCCGGCATGCTTGTAAAAGCAACCGTGGCCACAAAACTCAATATTAATTGATAATTTCCGTAAACTTCTTTCTCGACAAACCTCGAGAAAACCATACCCGTTGCTATCCCAAGTATTGTCGCCGTCAGATATCTCAGCGATACCCAGAAACCGTTATTTGCGAAGTATCCCGTATCCAGTCCCAATTTTTCGCTTATTTTTTTTGAAAATTCCATTTAACACATTTCTGTTATTTTTTCGAGCAATGTTTTTCCCACTTTCCAGCGCAGCTTTGTTTTAATCTTTTCCGTGTTCGCGCACGACCTGTAAATATCCCCGTCTCTTGCGGGCGAATATGCGATTTTGGATGCGCTTTTATTGGCTTTTATTATCAATTCGGCGAGGGCGTTTATCGTTAATTCTTCTCCGCTTCCGAGGTTCATTATCTCCAAACCGGTAATTCCGTCATCGAGCAACGCTTTCGCATTGGCTTCGACCAGGCTATTTATGTTTATAAAATCTCGCGTCTGATTGCCGTCTCCATAAATAGCCATTGTTTCGTTTTTTTTCGCCAACTGTATGAATCTCGATATGACGCCGGAATATGGCGACAGCGGATCTTGTCTTTCGCCAAAAACGTTGAAATATCTGAATATCACGGCATTCATCCCGTACAACTTATTGAAAACTTCTATGTAGTATTCGCTTATCGCCTTGGAAACCGCGTATGGCGACATTGGCTGGAGCGGCTCGTCTTCTTTTACGGGTATGTTTTCAGTATCCCCGTATACTGCGCTTGAACTCGCAAATGTTATTTTTTTCACGTTGTTTTCTTTTGCTGCAATCAACAAATTCAAAGTCCCTTTCGTGTTCACTTCCAGAGTATCGCGCGGGCTGTCGATTGAGACCGGGACGTAAATTTGAGCCGCATGGTGCGAAATATAATCTATCCCAATCGTCGCATCCCTAACCGTCACCAAATCCCTTACGTCTCCTTTTATTAATTTAATTTTGTCTTTAAAACCTGCGAGGTTTTCTTCCTTACCAGTACTGAAATCATCGAGGATGACAACATCATGCCCAAGCCCAACCATCTTTTCCGCAATATGCGACCCTATGAACCCCGCCCCGCCTGTGACTAAAATTTTTGCCATTTTATTTATTTTTAGGGTCTGTGCACACTATTGGTTTCGATTGGAATATCGCAGATATTATAGCAGTTCAAGGAACGACGACGAAGTGATACTGGAAAGTATTACGAGGAGGAGTGACGCAGAAATGCTTAAAATCTGCTTATTCCCGGAGGGTTAAAGAAGAAATTATTCATCTTTTTCGTTACTCGTCGCTAGCGTACCAACAGGTACACGTTGCTCCTCGTGCCTCAAATCTGGACAATTTCTTCTTTAACCAATTCGGAACCAATAGTGTGCGCAGACCCTACGTACCATTCCGCGAATTTTCGCATTCCTTCTTCGATTTTCGTTTTAGGATTGTACTGCAACAGTTTTTTCGCTTTTTCAATGTCGGCGTATGTGATTTTCACATCTCCTTCGGCTTCCGACAATTCGTTGATTTTCGCCTTTTTGCCAAGAACTTTTTCGATAGTTCCGATGAACTCGTTTAACTCAATCGGTTGGTTGTTACCCAAGTTGATTATTTCATATCCGAGTGGCGTTTTTATCGCCGAAACAACCCCGCTAACGATGTCTTCGACAAAAGTGTAATCGCGTTTCGTATCGCCCTTTCCGAACCTGTTAATCGGCGTACCTTCGAGTATTGATTTTGTAAACATATAAGGCGCCATGTCCGGCCTGCCGGATGGACCGTAAACGGTGAAAAATCTCAGACACGTCGTACTCATTCCAAACTGCTCATGGAAATATCTGCAAAGATTTTCGCCTCCGAGTTTTGTCGCGGCGTAAGGAGATATCGGATTTAACGGCCATGCTGATTCGCAAAAAGGCGTTGCTTCGAGCCCGCCATAAACCGACGAACTTGACGCAAATACGAAATTTTTAACACCTATTGATTGAGCCGCACCAAGAATATTCAACGTCCCATTAACGTTCACGTCGTGATATAAAATCGGATCTTTTATGGATGGTCTGACCCCAGCCCTGGCCGCCAAATGTATCACTCTTTCCGGAGTATATTTTTTAAATATTCGCATCATTTCTTGCTCGTTTCGTATGTCCGCTTTTTCAATTTTGAATCGAGCGTCGTCCAGGAACTCAGCGATGTTTTTTCTTTTTATCTCGGGATCATAATAGTCGTTAAAATCGTCCACTCCGACGACCTCGTTGCCATCTTTCAAAAGAGCTCGCACCGTATGCGAGCCTATGAAACCGGCCGCTCCTGTAACCAATACTCTCATCTTCCGATTGATTTATATTTGAAGCCTATCTTTTTAACTTCCGCCGGATTGTAAATATTTCTTCCGTCACAAATTAAACTACCTCTCATCAACTCTTTTATTTTTTTCAAATCAACAGCTCTGAACTCATCCCATTCCGTAAGAATCAATAGTGCGTCCGCTCCTTTTGCCGCTTTATGAGGCGTGTCACAGAAATTGACTGTATCTTTTTTGAAAAGTTTTTTTGCGTTTTCCATGGCAACCGGGTCGAAGGCGTTCACAACTCCTCCGGCATCCAAGATACCGTTTATTATATTGATTGATGGAGCTTCGCGCATATCGTCAGTTTTCGGCTTAAAAGCCAACCCCCAAATTGCGATTACTTTGTTTTTCAGGTCCGGAATTTCCTTTGTTAAATTTTTTAGAATTTTTGTCTTTTGCGATCTGTTAACATTTTCAACCGCGTTTAATATTTGGAACTCGTACCCCTTGTCTTCGCCGGTTTTAATAAAAGCTTGTACGTCTTTTGGGAAACAGCTGCCTCCGTATCCTATACCCGCATGAAGAAATCTCGGGCCGATTCTGTCATCGAGACCCATTCCTTTCGCTACTTCTTTCACGTCCGCACCGACCAATTCGCAGAAATTCGCAACTTCGTTTATAAAAGAAATTTTCGTGGCCAAAAATGAGTTCGATGCGTATTTAATGATCTCCGCACTGTGAATATCCGTAAACATAAGTGGCCTGCCCGCTCTTACCAATGGGGAGTAAACTTTCTCCATAACCTCTTTCGCCTTTTCTGTGTTTTTACGAATTCCGACTACGACTCTGTCCGGGTTCATGAAATCTTTTACAGCGGTGCCTTCGCGCAAAAATTCCGGGTTGTCTACCACGTCGAATTTGTATTTGTTTTTCGACTCTTTCGCGATGATTTCGTAAACCATTTCGCTCGTGCCAACCGGTACCGTTGATTTGTTCACAAAAACCTTGTAGCCGTTAATGTTTTTACCAAATGTTTCCGCAACTTTTTTCACGGCCGTTAAATCGGCTTTGTGATCTTTGTCCGGCGGAGTTCCAACTGCGCTGAATACCACTTCGCTATCTTGTATCGCTTTTTTCGAATCTGTTGTGAATTTAAGTCGCCCCTCTTTGAAGTTTCTCACGGTAAGTTCCGATAAGCCCGGTTCGTATATCGGGATGTCTCCCTTTTTCAGCTTGGAGATTTTCGACTCATCTATGTCTACGCAAACTACACTGTTGCCCAATTCGGCCAAACAAGTGCCTGTCACCAGCCCGACATATCCAGTTCCGATTACAGCGATTTTCATATTAAAAAAGTGAAGTTTAAAGCTGTTAAATTTTACCAGCTTCAGTCCGGCAAGTATACATAAAATTCGATATTCCCATGCATGTCGTATACCAAGTTTTCGCGCGCATCCGAAATGTCGTATTTCGTTTTCGAAATTAAAATTTCCGTCGGTTCCAGCTCCGACGGAGGTGTCGCGAAATATTCATAAGTATAAGCTTCTTTGTAATTAGGATCGCCATAATACTCCCGAATGATGTCATCAATGCACAAGTACCATTTTATATCGGGATAATTCAAATCTTCGTCCAGAATCAACTTGGTGTTTTCATCTGTATTCGCATCGAGAAAAACCTGCAATTCGTCCCAGCCGCGGTCGTTTAAAAACGAATATGCGCCATAAGAAAAAGTGTCTTCGAATTGATTGTGCCATTCTATTTGGAAAACATCGTCATCCCCCGACCTGCCATGCTCTTTTAATACATCCGCCTCCTTTAAAAGAATATTCGTATTGATATTGAATATTAGCGTGAAAATCGCCGCAGCTGACAATATCCCGATTTTTGTTTTTTTATTTTTAACAAAATTTGTGCCGACCAAAACCGCGCAAAGTACCGAAAGAAATGATAAATAATAAGTCCTAAATCCGTTTAAGTCGTAAAACAGTATTTCCAACAATATCACAGCGATCAAAATTCGACATTCCTTGTTTTTCAAACTCGCGAACAAACTCCACGCGAACAACAGTGCAAACGCATAGCCCCATTCGTCTATTAACGAGAAAGGCAGCTCGACGAGCGTAAGAAGCGGGTTCCTAAATTCACCAGAATACATCGTATCCACTCCCGTACCCGGATTCATCAATGACTTCGCGTCTATACCGATCAAATTCGCTATTTTCGAGAACGGCACATCCATGTACCCGGTCGTAAAATATGCGCCAATGTTGTAAGCGATTACTGGAGAAAAAATGACCAGGATTACGAGAAGCGCAGGCAAGATTTTCTTCCAGTCTTTATAGAAAATCAAAAGCAGTGGAAGCAGAACCACCCCGGTAAATTTAACCATTAATAATATCCCGAACATAATTCCAATCATCAGCGCATTCAAATTGCTTTTCTCTTTTCTAAACAACAGGATCGCCAACAATGTCGCTATCAAAAAGAAATCCAAAGAGTTCAAATCTTGGAAAATCGCCAATCTCGATGCGAAGTTCGAATAACTGCTTATGGCAATAATTGATGGCGGTATCAGTATCGCCCATTTGTTTTCGGGTTTTATCAACATCTTCGCGAGAACATACGTCCCGAATATAACCAACATCCCCATAATCACCTGCGGAGCTCTTATCATCCAATCTGCCATTTCGTAAAAACCTCTCGGCTCAAACAAATTGTAAAAAGCATGTCCTATGTAAAAGCCCAATGGCGAATGTGCAACTTGCGAAATGAAATATGCGTTCCTCCCCGCCACCATCCCGTCCACAAGATCGTAAATCCCAGCTCCCATGTCCACCTCATCTCCGTTGAGATTTGCCGCTCCGAGATTCACAATTCGCAGAACCAACCCTGTTAAAAATATTCCGGCGAGAATCAAAAGATATTTTTTATCTTCTTCTATTTTGATATCGGAGAGTTTTATTTTAAGAATTTTTTGCACCAAAAATCCCACGATGGAGATCGCAAAAAGTACCGCGATAAATCCGGCGAGATGCTCCCCGTATATATCGGTCTTTCCTTCGATTATGACGTTTATGAGTCCGGCCGGATATATCAAAAACAACGAAATCGCCACGGTGAAAAGCGCCCTAATCGACGTCCTAATCTTGCCATTCTTATCGAGCAAATTCATGTATGGCCAGCCGGAAGTCAGAATGAAAATTATTCCGCTCACCGTCCTCGCAAAATTCAACAAGTAGTTATCAAAATATCTCGATAAAATTGCGCAGATCAACGTTGACAACCCTGCGACAATGACAATCCGGTCAATTGTTTTACCCTTTATAGAAATCATTTATTTTCGAGGCTACAAATTCTACTTGTTCGTCTTCCAGTGTTGCGCTTGAAGGCAATGATATTCCATGTTCGTAAGCATCTGTCGAGTTGCGGAATTCATCCGCGCCAAACACTTCGTTTTTATAACAAGGTTGCAGGTGTAACGGATAGAAAAACCTCCTCATCCCGATATTATTTTCTTTCATGAACGCAGCGAGTTTTTCCGGATTTTCAACTTTGATGCTCGTAAACCACGGGACGCAATCAACATTTTTCGGATAGTCGTACAAGTAAACGTTTTTCAAAAGTTTTTTATACATATCCATGATCTCTTTTTTCCTTTTTATCACTTTGTCGAGTTTGCGCATTTGGGCGATGCCGATCGCCGCATTTAAATCCGTCGTGCTGAAGTTGTAGCCGATTTTTTCATGAGTAAAAATCCCTTTAATTTTTCGTCCATGATTTTTAAAAGCATAACACTCTTCGGCCAACTCTTTTGATGCCGTCAAAATCATGCCACCTTCGCCCATTGTGATAGTTTTATTCCCATAAAAAGAGAGAATCCCGACATCGCCAAATGTACCTACGTGCCGACCGTTGAGCTTAACGCCTATGCCTTGAGCCGCATCTTCGACAACGTGCAAATTATGTTTTTTTGCCAACTCCAATATTTCGTCCATCTGGACCGCTCCGCCATATAAATGAACCGGAATAATTGCTTTTGTATGCGATGTGATTTTTTTCTCTGCCTGCTCGCGAGTCATTTGCAGAGTCTCCGGATCTATGTCGCAAAAAACCGGTTTCGCACCTGTTAAGATCACCGCATTTGCTGTCGCTATAAAAGTCATATCCGGCACAATCACTTCATCTCCGGCTCCAATTCCAAGCGTTTTTAACGCCGCAAAAATCGCCATCGTCCCGTTCATGTAAGATACGACGTATTTCGACCCCGTATATTTCGCGATCATCGCTTCGAGTTCTTGCGTCTTGGAACTTTCCGTTACGAACGTCGATTTCATCACCTCCGTAAGTTCTTTTATTTCGTCGTCGTCGAACCAAGGTTCAATTTGCGGAATGAATTTTGAGGAGTTTTTTACCATTAAAAAGTGTTTTTATCGCAGCCCAAGTATAAACGAAAACGTATTTCGAGAAATGTGTCTTGCTCTCTCCGCTTCTTCTTCGACCATAAACAACCGGAAACTCCATTAACGAAGCTTTTGTCAGCTTAAAGCCATAAATAAGCCTTATGCAAAATTCGCCGTAGCCGATAAAAATTTTTTCGAGGGCGAGCTTTTCGAGAAGATCTCTTTTGAAAATTATATATCCGCCGGTGTTATCGGTCGTACTAACGCCAAGCAAAACTCCAACGAATTTGTTGAACAATTTGCTCCCCATCCATCTGTTCTCTGCGTTTTCCATGCCGCCTCCCCAAATGTACCTTGAGCCGTTTACAACATCGAAATATTTGCCGAGTTCAAGAATCATCGGAATGTGTTTCGGATCGTGGTTGAAGTCGGTATCGAGTAATAAAATTCTGTTCCCCTTCGCGTTGTTTATGCCGTACAAAATTGCTGTCGCGAGACCTCTTTTTTTGCGCAAGAAAATTTTAACATTTTCATCTTTTGAAAAATTCGCGGTAAGCACTTCTCCCGTCTTATCCTTGCTGTCATCCACTACCAATATTTCATAACTTGTCCCTGCCGGGATGTTTTTTTTAATCTCGTTTATAAAATCCGTTATGTGACCCTCTTCGTTAAAAGTTGGCAGTATTATTGATAAATCCATCCGATATTATTAAATGCATTGATATATTAGCTTACTTAATTTATTGCGCAATGAATGCTTGCGCGTCATCGCGCTGTTATGTAAAATGCGTTGTGCATCAAGAGTGGTGGAGGGATTCGGCCCTATGAAACCACAGCAACCGCCCCGCGGGGAAAGGTGCTAATTCCGACCTCCCAAGGGAGAAAGATGTTTGCAAATCTTATCTCTCGAAGGAATAAGTTTTTTTAATTTAATTCAAATAACATGGCTACAAATCTGTTCACTTCGGAATCGGTCACCGAAGGGCATCCCGATAAAATCGCGGATCAAATCTCGGATGCCGTTTTGGACGCGTTGATCAGGCAAGATCCAAAAAGTCGCGTCGCGTGCGAGGTGCTCGTAACGACCGGGCTTGTTCTGCTCGCCGGCGAAATCACGACAAACGGTTATGCCGATATCCCCGGTATAGCTCGCCAAACGATTAAGGAAATCGGATACGACGATGCTTCTTATGGTTTTGATTACAAAGCTTGCAGTGTCATCACGGCGATTGACGAACAAAGTCCTGACATTGCGATGGGTGTTAACACCGGAGGCGCGGGCGACCAAGGCATGATGTTTGGATTTGCAGTTAATGAAACTCCGGAACTTATGCCAATGCCGATAATGATGGCGCACAAATTGGTGCTCAAGTTAGCGGAAGTCAGAAAAGCGAAAGGTTTAACTTATTTGAGACCGGATGGCAAAAGCCAAGTCACAGTCGAATACGAAAACGGCAAGCCAAAGAGAATTCATACGGTTGTTATTTCTACGCAACATGGACCGGAAGCAACTCATGATCGCATTAAAATGGATATGATCGAACAAATCATCAAGCCCGTCTGTGGCAATCTGGTTGATGATAAAACAGTTTTTCATATCAACCCAACGGGTATGTTTATAATCGGCGGGCCTCCGGGCGACAGCGGTCTTACAGGCAGAAAAATCATCGTTGATACTTACGGAGGTATGGGCAGACATGGCGGAGGATGTTTCTCAGGTAAAGATCCGACAAAAGTCGACAGAAGCGCCGCTTATGCTTGCAGGCACGTTGCGAAAAATATCGTTGGAGCCGATATTGCCGATAAATGCGAGGTACAAGTTTCTTATGCCATTGGCGTTCGTGAACCTTTGAGCATATTTGTGGAAACTTTTGGTACCGGCAAACTACCGGATGAAAAAATCGTCCAGCTTATTCGTGAAAAATTCGATCTAACTCCGGGCGGAATCATTGAAAAATATCAATTGAGGAGACCGATTTTCAAGAAAACCGCATCTTATGGGCATTTTGGAAGAGATTTGCCTGAGTTCACCTGGGAAAAGTTGGATATGGTGGAGGAACTGAAGGGGAGCTTGTAATGTTGGTGTCGCGGGGTTTGCGATGCAAATCTGCCATAAATTTCACGTGCCGTAATGGCGAGAATTGTGGCGTGTGGTTTTTTTTTGCGAGGTGGTACGAAATTCCGACACGAATTCGGCGTGCTACAACGTGGTGGCGGAGGCGATTTTTACATCAAAACCTTGACCGCGCAACGCACAAGGTTGTTTCGTGAAATATTGCGAAATTCCGATACAAATTCGGCATACCGCAACGCGAAAAAGGTGAGCGCGCCATCACTGCGCGAAAAGTCCAGTCGAGATGGTGGATTTCCTCCTGTTGAAGTGGTATATAGTTGACAGAAAATAATCACGAAAATATGAAAAACATACATGCGGAATTTGTGAAGTATGGGAAGAATGCGAAATATTGGCTGAGACGGTGCGAAATGCTACTGCCGGAGATAGCGAGGGAGGAGATTTGGAAGAAGAAGCGATTCTCAAGTATTTATGAGTACGCGGCTAAGTTGGCGGGAATGAATCACGAGAAAGTCAACGAATGTTTGCGTATCATGAAGCATATAGAAGATAAGCCGGAGTTGCTTGAGGTTGCCGAGAAGAAAGGGCTTGGAGCCGTCAGGCCTGTTGTGACAATAGCGACGAAGGAGACGGCAAAGTTGTGGGCGAAGAAAGTCGAAGTAATGAGCAAACATACGCTGATAACTTATGTAAGAGATTGTAAGATCGGCCGTCCCGGGACGGCCGATGAACAGGAGGTGACGATCA
>Ga0076343_106_pt1 | contig 115998 bp, 102 predicted proteins | sample RifGroF2_FD_67843 | JGI IMG/M metagenome (GOLD analysis project Ga0076343, IMG submission 67843) | Peregrinibacteria bacterium GW2011_GWF2_43_17 | reverse complement strand
TCCCGGGACGGCCGATGAACAGGAGGTGACGATCAAACTTAACTCAAAACTCGCCAAGAGATTCGAAGCGTTCAAGAAGAGAGCCGACTTCGAAATTCTGCTTGAGAAGTTCATGGATGAAGTTGAAGTACAACCCAAGCCCGAACCCGTAAAAACAGATTCGCCATACATCTCCGTCGCCATCAAGAAACACGTTGCCACCAAAACCAACGGCATCTGTGCCCATCCCGATTGCAACAAACCCGCAGTAGAATTTCACCACACCAAGAGATTCTCCCTAACCAACGAGCACCACCCCGACAACATCACCCATCTCTGCAAGGCCCATCACGACCTCTGCCATCTCGGGCTCATCGCCAACGAAGAGAAGCAACCTTACGAGTGGCAACTGCTCACTTTCCCGGACCAAACAAACCCCAAATACGAGGTGGACAAGATGGTGCAGGCGTATAAGACGGGATGAAACGCGAAAAATATTGATTTTAATAGTTTCCTCTTTTTATGTTATAGTTTCCCCGCTTTATTTTTAAACTAAATTTATGGATTATGAAGTCAAAGATATTTCTCTCGCCAATCAAGGGCAGATGAATATCGAAGTTGCACGCAGAAATATGGGCGCGCTTATGAAGGTCAAAGAAAGATTTTCAAAAGAAAAACCTCTCAAAGGACTGCGAATAGGCATGGCTTTGCACATTACAAAAGAGACTGCCAATCTCGTGGAAACGCTGATTGCCGGAGGTGCGGATGTTGCGATTACCGGATGTAATCCTCTCTCCACTCAAGACGATGTCGCGGCCTCAATGGCAAAAGACGGCGTGAAGGTTTACGGCTACAAGGGCGAATCCAAAGAGGATTATTACAAGTATGTAAATCGCATTATAGATTTTAAACCAAATATAACGATAGACGACGGTTGCGATCTCGTCTCTGAAATCCACTTAAAACATCCCGAATTGATAAAAGATATTATTGGCGGATGTGAAGAGACAACAACCGGAATAATCAGATTGAAATCAATGATGCGAGACGGCGCACTCAAGTACCCGATGGTTGCCGTAAATGACAACAAAACCAAGCATTTGATGGACAACTATTATGGGACCGGCCAATCCACTTTGGACGGAATTATCAGGGCTTCGAATATTTTGTTTGCCGGAAAAACTCTTGTCGTTTTGGGATATGGAAGTTGTGGAAAAGGTTGCTCTCTGCGAGGTCGCGGGATGGGCGCAAATGTCATTGTCACCGAAGTTGATAATTTCTGTGCTTTACAGGCTCAAATGGACGGCTTCCGCGTTATGAAAATGGAAGATGCGTGTAAGCTTGGCGATATTTTTATAACCGTTACGGGCGATAAAAACGTTATCCGTCTCGAACACATGAAACAGATGAAAGAAGCTGCGATTATGGCGAATTCTGGACATTTCGATAATGAGATCGACATGAAAGCTCTCGAAAAAGCGGCAAGTTCGAAGCGAAGGGTCAGACATTATTTTGACGAATATGTTTTGGATGGAAAGGTGTTGTTCGTTGCGGGCGAAGGCAGGCTTGTGAACCTCGCGGCGGCGGAAGGACATCCGAGCGAAGTGATGTCTCTTTCTTTCTGCGGACAAGCTTTGGCTTGCGAGTTTTTGGTGAAAAATAAAGGCAAGTTGTCGATCGATGTACATCAGTTACCGGAAGAGGTTGACGATTTCATAGCCGGATTGCAACTTGAGGCGATGGGCGTTGAAATTGACGAATTGACCGAGGAGCAGATTAAGTATTTGGCGGGGTGGCAGGAGGGGACGTAGGGGGTAGACCGTAGAAATGCACAATTATGGTGATTTTCGTCTCCCGTTTTTACTGACATCTGTATCTGTCGGCTATATAATTTAGACGAAACTTGCCTTCAAAATTTGATCGCGAATTGGTATCAGATAAAAGATTTCTTCAATCCTTATCGGGAGAGCCTTTTTTGTTGTGTGTGTGATTTTTATATTTAAGACAAGGTCGTGTAAGAAACCGGCATGCCCTGCACTTTATAGCCGTTCATCCATTCATCAATGCCTGTTCCGTGTGACCCCGAGGCTGAACCCAAATCCGACCAAACAATTCCGACAATCATATTATCAAGTCCGCTTGCGACAATGTTGTTTAAACCATCCGTATCTTCGTGAGAACGATCTTCGTAAATCCGCGTACTGATTGTTGCCATTGTGCCAATATCGTCATCTTCATATATGTCCGTGAATACCGAGAAAGTCTTGCTTGTCCCCGCAGGGATAGTAACTCCGTCGGTTGTTCCGCCCATTGTTAAATCCAAATAGGTGGCTTGATCCGGATCGTAGTATCCTCCTTCGCCAAGAATAGCGCCCGTCCCATGTTCTCTAATTTGCCAATGGCTGATATCGTAACCGAGGTCGTTTGATGTTTCGATACCGCTTACAACGGTTTGCAGAGACATATATCCCAATATGATATCTCCTTCCGAGTCGGCCGCAACCGTAAACCTATATACTTCCTGGTCAGCTCCGGCAATCAATGACGTCCCCAAGCTTGTGGCATTTGCTACTGTCGGGGTTGATCTATAAACATAAGTTGCATTTGTTGTTGTAGCACTTGAAATTGCCGTAAATTTACCCGATGTGGTGCCCGTTGCCTCGAAATCATTTCTGCTTAATGTGAAATATAAGGCGTCGTCGCTGTCCAAGCCGCCACCATCGTTACTATGCGTAGCAAGATCGGCGTATAGTTCGATGTATATCGAATCATCTTCCGGTACCAACATATTCATCCCCGAAAAGGTAAAAATCGAACCGGATTTTGTAGCCGTAACGCTTGTCGAGGTACCATCCTGAAGCGTCATCGAATCAATACAGTCCACCAAATTGGCTGCATTTGTTCCTCCGGAATCCGTTGGTGAAAATGAAAGTTTTGAAATAGTCCAATCTTCTCCTATTGCCGTAGCCTTAAATACCGCGATCAATAAATTATTCTCTTCTTGAGCCGCGATTTGATCTTCCTGGGAATAAACCGTGCTTCCAACTATCGTTAGAGTTGTTGGCACCGATGCTATTTTCGTGCCGGAAGTACTACCTGTTTTTATCTTCAGCGCCCCCATGTAATTTGTCGCCGTTCCGAATAATACAACCCCGAGGATAACCACTACAGCGATAAGTAAGGCTATCTTTTTTTTGTTGGACTTTTTTGAGCCCATGACTGTTTCCATTTTTGTTTTGGTTATGGATTATCGTTTAAATTATAACACGAATGCCCCCCCGTGCAAGCCCTCGGCTTGAAACAGAGTTTCCTTTCTCACCCGTAAATGCAATTATCTACGAGCGTTTTATGCATTTTATGCCAATCAGTAAGTCCAAAATTTGCATCGTTATCCCCGCCTACAATGAAGGTGGCGTCATAGGCAACGTGCTTTCATCCTTAAAAAAAGGCGGGTACGAAAATATTATCGTCGTTGACGATGGAAGCAATGATGATACTTATCGTGTTGCGAATTCTTATACTGTTAGGGTTATACGCCACAATTTGAATCGAGGTCTCGGAGGGGCGCTTGGAACTGGTATGGAGGCGGCTATAAGGCTTGGAAATGAGATGATTGTGACTTTTGACGCCGATGGACAACATGCCGTGCACGACATCGAGAAGGTCGCACTCCCCATATATCAAAAAAAGGCCGATGTGGTGATCGGATCTCGTTTGAAAAACAGGGCCGGTATGCCTTGGTACAGGGTTCTGATGAATATTTTAGGTAATGTTGCGACTTATATGCTTTTTGGCATTTGGTGCTCCGATACCCAGTCGGGGCTACGAGCTTTTTCTCTTGAGTCGGCAAAAAAACTGCATATCCGTTCAAACAGGATGGAAGTCAGTTCCGAAATCATACGCGAAATAAAGAGACTCGACTTGAAAATGATCGAAGTGTCGATACAAGCCATTTATACCGAGTACTCTTTATCCAAAGGCCAGAGCTTATTGACTGGAATAAAGACATTTTTTAGGCTACTCTTGCATCGCTTAATGCATTAAAAATGACAACAATACACATAGTAATTACGGCTTTCGTGCTTTTCGCCATGAGCAGAACTTTTTTGAGGCTCAGAGAAGGCGAAATAAACAAGGCTCAGTTCGTTTTTTGGTTCGTGGTTTGGTCCCTGGTTGCGGTTGTCGGATATTGGCCCGGAGTGACTCAAACTCTTGCTGATTTTTTAGGTATAGATCGTGGTATAGATTCGGTCGTATATGTTTCCATAGTAATACTTTTCTACCTTGTTTATCGCGCTTATGTTAAAATCGAGCACCTTGAACAAGATATAACAAAGGTTGTACGCGAAGAGGCCATATCTGAATTTTCTTCCAAAAATGCAAAAGATTAAATCACATCTTGAAGATTCGTCCGCACTTCAAAAACAGCTTTCGGTTGATGACTCTTTTTTATTAAAAGTTAAAAACTCGGCGGATGCCATATCTTTCGCTTTAAAATCCGGCGGGAAAGTTTTAGTGGCAGGCAACGGAGGAAGTGCCTCTCAAAGTCAACATTTCGTTGCGGAACTTGTTGGTAAATATTTAAAAGAAAGAGTTCCTCAAAAAGCTATTTCTTTGGTCTCCGACGTGGCAACCATGACGTCTTTGGCGAACGATTTCGGTTACGAATATGTTTTTTCGAAACAAGTCGAAGCACTTGGTGAAAAAGGCGATGTTTTTGTCGCGCTATCAACGAGCGGGAATTCGGAAAACATCCTGGAGGCTCTTGAGCAAGCCAAAAAGGCGGGCTTAACATGTATCGGTCTTGCCGGCAAAGATGGAGGTAAAATGAAAGATTTTTGCGACCATCTTTTGATTATCCCGAGTAGCAGCACGCCATTAATTCAAGAATCCCACTTATCCATTTTGCATATATTGGCAGATTTGGTAGAAGAATCACTATGAAAAAGTTTTCACAAATTCTCGCTGATTTTCGCGGCAAAAATATTTTGATTGTCGGCGATGTCATGACTGATCATTATCTTTATGGCACAGTCGGCAGGAACTCTCCGGAGGCTCCCGTACCTGTTTTACTGGCTCAAAAAGATGAATATCGCCTGGGCGGAGCGGCAAATGTTGCGCATAACATCTTCAAGCTCGGCGGAAATCCTCTGTTGGTTTCAATGTGCGGATTTGACGATAAAGGTGAGAATTTAATTCGACTACTCAATGAATCCGGCATTTCTTCCGAAGGATTGGTTAGAGCGAAAGAGTATCCCACGACTGAAAAACTTCGCGTCATAGATAAACAGAATAAACAACTTATCAGGTTGGATTTCGAGAGAAGTGACGATATTACCGGGGTTTTGGAAGACGAACTAATTTCAAAATTTGATGAATATTTTAAATCTGCCAATGCTGTAATAATTTCCGATTATGCAAAAGGTGTTATGAGCCCGCAATTCATACGTTATGTTGTCGAGAGATGCTCGGAGATCCCCGTTTTCGTCGATCCCAAGCCGAAACATAAAGAGTTTTATAAAAACGCATTCCTCCTTACCCCAAACGAAAAAGAGGCGGCGGAAATGGTCGGAGTTGACGAAATAACGGATGCGAATTGTGATGAAATCGGCAAAAGACTTTCGATAGAATTAAACTCGAATGTCATAATCACACGAGGTAAAAAAGGCATGAAGGCTTACATGAAAGATGACGGAACTTTCGAAGTCCCAACCAAAGCCGAAGAGGTTTTCGATGTCACCGGCGCAGGCGACACGGTTATTTCGACAGTTGCACTGGCTTACGCATCCGGAGCCGACGTCCTTGAGTCTTGCCAGATCGCGAATCTCGCGGCACACGTTGTAATAAGCAAATTCGGCACCGAAACCTCAACCGTGGATGAAATTTCTAAATTATTATGAAAGCTATTTTTTTAGATCGAGACGGGGTGATAAATTACGATACCGAATACGTTCACGACACCACTAATTTTAAATATATCCCCGGCGCAAAAGAAGCCTTGAAACGCCTTGCAGAAGCCGGGTACAAGCTTTTCGTCATAACGAATCAGTCGGGAATCGGGCGCGGATATTACACCTTGGAAGATACCGAAAAACTTCACGAATATATGCTCGCCGACTTCGCCAAAGAGGGCATCAAAATAGAAAAAATCTACGTTTGCCCGCATCGCACTGACGAGAATTGCAAATGCAGAAAGCCCAACCCGTATTTCGTTTTTGAGGCACAAAAAGAGTTCGACATAGATTTAAGTAAAAGCTTTTTTGTCGGTGATCGCGACACGGATATCGGATGCGGCAAAAACGCTGGCGTAAAAACCATATTGGTCGGCGATTTAGGGAGTGGTAATATTGAACCGGATTTCAGGGAGAAAGATTTGATATCTGCGATAAATATCATAATTAAAAGCTCAAATGACTCAAGACAAGATTAAAACACTCGACGAGCTCATAACGATCGTGAAAATTCTCAAGCACGAAGGCAAAAAAATCGTAACCACGAACGGTTCTTTTGACATTTTTCATGCTGGACATGTTAAGGCGCTTGAAGAGTCCAAGACGCAGGGCGACATATTGATAGTCGGCATAAACAGTGACTCTTCGGTAAGGGCTTACAAAAGCGCGGATCGGCCCATTAACGGCGAACGAGAGCGCGCTCTTGTTGTAGCAGGAATGGCTTGCGTGGATTATGTTTTCATCTTCAATGAAGAAAATCCGATTGAATTTCTCAAGGTCTTGAAACCCGATGTGCATACGAACTCCGCCGAATACGGCAAAAATTGCGTCGAGGCCAAAACTGTTGAAGAAAACAACGGCAGGCTTTATTTGATAAAAAAAATAAAAGGATTATCCACGAGTGAAATAATCACCAAGATCAAGAATGGATAAAGTCGCATTTCAAAGATCGGCCGACAGATTTTTCGGGGGCTTGCTTTGCGGATTTTATTCTTTGAAAAAATCCCGCCACTTGCCCAAAAAAGATCAAGTCAGAGATATTTTGATAGTTCGTTTGTGGACATTGGGCGAAAGTATTCTTACGCTACCGATGATCGAGAGATTGCGAAAAGAGTTTCCGAATGCCAAAATCACGATATTGGCGAGAAATCGGAATAAGGAGATTTTCAAGCATGTTGACTTCGTTGACGATATATTGCTTTTCGAGCGAGAAAATTTCACGAATTTGGCAAAACTGCACCAGCATTACGATATCGCCATCGATACCGAGCCATATTTGCGCATTTCCGGCCTTCTAACGCGATTTCTAGGTAAAGCCCAAGTCGGATTCGATCATGGACTCCGAGGGCGCTTATATGGCGAGAAAATCGCGTATAACGACCAACAACATGCTGTCTTAACTTTTTGCGATCTTTTAAGACCTCTCAGGATTGATTATAAACCTGAAAAATTGACTCCTTTGAAAGTCACCGACGAGGTTTTAAAAAATTGCAAAAACAAACTCGAATCGCTATTTGGATGCGAACTCCATGAAGTGCGAATTATCGGTATCCACGCAGGCACCGCCGAATCTGCGAAATACAGAGCATGGCCGAAAGAAAATTTCGCCAAACTGATTCAGAAGTTAATCATACGAGACAAAACAATAAGAGTGGTTTTAACAGGTTCGAAAGGTGAACACCAGACCAACGAAGAGATTATGAATATGGTTGAAGATAAGAAGCATGTATTTAATCTTGCCGGAGTTCTCAGCTTTGAAGAATTCATATCGCTTTTTTCCTATATTGATCGGTTCGTTTCAAACGATACCGGCCCGATGCATCTGGCGGCCGCACAAGGTTGCAAAACCATCGGTCTTTTCGGTCCAAATCTCCCATTGAGGTTCGGACCATATGGTCAAACTGCGATTTATCATGGCGATAAACTCCCCTGCTCACCCTGTATCAATATACACAAGGGTAAGTTCGTTAAGTGCAAGAGAATAAAGAATGGATGCGCGGAATGCATGAGGATGATAGAGGTTGAGGAGGTAGACGGTAGACGGTAGATTGTAGATGGTAGACGATAGATTGTAGAGGGTAGAAGAGGAGAGGTATTTTCGCTTTGTTGTGCAAATTCCAAAAAAAGACCCCCCGCTTTCGCGAGGGGTCTTTTGGTAAGTGTATTAAATTACACTTCTCTTATTCTTAGCTCAAAGTTACGTAAGAAACTGGCATACCAGGAACTTTGTAGCCCGTCATCCATTCCGCTGTGTTTTCACCATGTGTCCCGGATTGGATACCATAGTCTGACCATACCAAGCCCGTTGCGGCCAAATTGGTATTGTTGATACCAACGAGTCCCAACATTGATGCGGCGGCCCTGTAGGTCGTATCTTGGTGGATTCTCATGCTCAACGAAGACGTTGTCGCCGTGTTGGCGTCTTCAACAACAGTCGCAAAGATTGAGTATGTTTTCGTTGCATTCTTGCCGATTAAGACACCGCTGGTTCTTGAGCTGCCACTCCAGCTTAGCTGTATCTTGACCAGGCCGTTGTGTGCGTCGTAACAACCTGAACCAAGTACCGTAGACTGGCCGTATTCTTTAACTTGGAATGCGGATCTTGTCGTATCGATCACGGCAGATGATCCATAATAACCCGTACCGCCGCATACGCCTACTTGCCAAGTTGTGTTCGCATCTGCATCTTTACTCAAACTGCTGGTAGCAGAATTACCTGTAACCAAGCCTGTTTGAGTCAGATCCAATGTCATGTAATACAATATCGTGTCGTAGTTGTCGTCGGCAGATACTGTAAATCTGTAAACTTCCTGTTCGCCCGGTAACAATGATGATCCAAGGCTTGATGCGTTGGCTACTGTCGGAAGTGTTCTGTATACGTAGGTTGAGTATGAGCTCGTAACATTGGATAGTTCGCTCTCAACGTAACCTGTACCGGAACCTTGACCTGTAGCTACGAAATCAGCATTGTTGCCGTTTAGATCGCCGTTATCTATGATTATTCGCAAGCTATCATCACTATCGGCACCACCCAATCCGTCATTGGTGTGTCCCGCTAGATCAGCGTAAACCTCGAAGTAAGCCGAGTCGTCTTTCGGTACATAGAATTCCAAGCTGTCGAATAGAACTTTTGTACCTGATACGGCTACCGTCTTCTCTCCATCCAATGTATCCGGATCATCAACATCCGTCGGATATTTTATCGTTAGAGTTGAAAGATTATCCAACAGAGCCGTGTAGCTGGCATCGACATATGTCACAGCGGATACTCCTGCAACTGCGCCTGTAGCTGTCAACGTCATCTTTGTGATTTTGAAATCTTCATCCGCAGCTGTTGCCTTGAATTTGGCAAGTAATACGTCCGTTTCTCCGGTAGCAACCACCTGTTCTTCCATTGGATCGCTTGTGTTTTCAGCGATTGTCAATGTACCACCACCAGTGACGGTCATTGCAACTGTCGGGGTAGCAGTGGTAGCTGTTCCACCATTTGGAGCATCTCCGCTTGCGTCTACCGAATTATCCTCTTCGTCTTCCGAAACGATATCTCCATCCAAAATATCAACGCAGACACGATCGGTTGAACTGTTAAATGGAGCTGAAGCACTTAAGTCGCCATAAACCTTCAACGTTTCGGTTTCACCCGCTCCGATTGTCCAAGAAAGACTTGAGAATGTAGCTTCGCCACCGGTTGTATTGGCAGAGAATGATTCGTCTGTACCAATTTGGTTGCCTTCACTATCTTCCAACCATACTGTTGGCACCAAGTCCCTCATATCTATAGAGTTATCTTCGCCCTTGTAGTAATCAGCGTCACCTTCTCCTTCGTCAATGTAGCCGGAAAGATCAATTTGCGTAACGGTTACATCCATTGCGCCTCCAGCCGACAATGTGAATGTGGCAAGGTTAACACCTGTTGTACCCTTTACGAAGGTATCGGATATTGGCATAGTAGCCAATGCGAGAGTTAAGCTTGCGGCTTTTACCGTCATGGCATTACCCGCTATTGCAGATGCCGGAACTATATCCGTGACATATTCATTCGTGTCTGTATCCAAAATGCCTTCCGTCGTGCTGACTGCGGCCAATGTTGTTGTGATTGTGGAATCGGCAAGAGATGCATAGTTGGCAATATCACATGTGATGGCGATTGTCTTGGTTTCACCGGCAGCCATCGTCCAGTAATCCGTGAATACCAATGATTGAGACGTATCGCTACCTGACAATGTTGTCTCTTGCGGGCCCATCAATGAGTCTATAACTTCGTCGTTCTCGTCCAGTTCCACGATTTTGAAATCCGAGAAGTTCCTTACAACGGTGTCAACCAAGCCGGAGCCTGTTGCCGCCGCCGTTACGGTAAGCTTCCTGAATTCAATGTCTCTTTGTGCCGTTACCGTGAATTTTTCAAGGATAACATCCTTGGCATTGATAGCCAAATCCGTTGCGCTTGGCCCATCTTGAGAAAGGGTAACTTGTCCGCCTTGGATTGTTGACCAAGAAGCGTCCGTACCATCAGCGGCCGCATTATCGTAAGCGCTATATGTAACCGAAGCGCCGTATCCATAGACCAATCCTGTCGTACCCAAATCCGTAGATTCATCCAGGTAGACATAGATCGTTTCGTTCGGATCAGCAACCACTCCTACGTCACCGGTTACGTTAAACACTTTCGTATTGCCTTTGCCGATACAGTAACCATTGTCGCTATACGTGTAGCTTCCACAGTTGTAGTTCCCGTTGATAACGAAAGTTATCAACTCATCTTCAACCGACTCCGCCGTAGCGATTATGTCGCTACCTTGCAAGAGCTTCAAGTTTGTCAAAGTGCCTTCTGTAACCGTCCCCTTTACCGTCAATGTTACTCTTGTCAAAGCTAAATCCTCTGCGGATGAAGCCGCCAAAGAGAATTCCGCTATTTCAGATTCCGCCTCTCCTATTGTTGGGTTTGGAACGCTTCCATTTTTAGACATCGTGATAGCGCCGGAGCTGGAACCTGCGATTGTGAATGTTCCGCTTTCGATCGGGAAAGTACCCGTGACTTCGATTGCGTCTGATTCAACGCTGTCAACGTCTATCAATTCCAAAATGTTTTCATCACCTGTTGTCGCACTTGCGTAAGTATCAACAACCACAGTCAATGTTAGAGCATCACCATCTTCGATTGTTTTATTCAAAGAACCGAAAGTGACCTCGTTTGTATCGCTGGCAATGGATCTCCCTGTTGTCAGGCGAACATCACCTTCATATAAATAAACATATGAGTAGTCGGTTGTGGCACCAACGCCTTTTCTGTGCAATACGACTGTATCGAGTTCAACGTCGCCACCGTCAGCGGTGAATATAACGTTCAACATTTCAACAGACGTAGCTCCTTTTGGCAGAGAAATGCCTGCGATTTCATCGCCCATCTCAACCGTCAAGGTACCTTCCGTCGCAGTGTCATCATCGCCTGTGTCGTCGTCACCTGTGTCGTCATCGCCCGTGTCGTCATCGCCCGTGTCGTCATCGCCCGTGTCGTCATCGCCCGTGTCGTCATCGCCCGTGTCGTATCTCAACTCCGGGTTCTGACCTTGGTATACCATCTTGCAAGCTGCGGCGCGGTCAACATCGTCTGCCGGCTTGAATGTGCCGTCAGAGTAACCGTCAATTACCGTGTTGTTGTAAGCTGTTTCAATGTAGTTATAGTACCAAGCGCTGTCATCAACGTCAGAGAAATGAGGAGCATCGGTGGTGTCGGTCTCAAGGCCTGCGGCATTTACAACCATTTTTGCAAATGCGGCGCGGTTGACCTCGTCACCGGGACCGAATGTTCCATCTTCGTAACCTTCAACGATGCCAAGCTTCTGAGCCGTGTTTACATAAACGGCATACCAAGCATCAGAATCAACGTCCGGGAATCCGGCGTCGTAATCGTAATCAAGTTCGCCTTCACCTGCGAAAGCCAAAACCATGATTTTGGCGGCTTGCGCGCGGTTAAGTGTGTCGCCGGGACCAAATGTTCCGTCGTCGTAACCCTCAACTACACCTAGGTCAACTAGAGACTCTACGTACTCATAGTACCAATCGTCAGGGTCTACATCGGAGAACGTCTGAGCTTTAGCTACGCCAGCAAAACTCATCGAAGCGAGTAATGCCAACAAGCTGAGCCCCGCGATGGATCTGCGAAGTGATCGCAGACTTAGAGAAATTTCCATACGGTTTTTCCTGTTAAAGGATAAATTGTTTGATTTGTGAATATATATATAAATTTAGTTGTTGCATGTTTTAGTCCGCAGTGCATAGCCCACAGTCCATAGACTGGATGCGCACTCGTGCCTGCGATCTGTTTTCTTTCCTTGTTCTTCTTATCTGTTCGCGCCTGATTTTCAAGGAGCTTATATATTAGGGTAACTACAATCTGTCGAAGTTTCGCATGAAGTCGTTGTTTAGAACTCTTTCCTCGTTGCTTTGTTTCACATTACTTGTTGGCAAATTTTCTTTTTGTTTTGTCGCCGTCCTTTTTCTTTTTGAATCGGCGCTTTCATACTGTAGAATTTAGGGTTTACCACTTCTGTTTTCAGTGGTAGTCCCAACGGGTTTCGAACCCGTGTTTCCGCCGTGAGAGGGCAGTGTCCTAGACCACTAGACGATGGGACCTCGATGCGAAGTGGTCCTGCTTAACCTGTTTTTGATACTAAACGCTAATCAGTTATTTAAACCTTGCGGATTCTAAAGGAGTATCGAATCTATTTCAATCATTTTTGGCTTACACAAGCTATTTATGGGGGTTTTCGAAATTCGTTTTTTCGTGTTAGGCGCATTTTGGGAAATCGCATGCCGACTAGTCAAAGGTGCCTGCTACAGATTTGTTTTTACTTATCACTATGCGTTTTTGCGTATAGCCATTTAGTCTTTCGACTAATCACTGATTTTTTGCGTCCGATTCCGCATACTCAAAACCACCTACTCATGTTTTCTACCTTTTTTAAACGACTTTTGAACATCTTTTTTGCATTTCGCCTTATCACGTCTTTTTCGATTACCTTCCGCCTATACATCTCGGGTACACAAACTCGAATTTCTCCCTCATGCAAGCCGTTTTTTCGCGTATACACGTTTTAAAAACAAAAGGGCTTTACTTGTGGCGAGCTTGTTGTATAAATGTATTGTTTTACACATTCGCTCGCAAATTCTTTAATTTAGTCATATATTTCCCGCATGAGAGATTTATACGAAATATTAGGGGTGCAGAAAGGCGCAACCGATGCCGAAATAAAGAAAGCTTACAGGAGGCTGGCCCAGAAGCATCATCCCGATTTGAATAAGAATAATAAGGATTCCGAATCTAAATTTAAGGAGATAAACCAGGCTTACGAGGTTCTTTCGGATAAGCAGAAAAGGGGGCAATATGACAGTTTCGGATCTGTGGGTGGACAACCCGGGATGGATTTTAACGGGTTCCAGAATTTTGATTTCGGATCGTTTGGAGGCGGATTTTCAGATATTTTCGAGACTTTTTTTGGAGGAGGATTTAATCCTCGCAGTGGGAAAGGGGGGGGGAGAAGAAGCACCGCCATCAGGGGAAACGATATAGAATTTGGTCTTAAATTAAGGTTTGAAGAAGCTGTTTTCGGATGTGAGAAAACCTTGGAAATAGCCAAAGCGGATATATGCGATATTTGTAAAGGAGCGGGAGCCGAGCCCGATACCAAAATCGTAACTTGTTCCGCATGTAATGGTGCCGGGCAGGTCAGATCTGTCAGGCAAACCATTTTAGGACAAATCAGCACCTCTAGAATATGTAGTAATTGTAACGGTGAAGGGCGTGTTCCGGAGAAGAAATGCCATTCGTGTCACGGGGCTATGCGCACAAGGCAAAAATCGAAAATAACGGTGAGAATACCTGTCGGCATAGATAACGGTTCGATTATTAAGGTTACCGGAAAAGGAGAAGCCGGCGTACATGGTGGCGGTTACGGCGACTTATACCTTAATATAAGCGTTTTGCCGCATCAGAAGTTTTTTAGAGATGGGCATACCATAAAATCCATAGAGGAAATTGATTTATTACAGGCTGTCTTGGGAGATAATATCAAGGTTGACACCGTGCACGGACAGATAGATTTCAAGATGCCTTCCGGCACTCAAAGCGAGGATGTTTTTACGTTGAAAGAGTATGGAGTTAAGGGCGGAGACCATTTGGTCAAGATATGCGTGAAAATCCCGAAAAAACTTTCATCAAAGGAGAAAAATTTATATATGGAGTTGGCGCGTGAGAAAGGATTCAAATTGGAAGATTCATCTATCCTCAAACGAATATTCGATTGACTATGGTTTGGGAGGTGTAATACGATTGGACAAGAATAAAAACAAAATATGGATGTAAGGCTTTCTTGGGACCTGTTTATAATAGTTTTCTTTGCGGTGATAATCGCTTACAGTTTTATTATAGGGAAGAATAGGACTATCAAGGTTATCATAAGCACTTATTTGGCGATTTTGACGGCGGATGGCCTGGGGAATCTTTTTGAGCAATACTTGTTGCCCACGATTCCTTCTTTGAAAGGGGATGCGGGCGATCAAGCGTTAGTTTTGATGAAAATAATAGTGTTTATCATTGTAATCGTTCTTGTTACGGTTAAAGGAGGGTTTTCGGTCAACGTGTTGGCAAACAAATCTCTGTCTACGAATATGATGGCGACTTTGATTTTCGGCGTTTTGAATGCCGGACTAATAGTCAGTACTATTTTGGCGTTTATTTCGGGCTTTTCGTTTGTTAACGGGTTTTACGGGTTTATGTCTACTACAAGCCTTTATTCCGAGTCCGATTTTGTAAGGTTGATGATAGATAATTACAATGTTTGGTTTGCCTTGCCGGCGATTGCGTTTACGGGAGTGAGTATTGCGGAAATGAGCGATGCCGGGATTCCCGAATAGATGCTTCCATCGAGATTCTCTTGCGAACGGGTATATTTATAAATAGAATAGCCCTGCTTCAAATTTGGGTCAGTAGCTCAGTTGGTAGAGCGGTAGCCTTTTAAGCTAAAGGTCCCGGGTTCGATCCCCGGCTGACCCACCATAGTGGCGAGGATGAAGGAAGCCGGCAATGTTTACGTCACACTGGCGTTACAGAGATGGAATTCCAATCGGATTGCTTTCTTATGGCTTTTCGCTATATAATATATATGTAATTACTAATTATTCGCTATGGCTACCGTATTTTTCAAAATTAACAACAGGCAAGAAAAGGAAATCGCCCATATGATGGACGAGGAGGGATATACGAATAAAGCTGAATTTTTTAGATTCTTGGTGAAGTTTTATAAATATCAAAAGAGTCCCGGCGAACTTCGGCTGGAAAATGCGGCAGAGGAACTCGCGGATGTTTTGAAAAAGTTAAACAAACAGGGTGAACTGACAAATACCCTAGAAGAACAGCTTGCCGATGTATAAAATCGTAATTACAGAGCATTTTAAGAAGCAATTAAAGAAGCTTGTCAAAAAGGACCGCTTTTTAAAAGAACGAGTAATCAATACGTTAAATTGTTTTGATAAAAATCAATCGATCGCTATCGGTAGGGCGATATTCAAAATAAGAATTCAAGGGCTGGGCAAGGGGAAATCCGGAGGCTATCGTTTATATATTTTTCTTTTGGAAGCAGAAGGGATTCTTGCTCCGATTTGCATTTATTCAAAAAATGATATTGAGAGTATAAGTTTTGACGAACTGGCCGATCATTTCCGATTAATCAAGGCCGAGCTGGCAAGCCTGCTTTAATCACCGCCTTCACGGCTTGCACAAGCCGTGAATTTCGACTTGATTAATCAAAAAATTTCTGCTAAAAATTGGGTACTCAAAATTCAAATCATGGTTAATCAACTTATCACGATTTTCGAGGCCGCAAACCTGACAAACAAGTCCGTACAGACGATTAGACGGCTTATCAAGACCGGAAAGATAAAGTTCAAAAGAAAGAGGACCGCCCAAGGGTTTAATTACATGGTTGATAAGGCGAGCTTGCTGATGAATCTCGGGATAATCGATCAGGTACCCGTCGAGGAGCCTGTGAGCACTCCCCCGCTTCCTGTAAATCGGCCTTTTGATTACCCGGAAAATCCGACTACTCAAACCGTCGGACCGGAAATATACATTTTGGAATCCGAGGAATCGGAGACGATTATCGAACCTGCTCAAGAATCGGAACGGCAGGAGGCTCCCGTGAGTGCTGCCCCCTCGGCACAGTCAATTACCCAACAAGATGTTTCTTATACCGTTATAATAGATAAGCTTCTCGAACAGCACAGGACCGATAAAGATAAGCTTTATCAATTGGTTGAGCTTTTTCAGAAGCGCGTTATCGATCTGGAGGAACAGATGAAATTATTGCAGGCGCCGAAGAAGTGGTGGCAGGTATTAAAATGATTTTTTACTTGCTCCAGAATGGCTTCGCTTTCTGATTTTCTCGGTCTAGCATGTACGCCCTCGAAAATCTGGAAACACTGCAGATATTCTTTCGCAAGTAAAAAATCGTTTTAATAAATTTGGCTCCATATGATATTGCACTCCGCGGGCGCTAGTGGTAGAAATGTTTTTGTATATTTTCTAACCTTAAATGCCCATGTCTCTCTTCGAAAACACTCTTGCACAGATCAAGCAGGCATCCGCCATCATGAAACTCAACCCGACAGTTGAGAAGATTTTGAGCAATCCGCACAGAATTCTCGAGGTTACCTTCCCTGTAAAAATGGATAATGGAAATATTGAGGTTTTCAAAGGATTCCGAGTACAACACAATAACGCCAGGGGTCCATATAAAGGCGGCATTCGTTTTCATCCGCAAGTTGATATGGGAGAGGTTATGGCGCTTTCGGCTTGGATGACCATCAAATGCGCGGTTGCGAATATTCCTCTAGGAGGAGGCAAAGGCGGCGTAATTGTTGATCCGAAGAAATTGTCACCTGCGGAATTGGAAAGACTGAGCAGGGCTTATATAAGGTCGATAAATAGAATCGTCGGACCGGATGAAGATGTGCCGGCTCCGGATGTTTACACCACTCCTCAAATTATGGCTTGGATGGTTGATGAGTATTCTAAAATTCAAGGCAGGAATGTTTTGGGCATGCTCACGGGTAAGCCGTTGGCTGTTGGCGGGTCTCTTGGACGCGCGGATTCAACGAGCCAAGGTGGGATTTATGTTCTCGAAGAGGTTTGCAAAGAAAAAGGTATCGATCCGAAGAAGGCCACCGTTGCGGTTCAAGGTTTCGGCAATGCGGGCGCGAATGTGGCACACATGTTGATGGATATGGGATTTAAAGTTGTTGCGGTTTCGGATTCCAAGGGCGGTTTATATTCAGCGGACGGATTAGATACCAGAATCGTTGAAAAATGCAAAACCGAAAAAGGTTCGGTTAACAACTGCGCTGTCGGAAACGCCAAGGCAATTTCAAATTCAGATCTTCTCGCTCTGCCATGCGACGTTTTATTCTTGTGCGCTATGGAAAACCAAATTACAGCCGAAAATGCGGACAAGGTTCAAGCAAAAATGATTCTCGAGTTGGCGAACGGACCGGTTACTCCTGAAGCGGATGCGATTTTGGCAAAGAAAGGAATCGCCGTCATACCCGATATTTTAGCAAACTCGGGCGGAGTAACGGTAAGTTATTTCGAGCTCGTACAAAATAAAGCGAACTTTTATTGGACCGCTGAAGAGGTTGACACGAGACTCAGGAAAATAATGGTTGACGGATGGAAAAACGTTTCCGCCAATGCCGAAAAATATGCCTGCACTTATAGACAAGCGGCATTTATTACGGCGCTTAAGAGGCTGGAGGATGCGATTTTGGCACGGGGATTCGAAAATTAAAATTTTATTTTTCCTCACTAGTCCTCGTTTTCTGTTTTTTATTCGCCTAGCGTGTACGGCTAATAAAAAACAGAAGCACTGCGGAATCGTTCGGATAAATAAAATTTTAATCAATATTATGTTTTGTATTTTACATCTTGTAATCATCTCGCAAACGATATGAACAACATGATCAAAATTTTATCTTTGGTTGCGGTACCGACTGTTTTGTTTGTCGTCCCTCTCGTCCATGCCGAAGTGGTTTTTTCGGATGTTTATTCTTCCGATTCGTTAAACGGGGCTTTGGATTATTTGGTCGAGAACGATGTCGTTGAGGGTTATGACGATTCGACGTTCAGGCCTTTGAATCTGATAAATAGGGCCGAATTCACAAAAATGATCGTTGAGGGCGTAATCGGTGAGACGCCGGATCCGGAAGTTTATCGCGATTGTTTTACGGATGTGGCGGATGATTGGTATGCCAAATATGTTTGCTACGCGGAAGATCAAGGGTGGATTCAAGGTTACGGAAACGGCTATTTCAAGCCGGGCGACAATATAACGAAGGCCGAAGCGGTAAAAATTTTGGCGGAGGCGTATTCGTGGGAGCTTGCCGACGTTCGAGCGCAAAGCGAGTTTGCCGACAATGTGCCGACCGAGTGGTATTACGATTATATTTTGAAAGCGGAAGAGAGAGGGCTTTTGGATAAATTGAGTTCTTATGTTTCGCCGCACGAGTTGATTTCGAGGAGACAAATGGCGACTTTGCTTTACAGGGCGATGAAGTACGAAGATGGCGATCCGGTGGCGATTTGGGAGGTGTCGGGAGACGACCTTTCTTATCAAGAGGTGCTGGATACCGGGCTTACCGCGGCGTATCCGTCCGATATGAGCATGAGCGTTTATTCCCAATCGGGATGGCCTTACGGGTGCTACGGATTTGCGGTTAAAAATGTCATGGCGTGGAAATATGGCGAGGTTTTGGATATGTCGGATGTGGCGGAGACGATCGGGTGGGACGGGTCTTATATTTGGGATCCGGCGCAGTTTTCTTCTTTTGCCGAGGATTACGATACGGATTTGGTTATGACTTATTACGGATCGGCGGAATTTTTTTTGAAAAAATTGGCGGCGGGCGAAGTTGTTGTTTTATATATTCCCTACTATATAGGCGAGGATAATGTCGGACATCAAGTTATGGCTTATTCGTTCGACGAAAATGGCGTGTGGATCGCCGACAGTTTATATGGAGGCGTGCAGAGCGAGATCGGATATGATAAGGTTTTCGTTGATGGCGCGATTTTTACGACAAATATTACCGATTTAAGAAAAGTAAAGGATGGCGGAGAGTATAAGGTTGAGTTTTAATTGTTGTTTTGTTTTAATGGCAATGAGCTTAAATCTTTAATTTCCAAATATGCCGCATCGGATTGAAGTTGGTTCTCGTGTTCCCGACACGAGGGCGGGTGTACGCAAAAGAAAATTTCAAGAGTTTCCTTTTGGCAAAAAAATACGGGATGTTTTTCTGGTTGATGTTTATACGATTGATAAAAAATTTCGCGCGAAAGATTTGAAGAAAATCGGGAGCGCGCTGAGCAATCCCGTTACCGAAAAGTTTTCGGTTGATGCACCGATTAAGATGCCGGCATTCGATTTCGCGATTGAGATCGGGTTTTTGCCGGGAGTGACGGATAATATCGGGCATACGGCGAAAGAGATTGCTCAGGATCTTTTGAAGGTTGAATTTAAAGAAGGCGAAACCGTTTATACTTCGCAGGTATCTTTTGTGAAAGGCAAAATCACGGAAATGCAAGCGTGGGAACTCGGAGAAGGGTTGGCAAATCCGCTGATACAAAGAATTTATGTCAAAAGTTTTTTGGAGTATAAGAAAAATAACGGGATGGGGACGATTGTGCCGAAAGTTAAGCTGGTTCATACTCCTTCGGTTTCGGAAGTAAATCTTAATGTTTCCGAGGACGAGCTTGTGAAAATCGGCAAGGCGGGAATCGCGAATAAAGATGGTTCCAGAAGAGGGCCGCTGGCTCTCGATTTGGAGTCTATGAAAGTTATAAAAAAGTATTTTGAAGGATTGGGACGAAATCCCACCGATGTTGAAATGGAGTCGCTCGCCCAAACATGGTCGGAGCATTGCAAACATACGATTTTCGCGAATTCGATGGATGAAATCGGAGAAGGAATTTATAAATATTATATCAAGAGGGCAACTGCGGAGATTCGCAAGAAAAAGGGAAAGAAAGATTTCTGCGTATCTGTTTTCAAAGATAACTCGGGCGGAATAATTTTTGACGATGATTGGATAATCACGGATAAGGCCGAAACTCACAACAGCCCGTCCGCGTTGGATCCGTTCGGTGGAGCCATAACCGGCATAGTCGGCGTGAATCGCGATGCGATGGGATTTGGGAAAGGGAGTAAGCCGGTAATAAATCTTTACGGGTACTGTTTTGCGGATCCGGCGGACAAGTCGCCTCTGTATAAGGGCGAAAACAAGAGTCAGAAGATGTTGTCTCCGAAAAGGATCCTCGAAGGCGTAGTCGCCGGCGTTAATTCGGGTGGCAATTGCAGTGGCATACCGACTCCGCAGGGATGGGTTTATTTTGATAAAAGATACAAAGGCAAACCGTTAATCTTCGTCGGAACCGTCGGATTAATCCCGAGAAAAGTTTGCGGGAAACCTTCGTGGGAGAAGAGCGCGAAGCCCGGCGATGTTATCGTCATGGTTGGCGGAAGGGTTGGGAAAGACGGCATACACGGCGCGACTTTTTCGTCGGAAGCTATGGATTCCGGCAGTCCGTCCACGGCCGTACAAATCGGAGATCCGATTACTCAAAAGAAAATGAGCGACGCGATAGTTAAGGAGGCGCGAGACCTCGGGCTATACAACAGCATCACCGATAACGGTGCCGGGGGGCTTTCGTGTTCAGTCGCCGAAATGGCTAGAGAATGCGGCGGATGCCTAGTTGACCTAGACAAGATTCCGCTCAAATATCCGGGGCTCGATCCGTGGGAAATTTGGATAAGCGAATCTCAAGAAAGAATGACTCTGTCTGTTCCGAAAAAGAGTTTGAAGAAATTTATAGACCTGATGGATAGACGCGGGGTTGAGGCTGTCGCGATTGGCGAATTCAACGATTCCGGCAAATGCACGGTTGTTTATAATGGTGCGAAAGTCATGGATATCGATCTCGGCTTCTTGCATGACGGTGTGCCGAAAAAACATCTTTCGACAAAATATCTCAAGATTAAATATGATGAGCCTAATGTTGATTGCCCGAAAGATCTGACAAAGACGTTGCACGACATGATGAGCCGGCTGAATGTCTGCAGTTTTGATTTTATATCTTATCAATACGATTACGTCGTACAAGGGAGCGCGGTAATCGGACCTCTGCAAGGCAAAGGCAAGGTTAACGGCAAAGCTTCGGTAATGGCTCCGGTTTTGAGCTCGCACAAAGGGGTTGTCATATCGCAGGGGTTGTATCCGAGATATAGCGATATTGATACTTATCACATGGCGGCGGCGGCGATAGATACGGCGATTCGCAATGCCGTTTCGGTTGGCGTGAATTTCGACAAACTGGCTTTGATGGACAATTTTTGCTGGTGTAGCAGTGATGATGAGAGGCGCCTGGGTCAGCTTAAGCAAGCCGCGAAAGCATGTTTCGACTACTCAACCAAATTCGGCACTCCTTTTATCTCGGGTAAAGACAGCATGTTCAACGATTTTAAAGGATATGACGAGGACGGGAATAAAGTTAAGATTTCGGTACCGCCAACCCTTTTGATATCTTCGTTCGGGGTGACGGATGATTACAGGAAGTCGATTACTCTCGATGTGAAATTCCCCGGCGATCTTGTTTATTTGATCGGAGATACTTATGACGAAACCGGCGGGAGCGAATACTTCAATTATTTGGGCCATATCGGCAATAAAGTTCCGCATGTTGATGCGGATAAGGCGATAAAAACTTACAAAACATTTTTATCCGCGGTCCGCGGAGGGCTTATCGTCGGCTCGGAAAGCGTTTCGATCGGAGGGCTCGGTGTTTCGTTGGCAAGAATGTCTATCGCGGGACAACTCGGGCTCGATGTGGATTTGAGCGGGATAAGTTCGGAGATGAGACCGGATTTTTTGATGTTCGGAGAAAGCCAAAGCAGACTTCTTGTAACCGTTAACCCGAAAAATAAATCCGCGTTCGAGAAGGCGATGGAAGGAGTTACGATTCATTTGATAGGCAGAGTTCGCAAAGATGACAAGTTCGACATCAAAGGTCTTGTAAAAACGAATATTGAGACTTTGAATAAATTTTACAGATCAACATTTAAAAATTATTAATATCAGCTTGATATGAAACCAAAAGTCATAGTAATGGCGGGCTACGGAATCAATTCCGAAGAGGAAACCAAATTCGTATTTGAAAAAGCGGGCGCGACAGCCGAAATCGTTCATATCAACGATCTGATAGGCGGCTTGAAAAAACTTAAGCAATATCAAATTCTCGCTTTCCCCGGCGGATTCGCGCATGGAGACGATACCGGTTCCGGAAATGCTTATGCGAACAAAATGAGAAATAACGTATGGGAACAAGTCCGGAAATTCATCAACGATGGAAATCTCGCGATCGGCATCTGCAACGGGTGTCAGATTATGGCCAATTTGGGCTTGATACCGGGGTTTGACGGTATTTACGGCGATAGGTTGATCGCCCTGCGCCATAACGCTTCCGCAAGGCTTGAATGCAGATGGGTCAATATAAAAGCAACAAGCGAAAAATGTGTGTGGACCCGCGATATTGATATTATGAGATGCCCGATAGCTCACGGCGAGGGGAATTTTTATATGGAGAAAAAAGTGTTGGACAGGCTCAACAAACAAGATCAAGTCGTATTCAGATATGTGCACGAAGACGGATCGAGGGCAAAAGGCGAATTCCCTTGCAATCCCAACGGCGCAATCGAAGATATCGCGGCGGTTTCGGACGAGACCGGACGAGTTCTTGCGATAATGCCGCACCCGGAAAGAAATTGGAATTTTTATAATCAGGATAATTGGACGTTACTGCGTGAAAAGGCGGCAAGAACGGGTGGCAAACTTCCAGCTGAAGGTCAAGGCATGAAGCTATTCAGGAATGCGGTGAGGTATTTTAAATAAGCATTGTTATTTGAGCGCGAAGGCGAAAAACCGGTACTATGACTCAATCGTAGGACAACTCCACGACCGGCACGTGGTAAGCCGGATAGGGTCGAGGCTTTTACGAGAAGCCTTCCTGGATTCCGAAGGCATGGATGCCGACACCCCTGTGAAAAAATAGAGAGATTTGATTTGATATCCGGATTTACTGTGATATGATTTTTTTTAACAATGTTTTCAATATGAAAAAAATTGCGTCGCGGCTTTCATTGGCCGTTGTTATCACTCTCGGTATCGCAAACTTGGCGCTTGCGTTACCTCCGTTATTGTCCATATCTTTGGCATCGACTCCCATTTCCGACACCATATTGACCGGTGAAGATGCCGTTCTGTTGGAATCGTTTACTTTAACAACCGATGCTAAAAACATATTGATTACAAGCATCGTATTAAATGGCGAATTGGACGAAGATCTTGACGGGGATTACAACGATACCGTAACCGGATCGGTCATAACCGATAACGGAATATCTCTTTCCAGCGTAGTGACTGCCGTGTGGCTTGAGGATGCGGACGGCTCTCAAATCGGTACCGATGCGACATTCGCCGCTAACGGCGATGTCGTGTTTACGGGACTGTCTCTAATTCAGTCGGCGGGCTCTACGGAACGTATTAATGTATATGGGGATATAAGTTCGTCGGCACCTTATAATTCAAACGACGACAGGGTCGCTGTGAACATATTACGCGCGTCAACTTCCATAAAGGCACAAGCATTACCTCGCGGCGGGATTGTTTTTGTTCCGGGGAGATTTATAAATGGCACCGAGGATAATCCGATGGTTTATATGACAATAACCGATTCCGGCGAACTTACAATCGTCGAAGAGTCCGCAGATCCCGTGGATGATCAAATAGCCGTTGCGGAGACGGAGGATTTACTTGTTGCGCGATATCGGCTCACGGCCACGGATGAAGATTTTCAAGTGACAAGTATGTCGTTCGTACCTACCGATGCGAGCAATACTGTCGGATCGTCAACCTCAAGAGTCGACGCCATAACGACACTTACTCTTTTATATCCAACTGATGTGAATTATCCCGACACGTTGGATGGGAGTAAGGTGGTAACCATGTCTGGAACAAGCATGGTGTTTAACGGACTTATCATGATGGTTCCGGAAGACGATTCGATAACAATCGAATTGTATGCGGATCTTGCCGGTCATCAACTTGATGGTCTCGGCGATCTCGATAGCGGTGACGATTTGTATTTCACTATAAATACGGGGGATTACGATGGTGGCAGTCATGGAGATTTCGCGGCGACCGGACAAGTTTCGGGGGTTACAAAAACGGAGTCCGACTTTTCGGATGTGACGGCGGGGAATGCGACTTATGTTTACAGAACCATCCCGACGATTGCGAATGCAGCAACAACCATGGGAACATCTCTGATTACCGGATCCGATCAGGAATTTTACAGATTTACGATTACAGCCAGTGACACTTACGATGTGATGACACATTATTTGTCGCTTGATATCGAGTCTACCGGCATTTTGGAAGAAGGTGGCGCCAATACGCTTTCAAATATGACAACCGCAAGCACTTGCCAAGGGACATCGTCATATTCAACGGCTCCTTTGTTTATCAAGGAGTATGGTCATACCACCGTTGTGGGGACCGGCTGTTATGATGCGGTGACGAATGTCGCGAATTTCGATTTGAATACCAATAACGGCATGATTACCAGCGGTGTGGTTATAGGTGCGCTTGCCACGAAAACGTTTTCCGTTTTTGGCGACATACATGAAGATTCCGATGCTTCCACTTCGGCAACGTTATCAACAAGATTAAAAGAGGATGCCGCCCATGTGGCAATGGGAACGGCATACTCGTTGAGAGGTAGCGATGTCGGTCTGATCTGGTCGGATTCCGGATATCCTTCCGGTGAACACGGAGAAGGTATAGCCGAATGGATGAACGGATATAAAGTTCCGGGTATGCCGGTTTCATATGTTACGTTGAGCTGATATGTGGTTTTGATATCCGTGTTGTTGTTTTTTTATTATAATGTTTACGCGAGATGTTTTCACAATAATAACCAGGACGAACTACGGGTCCTCGGTGGTAATGATTTAATTGAAAAATATAACCTCTAATCCCCCACCCCATGTCAACATATGCGGATTCCGGAGTAAATATAGAAATCGGCGACGATTCGTCGAAAATCATGTATCAAGCGGCAAGGCTTACTTGGGAAAATCGCAAGGGAAGGATAGGCGAGGTGATTTCTCCGAAGGATGATTTTTCGGGAGTGAGAGGGATAAATGTCGGCGGATTGCCGGAAGGGACGATGATGTCTACCGGATTCGATGGAATCGGGACAAAGGTTGAGATCGCGGAAAGGGTTGCGAGACATGACACGGTGGCATACGATCTTTTTGCAATGGTTTGCGACGATGCCGTGGTTTGCGGCGGAGAGCCCGTATTGGTAGGTTCGATTTTTGATGTAAACAGCTTGGGCGATGGCGGGAAATCGCATTTGGATTTGATGAAACAGTTGGCAAAAGGTTATGTCGAGGCGGCAAAAGTGGCTCGTGTCGCGGTTATCAACGGTGAAATCGCCGAGCTCGGCGCGCGAGTAAGCGGTTTTGGAAAGTTCAACTATAACTGGGGAGCGTCGGTGGTTTGGTTTGCAAGAAAGGAGAGACTTTTTACAGGTTCCGAAATAAAAGTCGGAGACAAGGTTGTTGCGCTACGTGAAAAAGGTTTTCGATCAAACGGACTTTCGCTTTTAAGAAAAATCATGCTGGATAATTATGGAGGAAATTGGCATGAGGAAAAATTGGGAGAGGCAACGATGGGCGAAATGGCGTTGATTCCTTCTCAAATTTACTGCGCGTGCGGTTGCGATATGTTCGGCGGGTTTGATTCTCAGCCGAGATGCGAAGTTCACGGGTTTGCGCATATAACCGGAGGCGGGATACCGGGCAAATTGGGTCGCGTGCTTAAGAGGGCCGGACTTGGCGCCAAATTGGATAATCTGTTTGAGCCTTGCGAGTTGATGCGGCATGCGATTGAAATCGGGAAAGTCGCGAGAGACGAAGCTTACAGAACTTGGAATATGGGTAACGGAATGCTCGTGATAGTGGCTCCGGGAGCCGAAAAAGAGACGATAAAGATCGCAGCGGAACATGGGGTCGAGGCGAGAGTTTGCGGCGAGATCACGGAAGATAAGAATATAAAATTTTAAATCACATATGTTTCTTTCCTCTCTGTTTAGACCCGGATCGGAACCGCCACCATATCGCGTTGTTCGTATGATCTGCATCCCCGAATATCTGGAGGTCGGCAAGATTTACTTATTGGAATCTTTATTGTCCAGGAAAGCGCTGATCGTCATATTTGATGGTAAAACATCTCGTGACGAATATCATTTCCGCGCATATGAAACGAATGGCGGTTATCGCGGAACTCTCGCCGACAGTAACGTAGAGGCTTGCGATATTTTCGAAATAGAAGTTGACGACGGATTTTTGCAAGACGACGCTTCTGTCCCCATATCTCCATCAATGTGCGAAGGACCCGTTGGGCTGGCGGAAAGAGTGAAGTGGATTATGGACGGATGCCCTTCTCAAAATGAGCCCTGGAGACCAAGGTCTTAGGCTCTCTTCCCCCATCCAAGCTTGTCTCTCAACATTTTGTAATATTTCTTTCCTGAAATTCTGATTAAGTGAGCGCTTCGCGAGGATTTTCTTATCTTGATTTCGTCGCCGTATTTGAGAGGTAAAATTGTTTGCCCATCCATCGTCAAACCTATATCGTTGTCCGAATATCTTCTTTCGGTTTCGATTTTTATATTCAACTGACGATTATTCGGAATCACTATCGGCCTGTTGGCAAGAGAAATCGGACATATCGGCGTAACTATAAATGCCGGCAATCTCGGGTGGATAATCGGACCGCCCGCGGAAAGAGAATGCCCCGTCGAACCTGTCGGAGTGGCTACGATGACACCATCCGCGTTGAACCTTATCATCTTTCGCTGATCAATCGTGATTGACAAGTCTATAAGCCGCGCGAAGTTACCTTGATTAATCACCGCGTCGTTTAAAGCAAGGAAAGTTTTGAACTTAGATCCGTTTCTGTAAACCGTAACTCTTAAAAGCTCTCTTAAATCCGTTTGATATCTGCCCCTGAATACCGCTTCGATCGTTTCGATTATGCAATCCGGCTTGTGCAGTTCCGTTAAAAAGCCTAGCGTGCCTAAGTTTACACCCAATATCAAAGGATTATTTTTCGTCCCCATTTCTCTGGCGGCTTTCAGAAGGGTACCATCTCCACCGAGGGTAATTATCAAATCCATCTCTTCCATCATTTGCGCCTTACTCATGTGCCCTTTATGATCGCCTATGCAACTTGCGATTCTCGTGTCGTGTTTAACGACGACACCTTTTTTATCCTCAAGAAAACTTATTATTTTTTTGATATAAGCCTTCTTGCCATCCAATGTGCTCCTACCTACCAGGCCTACTTTTTTTATCTCTTTGCGTTTTTTCATTTTGATTTAGTGCGCAGTACGTAATATATAGTACATAGTGAGGATATCGTAGTCCAGTCAAACATCCCTGTATAGGCTGTGTTTTGGCTTAGCACCGGGATTTTTGGCATTTCCGCCTATCCATGCGTGTTTTCGACTACTCATAAAACCCTCTTGTCTTTTTAAATTGCGGTGCTTTAATGTTTATGGCTTTTAAAAGAAAAATCATATGGTCAAGTTTGATTTAAAACATGAATTTTCCGGGCTTGCTAAGCCCAAGAAGGTTATTTTGGTAGCCAGCTTGCTGTCGGCTTTGAGTTGTCTTATGCCCTGGTACCACGATCTGAGCGTTTATGGAGTGTCGGACACGTATTTGGGTATTACGGGACCGTTGTTTTTAGCCGGTTGGTTTATTTTTGTTTTATCGGGATCTTTGGCTTTGATGATAAGCCTGCCCATGATCGGGAAAAGTTTCCTGAAATTACCGATAAGAAATTCTTTGGTTACCATAATAGTCGGCATCCAATCCTTATTCCTGATACTTATAGCCAATTCCGTCTTTTATCATCAGAAATTCGGAGTCAGTATTGAGCACAAAGAACCGGGATTCGGCATGACAATCGCGTTACTTTCAATAATCGGTGTTATTGTCGGCGGTTACTTTTGGTATAAAGAAGAGTATGCATTTAAAGGGTTCGACGAGATGGTTGGAAGGAAAGAGCCGCTTATAAGGATATCCGAGCCGGAGATAAGGCAACATGTCGGCGTATCAAGGTCCACGATTACCGAGCCCGCTTTGGAAACATCTAGGGTTTCGGGGCTGAGAGGATTTGGCTACAAAGAGGTTAAGAAAGGGGAATCGTTGGCAGATTTGCTTAAAAAGAATAAAGCGGAAGTTGCTACGGAAGTCGCTCCCGAGACTGCGAAGGTTAATCGCACGGAACCGAGTGGCAAGATTGAAAATATGAGGATCAGGATGGATTTATAGTCCGATAGACTAATAAACTAATAGACACATAGTATGGATAAAACGGAAGAAAAACGGTCAAGCAAGTTGCCATCAATATTATTTTTCTGCAGAGATTGCCAGAAAATAGTTCCGGATCCGAAAAAGATTGGCAATAAATATATATACAAGTGCAATCTTTGCGACGGGAAGAATGTTGTTTTCGGAACAAAGAAAAGCATTTTGAATTATTTCAGGATTAAGGAGAGTAGCTTGTAGGGCTCTAAGCCGTCCGTCCCGTCAAGCGGGACTACCGGCCTGTTTTTAACCTAAATTTAACATTTGCGTGCTATTTTCAGGTTGCAGTCAAATGTTTTTTAAAAAAACTATTGACGGTGAGCGAGAGCTCACCTATACTGCCCGTGAAAATAAAATGTAACCAAAAAAACATGACCGAAACAACCAAAAACGATGGGCGAATCAGGGCCCTGGGATTGGCTTTGGACCAAATCGAGAAAGATTATGGCAAAGGGGCGATTATGCGCCTCGGCGACTCAAAAAGGGTCAATATCGAAACTATTTCTACCGGATCTTTATCTCTTGATATCGCGCTTGGCGGCGGAGTCCCGAAAGGTCGTGTGGTTGAAATATTCGGACCCGAAAGTTCCGGCAAAACAACTTTGGCGCTTCATGTAATCGCCGAATGTCAGAAAAGTGGCGGACAAGCCGCATTTATAGATGCGGAGCATGCTTTGGACCCGGAGTATGCCAGAAGAATCGGCGTTGATGTTGACAATCTTTTACTTTCTCAACCTGATACCGGAGAACAGGCTCTCGAAATAACCGAGACTTTGGTCAGGTCGAATGCCGTTGACATTATAGTTGTGGATTCCGTGGCCGCCTTAACTCCGCGAGCTGAAATCGAAGGCGAGATGGGAGATTCTTTTATGGGGTTGCAGGCAAGATTGATGAGTCAGGCCCTAAGGAAACTTACAGGCGCCATTTCCAAGTCGAGAGCGTCCGTGATTTTCATAAATCAAATCAGAATGAAAATCGGGATTATGTTCGGCAACCCGGAAACTACACCGGGAGGCAATGCTCTTAAGTTCTACTCTTCGGTAAGAATGGATATCAGAAGCATTGGCAAAATCGAAGGACCGGATGCGGAAAATAAGGAGCCTGTCGGCAACAGAGTGAGGGTTAAGGTTGTAAAAAACAAAATTGCGCCTCCTTTCAAAGCCGCGGAATTCGATATCATGTATAACAAAGGTATTTCCGGTAGTGGCGACCTGATTGATCTTGGCGTTAAATATGAATTCATCAGGAAAAGTGGTGCCTTCTTCAGTTATGGTGAAACCAAGTTGGGGCAAGGTCGCGAAAATGCCAAGTCGTTCCTGGAGGCTAACGGAAAATTAAAGACGGAAATTGATAAGAAGATCAGGGAGCAGTTTGTGGTTAAGCGATAGGAATATTAGGAAATCAGGCTATGAAAGATGCGTTAAGGAAAAACTTGATGGATTATGCTCTGTGGCTCTTAAGCAGGCGCGACATGAGTGAGTTTGAGATTTTGAAAAAACTGCATTTGAAAGCGGCGAAAGCGGATGCGTTTTCCGAAGAAGAGAAAGAGGATGCGCAGAAAATCATTATTGTGCGATTGAAAGAGCTCGGGCTGATTAATGACGAGAAGTTCGCAAGGATGTTTTTAAGGTCAAAAATGATGCTGTCGCCTCTCGGGAAATTTGCCGCCATATCGAAACTTGCTCGCAAAGGAATAACGAAAAATATCGCCGAAAAGGCGTGGGAGGGGTCGGCCTTCGACGATGATGTTACGCTCGAGAGAGCGTGCCAATCTTTTATCAGAAAAAAGGGGGCAATCGACTCCGATAAACAGAAGCAAAGGCTCATTAGATTTCTGGCAAGCAGGGGGTTTAAGGCGGGGATGATTTACGAGAAAGTGGCGCGGTTTTAACTTGCCATTTTGGACAATATTGCTATAATGGTTGTGCTTGATAAGTTCAGGATTTTTAATCCTGATTTTTTCTGTATTTAAAATTTAATTTAAAAAGTATGCAATCACAATTTTTAGCGGCTATCAATCAACTAGCTGATGAGAAAAACATCCCAAGAGGTGTCGTTTTGGATATCGTAAAGGCGGCTCTTAAGACAGCTTACAGGAAGGATTATGGGAATAAAGATCAGAATATTGATGTCGAAATAGATGAAAAAACCGAATCCACGACTGTGATTTTGATAAAAAAAGTTGTTAAAAAAGTTGAAAATCCGGATCTCGAAATGTCTCTCGCCGAAGCGAAGAAAGTTAAGAAAAACGCGAGGGTTGGCAACGATATAAAGATGGATGTTACGCCTATCGGATACGGCAGAATCGCCGCGCAATCCGCAAAACAAGTTATTATCCAGAGAATTCAGGAGGCCGAAAGAGATCTTATGTACGAAAATTTCAAAGATCGCGAAAATGAGCTTATCAATGCGCTGGTTCATCGTGTTGAGAACAATCAGGTTTTTGTGGATTTGGGCAAAATCACCACAGTTCTCCCTTATGAACATCAGATCCCCGGAGAGAGATATTACGGTGGACAGAGAATTAAAATTTATTTGGACAAAGTTATAAAAACCACCAAAGGACCGCAACTTTTGATCTCAAGAACTCATCCGAGTCTCGTTAAAAAATTGATGGAACTCGAGATTCCGGAAATCAAAGACAAGATAGTTGAAATCAAAGGTGTCGCTCGCGATGCCGGCGTAAGATGCAAAATCGCAGTCGCAAGCAAAGACGAAAAAGTAGACCCGATTGGCGCTTGCGTAGGCCAAAAAGGTGTCCGTGTCCAAAACATCACGAACGAGCTTCACGGCGAAAGAATCGACGTGATCGAGTGGGCTGCAAACGAAGAAGAGTATCTTCGAAGAGCACTCGCTCCGGCAGAAGTTTCGAAAATAGTTTTGAATCAACAGGACAGAAGGGCCGCAGTTTATGTCACGAGCGAACAAAGAGCTCTCGCTATCGGGAAACAAGGTCAAAACGTCAGGCTCGCCTCAATCCTAACAGGTTGGGAAGTAGATATTTTGGATATTTCCGAAATGCCCGAAGAGAAGGCGAAATTGAAACAACAGAAACAAGAAGTTATGGATATCGGCAGTTTGGGCTTGGCTCCGGAAACTGTTGCGAAATTGGCAACGGCCAACCTGGCTCTCGTTGAACAAATAAAGGGCTTGAACGCAAAAGATTTACAATCTGTCGAAGGCATAACGGCGGAAGAGGCGGAACAGATTGTCGAGGTGCTGAAAAAGGTGAAGTAATAGTTCGAATTTTCTTTCGTTCAAATCACGGATGATCAAACCAGAGTTGATTACAGGTTCCCATCCAGTCTTTTTCGTGGTATAATAATCTGATATAGTCGAACCTATATATGGACCAATTCGTACAACCTATACAATCAAGTGGTCAAAGTAAGCCTGCAGGAGGTAAGCAAATCGGTGCCAGTTCCGCTAGCACTCATATAGGGCAAATCAACAGGGATTTTAAGGAGAAATCCGTGGCGGAAACGGCGAAAAACCTGAAGATGAGTTATGTGAATATAGGTATGATACCGATAAATCCGGACTTTTTGACTTTGATACCAAAAGAGGATGCGGCGAATGCATTTTTAATACCGTTTTTCAGAATAGGGAAAAAGGTCAGAATAGCTATTGCGCATCCGACAAACCCAAATACGATCGCGATAATTAGGAGGCTTAAAGATCAAGGTTTTCAAATAAATATAAATTTGGCCAGCGAAGAAGGCATAATCGAGGCAATGTCGGCTTACGAATCGGGCCAATACACTCCCGATGAAAAAGAGGTTGAAAATATAGTCGATGAATCACAGATTGAAGCTTACGAAAAAGAGATTGAAGGGCTTCAACAGCTCAAAGATCGCCTTAGCGGAGTTACCGCCGAAGAGGCTTTGAACCTGATAAACGTGGGAGCTATGAAAACCGGCGCCTCTGATATCCATTATCAACCGGAAGAAACTCACGTTACCGTCAGATTCAGAATTGACGGCGTTTTGCAGGAGATTTTCAGATTGGACAGGAAGACTTATGAATATTTATCGAATCAGCTCAAGTATCAATGCAAGATGAAATTGAACGTTGCGAATGAGGCGCAAGATGGAAGATTTTATTTCAATTATAATAAACGAAAAATTGACGTGAGAGCTTCCGCGCTGCCGACCGAATATGGCGAAACTTTTGTTTTGAGGTTGCTTGATAGCGGGAAAAAAGTTTTGGATTTTGAGAAGATGGGATTCTATGGTCGAAATCTTGAGCTCGCGAAGGCGGCAACCGGAATTTCGAATGGAATGATATTGGTTACAGGTCCTACCGGATCCGGCAAAACGACAACTTTGTATGCAATGCTTAAATATTTCAATAAACCTGAAAATAAAGTTATTACGCTTGAAGATCCGATCGAGTATCACATCGAAAATGTCGCACAAAGCCAAATTAACGAGAAACGAGGGTATACTTTTGCATCTGGGTTAAAGGCTATTTTAAGGCAAGATCCCGATATTGTGATGATCGGCGAAATACGTGATCTCGAGACTGCCGAAACTGCCGCACAAGCGGCCCTGACGGGCCATGTGCTTTTGAGCACTTTGCATACAAATAGCGCCGTTGAAACCATCCCAAGGCTTCTGAATATTGGGCTGAAGCCTTACATGATAGCTCCTTCGATTCATACGATTGTCGCGCAAAGACTTGTGAGAGTTTTGTGCCCGAGTTGTAAAAAGCAAGAGGCGGTTTCGGCATCCGAGAAGGATGAAATCATGAATAATATATTCGCTTTGCAGGGAGTTGCCGCAGGGATGCAACTTAATGCTCCGGAGTTTTTATGGAAAGAGGTCGGGTGTGCGAAGTGCAGTCATACCGGGTATAGCGGTCAATCTGTCATATCCGAGATTTTTACTTTTGATGATGAAATTAAAGACCTGATTTTAGGCGAAAAAAGTTCGCATGAAATTTTTGAAGCGGCTAGGAGGAAAGGGATGATTACGCTGAAAGAGGATGGGATTTTGAAGGTGATACAGGGCGTGACGACGTTGAGCGAAGTGTATAGGGTGGTCGGGTAGTATTATTCTCCTATCGGACGCACACATAATTCATTCCTCCGATATTTTTGATGAGGCACGAAAGCTCCATTTCCATCAATTCTTCTATGAGGTTACATTGAGGGATACGGGTAATCGCCTCGAGTGAGCTTAGGTGGGCGGGTGATCTTTTTTCGATAATGCGTAAAATCAACTCCTGTTCTTTTGAAAGTTTTTTGCATTTTATAGGGAGAGAACCGAAGGCGAGGTTCAAATCTTTTACGACGTCTTTCGCGTGAGTGAGAAGGACAGCTTTTTGTGATTTTATCAAATTATGGCAACCGACATGTCGGTAAGAATCAATGTCTCCGGGAACCGCGTAGACAAGTCTGTTTTCCGAAAATGCATATTCGGCGGTGATGAGGGCGCCGGATCTTTCCGGAGCTTCCGCGACGATTACGGCTTGGGCAAGTCCCGCTATCAGCCTGTTTCTTATCGGAAACATGAATTTTTGTGAAGGAGTACGTGGCGGAGATTCGGATATAAGAAGTCCGTTTTTTATAATTTCTTTCGCGAGATCGATGTGCTCGCTCGGATAAATTTGATCGAGACCGTTTGCCAAAACGGCGATGTTCGGGATTCCGATTTTCAAAGATTCTTTGTGCGCGAACGCATCTATTCCATAAGCCAATCCGCTTACCAGCGCGAGATCGTAGCCGGACAGCTCGTTTACGATTTTTCTCACTGTTTTTTGGCCGTAAAACGATATTTTTCTCGTGCCGACTATCGCGATTGCCGGTTTTTGCAGTACTTTCAAGTCGCCTCTATAGTAAATTGCAACGGGAGGGGCGGAGATGTTTTTCAGATATTCGGGGTAGAGCGGGCTTGTGATTGTCAGAATTTTTATGCCGAGCTTTTTCAGTTCTTCGTAAGACTTGATCGGATCTTCTTCCCTGTTTTTTTGTATAAGTTCAAGCGTCTCTTTTTTTGTTCCGGTTGTTATTTTCGGATCGAAATTTCTCCAAGCCGCTTTCGGATCGAAATTAAAATTTTTCAAAATATGCATGAGCAGTTTGGGACTGCCGTAGAGTGTTTTTTGCCAAATGTGAAAATAAATTTCGTCCATGCAACGGGGAAAATAGCATGGAAAGGTTAAAATTTTGTTAAAAAGCAAATGAAGGATTACGAAAACATCTGCATTGCTCCCTATTGCAACTCCACATACTCCGCCGCCCGATCGTGCGGCTTCGTGAATTCATACGTTGCTTCTTCTTTGTCGCTGACGATTTTGCCGTCTTTCATCGTAACAACTCTTTTTCTGATATTATCCACCAGCGATTTGTTGTGCGTCGCGAGAAGTACCGTGGCGCCGTTTGCGTTTATTTTTTGAAGCAAATGCAAAACTTCAATCGTGCTTTCGGGATCGAGATTGCCCGTGGGCTCATCCGCGATTAACAGCTTCGGCCTGTGTACGAGCGCTCGGCCGATTGCGACTTTTTGTTTTTCACCCCCCGATAATTGATCGGGAAATTGTCCGGCTTGCTTGGTAAGCCCGATAAGCTCAAGGACCTCTTTTACTCTTATTTTGATTGCCAACTCTTCTTCGCCGCAAACCTCCATCGCAAAAGCTATATTTTCAGATACCGTTTTTTTAGGTAAAAGCTTGAAATCCTGAAAAACAATACCCACCCCTCGTCTGTAAGTTTGCAATGTTTCACGATTTAGCTTTGTCACGTCGCGACCGTCTACGGAAATACTCCCGCGTTCTATTTTGACAGCTCCGATAAGAGCATGAATCAATGTCGATTTCCCCGCCCCCGATGGGCCGATTAACGTGATAAATTCGCCTCCGCCAATCTGGAGATCTATGTCTTTCAAGACCATTCTCTCGCCGTATCTTTTTATTACGTTTTGGAAAAGTATCATCGTGGTTTTAATTTTACTACCTTAAGAATTTTCTGTGAACCTCTTTTAATCTTTGGTTTGTGACATGGGTGTAAATTTGGGTTGTGGTTATCGAGGCATGACCCAGCATTTCTTGAACCGCCCTGATATCTGCGCCGTTGGTTAGCAACTCTGTTGCAAAACTGTGCCTGATAACGTGAGGTGTGACTTTTTTCGCGATACCGGCCATAAGCGCGGTTTTTCTCACCATGTCTTGAATCGTGTAAGGCGTCAGTCGTTTTTTTTCGTCTATGCCGATTTCGTCTCCCGTGCGCGCGCGTCCGTAATTTATAAATAAAGGCTCGAAATTGTCCGTGCGGGTTTCCAGGTAATCTTGCAGCCACCTTACGCATCTGTCCGACAAAAAAACTATTCTCGGTTTCCTGCCCTTACCTCTGACCATGAATTCACGTCTTTTCAGATCAACTTGTTTTCTGTTGAGGGATGAAAGTTCACTGACACGAAGACCGGTCGAATAGAAGGTTTCCAAGATTGCGCGGTCTCGTATTCCTTTTTTTGATTTTAAATCTATTGTTTCAAAAAGCCTTTCTATCTCTTCCCTGCCTAAGAAATCCACCGTTCTCTCCGGGATTTTCGCGAGATCTATCTTTTCCGGCGGGAGAGTTTTGTGATCGTTTCTGATTAAAAATTTTAAGAAAGCGCGAAGTGCGATGATATGATAATTTTGAGTTTTTCTACCCAGTTCGCCAAGTCGATTTAAGTGAAGTTGATATTTTTGAACGAGCTCTTGCGTGATTTTTGCGGGAGAAATGTCGCCCGTGAAATCCGAAAAACGTTTGAGGTAGTGACTATAGTTTTCTATTGTTTTACCGGATTGGTTTTTGACAATCTCGGCGTTTTCGAGAAATTCGACGATGAGAGGTTTGATAGTTTTGTTTTTCATGATCGTATTTTAATTTTACCATATCACGAAAAACCCCGCTTTCACGGGGGAAGTTTCGTATTTTAGTCTCTCCGTCGAGCAGTTTAGCAAAATTTGAGATTGAGGCAAGAGAAAGATAAATAGTTGGCATTTGCATCATACGTTATGTAGAATTACTTTTAGATTTTAAAAATATTTTTATTATGCTTACGTCGTCCAAAAAGAAAAAATTACTGTCAGCTCTAAGAAGTTATCATAAGAAATATCTTAGCGATAAATTTGCGGATCTCGACGAGTCTGGAACGAGATTAATGATTAATATGTTTTTAACGGACATTCTTGGATATGCTTCGATAGAGGAAATCAAGACCGAGTATATGATTCGCGGCACTTATGCCGATTATGTAATACAGGTAAAAGGCGAACGGTCATTTTTGGTGGAAGTGAAAGCATTTTCTCTCAACCTTTCAGACAAGCATTTAAGACAGGCTACAAATTACGGCGCCAATGAAGGTATCGAGTGGACTTTATTAACAAATGGCAGAAATTTTGATTTCTATAAAATAATTTTCAATAAACCTATCGAGATAAAGAAAGTTTTTTCCATAGATTTAAACGATCATTTAAAATTAAAGGAGTATGCTGAAGTTTTGCAGTATCTCCATAGAGATTTTGCGCCGAGAAAAGGACTACATAATTTATGGAATAGATATCTTGCTCTTGAGCCTTCCGGTATTTGTAAGTTTTTGTATGCCAAGCCGGTAATAAATTTTTTGAAAAGAGGATTAAAAAGAAAATTTAAAACCAAATTTGAATCTGAAGAAATAGTTGCGGCTCTTAAAAAGATGTTGGAAAAAGATTGAAACAAGGACTAATCCACCATTACCAGCCTATACAACGTTTCCGCAACTTCACCCCTCGTCACGTTGTTTGCCGGATAGAAGTTTCCATCCTCCGCCGGGTCCATAAGCGTATTGTCTTTCGAATATTGAACATAAGGCGCATACCACTGCGTCATATCGGTATCAGGATATAATTCCGTTACCGGATAATCGGACAAATCCAAGCCGTATGATCTTGTAAGGATTTTTAAGAATTCGACTTTGTTCACGTTTTGAGACGGCTTGAAAGTCCCGTCCGGGTAGCCGGACACTATCCCGAGTTCGGAGGCATATAGAATATATTTCTCGTACCAACTTGCCGATTCGACATCGGTGAATATTGCCGCGAACTCTTCCGTCGGCACATCGTATCCCAATCCTTCAAGCAACATTTTCAATACTTCCGCCCTGTTGATTTCTTGATTCGGCTTGAAACTTCCATCCTCGTAACCCGAAATTATTCCGTTGTCTTTCAGGTAAGATATTGCCGTGGAATATTGGTCGCCGTCATACACGTCGGTAAAAATTTGCGATTCGGCGACTACCGAATCCCATGTTTGCCCGGTCTCATCCACCGCATAAGATATTGCCATATCTTTCACATATCCCACGAAGCTCTCTTCGACTATGTCGCCCGGATAATCTCCCAAGTATATCGTTTCATCGCTTCGCGCTCTTTTTACTTCGCAATATCCTTGTTTTAAATCATTCAAATATAAAGCTATCCCCGTGCCCATACCGTATTCAATTTTCACTCCCGTCCATTCATAAAGATCTATCGGCTCCGTGGTGTAAATATGATGCCAGCCCGATGAGTCGTCACAGCTTGAGTTCGTGTTCGGATCATAAAAATTAAAATCCAGCGTCGCGTTTTCCGAAATCCCCAAGTACATCGTTCCATATTGGCTACCCGTGATGCCGCTGGAGTCCAAAATCGTGCCTATTTCCGACGTGTCATCCAGGTACATTTGAAAAGAGATCGACCCGTTTAACGGAATCGCGTATATGTCATCCAAGGGAAGGCTGTAAGATGCCGAATTGAGATAGTAATCGTAATTTGTCGGCGGACTTGTCGGCTCGATATCGTCCAGATAAAACTCGACAGCTTCTTTTATATAAGAACCGACCGATGCCAATACATCCAGTGTTTCGTCGTAATTAACGATATACCCCTCATATGCCAGCACGTTCCCCCTGTTGTACTCCCCTCCTCTACGGAAGAAATTCACAACTATGAGAAGGTTTTCTTTTTTTGTTATGTAGTGCAACGTGTTCGATTCCGCCGAATAACTCATCATTACGTCGCTATCCGATCCCGCTCCGGTTTTGTAACTGAAACTGTCGCTTCCTCTGTTTAGCAAAATCCATTCTCCCGAGTCAAACTTTTCATCCAAAAGATAATTTTCAAACGCCGATACCGCGGAAGAGTCCGAATTGTACGCAACTATGTATGTATATATGACCGGAAGCTCGGTTGATAATGCAAAATTGTCATCATATAAAGCCTGATACTCAACTTCGATACCGTAATAGTTCTCATCCCTATCCACTTCTTGCCAATTCGAGTGATACTCCAAGCCCGCAACTTCTCCCGCTTGCGGGAAAATCAGAGCCATATTGTCCGATAATTCTTGATAAGTTATCGGATTCCCCGCATAGACTACGCCTAACGGCAAGATCGTGAGAATTGTGCAAATTGTGAGAAATATGTGCCTCATGCTCATAAAAATTTAGCATTTTTTCGGGAAATATGGAATAATAATCTGCTGAAAAATTTTAAATTTATGATGTTTTATGGTTCTACCAATTTTTAAAGGCTCCGTGACCGCATGGCTTCCCGGAGCCGGTCGCGAACACAAAGAACCTTCAAGCGACGACAGGTCGCCGTTTCAACTGGACCGCGACAGGATTATCCATTGTCGTTCTTTTCGCAGACTGAACCTGAAAACACAAGTTTTGGTTGCCGGTTTCGGCGATCATTACAGGACCAGACTTACTCACACTCTCGAGGTTGCTCAAATAAGCCGAGATATCGCTCGCGCGCTCGGGTTGAATGAAGATTTGGCCGAAGCTATCGCTCTCGCCCACGACCTCGGACATACCCCTTTCGGGCATGCCGGCGAAGATGCGATGAACAAGTGCATGAAGAAGTTCGGTAAGGGATTTGAGCACAACGAGCAGAGCAAGAGGATCGTTACCATACTTGAGAATGTTTATCCTAATTTCAGAGGGCTCAACTTATCCATCGAGGTGCTCGAAGGGTTGTCGAAGCATAAAACCCCTTGGGACAACGCCGATTGCGAGATCCCGATTGAGCCGAGTCTTGAGGCACAAGTTGTGAATATCGCCGATGAAATCGCCTACAGCAATCATGATATTGATGATGGTTTGCGCTCTTCGATGATCGCTTGGGATGACATAGCTAAATTACCGATATTTGCAGAAGCTTTGGATGGTGTGTTTAAAAAATACGGAAAAATTCCCGACAAAAAGATATTGTCAGCCCGAGCGGTAAGCCATTTGATGGGCATGATGATTGCAAATTTGATCTCAAATACATCGCAAGAGTATGTCGGTTTTGATCCTGAATTTTATAAAAAAGTCACCGAATTGAAAGAATTTTTATATAAAAATTTCTACTTAAACCCAAACGTCGTCAGCCTCTCCGACAAAGGTAGGCAAATCATAACGTCGCTTTTTGATTATTATTTGAAACATTTGGACGAAGCCCCTTCCAATTTGCGTGAAATTGCAGAGAATGATGCGTGTATGGTAAAAGATTATATTTGCGGCATGACAGACTTTTTTGCACACAAAAAATTCGACGAAATATGTTAATATAAGGTTATGAGATGTCCAAAATGTCACCATCAGGATACAAAAGTCACCGACTCGCGCGATACAAACGACGATAAGGAAGTAAGGCGTAGGCGCGAATGCGAGAAATGCGGTCACCGATTTACCACTTTTGAACGGATTGAGACCGCTAATTTCGTAATCATAAAAAAGAACGGAACGCGCGAACTTTACAATAGAGAAAAAGTTGAACGCGGGCTCTGGAAAGCTTGCGAGAAAAGACCGGTCACGCAAGAACAAGTTAAGGGACTTATTGATAATCTGGAAGAGAAGTGGAGTTCGTCCGGGGAAGAAGTTTCGACAAAAGATATCGGTGAAGGATTGATGGACGCTTTGAAAAAACTGGACGAAGTTGCATATATCAGGTTCGCTTCGGTATATAGGCAGTTTAAGGATGTGGAGTCGTTCAAGAAGGAGTTGGCAAAGTTGATCGGATAACGGCAAGAAAAACCACCGCAATGTGGTGGTTTCACGCGCACATACATTCAGGGGGCATCTTGAGAAGTATGTTTTTCAAAGGTTCCCTTAATCAAAAAGGGTCCTCTTGCGAGGACCCTTTTTCTATCTATGTGCGCGATTTTTATCTCTTGTCCATGTGTTTATCCATATATTCTGTCGAATTCTGGTCGTACAAGTAGATAACGTCAGCGAAGCGGTAAACCAACTCGGCGATTTCGCCTCTTGTCATGGAATCGCCCGGATTGAAGTTATCACCTATTTCCAAATCGTAGAATATACCAAGCTGGTTAGCCAACTGTATGTAAGTCGCATACCATTGAGTTTCGTCAACATCCGGATATAGAGGCTCTGTTATATCGGTTTGCAACATGCTCTCCAAATCGAATGCTTGGATAATCATCTTCAGGATTTCAACTTTGTTAACCGTATCTCCCGGCTTGAAGGTACCGTCGTCGTAGCCATCTACGATGTCGAGTAAGAACGCTTCTTCAAGGTACGGAATGTACCATTCGCCATCCGTGATATCGGAGAAATCCATATTCGAAGTGATGTATGTGTTGTCCTCATCCACTTCGTAGATATCGAATACGTTGTCCAAAGTCGCGAATATAATCTTCAAAGCTTCAACGCGGTTTACATCGCTGTATGGCTTGTAGGTACCATCGCTGTAACCTTCGATTACACCATTATCGCTCAAGTATTCAATCGCCTCGGCATATGGATCCCATGATTCGACATCGGAGTAGCCTGTATCTACCGGCTGGGTACCATAATTGTCATAATACCAATCATCATAGTAGTCGTACGGACATTCATACCAAGAATCATAGTAATAACATCCATCATCCGGGCAGTAATAATAGTCTCCCTGCATGTCATGACCTTCGGTACATCCGGACCAAGTACTTGTCGTTGTCGTGTCGTAATAATAGTAATAATCGCCGTCACAATAGTAGTAATCGGAGAAGTACCAGCAGTTGTCGTTACAGTAGTAATAATATCCGTAAGTAACGTCGTAATACTCCGTACAGCCGGTCTCCCAATAATCGTATGAGTAATCCGCCGTGTCGTACCAGTAGTCATACCAATAGTCGTCATAGTAGTACATCATGCCGTCACAATAGTAGTAATAATCATAGTAGTAACAACCATCTGCACAGACGTAGTATCCGTTTTGGTCATACCAACAATCATAGGTGTTGTTCGAGTAATCCCAATAGTAGTCATACTCGCACCATGAATAGCCGTCGTCGTAGTAATAACAACCGTCCGCACAGTACCAGTATCCTCCGTAAATCGGATCCAAGTAGTAGTAACAGTTGGTATTCCAGTAGTCACCTCTGTCGTCATAGTAATAATCCCAGTCATACCAATATTGGTATCCGTCGCAATAATAATACTCGTCATAGTAGTAACAACCGTCCTCACAGTAGTAGTAACCTTCGGCGTCGTACTGACAACTGGTTGCATAATCTACGTAATAATCATCTTCGCACCATGTATAGCCGTCTTCATAGTAATAACATCCTTCGTATGGGCAGTAGTAATAAGTACCATAGTCGTAACAACCCGCCCATGTATCGTAATCATACCAGTCGTTGGCGTACCAGTCATTGTAATAGTCGGTGTAGTAGTACCAATATCCGTCGCAGTAATACATGTCACTGTAATACCAGCATCCGTCTTCGCAGTAATAATAATAACCATCCCATTCGCTGTAGTACTCTTCACAATAACTATCGTAATCATCTTCGTAATAACCATAAGCATAGTCGTCACACCAGTAACTACCGTCGTAATAGTAGTAACAACCCGTTAGAGGATCGTAGTAATAATCGTCGTAATAATAGTAGTCGTTGTAATAATCCCAGTAATTGCCGACTTGGTCATAGTTGTAATCATCGTAGTAGTAATAATATCCGTCATCGCACCAATACATGTAATCGTTGTAGTAGCAACCGTCTCCGCATTCGTAATAACCATAATACTGATCATACGTACAACCGCTGTTGTAATAATAATCGTTGTAGTAATTATCGCAGTAATAAGATCCGTCATCATAGTAGTAACAGCCGTTATCCCAGCAGTAGTAATATGTTCCGTAATCTTCGCAATAATCTTCCCAGTAAGTTGAATACGTGTCTTCGTAATATGTGTCTTCGTAGTAGTAATAAATTCCGTTGCAGTAATAGTAGGTGTCGTAGTAGTAACAACCGTCCTCACAGTAGTAATAACCGTAATAAGTGTCGTATGTACAGCTGTCATTCGCCCAATAATCATAAGAATAGCCGTCGCATGTCACGTAGCCGTCATCATAGTAATAACAGCTGTCGTCCCAGCAGTAGTAATATCCTTGGTCCGCATAATAGGTGCAACTGCTCCAATCGTTTGAGTTGTAATAGTAGTAATCATCATAATAATAGACCGTACCGTCGCAATAATAGTAGTAGTCGTAGTACCAGCATCCGTCGTCGCAGTAGTAATAATATGTCCCGCTATATGAGTCGTAATACTCCTCGCATGTGGTGTCCTCATAGTAGTCTTCCGGACACCAAGATTCGCCGTTGTCGTAATAGTAACATCCGTCATCCCAGCAATAATAATATCCGTAGTCGTCGTAGTATGTGCAATCGTCGTAATCGTAATCAACGTATGAAGTATCGTAATAATAAGTAGAACCGCTGTCTTCACACCAGTAATAGTCGTAGCCTAAAGTTTCATCGTAGTAATAACATCCGTCCGAGCAGTAGTAATAATAGTCGTAATAGATACAATCCCAGCTATACCAATAGCTGTATTCGTATGTTCCTTCGCTGTAAGACGTGTCGTAGCAATAGCTTGATCCGTCGCTGTAGTAATAACATCCGTCATCCCAGCAATACATGTAGGAACCGTAGTCCGAATAGTCGGAACAGTAATAAGACCACTCGTTCAAATAGTCGTCATAGTAGTAATAACTTCCTCCGCAGTAATAATAGCCGTAATAGTATTCGTCATAGTAATAACAGCCATCCGGGCAGTAGTAATAATAGGTATAGGACGAGTAATCCCAGTACGCATAACAGCTTGAATCGTAATAGTAATCGTAGACATAAGCCCCATAGCTGTAATCATCGTAATAACAGTCTGACGACCCATCGGAGTAGTAATAGCAATAGTCGTCATAACAATAGATGTAGCTACCGTAGTCGTAGTAGTAAGAGCAATAAGAGTCCCAATCTACGTAATCATCGTCGTAATAATAAGTGGTTCCGCTATCGTAACAGTAGTAATACCCATAAGTATATTCATCGTAATAATAACAATCATCCGGACAGTAGTAATAATATCCGGAATAATAACTGTAATACTCCGTGCAAGATGAGCTATACCAATAGTTACTTTCGAAATCACCTTCGTAATAGCTGGAAGTGGAACATGAAGATGAGCCGTCGTCATAGTAATAGCATCCATCGTCATAGCAATATATGTACGTACCGTAGTCGTAGTAGTAAGAGCAATAAGAATCCCATCCGTAATCGTCGTAGTAGTAATAGCTACCGGAATCTTGGCAGTAATAATAGCCGTAAGAAGAATCGTAATACCAGCAACCATCCGGACAGTAGTAGTAATAGTATCCGTAATAGTCGTAATATTCGGTACAACTTGAGTTGTAAGAGTAATCAGGTTCGAAATAACCTTCGTAATATATGTTCCCGCTGTAGTAGCTATAGCCACTGTTCGGGCAGTAGTAATACCCGTAAGAACTTTCATCATAATAATAACATCCGTCCGGGCAGTAGTAATAATAGGTATAAGACCAGCTATCATAATAAGCTACGCAGCTCGAGTTGTAGTCGTAATCAGATTCGAAATACCCCTCGTAATAACTCGTTGCGACATCATAGTAGTTGTAGCCGCTGGATGGGCAGTAGTAATACCCATAGTAGGTTGCGTCATAGTAATAGCATCCGTCCGGGCAGTAGTAATAATAGGTGTAGGAGTAACTGTCGTAGTACGACGTACAGCTTGAACTGTACGAGTAATCATACTCGAAATACCCTTCCGAATAGGTGTACGCCACCGTAGATGCGCTGGCAAGTTGCGCTCCGATTATCGCAATCGTCAAAGCCAGTCCGAATACAAAAAAACAGACCAGTTTTCTAGTCATTTTGTTGACCATGTTTTTGTTGTTACGTGTTTTAATTTTTATTTTAAAGTAGAAATTACTACTTATTGCTACTTTTTTTAAATCACCTTTTGGATTTTATATCTATCAGAAAATGAGTCAAGTTTGTGACAGGCTTTAGTATCCGAATTTAGCTTTTAGGGTTGCTTTTGTGGCGAATTTGTTTTATAATTTAACAATAATAAAAATTAAATAACGGCCATGTATAGAAAAAATTTCGCCATTTCGTTCGTACTCGCATTATCCGTTTTCGTGGGATCGATGGCTTTGAATCAATCGGCCCCCCACGTATTAAAAGTTCGCAATGATGACTTGCATGCAAGCTTATTTACGAATAACGAAGAGGTGGCTAAAAATATAAGAAAGTATTTTATAGTAAGAGCCGACAGTGATCCTTCTTACGACACCGTAATCGGCGAATATGAAGATGTTATCTATTTACCCGAAAAAGAGGGTATGAAATCGATTTGCTTATATGAGCAACCGGCAGATGCCGATTATTTGGGTGAGGTTGTTTCCGTTGATAAAACGGAGTCCATAGGTCCGTCGGAAGAGTTCACCGTTACCGTAATCGTGAAAAATACCGGTACCGCAACTTGGTTTTCAAGGGATTCAGGGTGTAAGAATCAAGTTGAAGTCGCACTCGCGACTGCAAAGGATTACGGAAGATCCAGTGTTTTCGGGATAGGCGATTATGCAATCAGCGGCTGGCTACACGAAAGTAGGGTGGAAATGGTCGAGGAGGTGGTTTATTCCGGAGAAACGGCAACATTTACTTTTACAAGTATGACTCCATGGGGAGACGTCTGGTACAAGGAGTACTTCGTGCCTGTTGCCGAAGGGGTAAGGTATATGGATGAAGCGATGTTCGGAGTGGATATCTTGGTTGGGGACCAATCCGCCTTTGACGCAGGGGTAATGGATTTAATAGACTGCAGCACCAATAGCTTAGAACTTGTCGGCGAGAAATCTATTTCCATCGATTTATCGGATCAGATGATGTACTTGTATGTTGGAGATATCCAAATCACGAATTTCCAAGTCAGTTCCGGTAAGGCGTCAACGCCGACTCCGACAGGCACCTATTATATATTGAATAAGCAAGAACTCAGGATAGGTGGCGAATGGCCTTATTACAGAATGCCATATTGGATGGGATTCACTTCGGTTGGGCATGGGATACACGCTTTGCCGTATTTGGCCAATGATGGAGGAGCTTTCTGGTACGAAGCTTTGAGTCATATTGGAACTCCGGTAAGCCACGGATGTATAAGGACTCTCACGGAAGATGCGGAGAGAATTTATGCGTTCGGAGAGGTGGGGATGAAAATTTCGATACAGAAATAAGGGATTTTTGCGTTTGCGCAAGGTGTTTTTCATGGCATAAAGCCGGAACTTTTATTAAAACCGTTTCGTGTTAGCGAAACTCCATATATAATTCCGACCCCATGGACGATATTCTCGCAAAACTCAACGATCGGCAGAAGGAGGCCGTTACCGCAACTGAAGGGCCTTTGTTGGTTATGGCGGGAGCCGGATCCGGGAAAACTAGAGCGCTGACGCACAGAATCGTCTACCTCGTTAAGAACAATGGCGTGAAGCCTTGGAATATTTTGGCTGTAACTTTTACAAATAAAGCGGCCGGCGAGATGCTTAAAAGAGTTTTTCGATTATTGCATCCGGAGGATGCGTTTTTGAACGAGGGGAAAGATTTCAATCAGGCGAATTTGAGAAATTACGATTTGCCGGCGATAGGTACTTTTCACTCGATATGCGTGAGGATTTTGAGAAAAGAGGCGCAACTGCTTGGGTATGAAACCGGCTTCACGATTTATGACGATACCGATAGCGAGGTGCTGACGAAACAGGTGATGAAAGATCTTGGGATGGATAGCACGAAGACGAATCCACGAGCCGTTTTGTCACATATTTCGGGCGCGAAAAATCAACTGATTTCTCCGGAAGATTATGAAAACAAGTATGCTAACAATTATTTTTCGGAGAAGGTTGCGCAGGTTTATAAAATTTATCAAAAAAGGTTGAAGCAAAATCAGGCGATGGATTTCGATGATTTGATTATGCAGGTCGTGACACTCTTCAAAGAGTTCCCGGAAGTTTTGGCGAAATACCAGGAGAAGTTTAAATATATTTTGGTGGACGAGTATCAGGACACGAACCATGCGCAATATTTATTGGTAAAAATGTTGTCGGAAAAATATCGCAATATTTGTGTTGTTGGCGACAGCGACCAGTCGATTTATTCGTGGAGAGGCGCGAATATGCAGAACATTTTGGATTTCGAGAAAGATTATCCCGATGCGAAAGTTGTTCTTTTGGAACAAAATTACAGATCTACTCCGGTCATTTTGGATGCGGCGCACAATGTCATTGTCAAAAATAAAACGAGGAAAGAAAAGAAGATGTGGACCGACAAGCAAGGTGGGGGAAAAATAAGAGTTTGGACTGCGCGAGATGAACGCGACGAAGCTGAAATGATTGCACGCGAGATTGAAAACCACATACGCGGGCATGAATCTCCCGACTACAGAGGCTTCACGGTTTTATACAGAATGAACGCGCAATCGCGCGTGATCGAAGAAGTTTTTATGCGATACGGCATCCCCTATCGAATTATCGGTGGCATAAAATTTTATCAAAGAAAAGAGATCAAGGACTTGGTGGCTTATTTAAGGGTGATTTTCAACCCGCAAGACACGGTGAGCATGCTTAGAATAATAAACATCCCGGCAAGAAATATCGGGGCGAAAACGATTGAAACAATCCAAGAGTATAGCGCGAGACATCAGATGGGATTTTGGGATGTGCTTGAATATATAGATGAACTTGGTGGCGAAATCGGAGACACGAAAATCGCGGTTTTGAAAAGATTTAAAAAACTAATAGCGGATGCGCGAACCGGAGCGGCAGGATTGACTGTGAGCGGCGTAATAAAAAATATTATCATGGAAAGCGGATATAAAGATTTTCTTTTGGACGGATCCGAAGAAGGGCAAATAAGATATGAAAACGTCCTTGAGTTAATATCCGTCGCAAGCAAATATGATGCGCTTGAACCCGGAATAAGTTTGGCAACTTTTTTGGAAGAGGTGGCGCTAATATCGGATTTGGACAGCATGGATGAAAGAAACAATGCGGTCACTATGATGACTTTGCATGGAGCGAAAGGGCTTGAGTTTCCTTGCGTGTTTATTTGCGGACTCGAAGAGGGGATTTTCCCTCATTCGAGGAGCTTGTTCGATCCGCAGGAAATGGAAGAGGAGCGCAGGCTTATGTATGTCGGAATGACACGAGCGATCGATGATCTTTTTCTGTTAAATTCCGAGCATAGATTGCTTTATGGAGACGTGAAGGCGAATTCGCCGTCGAGATTTTTATTGGATTTGCCGGGAGAGTTGGTTGATGTGATTGGCAGTCGCGGACGTAAACATGCGTTCGAGGGCGCGTTTGATCCTTTTGGTGAAAAACCGATCCCGACCGAAGTCGAAGACGGAGTAGCTATAGAGCTTGGCGTTGGTGATCGCGTTATGCATAAAATTTTCGGCGAGGGAATTGTCGTCGAGTTGGTTGGAGGAGTTGTTACCGTCGCTTTTGGCGATCCGAAATATGGCGTGAAGAAGTTGGCGGTGCATGTGGCGCCGATGGAGCGGATTTAATTTTATTTTGTCGCTAAGTCCTCGCTTCCCGTTTCGGGTATTGAAACGGGAGCACTGCGGAATCGCTCCAAAATAAAATTAAATCCTTAGCGTGTCGCTGCAGATATCTTCGCGAATCTGCAATTCCGCCTTCTGCAATTCCGCTTTCTGTTGTAGACTTGGCTTATGAAAGTCATTTTTATAGGCGACATCGTCGGCAGACCGGGCAGAGATGCCACTAAAAAACTTTTGCCCAAATTGAAAAAAGATTATAAGCCCGATTTCATAATTGCGAATGGAGAAAATGTTTCGGGCGGGAAAGGTATTTCGTCGGATCATTTGGATGACCTGCATAAGGCGGGAATAGACTTTTTCACTTCGGGAAATCATATATGGCAACAGAAGGATATTTTGACACGAATGGATGAAAGAGATCCTCTTGTGATAAGGCCGGCGAATTTCCCTCCGATGAATCCGGGGAAGGGGTGGCGGATTTTGCAGACTGCGCTTTTGAAGAGACTTCTCGTTATAAATTTGCAGGGGCGAGTTTTTATGCATAAAGATTATGATTGCCCTTTCAGGATTGTGGATAAAATTTTGATGGAGACGGCGCACGAGCACCTTGATGGAGTTTTTGTGGATTTTCATGCGGAGGCGACGAGTGAAAAAGTTTCGCTCGGACATTATTTGGACGGACGAGTGAGTATGGTTGTCGGAACTCATACGCATGTACCGACGGCGGATGCGCGAATAATGCCGAAAGGAACCGGATATCTTACGGATGTCGGGATGGTTGGATTAAAAGAGTCGGCGATCGGAGTTGATAAGGACCCGATTATAAAAAGTTTTATATCGCAGATGCCCGTAAAACATGAGATTACTAATTCCGGACCGGCATCATTCGCTGCCATTTATTTCGAAACAGGTGGCAAAGAGGGCAACACGAAAAAGGTTGAACAAATTTTGCTCGAGGTGGATTTGTAGTATATTTCGGCGGCAAATGATATATAAGAGAATCAGCTTGGTGAAGATTTCCGCATGGGTTGCCGTGTTTTTTATGACGGGGTGGGTTGCGTCTTATTTTTATTATAATCCTGCGGAAGAAGAGAGTCTTGATGTAGATACGATTGAAGAGATTACGCCCGTGGAAATGGATCTTTTTTGGGATGTTTGGGAGTATCTCGACGGAAATTTTATAGATGCGAATATGCTGAACGATCAAGAAATGCTTTATGGGGCGATAGACGGAATGATAAGTGCGCTCGATGATCCCTATACGGATTTTATGGACCCGGATGAGACGAAAGAGTTTCAAGAAAATATGGAAGGCGAACTCGAGGGGATCGGAGCGGAGCTGACTGTGGAAGACGGAGAGCTTGTTGTCGTTACACCTTTTAAAGGATCGCCTGCGGAGAGCGAAGGGATTTTGCCGGGAGACACCATTTATTTAATAGACGGGAATGTTGCGAGCGAGATGACGATTATGGATGCGATTATGGCTATCAGAGGCGCGAAGGGGACTGTTGTGGTTTTGACAATTTTGAGAGAAGGGGTGGAGGGACCTTTGATTTTTGAAATCGAAAGAGATACGGTGAAAGTTGACAGCGTTGAATGGGAATTGATGGGCGAGAATAACGATATCGCTTACATCAGCCTTTCGCAGTTTGTTGATGATACGACTGACGATTTTATAAAAGCGGTGAATGAAATTTTATTGAGCGATGTGAAGGGGATTATATTGGATATGAGAAATAACGGTGGCGGATATTTGGATACTTCGGTTGATGTTCTTTCCGAGTTCATAGATGGAGGTCAGAAGGCAGTGACTGTGAAAATGAGGGACGAGGCGAACAATGAAATCCGGTACACTTCGGGAGATTCCAAGCTGAGCGGCATACCGTTGGTGGTATTGGTAAATAGCGGTTCCGCTTCCGCATCGGAAATAGTCGCGGGCGCGATTCAAGATTATCAAGCCGGCATAATTATGGGCGAACAAACTTACGGCAAGGGTAGCGTGCAAACCGTGGAAGCTTTGCCCGACGGTTCAAGTTTAAGGGTTACAATCGCGAAATGGTATACGCCAAGCGACAGAAGTATTGATGACACGGGGATCACGCCGGATATTGAAATCGTTGATGATTATGAAACGGAGGAGGACGAGGCGCTGAATGAGGCGGTGGAATATCTTGAAAAGTAGCGAGTTTTGCGTTACGGAGCGGTAGGAGTGCGAGCTCCGCGAGCACTCCGAGAGCGAAGGTGTCTATCTTTCTATTGATTTCTGTCGGGTTATACCTATAATCTTTGTGCGTTTTACAAATGCGGAGAGGTGGCAGAGTGGTTGAACGCGGCGGTCTTGAAAACCGTTAGACCCCTCGCGGGTCTCGTGAGTTCGAATCTCACCCTCTCCTGTCCGACAATGAACTTTTTTAAGAAAACGCATTGTTTTTAAATTTGCTTAATGATTCGCAATGCTTTTTGCTATCTGTTGCACAGAATAACATTTTATGCGTCAATCCTTCGCTTGTTTAGGACCGTCCTCCAATTTCATTGTCGGACGGTCTGCTAAACAAGCTAATTTGCGCCTCGGTTTTTTAGTAAGCAATATAGCCCCCCGCAGAATCCCATCCGATGTATTCGTAAGTTCCCGCTATCCTCGAACCCGGGATTTCTTCTATGGTACCTTCCGCGATATCGATTTCGTATAAGGTCGTGGTTTCTTCGTCCCATTTCATGCTTGCCGCAAGAATCACTTTTCTGCCATCGAGGGAGAATTTACCGGCGCCGACTTCGTCGTATTCCGATCCGATATCGTAAACCGCGTCCGTGTAATGATTAACGTTATATACATGAGCCGTGAAAGTATCCTCCCAGCCGATATCGAATCCGACTACGAGATCGCCTTCGTATGCTGTTGCCACGATGTCCGTCACCATCGGCACTCCTATTTCTTCCACCTGTTTCGTTGTGAAGTTCAATCTGTAAAGATTGTATGCTCCGCCATAAAGTATGTAGCCTCCCAAGCCGTCGGGATTGACCTGAATATAGGCGTTGTCTTTTGTGACATAAAAGATTGAAGCATTCATCAACCCGTCAAAATGCCATGGGTCCAGCTCCACATCGTTCAAGATAAATCTCACGTCCGTGGATGCTCCATCCGAAGCCGGCTCGGTTATGACTTCAACGTTGTTTGTCGAGCCTTCATTTTGCACATTAATCCATCCCATCCCCGCCGCATCGTAAACGTATTTCGATAAAGTGTAGACGTTGAGCATGTATGTATCTTGCGGGCTGCCGTCTTTGTCGGTTACAAATCGCGTTTCCGTGTAAGTTATCGTTTGTGAATCTTTCCAAGCGATAGAATCTGTATTCAGAGTCCCTTCGGTTGGCTCCACCATTTGTCTCGTTATCGGTACCGCGTTTCGACCCATACTGTCTGTTAAGTAAAGTATGATCGGGCTGTTTTCGGCATACCCTTCCCAGATCACTCCCGCTTCATGATCCGGAGAATACAGGGCTCCGTCGACCGCCTCCTCGTATGGGTCCAGTTCGAGATCGGCACTTACGTCGGCATTTTTTGACAGGAGATAAACGACTCCGCTCCCGACCGTGATCGCCGTGATCAAGATTGTGGCTACAAAAGCCCAGATTGTGTGATTTCGATTTTGCATTGTTTTGGTTGGTTAAATTATTTTGCAAATCTAACCGTATAATGCGTTTTAGGAATTTTATTACAATTTAGCGCTTACAATGTCTCTACTCTAACCTTATCTCCGAATTTTTTTACGATTTCCCGCGCTTCTTTTAAAGCGTTCCCATCTCCCCCCACCACGACCACCAAAAATGGGTTTTCTGCTGTAATCAATTCCCCGTAGCCGTGGTCGCCTACTGCGATTGAAATTGCAATTTCCAGTTCTTTTTGAGCATATTCTGCTGGTAAAAATTTTCTGCTGACAACGAACCCTTTTGGCAGGTCGGCGACGTGCGAAGGATCAAACGAGCCCGACATATCGTAATAGCAAGCTATCGCGTCGTGGAATTCTTCCGGACGAGCCAATTCGTCTATATGCCCGGCGTAAGGGACACCTGTTTCCGCAGACAGTTTTTCAGCAAATTCTCGTCCGTACTCATCCGATTTTGAAGGATCCAAGCCTTGCGCTTTCGCGTATAACCCCGCCGCTCCACAATGCGAGTGACTTGTGATGCCGGTTGCGCCCATTGCGCGCAAAGATGCCGTAAGTTGCGCCGCGTCCATAAGAATTCCGGAACCGGCGAGATGCACGCCGCCGGGAGTGCCTTCGTCTATGCAACGAATCACCTTGTCGTCTGTCGAAAATGCCGCATCCAAATCTGTTATCTCTTCGGAATACGCCCGCATGCCGTTTTCCAAAATTCGAGCCACGATTACTGACTGCGCGGCAAAACGAGCTTCTTTTTCTCCGGTCGGAATTTCGTGGTGTGACATATTGTGTTGTGTTAAAGTGATGGTTGTATTTTATAATGTCCCTGCATGAAAAACGCAATAAAAAAAGGGCTCGGATTCGGTTTAACGTCCGGAGTTATCACGACTCTCGGATTGATTATCGGGTTGCATTCGGGAACTCATTCGAAAACCGTAGTGCTCGGAGGTATCTTAACAATTGCGATAGCCGATGCTTTTTCGGATGCGCTCGGGGTGCATATTTCGGAGGAGTTCAAGGGTGGCAAAACACATAAAGAGATTTGGGCTTCGACGTTTTTCACTTTTTTATTTAAAGTGATTTCCGCTTCCGTTTTTATTATCCCGATTGTTCTTTTGGATCTCGAAACCGCCATTTGGGTAAGCCTGGCTTGGGGACTCGGCGTCATTACTTTGATAAGCTTGAAAATGGCGAAAGAAAATAAAGAGTCTTATCTCGAAGTTGTTGGTGAGCATTTGGGAATAACCATACTCGTTGTAATAATCACTCACTATATCGGCGATTTTATAGCCACTAATTTTGAAAACATATAAGATGGGTGTGGATTTATGAAGCGCATAGAAATTTCGGCATGGCGCTCATCGTGGTCGCGCTATTGCATATGGCAATGCACGCAAAACAGTCTTTGGTCATGGCGAAAGTTTTATTTTTAAAGAAAAAATCGAGTGAAGAAAATAAAGTGGCTTAAACTTACCGGATTCGTATCCACATCTTTTTGAAAAACGGCAAAGTAAGCGTCGAGAGCATGAATGCGACAGATGGAATTATGGCGTTGAGCCAAGGTTTTTCTATATTTATCGCCTGCATATATGCGCCTATCGAAACGTATGTGAGAATGGCAAGCACGATTCTTCTAGTGATACTCGTTTCCCATGCTTTGTCGGTTTCGACGGATTTGTTGCGAAGTTGAATCCGATCTATTTCCGCCGATAATTCTTCTAAGGTTTTCATAAATTGATTATATAAGTATAATCCCTATCCGGCTATGAAAATTATACTTATCGACAATTACGATTCATTCACTTTCAACCTTTATCAGCAAATTATGAGGTTGGGGGGCGATGTTGATGTAAAAAAATATGACGAGATTTCCGTACGTGACATTGATACGTATGATGCGATTGTTATTTCGCCGGGACCGAAAAAACCCTCCGATTATCCGATTTGTCTCGAAGTGATTGCGAAATTTTACGAAAAAAAACCTGTTTTGGGAGTGTGCCTGGGGCACCAGAGTATTTGTGAAGTTTTTGGTGCGAAAACCGTGAGGGCCGATAAAGTCATGCATGGCAAAACGAGTACCGTTCATCATTCCGGCGAAAGAATTTTCAGAGGCATTAAAAATCCTTTTCGCGCTGCGAGGTATCATTCTTTAGTCACGGACCGCGTGCCGGACGAATTCGATTTAACGGCTTGGAGTTTTGCTCCGCAAAACAAGTTAATACTAAGGGGCGATAAAATCATCATGGGCGTTGCGCACGAAAAATATCCTGTTTATGGCGTGCAGTTTCATCCGGAATCATTTTTGACCGAGCGCGCAGATAAAATAATTCGTAACTTTTTGAATGAAATACGTTGAGATAAAAATTAGAGATTTTGATCCGATTTTATTTTTCAGAAAGGTCGCGGCTCATGAAAAAGGTGTTAGTTTTTTGCACGGCGGAAGGTGGTCTTTTATCGGGTTTAATCCGGTGAAGAAATTCGTTTCGAAGGAAGCGGATTTCGAAGGAGTTTCGCTAACGCGAAACAACTTAAATTATGGCGCGAAGAATGCTTCGCATTTTTGCGCTGTAGGATATTTCTCTTACGACTTGGGTTATAAACTTTTCAAAATAAAAAGAAGTGCGAAAGACGATCTCGGCATGCCTTTGATTTATTTGAATTTCTATAAAGATTTTTTGCGATTTGATAATTTGAAGAAGAAAATTTTCACGACTGCGCCCGGAAAAGTTCGTGAAATTTGGGCGAAGCCGTGCGCTTATCGTGAAAATATCGTTACGAATTTCGAGCCGGAAATGTCGAAAAAAACTTATGATCGTGCGTTCGAAAAAATTCGCGAATATATCCTTGATGGCGACATTTATCAGGTTAATTTGACGCATAGGCTGGTTGCGGATTTCGATGGCAATCATGCGGATCTTTTTTGTAAAATTTTAGAAACGAACCCGGCCGAAATGGCCGCTTATTTGGATTTGGGAGAGGTGAAGATTTTAAGCGCGTCGCCGGAAAGATTTTTGCGCCTTGAACAAGGAGCTTTGTCCACCGCAAAGCGAGGACAAAACGACTCAATGTATCGCCCCGGAACCGCTACGCTTTCCGGGACTGTCTATACGTGCCCCGTTAAAGGAACGCGTCCTCGCGGAAAAACTCCGGCGGAAGATGCGAAAATGCGTGACGAACTTTTAAAAAGTAAAAAGGAAGAGGCGGAGCTCAACATGATAACCGATTTATTGAGAAACGATATCGGACAGGTTTGCGAAATTGGGAGCGTGCGGGTCGCGAAACACAGAGCGATACAAAAATGTCCGACAGTTTGGCATACATACTCCGAAGTTGTCGGCACTTTGCGTAAAGATTTATCGGCAGTCGATTTGTTGCGAGCGTGCTTGCCGGGCGGATCAATCACCGGTTGCCCGAAAAAACGAGCGATGGAAATTATCGATGAGCTTGAACCTGTTTGCCGAGGCGTTTACACCGGCGCAATCGGGTATATAGATGGCTCCGGCGATATGGACACGAATATCGCGATACGAACTCTCGTCGCGAAAAACGGGAAATTGTATCTTAACGTCGGTGGCGGAATTGTCGCCGATTCAACGCGCGAATCGGAATATGAAGAGACTCTCGATAAAGCGAAATCTTTTTTGAAATTGCGTGAACCGTCGGCGATTTTCGATCCGGCAAATAAGAAGTTGAAAGGTGTTTTTGAGACTATGAGAACTTATGGGCGAGAAATTTTCATGCTTGATCTGCACTTAAAAAGGCTTGCAAAATCTGCAAGAATTATAGAGATGAAATTACCTGCAAGCGTAAGTGAAATTCGGGAGATGGTTTTGAAATCCGTGGAAGGGTCGAAATTAAAGCCACCTTTTAGAATCAAGTGCGTTGTTACTTCAAAAGATATTGCGATTGACGTAATGCATCTTGAAATTGATCCCGAAATTTATAAAGGGGTGAAAGTGGTAAGTTTGAAACTGGAAAGAAAAAAACCGCAGGCAAAGGCTCTGCCCTATTTTAAATCCGTTGAAGCAAATAAATTCGCCGTTTCACGAGGAGCTTATGAGGCAATTTTGGTAGATCGCAAAGGTTTTGTGACCGAGGGCGCTTATTCGAATGTGTTTTGGGTGAAAGACGGGCAAGTTTATACGAGAAGAGATGGAGTGCTTGAAGGGGTTACGAGGCAGGTTGTTTTGGACTCTGTAAATGTTAAATTTGCGCGCGCTACCGTTGCGGATTTGCAAAACGCGGATGAGGTTTTTATAACAAAAACTACGACCGGAATGGTACCTATTGTTGAAATTGACGGGAGGGAAATTGAGGCCGGAGAGGTGACAAAAAGACTGATGGAATTGACTCGTGAACGAGGCATGTCTTAGAACTTATGAATTTTCCCGACGTGGCGCTCTCAGACTTTTCCCGGTCGCTTTTTGGATTTTTTCCCGAATACTTTTTAACGGTTCTTCACGTGCCGAAAGGAAAAAACTTCTTTTCGGTTGCGTCTCCCTATCAGGAGGCGGGGGGACCTCTGGGAGTTTTTCTGATGTCATAATTATTTGGTTAAATTTTTACTTTCTGCAGTTTGAGAAAGTAGCTCAGAAGATTAAATGCCGGGTGTAGCAAGCCAAAAATCACGATTGCGGAAAGCACATTTACCAAATCCAAGTGCGTGTAAGGCAACGTGACTAATACCGACATTATTATCCAGTCGGTTTGATCGAAAGGCACCCACGGCTTTCCCGGCGCGATACCGATTCTTCGTTTGAAAAAACTTTTAAGCATATCCCCGATCAAAGCTCCTGCTCCCAACAATGGCCCGAGGATTAACGGGTTTATTTCGGCGTAATTTACAAGAGTGTATTTTTCGGGAATTTGAATTTTTGTCTGAATAAAAACGACCAAAGTCGCCATCAAAATACCAAAAAAAAGTCCTCTCCATGTCTTGTGATTCCCTAAGAATTTTTCACAAACGGGATAATTCAAAAATTGAACCCGTTTAAACAAAACCGGACTCGCGTTCGCGATCCCCGCAGGAAGAAACAGAAAGATGATTCCAAGAATATTTGGCATAAAAGGTTGATACGCCATTAAATTAACTTGATTTCAAGTTTTAGAAAAGGGTAAATTTCTTGTGTTATAAATTTTACACAAAAATCAATATGGCTGAAGGCTCGAACGTGGCTCATTGTCAAACCGATGCGAATGAAATCTTCGATGTGTGGCGATTCGCTGACAGATTCAGGGCTGAGAAGATTGTTCCTTTTGTGGAAGGGTTGAAAGGTATGTGCGGATTCACTCACAGGCAAGATAGTACATATGCTGAAATATCTTCAGCTCGAGCGGTGCAAAGTTCGTTGTCGTGTTTCGCCCAAGCTCTCAAGGTCGCCGCCGCGGTTGTGAAAACGCATACCGGAAAGACCGGACAAACCGAATTCTTCGGACATGTCGGAAGATATATGGGAGACAGACTCGATACCCAGACCGAAGCCGACGTTTTGAAAACTGCGGTTGCTCGTGCGTTGTTTCACTTGTAAAATCGCTATAGAAAGGGTAAAAAGCTTATGCTGTTTTTTGATTTACCGAATAGCATTTTTAGAAGCCACATCGCGGAGAGGTACCCAAGTGGCTGAAGGGGCGGGTTTGCTAAACCTGTAGGGTGGATATTTTCCGCCGCGAGGGTTCGAATCCCTCCCTCTCCGCCAATTTGTACATTCAGCAAGTGTCGCTCTTTGAGCGTGAATTGACGCTATACCCTCCATACCCTTCTCTTGCCGCCGTTCCCGGGTATTGTCGCAAGCGCCGCCAGCTTCGCATCGAAAGGTTCCAAAAATTCAATCGGAGCCGGCATTTCCCTCCACCTCCCGCCATCATTAACAAGAAGCAACGCCATTCGTCTTTTACCGGATTCTACATGGTAAAGCGCCTCCGCCACTATAAATGGCGGCCTGAATCCCGCCAATGCTTCGCATTCGGCATATTTGTTACCCGTGCTTACCTTTCCTTCCTCGCTGACTTGTTTTTCGGAACTTTTCTTCTTTGCCAAAATCCTATTTATTACTTCTCGTTTCAGTTGGACCGGCATATTTCTTCTTATATCCACTTCTCCAACCGGAGGAGTTTCCGCTTCCGTCATGGTATCGGCCAGCAATATTGCCAATTTCTCTATAGATTCTTCTTTCTCCGCCAGCTCTTGTTTTAATCGTGCTTTTGCGCCCGATAACGCCCTGACTTCCTTGTCCATCTCTGTATTTTCGGCTGTTGCTGCGGAAAGAGCCGCTCTTAACCGATCAATGTCGGCTTTCGCGCCCGTAAGTTGAGCCTTGACGGCGTTCAGCTCTTCAACAACAAGCGCTGTTGCCCTTTCGAAGTCTTCTTTTAAACTTTCGTTTTCGTTTTTTGCCGCTGCCAGCCTGACGGCAGACGCTCCGACTTCTCTGGTTAATCTGTTTATTATCCCGGCGCTTGTACGACGCGACATTGGCGCCGTCACGATTGGTGCCGATTTTACTTTCTTTTCGTTCCCCGCGGGCGGGGGTATCAATGTTGTTGCGGTTAACACCGGTTGTGAAGGTTTGGCATCGATTGACGTTTCGCTCAAGTTCAACAAAACCACTTCCATTTTTGTATCTTCGCGATAACGCATATACATGCCCGTTCCCCCTCGATTCGCCACCGTTTTTTCAACGTCCAAACAAATTTGTTTTGGCGTGAATCCAAATTGGTCGCGTATTTCTCTTGCCGTAGTCGGATTCCCATCTTTCTGCCTTTGCGCCACGTATTTTATTATCGCTTCTTGTCTTTTTGAAAATTTGCCGACATTTGCAGATAAACGAGAACCGGCCTCTTCGTAATCAAAAGGTATCGTATTCTCCGCATATATCGCCTCGCCTTGCGTCAATAACGTTTCCATTCTTTTTCTTTTATCCAGTACGAATGCCGCAAAAAAACCGCGTCGTGCTTGCGCCACAACAAATCCGAGATCGACGGCCCTTCTCCCTTCCATCCTTTCCGCGAGACAATGGAAAAACTGCTTGGACCCTATATCGAATTCTCTTAGGATTTCGTAGGTTCTAAATGCCTCGTCGGGGTTTGAGAGAAGCCGCTCGATAATCGGATGTTCCGGTTTTTCCACTCTTATCATCCAGGTCGCTTTCGCAAGAAGACCCCTTATGTATTCCGTCTCCGCTCCCAACTCCGAAGCCGTCATTATCGGTATATTTATCCCTAACTTTCTCAGCGTTTCCGAAACCGATTGCCTCATTTCATCCGTCACTCTCGTAACCGGGTCGCCATTATAAACCGTTCCCAGCCTTGTTTGACGTCCTTCCGGCGCCATTTTTCGGTCCGGCAATAAGCGCAATATGAAGCGGACCTGCCTTGAACCTATGTTTGTTTTTTCAATATAAAACCCATATTGCTCCCTGTGTTTTCCCGCCAACTTTATAAGCGTGTTTAACCGCTCGTATATATCGTTTCGCGGGATGTCGATGTTCTCCTTGATATCCTGGCAACTTGTCGGCACGGATGGATTTCGCCCCATAAATTCAAGTATTTTTCTCGTACCATTCTCTTCTCTGATATCGCGCTCGCAAACCTCCAAAACCCACGGATGAATTTCGTTCGCGGTCGAAGGTTTCGGGGGGTCGTCGGATAGTGCTATGGCTTTATTCGTTATCACCAATGTGTAAAAAACCATCGGAGAGGCATGCCCCTCTCTTTTTTGCGTTGTTCTTGTTATATAAAAACCGTTATCGGCACTTTTCCCTTTCTCAAACTCTCTTTCCAAATTCGCCAGCTTCATATTTGCGGCGTTTTCCGTATCACCCATGGCAACATTTCGGATTATATCCGCATTACGAAACGGCGTGTTCGGATTTCGCCCCATTAACTCAAGTATCGCCTTGGTAGGATCTCTTTTTTTGCTTTTGAAATCCCTATCCAAAGCTTCTCGTACATACGGATGCACTTCCGGCATTGACGGATCTATGTCCAACGTACCGATATCTTCGCGCAAACAAGTCATTTTTATATTTTTCAAAACTAGTCCGAATTGATAACACTTGCTTGTGTTTTTGTCAATAGTCATTGCGCAACCCCTAAAAATCATTTATAGTATAATTCGGATTGCTACTCGTCATGGAGAGATGCCGGAGTGGCCGATCGGGCCGCACTCGAAATGCGGTATCCCGCATTGCGGGATCGTGAGTTCGAATCTCACTCTCTCCGCCACAGCGCAAGAAAGCGAAGCGCTTCATGCGCAATACATTAAAGCTTGATTGCGAACGCAATCTCATTGTCAGAAAATTTCAATTGCTTAAACACATTTTATGAATCCTACGAACCAAATAAATCCGAATTCGCAGCCTCCGGTCAATCCCGGTTTCTCCGGCTTGGGCATTGCGCCAAACCTTATGGATGCCATCAACAGATTACATTACAAAATTCCAACTTCGATTCAACGCCAAGCTATCCCGGTTGCCTTGGAGGGCAAGGATCTTGTCGGCGTTGCACAAACCGGAACGGGCAAGACATTGGCTTTTGGCATCCCTTTAATTCAACGCCTGCAACAGTTTAGAGGTAACGGATTGGTCGTTTTGCCAACACGCGAACTCGCGATACAGGTTGATGAAGCTTTGAACAAATTGGGGGCGAGGTTGGGTTTAAAAACCGCCGTGCTGATTGGCGGCGCTCCGATACATCGCCAAATTCAAGCTTTGAGAAATAATCCGCATATTATTATCGCCACTCCGGGTCGCCTTAACGACCATCTCGAACAGAGAACCGCCAACCTTAAAAATGTAAAAATCGTCGTTTTGGATGAGGCCGATCGCATGCTGGATATGGGTTTCGCTCCGCAAATTAAAAGAATTTTTCAACATTTGCCTGTGGAACGACAAACGATGCTTTTTTCCGCGACATTGGCTCCGGAAATTATGAAAATGGCAACAAGTTTTATGAAACTGCCGATTCGTGTTGAAGTTGCTCCAACCGGTTCGATTGCCGATCATTTGACTCAAGAAATTTTTATTATCCATAAGGGAGATAAAAGCAGGTTGATTGATAAACTTTTACAACAATATTCCGGAACGACTCTTGTTTTCACAAGGACGAAATATGGCGCAAAAAAACTTACCAGCGCCATACGGCATATGGGACATCGCGTTGCGGAAATTCACTCCAATCGTTCACCTTCCCAACGCAGAGATGCAATGGAGGGCTTTAAATCGGGCAAATATCGAATTTTGGTTGCCACCGACATAGCTTCTCGCGGAATTGATGTCACGGATATCGAGGTGGTTATAAACTTTGATTTACCTACAAACACCGAAGATTACGTGCATCGAATCGGTCGCACGGCGAGAGCGGGAGTTTCGGGTCATGCGATTTCTTTGGCGGCGCCGGAACAACGCAGTGAACTTCGCGATATCGAACGATTAATCAAGAAAAACTTGCCGATTTCTCCGTTGCCCGAATTGCCGCCGAGACGAACTCCTCCACCGGACCAACATGAAGACGATCGTGAACCAAGGTTTGATCAAAGAAGAAGACGACCTTTCTTTAGTCGAGGAAGAGGACGTGGGCACAGGGGCTAAATCAGGCCTCCGGCTCATCCGCATCCGAGAATTCCAGCGCAACTTGCTGTGTCGCCACAGGCTCGACTATTGGTTGTTCCGGTTCGGCAACATCCATCGCTTGTGACCATTTTTTACGATCCGGAGTTAATGTCATGTCTTGGTTAAGCTCGAAAGTTTTTTGATAAGGCCCGAAAATAGACTCTTCGTTGATAGCCTGCTGGATTTTCAGCCCTATTCGGCTCCTCATAGCCAACATGTTTGAGGGGGCTTTAACCCAGAATTTCAGCTTGAGAACGAAGCAGTTGGTTTCGAATTCGCTGAAGATGACGGAATATTTCGGTGTTTTTTGTACGTCGGGATCGGTTGCGAGTATGTGCTCGAAAATTTTTGCCGCTTTTTGCACGTTTGTGCCGTAACCGAGTTTGACGCTTATCTCCATCCTTCTGACCGGATATCTCGAGTAGTTTTCGATGGACTCGGTCATTATGTCGGAGTTGTAAATCGTAATGTTTCGATTATCAAAAGTTTTGATTCCGGTTGATTGAAAGTCCATGCGATCGATTTTGCCGGTGTATTTTTTTATTTTGACTATGTCGCCGATTTTGAAAGGACCTTTGAAGAAAATCAAAATACCGGCGATGTAATTTTTGATAATGTCTTTTAATCCATAACTCAATCCCAAAACACCTACGCTGACCAGGAGGCTGATATCGAGCCCGATTACCTTGAGGGCAAGAGTCACTCCTATTACCGCAACGAAACCGTTTACGATTTTTTCAACGAGGTTGAGAGCTGTTCTTTGCTGTTCGTGGGTTGTTTCGATTTTTTTAAAATATCTGCTTATCCATTTGATCGCCAAATACGCAATTGCGAGGATTACCGCGGCTTGTAAAAGGTCAACAAATTTCGTTAAAATTGTGCCGGTTATGTCGCCGAAATTTATGTCCGACCCAGCATCAGTCATGTCTACGTCTGCCGATTCTTCGTCAACCAAGCTCATTTTTTTGATTTAAATTGTATTATTATATCATGGATAGCCTGATAAACCAATAGATATATAGTCCATAGAACTTTGAGATTCAGGGTTGACTTGTTGGCCAGTTGTGTTAATCTGACATCTTCTAAATTAATAAAACCATGTCATTAAGTACTCCTCCGAGCATAGACCAAGCGGAAACCAGAAAAGATCGTTACGATTTGAGACCAGCTCTCGAATTCGTTGCCGGTAATCTCCCGCAATATAAAGCGGGGCTGACCGGGATTTTAGCCAGGCCTGTCGATCCGGCTTCTGCGGAAAAAATCGGTAAGGTTGAATGTTTTGATTATGAAAATTTAAGCGATTCGCAAAAAGCGAGACAAGTTTTCCCCGAAATGGTTAGGAGTATTCTGGAAAGGATGCCGGCGGTACTCGTGGCGTTATCAAAATTGCAGGTTGTCGTATATCGAAATCAAGTATTGGTCCCACGGTTTGATGAAAACGGAGATATGCAAGGCGTTCCTCGTTGGATATCCGAAGATACGTTTTTGCAAGAAGTTGAAGCCGGTCAATTACATCCTTCCAGGGTTATTGTCGGGGTTTCCGATGGCGCGGAAATTATTCTCCCAACCTCCATTCCGAAAACCGTTTCCGAAGATGACACCGCCGTTTTTATGTATCAAGTTCACGTGCTTTTGCATGAATTTTTTCATAGCGTGGAAATGAATTTCAGGAACAACCCCGCCGAAATGTTCGCGACCAGGCTTGAATCTGGCGGGTTCACGTTCACATTTAAAGATTGGCTCGATGATTTCGGAAGACTTGTTTTGGCGGAAGGGTTTGAACCGATTTCAAGGTATTCCGCGACTTGCAAAGACATGCTGACGCCCGAAATAAAAGGAAGGGATCCTGTCGCTTTTCGACGTGCTTTAATGGAGGAGATTTGCGAAACTTTCGTGGCGTCGCAACTCGGGCTTGTACCTTATGCCGGGAGTGATAATCCGAACAGGCACATGAGAATTTCTTGGATGAGCACTCTTTGCAACTCGAGTTTGGCGGAGTAAAATGTGCGCATGAGTATTTTTTCAATATCGCTGACGATTGCCGGTCTCTGTTTATTCGAGGTAATAAGCAGTATTGATAATGCGATAGTGAATGCGGAGGTGCTTTCGACAATGTCGCCAAAGGCCAGAAGATGGTTTCTTATCTGGGGCCTTTTGTTCGCGGTATTTATAATCAGAGGTTTGTTGCCCTGGGTTATAGTTTGGGCGACCACGCCCGAGCTTGGCCCCATCGGCGCTTTGACCGCGACATTTTCAAGCGATCCGGCGGTAATGGAGGCGGTTGAGTCGTCGGCTCCGATTTTGCTTTCCGGAGGTGGCACGTTCTTGGTGTTTTTATTTTTTCATTGGCTTTTTATCGAGCCTAAAAATTACGGCTTGTACGGAGAGAGATTTTTCCATTCCAAAGGGATTTGGTTTTATGCGGTCGTATCTATTCTTTTATCCGCGATTGTTTGGTTCTCCTTGAAAGAAAATCCGATGATGGCATTTGGTGCTGTTGTCGGGTCAACCGCGTTTTTTATCACTCACGGCTTCAAACAAAACGCCGAGCAAAGTGAAAAACTTTTACTCAAAAAAGAGCTCACCGATATAAGTAAAATTTTGTATCTGGAAGTAATAGACGCGACATTCTCGATAGACGGAGTATTAGGAGCGTTTGCCTTCACGTTGTCGGTACCGCTCATCGTGCTCGGAAACGGCTTGGGAGCTTTCGTCTTGAGAGAGTTCACCGTAAGAAATATCGATAATATCAAGAAATATCTTTACTTGAAAAATGGCGCGATGTACTCGATTTTGGGATTGGGAACGATAATGTTAATCGACAGTTTCGGAGTTGAAATACCAAGTTGGATATCCCCCGTTATGACATTCGGGGTTGTTGGATATTTTTATTGGAAATCGGCAAGGCATATCAAAAGTAGTCGCATAGGCTCATAACGGGTATGCCCGGGATCTACGAAAATTCGGTATTTGCCGGGAATCCCGGTGATTTGACATTTTGTGTGAATTCCCGGTATACTTATATTTGCCATGAAAATACATATTCCAAATAGCGTATGGCTTGGGAACATAGACCCTTTTTTGGACGGATTCGATGTGCGAAATCCGAATACCCTAAATATAACCGTGAATAAGAAATGGGTTTCTATACATCCGATGGTTTTATCCATGATTGCCGCCTTAAGTATAAACATGGATTCGTCGAAAATCGAATGCGAGAAGCTCGAAGCTAAATCTAAACATTATCTCGAAAGGATGAGACTGTTTGATTTTTTGAAGATGAAGTCCGGCATTAAAATCACCGAGCATGAATCATCGGGACGATTTATACCGCTTACTCAAATAAAGAATTCGGCTACTCTTACGAAATTTATCGCCGACATAACGCCTCTTCTTCATCTTGAGCCCAAGCATGCCGAGCCGATTCGCTACATAATGAGCGAGCTTGTAAGGAACGTACTTGAACACTCGATGTCTAAACATGGCGCCATCGTGTCTGCTCAGTATTATAAAAAAAGCAATACTGTGCGTATCGGTATTGCCGATACGGGTATCGGCATATGGCAATCAATAAACCAATCTCATAATCCTAAAAACGATTTGGAGGCGATTCGTTTGGCGCTAACTCCGGGCATTACCGGGACTACCAATAAAGAAGGTGGCACCGATCGGAATGCTGGAGCCGGATTGTTCTTTATAAAATCGATTGCCGTAGTAAATAGTGATTTCTTTGTTATTTACAGCGGAAAAGCGATGTATAAATTGCTAAAAAGAAAGGGTACTAGAATCGGGCTGCATGCTGATCCTTTTAAAGACAGACATTCGAAAAGAGACAATTTGCCATGCTGGAACGGAACAGTTGTCGGCATTGATCTTTCTTTGAACTCAACGCAGGAGTTTTCTTTGCTTTTAAAATTATTAAATCAAACATTAAGCGAAGCCATACGAGAAAGAAAAAAATCTCACTATAAAAAACCTCAATTTATATGATTGTTAAATTACTTAAATACACCGGTCCATTTGCTGAAAACAAAGATGTTGCCAGAAAGATTAGAGTTGAGAAACTTATCCCAACTTTGGATAAAAACAAAAATATCATCCTGGATTTTGAAAAAATTGAAGGAGCCACTCAGTCGTTTATACACGCTCTTATTAGCGACCTGATGAGAAAATATGGAATCGAAGTGTTGGATAAAATACAATTCAAGTCGTGTAACGACACGGTGAAAGGTATTATTTCAATCGTCACCGATTATATGCAGGAAAGTATTTAGGGCTTGCTGCTTTTTTTATCACTCCGTGATCTCTTCGCGCAACCTCTTCGGTTTTTTCCTTGAGCACAATTTGGGCTGCGGCAAGCCTTGCAATTGGAACTCTGTATGGCGAGCAGCTAACGTAATCAAGTCCGATTTGGTGACAGAATTCGACCGATCTTGGGTCGCCACCATGTTCACCGCAGATACCGATTTCCATATCGTCTTTTGTTTGGCGTGCAAGTTTTACACACATCTTCATCAAACTCCCAACGCCTTCTTGGTCTATCGTTGCGGTTGGGTCATCTTTGATAATTCCAAGTTCAAGATATCTTGGCAAAAATCTACCTGAATCGTCCCTGCTGAACCCGTAAGTTGCTTGAGTCAGATCGTTCGTGCCCATGGACATGAAATCAACCTCTTCGGCCAACTTGTCGGCCGTTAAACAAGCTCGCGGAAGCTCGATCATCGTACCGATTTTGTATTTGAAATTCGGCTTCAGTTCATTCGCCACTTTTTCAATTATCGCCTTGGCGGCAATAAACTCTTTTATATCACAGACAAGCGGGATTTCGATTTCAGCAATAACTTTTATCCCTTTTTTCGTACATTCGATACCAGCTTCCAAAATCGCTCTCGCCTGCATGGCGGTTATCTCCGGATAAACTATACCGAGGCGGCAGCCACGATGACCAAGCATCGGGTTAACTTCGTGCAAATTGTCTATAATACTGATTATTTCTTTTTCTGTCAGATCTGTTTGGCTTGCAAGTTCGGCGATTTTCTCAGTGTCGTTTATTTTTGGTAAAAATTCGTGAAGTGGTGGATCCAAAAGCCTGATCGTGACCGGCAGGCCATCCATGGCTTCAAAGATACCGATGAAATCTTCTTTTTGGATCGGTAAAAGTTTTGAAAGAGCTTTTTCTATGGCTTTCGGGTTGTCTTTTGTAACTATCATTTCGCGAACGAGATCGATTCTGTCCTCTTCGAAAAACATGTGCTCGGTTCTGCATAAACCTATGCCTTCGGCACCAAACTCGCGTGCGAGTCGTGCATCTTTTGGCGTATCTGCGTTTGTCCTGATTTTCAACACCCTTACTTCGTCGGCCCAGCTCATTAATTCCGTGAAATCTTCGTCCAAAGAAGGTGCCGTCATTTTCACTTCGCCCAAAATCACTTCGCCGGTCGTTCCATTTATTGTTATCGTATCGCCTTCGCTTACTTCCGTCCCGCCGATTTTGAATTTTTTATCTTTTGCAGAAACGATTATGTCGCCCGCACCCGCAACACAACATTTCCCCATGCCTCTGCAAACCACCGCGGCGTGACTTGTGTTACCGCCGGTTGAGGTGAGAATGCCAAGAGCGGCGTTCATACCGTGGATATCTTCGGGGCTTGTTTCTTTTCTGACAAGGACGACTTTCTCACCTTTTCCCGTCCATTCGCATGCATCATCGGCGGTGAAAACCACTTTGCCGGTTGCGGCACCGGGAGATGCCGGAAGGCCTTTTGCAAGAACCTTGTATTTGCAACTTGGATCGACCGATGGGTGAAGAAGGTTGTCGAGTTGGCTCGGGTTCACCCTTAATAATGCTTCTTCTTTTGTGATTAATTTTTCCGCGACCATGTCGACTGCGATTTTGAGCGACGCTTTTGCGGTTCTTTTGCCGTTTCTGGTTTGCAGTATGAAAAGTTTTCCTTTTTCAATTGTGAACTCAAGATCTTGCATGTCCCTGTAATGATTTTCGAGCAGGTCTTTTATTGAGAAAAGTTCTTTGTAAATCTCGGGTATGTTTTTTTCAAGCTCAGCGATATACAAGGGAGTTCTTATCCCCGCTACGACATCTTCGCCTTGTGCATTCATAAGGAATTCGCCGTAAAAAACTTTTTCTCCGGTTGCCGGATTTCTCGTGAAAGCCACTCCCGTACCGGAATCATCGCCCATGTTACCGAAAACCATCGCTTGTATGTTAACGGCCGTGCCTATGTCGTGAGGAATTTTGTTCAAATTTCTGTATGTCGTCGCGCGTTTATTGTTCCAAGAATTAAATACCGCTTCGATAGCGAGTTTCATTTGTACCAATGGATTTTCAGGGAAGTTCGGAACGATTTTTTTGTAACTTTTTACAAGTTCTTTTAAATCTTCAGCCGTAAGTTCCGTATCGAGCTTCACTCCTTTTTTCTCCTTCAGCTCCGACATCGCCTCCTCGAAAAGATCGTGGTCGACTCCCATGACAACGTCGCCGAACATTTGGACAAATCTCCTGTAGGAATCGTAACAAAATCTTTCATTCCCTGTATTTTTTATAAGTCCCTTTATGGTTTCGTCGTTGAGTCCGAGGTTCAAAACCGTATCCATCATGCCCGGCATTGAGAATTTCGCACCGGATCTAACTGAAACGAGAAGTGGATTTTCGGACAAGCCGAGCTTTTTACCCATTTTATTCTCAAGTTCCGACAATTTCGCACCCAATTCGTCCGGAAAATTTTCCGGATACTCCCCCGCTTCAAGATAAAAATTACAAGTTTCCGTCGTGATTGTGAATCCCGGAGGGACCGGCAATCCGAGATTTGTCATTTCGGCAAGATTGGCACCTTTGCCGCCAAGAAGTTCTTTCATGGATGCAGAGCCTTCGTGGAAGGAGTAGATGGATTTCATAGGAGGTAGAGGGTAGACTTATTTGCGCTGTTAAAGTTATCATCCAAATCCCGCACGTGTCCATGTAATAAAATACATAAACTGCATTATATTGGTAACTGCGCAACATGATTTAATAATTTTTAATCATATAAATAATGAGCGACGAACAGCTAGTCGCGGCTGCAAAAGCCGACAAAACCGAATTTGTCCGGCTTTACGACAAGTATTTCGATCAGATTTACAGGTTCGTACTGACGCGTGTCGCAGACGTCCAACTCGCGGAGGATTTAACCTCCGATACTTTTTTAATCGCAATAGAGAAAATCGGTTCTTATACCTGGATGGGGAAACCTTTTTCGGCGTGGCTTTATCGAGTTGCGATAAACGAGATCAACCAACATTATAAGAAGTCCAAGCATGAGTTTGAGGCAAGCGTGGCAAAATGGCACGATATCGGAGAGAAGTTTGAGGCTCCGGATCACGATATAAAAGAAGGCGAAGATGCAAAAGAGTCTTTGGCGAATTTGAAGTTGTTAAACGAATCTTTTCATAAATTGAGCGAGGACGATAAAGATATTTTGTCCTTAAAGTATTTTGAAAATCTTTCTTATCAAGAGATCGCGGATGCGCTGGAGTTAACGGTTACGAATGTGGGAGTGAAATTGAATCGCGCAACGGAACGTTTGAAGAAATGTGTGTCGCCAAGTGGGACGGCTTACGATGTCACTTCTGTTGTTGTAATGTGTTTTGCATTCGCAAAACTGAGCCTTGAATGTATTGCGCTGGGAACGCTTCGCTTCCCTGCGCTTTTTTAATAAATAACCAATTATAAATATGGATAACTTAGAAAAAAATCTTAATACCCTCGCCGAAATGTTAAAAAAACGCGGCAATTCGGACTTCAAGCACGACTTGCGGAATCAACTGATTCGCAAGGCGAATGAGCTTAACGAAAAACCGGTCGCGGATAGCGTGAAGCGGGAACGGTTTGCGTTTAAAATACCTTCATGGTTTGGTAAAGCGCTTGTGCCTGCGACGGCAGGGGTGCTCGTGTTGACGGTTTTGGTTTTTGCGATTTTGCCGGGAAGCAAGTTGTTGAACCCGATTTCCGTTGTGGATATCGCGCAAGCCAACGATTATTACGTTCTGACCGCGAATTCGGAAGACTCTTCCGGAGTGGACAGCGCGAGCGGATTCGTACTTGAAAGCCAAGGTGAAGTGTCGGCTAGCGATGTTGAAGAAAACCTGGTGGTTACGCCGGAAATACCGGTCGTTGTTGACCAACAAGATCCAAATACCGTGACGATACAACCCGTCGAGCCCTTGGAGGCCGGCGAGATTTATTCAATCACGCTCGAAGCTCAGAATATCGAAGACAGCCCTTACAAAACCGAATATTCTTGGGCTTATCAAGTTACCGATGAGTTTCGTGTCGCAAGCACGATCCCCGGTGATAAAACCGCCGGAGTGCCTACGAATAACGGCGTTGAAATCACTTTCAATTATAACGGTGTTTCGGCCGATGATCTTGAAAATTATTTCTCGATAGAGCCCGCCGTTAGCGGAGATTTCGAATCGAACGGAAAATACGGAGTGTTTATGCCGGAAGGGCTTACCGCCGCTACGATTTATACGGTTACCGTAAAACAAGGATTGCCTTTGTCCGGGACCGATAAGGTTTTGGGGGACGACTACACTTTCCAATTTGAAACTGGGACGGATGTTTATTCCGACAATAATTTCGGACTTTCGAATAATGTTTACGAGTTCACGCCGGACGATACGCCGTATCTGACCGGATATTATTGGGATTGGGAAACATCGGGTGGCGATATGCTCGCTGATGTTCCGGCAAAGTTGACCGTTTATCAATTCGCGTCGGGCGAAGATTATTTGAAAACTTTGCAAGAACAGGATATGTCTTTGCCGGATTGGAGTTGGTACTCTTCTTACAATTATGAAATCCCGACAGACGGGCTTTCCGAGGTGATCGCTCCTTCGGACGTATTATTGATGCAAGGGTATTACGACCGCGCCATCATATTCCCGCAGACTCTTTCCGAAGGGTATTATTTGGCGGAGGCCGAAGTGGCGGGTCAAAAAAAGCAGGCTTTGATACAAATTGTTCCGATCGGCGCTTATTTCTCGATCAGCGAAACATCTTCTTTGGTTTGGGTTAACGATATGACAATGGGGCAACCTGTCGAAGGAGCCGAAGTTGAGTTTTTGGACGGGGATTCGATGAAGACCGGAGCCGACGGTGTCGCTTTCTTTGATGATTTGCCATACGGAGATTTTGTCCAACAAGGGAATAGCGATTTTACCGCGTACGGATATTTGAAAATTTCTTACGAAGGACACGCCGCTTATTACGGCATAGATGCCTATATGAATGACGAATCCGTGGACAATGTGTCCGCCGATTATTGGCAGTTTTTAAAGACCGAGAGGGGGACTTATCACCCAACCGACACTTTGAATTATTGGGGATTTGTGAAAGGTCGCGATAAGGCTGTAAACGGCTCCGCCGAGATTTTCATTACCGATGCGCCTTGGTATTTGAGCATGAATTGGTTGTCCGATTACGGGACGGTTTATTACAAAGAGGATGTTGATTTGGAAAATGGCGGAGTTGTTTCGGGCAGTATCGAACTTGAGAAATTATTGCCGGGAAGTTACGGACTTTGGGTGGTCCAAGATGACAACATTATTATGAATACTGTTTTTTCAGTCGAAGATTATATAAAACCCGCTTATCAACTTATCATCGAGTCTGAAGAAAATGTTTTATGGAACGGCGAAAGCACCAATATTAATGTTCGAGCGGAATTTTTTGATGGGACGCCGGCGCCGAATGTTGGCGTGAATGCGACGAAAGGCACTTACTATACCGACGAAAACGGAGAATTCAGTATAACTTATACCGCCGAGCCTTATGATTGTTCCACGGATGAATTGAGTTTTAAATCTTATTGCGAATTGTTCCCGACCGACTATCAATACTTTTACATTGAAAACGAAGAGGCGGGGGATATATGGGAAGAAGAAAGAATGACGATGATAAGATCGAGAATCGGAGCCACCGACATCGAAGCCGACCACGATACACTTTCTTTCGAGACCAAATACGTGGATTACAATAAGGTTGTTGAAGAGATGGAAGATCACGGATGGGTTTGGCAGGGTGATGAGATTTACGGTGCGAATGCGGCCGAAACCGAGATTTTGGTAAGCATTGTCAGGCACGACCAAGAGAAAATCGAGGAGGGCACTTATTACGACTATATAGATAAAGTTGTGAAGACGAATTATTATTACCAAGATGTGGATGTGCCGCTCGGCAAGACAACGATTTATGCCGACGCAAGCGGCAAAGTCGAGCACAATTTGGAGCTGGATGAAAACTCTTCTTATACTGTTTACGTCACGATTTACGATGCCGATGGAAACTTTTACACCGAGAGCGTTTATTTAAGCGGCTCTTCTTACCAATACGGTTATTATGAAAGTTCGAGGTATATGTATTTCGACATCACCGACTACGAAAAAAAGTATGATGTTTCCGAAAATGTCGAACTTACGCTTGCGGAAGGAAGCGGCACTGACCTTTTTTCAGACGATGTAGCATATAAATATCTCTACTTTACTTCGATTGACGGCATAAACAGCTATGAAATTTCGGATTCGCCAACTTATTCTTTCACTTTTGAAGAAGAGATGATCCCGAGTATCACCGTGACTCCGATAGTTTTTGACGGCAAATATTTTGTCGAGGGAGGCGGAACGAGCGTTCAATATAATTATGAAAACGAGAGGTTGAATATAGACATAATACCGGATAAAGATTCTTACGAGCCGGGCGAAACCGCCGAGATTTCGTTTGAAATTACAGACTCGAAAAGCGGGAATAACGCCGACGGTTACCTTAATGTTTACCTCGTGGATGAGGCTTACTACAGCCTTTATGACGAATCGTTAATGGATCCCTTGGCGCAACTTTACGGGTATAGCGACAGTCGTTATATTTATTCTTACGCTTCACATGAGCAAGCTTTGATGACGGCTGACGAAGGTAAGGGCGGATGCTTCAAAGAGGGCACCAAAATTTTGATGAGCGACGGTTCTTATAAAAATATCGAAGATATCGTCGCGGGAGATTTGATTAAGACCAGACCGAACGAATTCGACGAGATTCTTGTTACGGGTGAAGTTTTGAAAACTTATGAGCACGTCGTTTCCACATATATTTCGGTGAATGGCGGAGTGCTTGAAGTCACTCCCGAGCATGTGATCTTCTTGAATGACAAATGGAGTTTGGCTGAAAATCTGAAAGTCGGGGATTATTTAATAAATATGGATGGGGAAAAAGTTTGGGTCGAGTCTGCGGAAACGATTAACGCTCCAACCAAGGTTTACAATTTCGAAGTTGAAAAATATCACACTTATTTCGCGGACAATATTTACGTCCACAACAACAAAGGCGGCATGAGAGAAAACTTCCAAGACACCGCGTTGTTCGCAACGGTTGAGGTCGATGGCGGGGAAGCCGCGGTTGAGTTCGTTTTGCCCGACAATATAACCTCGTGGAGAGTTGTCGCGACAGTTGTAAACGAAAATTTGAAGGGAGGATTTAACTCTTCGAATGTTATCGTAACCAAGCCGGCGTTCGTACTTCCCGTTTTGAACACCGAATATCTGACCGGAGACAATCCGATAATTCCTCTCCGTGTTTACGGCAATGAACTTGTTCCCGGCGACGACATAACGGCCGGAGTTGAAATTGAAGATATGGATTATGCGCAAGAACAAGAAGGGACCGCATTTTCTCCGATATATTTCGACTTGGGAACGCTTGCGGAAGGTCTGTATGAAGTTGTTTCCTATGCCGAAACCGATGCGGACGACGATGCGGTTTTGCAAGAAATAAACGTGGTGGCTTCTCATCTGTCCGCGGACCATATTTGGGATTCGATTTTAAGCGAAAATTTGAGCCTTGAAGGCTCCGAAACCGAAAGGACCGATGTTACTTTTATGAATAACGAAGTTGGCCCGATATACAGCGCTCTGATAAGTTCCGCGACCGATTTCGGAGACAGAGCCGACCAAAAAGCCTCGAACTCCACAGCAAGAGAACTTTTAAACAAATATTTCGAGGAGGAAATTACGATTTATGAATTCCCGTTAACGACTTATCAAGTCTCGGATTATTATGGATACAATTACGGCGCAATCAGACTTCTCCCCTACGGAGATGGTGAACTTGAACTCACGGCGAGACTTGCCGCGTTGAATTCGGATTTGTGGAATGAGGAAGCTCTGTTGAATTATTTCGAAAGCGTCTTAAACACTGGTTCTGCCGTTGATGAGTACGGCAATATGACTGAAATTGTTTTTGGCACCGTGTCCGAGAAAATTCTTGCGATTTACGGAGCGTCCGCGCTGGACGAGTCTTATCTTAACGAGCTTGATTATTTCGTCACGAATTTTGATTTGAGTGTTGAAGATAAAATTTACGCCGCGTTAGCTTATTTAAATATGAGCGATAAATCTTCTTCCGCGGATTTGTATCTCGATATAGTCGGGAATTATTCCGATTCGATTGATGGTTATGTAAAAATCACGGACGAGGATGCTCTCGACGACGATGAGCTTTCTTGGACGGCTTTGACCGCTCTATTGGCGGCAAAACTTGGCGACGACAGCCACAAAGATTTCTGGAATTACGTCACTACCTTTGAAGGACGAGAGGCTGTGAATACCGAGCTTCAATCTATCGAGAAAACCATGTACGCCTCTGCTGTTTTGGATTTTGGCGCCGAAAGCGAAATAACTTTTAAATTAAATGGAGGAAAAATCACGTTGGTGAATAACGAGGTTTTTCAAATCAGCATGACTCCGGACGAGCTTGCGAATGCCGATTTTGGAGCGATAGGCGGCGAAATCATGGTAATAACCAGGTTTACCGAAGATATTTCTTTGGATGAAATCGAAACCGACGACAGAGTGATGATCAGACGAACCTACTTTGTAAACGGAGTCGAAACCACGGACTTCAATCCCGGAGATTTGGTTAAAGTTGAGTTCACCGTAAAAATGCCCGCATCAACTTTCGGAGGGTACGTCGTAAAAGATTATCTGCCAAGCGGACTTAAGCCGGTATTGCGATACGCGGCTTACTTCACCGAGGCAACTTCGGGGTATTATTCGGATAATTACAGGCCTCCTTATCAAACTCTAGGACAAGAATTGAGCTTCTTCTCTTCATGCGGAGTTTACGGCGAAGATGCTGTTGAAACCGACAGTTTCTGCACCGACAATTTCTATTATTATGCGAGAATCATAAACAAAGGCGAATTCGTAACCGAGCCGGCAATTGTGCAGAACTACGAAAATCCTGAGATTATAAATGTGTCAGGTGACAGAGGATCTATTACCATAGAAGGAGATATTGTGGCGTCCACCGAGTTCGGGGTGGAAGATTTTTCGGAATGCGAAAGCCAAGTGTGTTACGAGGATGGAACGTGTTATTGCGAAGATGATGGAGGTGTAACCATTATGGATACGACCGTATATGATGACGGAGGGTGTTATTGTGAAAACGATGAGTGCTTTTGTGAGGAGTAGTTGGGGTCCGAAACGCAAAACTCGCCACTTCCTACATCCTCTCCACTACCCCCATCCCCAACAAATACAATCCGTTCCCGATCGTCTGTTTAACCGCTTTCAACAGTTCTATCCTTGCCGATCGCAAGCCGTTTTGCGCGTCTTTGACAGTGTTTTTGCCGTACCATTTCGAGAATTCGCCGGCCAGCTCAAGTAAGTAATGCGCCAGATGGTGCGGAGAGTATTCTTCGGCGGACTTGCCGATTGAATGATGGAACTTCGCGACACATCGCGCGAGATTCCAGTCGTCTTCGTTGAAAGACTCAAAATTAACTTCCGAATCCGTCTTAACTTTTTCCAAAATCGAACAAATTCGAGCGTATGCGTATTGGATGTATGGGCCGGAATCTCCTTCGAGCCTCACGGCTTTTTCGAGATCGAAAGCTATATCGTTTTTCGCTCCGCTGAATAACATTGTGAATTTTATCCCACCGATCGCGACTTTCTCTGTTATTTCTTCTTTTTCCGCATCGCTCAGCCCTGAACTTGCAACTATTTCCGCTACTTTATCTCTCGCCTCTTTTATCAAAAATTCCGCCGTGATGACGTCGCCCGTTCTCGATGACATTTTGCCGGTTGTAAGTGTCACCATCCCGTAAGAAAGGTGTTTTTGCCTTGCGAGTAGTCCCGGGTAAAGCATGTCCATCGCTTTGAAAACCACTTTGAAATAGCTCTCCTGCTCGTTGGCGACGACGTGAATGTTTTTGCTGAATTCGAAAGCCTCTTGTTCGAGTTTCGCAAGACCCATCTCCTTGGCTTCGTAAGTCGGGTTACCTTCGCCCGTTATGAAAACCCTGTTGTGGAGTCCGTACTTCTCTCCCGGGAAAATCACCGCTCCTTGCGACTCCTCGAATATTTTCTTTTTTATGTTTTCCAAAACCAGTTTTTTGCCAAGTTCGCAAACTTCACTTTCAAAAAACAGCCTGTCGAATTTCGAACCGAGTCTTTTATAAATATAATCGAAATATTCCAGGCTCCACTTTCTCGTTTTCTCCCAAAGTGGCGCGATGTCAGATGAGTGTTCATATATTTTTTTATTGAGCACGTAAATTTCTTCTTTCGCTTTTGCATCTTTTTCAAAAGCTTTTCCGCCGATCGCGTAAACTTTCCCCAGGAATTCCGCTTTGTCTTGAGGAGTTTCGGGCTCCGATTTCGGGTTTTCTTGCATGTACCCCCACAAACATTTCGCTACATGCAAACCTATATCTCCTTGATAATTCGCTCTGAAAATTTTGGCACCTTGCGATTCAAGCAGTCTGACGAGCGACTCCCCGAGACTTATGTTGCGAAGATGCCCGATATGGAAAGCTTTGTGCGTATTCGGATGGGCGAATTCGACCATTATTTTTTGTCCTTTTAGCGCCGTGCTACCTCCAAATTTTTCGCCTTCGTCGAGCGCGGATTTGATAATGTCAATGAGCGCTTTTTTGCTGAGTTTGAAATTTATGAAACCCGGGCCCGCCACTTCTATGCTTTCAAGTGAATCCGACTCACCTATTTTATTCACGATTTCCATCGCCAGCTTGCGAGGATTTTCGTTTTTTTCTTTCGCGTGTTTTAAAGCTATCACAGTGGTAAAATCACCGTGAGATTTGTCAGCCGGGTGCTCGAGGGCGACTTCCTCTTTCTTGATTTTGAGCGCCCGGGCCAGGATTTCTTGCAGTTTTTCTTGAATCATCGGCGGAGATTTTACCAGAAATCCCGTTTCCACATAAGTACCATGCCTTGTTTTTGACACCTTTTTATGATATAATTTTAAGATTTAAATAAATAATTTTTACAAAAATGAAAAACAAAATTGCGCTCTTGACGACTCTCGTTCTCCTTATGATTGCACCTATTGTGCGAGCGGCGGATGCGGATGTACAGGTTCCGGGCGATGTCGAGAACCTCGAAGCTTTTGCAGGCGAAGAAAGCGTGAATTTGTCTTGGGATATGGCTGCGGACAATGTTTTGGTGACGGGATATAAGATTTATTACGGCATCGAAAGTGTTTCAGAAGATGCGGGCGAATATACTTTTGATCCGATTGAAACAGATGACGATATTTCTTACGAGGTGACCGGATTAACCGCCGGCGTTACTTATTATTTCGCGGTTACGGCTTTGGATGCCGCCGGAAACGAAAGTGATTATTATAGCAACGAGGCTGCCGCCACCCCCGTTGATATCGAAGAAGAAGAAGTTGCCGATACCGAGGCGCCTTATATAGTCGAAGCTGTCGCAACCGATAAAATGACCGTGGAAGTTAATTTTTCGGAAGAGGTTGATTTGCCGACCGATGCGGCAAGCGCATTCTCGATTGTCGGGCTTGAAAACGACGAAGAGTTGGATGTTTTGGATGCTTATACCTCGGATGAAAATGAAAGCGTCGTGGTGGTAACAACCGGCACTCAAGAGGCCGGCGTAAGTTACATGATCACCGTAAACACTTCCGTAACCGATAAGACGGGGAACTCCGTGGTTAGCGGAACCATCGATAGCGCCGTTTTTGACGGCACTGATGCCGAACCTGTAATCGAAGATGAAGAACTCCCGGAGGAAGAGGATGTTTCTGCCAAAGAGGAAACCGACATCGAATCTCCGGAAATTACCGACGTGGAAGCCGAAACTTTAACCGAGATTATAATCGGTTTTAATGAAAATGTTATGCTCCCCGCCGAAAATCTCGAAACTGCGTTTGAGGTTTATTTGGCTGATGATGAAACTGTGACATTAACGGTTTTGAGCGCAATTCAAGACGAAGTCGATCTTTCAAAGGTTGTTTTGGCGACAAGCGAACAATCTCCTGGCGAAGATTATGTTTTGAAACTCACCGGCATAACGGATTTATCCGGCAACGAACTCGTAAACGATTTCGACAGAACCGCCAGCTTCACCGCCGCAGTTATCGAGATCGCCGATTTGATCCCACCTGAAGATATAACAAACTTCCTTGCAGAACTTATCGACGGGTTGCCAACAAGTGTTGGTTTGAGTTGGACAGCCAGCATCAATACTGCCGGAGATCTTGTCGATCAATTGCTCTACATGAGCGAAGATGGTGGCGACAATTACGGGGATGCTGAATCTCTAGGCCCGGATACAACATCTTATACTGTTGACGGTCTGACGGAGGGCGAAACTTACACGTTTATGCTCACAACCGTTGACGAAGCCGGTAATGAAAGTATCGGTGTCGTTAAGAGTGTTACTTTGCCACAAACGGGTGCGGGATTGGGAATTGTGTTGATTGCGACAGCGCTGGGGACAAAACTTGTAACTCGTAAATAGTAACTAGTGCGAGAAGTTGGTTTTTTAACTTTTTTTTAACATCCCCATGCTACCTTCCCCGTTATGAGGAAATTTTTTGCGTATGTTTTCGGTTTTATACTGATATCGGTCCTGCTCGCGTATCTCCATTTCGACAAGTTGGCGCATGGGCAATTGCATGTTTATTTTTTCGACGTCGGGCAGGGCGATTCCGTTTTGATAAAAACCCCTTCCGACAAATTAATTTTGATTGACGGCGGGCCGGATAATGAGGTTTTAACGGAACTCAATGGCGTGCTCTCTTTCTTTGAAAGAAAGATTGATTTGATGGTTCTGACGCATCCGCACAGCGACCATATTAAGGGGCTTATACCGGTACTTGAGAAGTTCGAGGTCGGAGCGGTTTTGATAACCGGGGTTGCTTACAAGAATGCTTATTATGATGTTTTTTTGGATAAAATTTCCGACGAAGGTTCTACTATTTATTTTGCCGATGACAATACTGATTTTTATTTATCCGACGGTGTTTTTATTGATGTTTTATACCCGTTTTTTGAAATTCGCGATGAAACATTTGAAAATCTCAACAATTCTTCGATCGTTATGAAAATTTCTTATAAAAATCATGAGGTTTTGCTTGCCGGGGATGCAGAAGTTGAGATCGAGGATGAGTTGGTTTTGAGCGATGCCGATTTGGATGCGGATTTGTTCAAAGCGTCTCACCACGGGAGTAAAACTGCGAACAGTTATGATTTCATGAAAGCTATTTCGCCAAATTACGCCGTGATTTCTTGCGGGCTCGGCAACGATTTCAAACATCCGCATGAAGAAACGCTCGAAACTTTTTCTTTGTTCGGAGTCGAGGTGCTTAGAACCGACCTGGATGGAAGGGTCGAGTTTATTTTCTAACGATTTTCGCTCCGAGAGATCTCAACTTTTCATCAAGTTGCTCATAACCCCTGTCTATGTAATCTATATTGCTTATTTCGGTCGAGCCATCCGCGATAAGTGCCGCTAAAACCATCGCCGCGCCGGCCCTGATATCGCAACTTGCGATTTGCACCCCTTTGAGCTTTTTGGGACCTTTTATAAGTGCTTCGTTAGGGTTCAAGATTTCCACTTCCGCACCCATTTTTTGGAGTTCGAAAAGGTAGTTTAGCCTGCCTTCGAAAAGCGTTTCGTAAATTTTGCTTACACCTTTGGCTTGAGTCAGAAGTACCGCGAAAGGTGCCTGTAAATCCGTCGCGAATCCCGGATAAACCGCCGTGCGCAGTTTCTCGATCGCTTTCCAATTTTTCGACGGGATAATTTTTACTTCGTTTTTCGAGCGTTCGAATTTGGCTCCCACCTCGTTTAATTTTTCCCAAAAACTATCAAGATGAGAAGTGTCCAATTGAGTCAGCGTAACATCTCCATGTGTAAGGATCGTCGCAAGCGCGAAGGTCCCCGCTTCGAGATAGTCTGATGTAATTTTGTGACTTACGCCTTTGAGTTTTTTAACCCCTTTGATCTTCAATGTCGGGGTCCCGATACCTTCGATTTTCGCTCCCATTTTATTTAAAAAATTGCAGAGGTCTTGAACATGCGGCTCCATCGCCGACCATTTTATTTCCGTCACTCCGTCGGCGAGAACCGCAAACATAATTGCGTTTTCCGTCGCCGTAACACTTGCTTCCGCCATCGTAAAAGATTTGCCGATAATTTTTTTCGATTTTAAATGAAGATGATTTTTATCTTCCAGAATTTCAGCTCCAAGTTCTTTCAGAGCATGTGTATGCGCATGTACCGATCTCTTACCAAGAACGCATCCACCCGGGAACTCCATTTGCGCCTCGCTAAGCCGCGCCAAGAGCGGACCGAGCACGAGAATCGAGGCTCTCATTTTCCTCACTCCTTCATATGCGAGTTTTGACGATTTAAGCTTTTCCGCACGTATTGTAATTCTGTGATTTTTAAATTCATATTGAGCGCCAAGTTCTCCCAAAATTGCGAGCATTTTATGAACGTCGGAGATATCCGGCACATTTGTCAGTGTACACTCTTCGTCGGTAAGCAAACATGCCGTCAGAATCGGCAAAGTGGCGTTTTTCGAGCCGTTGATTCGGACCTCCCCCCTGAGCGAATTTTGACCTTCGACGATGAAATTTGGCATATTGCCATGAAAGTTTATGCCCTTGTCTCTTTCCCTGCAAGGCGTCTTCTGTCCAAAACAGAAAGTTGTTTTGCTTATGCGAAATAACTTGATAATATTGCGCTTGTGATCGTGCCGCTCAGCGGGGCTTCCCAAGTGCCGTGGAGCCACCTGTCGGAGTCGAACCGACGACCCACCGCTTACAAGGCCCGTCCCTATATGCGAAGTCGTCTTTTTTGGCTTTTATAAGCCATTTCCGAGTGTCCGGTAGTCAATACCGAGTGCTAGTTCAACGACTAACAGCTACCTGGAGTTTAGCATGAAAAATTTATCATTTAAAGATTTATCTTTCGTGACTCTTCCGCCTTGTCTAATGGGGCTTCCACCCATCTCACATTTATAATTGGGATTATATCTGGGTTTTCCTCGCTAATATCGAACATGCCTTTCAGTTTTGCGGCAAGTTCAAGTTCCGGTTTTCTTTTCCCTTTCTTTGCCATTATATCTTCGACTAATGCACTGATTATAAACTCTTTCGTCAGCCCTAATTCGTCTAATAACTTCTGGAATCCTTTAGACCCCGTTAAGTTCTTAGGATTTTTTGCCGTTGAGTCGGTGTATCCGGCATCTTTCATTGATTTAGACACATTTCCATGGTTTTCCATGATTTTTTGTGTCGCCAATGTTTGTTTGAATGTAGCCATAATTATTTTTTATAAAAAGTCGATGTTATTTAAACTATCTTTTAAGTTTTTTGAACTCATTTTGAGATATATCATCGTCGATGTTATCTCGCTATGCCCCATAATCTCCTTGAGTTTCACTATATCCAGCCCTTGCTCTACGCTTATGCTCCCAAATGTGTGTCTTAACTGGTGAGGCGTGAATTGTATCCCAATTTCTTTCCCTATTCTTTTACATACCCTCCATACATCTTTTTCTCTTAATTTCTTATCACCTTTAATTCCTTGAAATACATAAGGCCCGTTGTTGTTCTTTTTATCTCTCTCCTTTAAATAATTTTTTAATATCCGTGAAAGCTTGTAATAAACCGGCACATTGCGGTCCTTGTTACCCTTACCGCAACGGATAAGCATGTTGTCGGCATTACTATTAATGTCTGTTATTTCAAGATTTATAAGTTCGTTTAACCGCAAACCCGCATAAAGGAATGTCGCCATCATTGCGTGGTTGCGAGTCCTCTCAAAATCGTAACGCCAATCGCATGTAAATGCCGTGTAGAGAATCTTCTTAGCTTCAGTGTCTTCAAGTCTTCTTGGTAACGACCTCGGCTTCTTTGGCCTCTTTATTGCATTTATAGGATTTTCCTTCAATAGCCCGCGAGCAATACACCAGTCAAAGAATCTTTTTAAGTATTTATGGTGGTTGATGTATGAGCTATGGGACCACTGATACTTCTCCTTACCTTCATAGAAAAATTCTTGCAAAACGCATGCATAAACATCGCCTAATCGCTGAATAGTTGTACGCCTTAAAAATGTTTTGAAATACGACTCCATGGCATTAACTGTTTTCGGAGCTAATCCCTCTTCGATTGATAAGTATCGTCTGAACTGTCTATGTAGGTCGAGAATTTCCATGCGTGTGATTTTTCTTTTTTATCGTGTCAATAAATACATCCCCCTTATAAGTAATATCTAAGTATTGTTAACTAAATTCTCTCTAACTATTGTCTCTCTATTTTCTAGAACAGCGGTCGTCTTATTGTTAGAACACCCTTCTCTATTTTTTAGAAGAGATTGTCTTCTTCTTATGTATTGATCCGGGGATGCATTTTGCCGTTGTTCCTTTTCTATTTGCATTACACTTTTACATGCATCTCTGCTTGCTTTGATAAATTTTATGCTTAGTAGCCACGGCTTAAAATCTTCGTTTATGACGTATTCTGTTGTCTGTTTTGGGTATCTGGCAATTTTTATAAATTCTATACTTTCAAACAGCCTCAATACTTTATTTAATGTCCCACACGAAAGCTCGGTCCCCATATCCAGCACCTCCCCATCTTTTTTGGTAATTCCTCTTCTGAATTGCTTATATGAAATTCTGTCTGACCGCCTGTGGAATCCATATGTTCTTCTGCAAATATAAAGTGCGATTTTCGCCTCAGCACCATTAAGGATAGGGAAGAAAAAATCTATTAAGTCATTCGGTATGTTAGTGGTTCCATTTTTACTCATTTTCATTGTTATTCATTGTAAAAAACAATCGCCTCAAGTCTTTTTCAAATAGTACCAAGCTTGTTTTGAGACGCTGTTTAGACTCTCCACATTGCACGCAGGGACATTCTTTAACAACTCGGCAGGCATTAACGCGGGCTTTTCGATAAATGATGCCTCTTTGCGTAGACTGCCATACGCGGAAGTGAATTTTATTGTTTTCTGTCCAACATCCCTTTCGCGCATGTATTTGCACTTACCCTCCCCCCGTGGCCTTCTTTTATCTAGCTCGAAATCCAAAGGACAGAGATTACAGTTGCATCTTTCAAATGCAGGGCAGTGGCGCATATTTTCCGTACTTTTATCCATTGTGTTTTCTGGTTAAATCGCGAAGGAAGCTGTAGTTGTTAATTACGTCTATTGGGTCGCATACTAATTCACGCCTTGTGTATTTTTTTATAGTGTCGGAAAACTCTTGTTCGATACCGTTAGTTGAAAAATTAAATTTTCCCCGCCGTGAGCCGTCTTTTGCTTTTTCGTATCCCGCAAAAGGAAAATTCATTGTGAGCAATGTCGTTGCTTCAACAATGTCTTCCGTGTAATAGGTGTCCTTCATTTGTATTGATTTTTATATGATAAAAACCCGCTAGGTGATTTGCCGAGCAGGTATAATTTTTACTTTTATTTATTTGTATTTTGATTGGCATTAATTCTTAAGAAAAATAAAACAAAAGGTTGTTTTTATTGTTTTATTTTTTCAGAAGAACTGGTTACCAATCAGTTTTTCAGGGCACTAAACCGTGCCAATTTTATTGCAATTTAATTGCAACCCAGATTAAATCGCCACCTACTTAACACAAGCCAATCAAAAAGTAAAGTTTATTTTGTATTAATTATAGCCACTTATCCACCCCTCCATGTCCTGAACAGGTCCCCTGCCTATGCTGACTAAAGCTATAAGTACCATCTTCGCAAATAGCAGTAGCTCCGCTTGGTACTGAATCAGCGTATGCCGGAGAGTGTATCGAATCACCGTCTGTATTTATGTAATAGTCATCATTACTAAGTGGCGCACTATAACTCTCGTTACTATCATCATTCGTTGAAGCATCCTCTTCTGTTATTGCTTCTGGTTGCGTAGTTATTTCTTCAGTATAAGCCCCCTCGTCATCAGAGATGTTTGTTGATGTTGAAGTACTGTTTGTATTTGAAGAAACAGCACTGATGCCAACGAAAATCACTATCAATGCACCTACAACTTTCCAGAATACCCCTTTAGATTGGTTTTCCATTTGTTCCTTGTTTCTTTTTAATAATTCTTTTCATCGAATTAAGTTGTTCCGAAACGAGTTCCATTCCTCCCATTATGTAAAATGACAATACCGCAATTATGAAAAATAATAGCGTTATAATCACTAATGATACCGCTAAATATGTGATTTCTATAGCCACAATTTTCGCTCTAAAAGTATCCGATTTGTATATTTCACCGTAAGTGTATTTTGCCAATCCTCCCTCTGTCCATTCATTAGTCCAGAAATCTGAGAAATCTATACCATACATTATTTCCGTCAGGCCCTGATAATCATAATCGTCGTCATATGCTATTTTGCCCAATTGAACGCTTTCGTAATTAGTAAGATCGGTGTTGTAAAAATAATATTCTTTTGCCGCATCCCCTATTTCCTCATATGCAGAATCGGTTAATTCAATATCCATATTCGTTATTTTTTCTCGTGCCATTCCGTTAGCAAAATAAATCCCTGTCATTTGGGAACTTATAAACATCAAGAAGAACAATACTTTTAAGCCTCGATACCATGCTTTTTTACTTAAACTCGTTTTATCCATATATTGTTTTATTTTTTGTTAGGATAAATATTTATCAATGCCTTTGAAAGTATTGCAATCATAACGCACATCCCTATCAGTACATAAGACAAACTAGTTTCGTTTATCCATGTCATTTCATAGATTGCGATTAAAATAGAGGCTACTAAACAGATTTTTAAGAGTGTTTGCATAATATGCTAGCGCTGTGCGATGTAATTTTTAGTTAGTTGGCAATAACATTAGAAGTATTATCAGCGTTGTTACCACTGATAGGTATGAAATTGAAAGATATTTTATTTCTTTATAGTTTTTAACTGACAAATAAATCCCATAAAACGGACCGAAAAACCAGAAAAGAAATGAATGCCTAGTAGCTCGTGCCATCCAGCAATGAAGTACTAGGAAAACAGCAAAAAGACAAAAGACTGATGTCATTAACAGATCCGTCGACGAAAAAGCCTCTGGTGCGACTATGATTAAGTATAAAACAATCATTGTAAGTATTCCTATGAAAACGCTAATTACTGTTGGAAATTTTTCTAAATAATGTCGTTTTGGGGTTTCCATTAATATTACAGTTAATTGATTTAGAACACATTAACTGTAATGAAAATGTCTTAATAAGGCAATTAAGCTTTTACTCACAACCAACTGCCTACATAGCTGATGGCTCTCGGCTTACTAACCATCTTTGTTTATAAATAATTAACTAATTTATCTTGCATTAGTTAATTATTTACAGATTACGTTAGTTAAAAGTTTAACTAAAAATAACTAATTTAATTCTTCTGTGTAATATTTAGTTATTTGCTTCCCATCGAGGACATCTGTTATTCCCGACATTTTTTATCCTCTGCTCTTTCTTAGAAAGTGCATATAGTAAATTAGTGATTTTATTTCTCTTTTGTCGTGCACTTAAAATCTCTGGGAGTTTACTCAATAAAAGATTATTAATGTCTTGACGCGATAAACCTGGTTTCATCTGCAAACATCTTATTATTAGTTCTTTGCAACATTCGTCATCAAGTCCTTTATTTTTGAGATACTGAACTGTTTCACCCGTCTTATCTGCTATTTTGCTTGAGATATGAATATTTGGGTATCGTCCTTCTACTAAGTTCTTTTGCTTCAAGAGATTCATGTTGTCTTTGGAAATACGTTTTCTCTTTTGAACTTGGTCCAAAAGCATTATTTCGTTTAATGAAAGGTACCTGTTTTGCGCTAACGCCTTAGCATAATTGAGATCAAGCACTTTTCCAAATATCTTTACTGTTACTTTTGCATCATCGAAATTATAGCTTGGCATAGGGAAATATCTTTCTTTTTGCAAGTTGAACATTTTCTTTATGCCGCTTCCTATGGTGTCTATCATATTCAAATTGACCATGGCATCTACAAGGAATTTATTTTTATAATATTCTTGAGGAGAGTCTGTTTGAATAACTGCCTCTATAGAACCAGGAAGGAAGCTCCCTTTATTTGTAAATACCAAAAACCCAGACTCATTCTCAATTACCTGAATACGGCCATATAATGAATAATCTTGATGCGCTATGCAATTATGCAATGCCTCTCTTATTACATACGGATCATACATATCAATTTCTTCTGGAAACAATGACCCATCTTGCATATATCTGTACTTTAAATTTCGTATTCTCTTGTAGATTCCATCTACTGCTAAAAGGATTGGACATGTGAAATGCTCGTAATCTTTTTCCTGATTATCTTCGCTTTTTAAAACCCATGTAATTTGAGCTACTGCTGGCGATATAATAGAGGATGATTCGGGCTTGCCTAGTAAAATAATTGCCGTATTTGTGATTTTACCTTTTATTAATATTTTCGCTTTGTTAAGAAACATTTCATCATCCCACTTGTCGATTTCATCAATTATCCTTGGGTTCTTTTTTTTGTAATTTTCTCGTGCGACTAAAATCGCATCAGAAGAAAGGTCTTCAATTGTTGCGTTTTCACAAATTCCTGCGGACCAGTCTGGCTTACTTTCATTTAATACCTGTTTCAATGTCTCGTCATTCATTTCTGTTAATTCCTCTCCTATTCTCATGAGTGGTATACCATAAAATTTTAAAACTTGTCCGATAGGCCTTGATGGGATATTTATTATAATCACCCTGTTATTTCTTTCATCGAAGATTTCTTCTATTTCTATTTTTATACCGAGATTTTGATAAATTTTCGATTTTACATCTTCTGGGTTTTGTATGGCGGATGTCCCTGTAATTTCTCGTGGCATTTCGTTTTTGACACCGAGAATGAGTCGTCCTCCGTGCTCATTTCCTAAGGCTACACAATATCCTAAAACGGATCTTCTTGTTTTCCCACCATTCCCCATTATCGAATAATCATCCTTTGCTCTTTTAAATTCGAGGTGTTCGTTTTCTCTCTTCCCTATTAGATTTTTCAATTCTAAAAGATCCATATATCGTTGTGCGTTTCCATTTTATTATACCTGTTTAGCATTATATATACATTCTTCTTGTAAAAAAACTTTTTAATTCAACGGATGCTTCATAATCTGTTCTTGCATATGCGTCATAGATGCCGACAAGTAAATTGTTGTTGTTTTTATGTCCGAATGTCCGAGCATTTTTGAGAGTGTAAAAATATCACATCCCCCCTCCAGCATCATTGTCGCGAATGTATGCCTTAACCTATGGCACGAGAAGGCGACTCCTGACATTTTCTTGAGCTTTTCAACTACATGCTTAAGCCCGCTATATGTATATGGACCGTCTCCTTTTAGAGTAGTGAGAAAGTAAACCGACTCTTTCTTTAGTCTTTCGCGATCCTTTAGATACTCTTTCAGAATCTCCTTTAACCTACTGCATATCGGGACCAATCGGTCTTTGCCTCCCTTGCCGTTTCTAACGCTTATAACTCCGTTTTCCAAATCCACCTCTCCCATCTTCAAATTCAACACCTCGTTTGCTCTCAATCCCCCGAATATCATAATCGCAAAGACGGCTGTGTTTCTGTATTTCTCAAACCTATAAATCCATTTTCTGCTATGGAGGCTGTAATCAAGAAGTTTTAATGCTTCCTGTCTTGTAATCCTTTTCGGCAACTTCTTTTCAAGCTTCGGTTTTTCAATTTGGTCCACTGGATTAACCCCTATGTATCCTCGCAATGCACACCATTTGAAGAAATACTTAAGCCCCTTTCTGGTGTAAATAAAAGTTTCCGGAGTCCAGTTCCTCTCAAGCCTTCCGTAATACAAATACGCCCTTATGTTTTCCGTCGTGCAATCTGTAATTTCTTGAGCGGATTTCTCGAAATTAAGATAGCCTCTTAAGGTCGATTTATACCACTTAATAGTAGCGGGAGTGTTGTTTTTTATAAGTCGGCACTCCTCACAGAACCGACTATGAAGCGATTGAATATTCATGTTCATTTTGTTATAGCCGAAGACCAACAGCTAACAGCTATGTGTCGTGGGCTGAACACTGAATACTGACCTTTTGGCTTTCTGTAGCCAATCTGGAGCCACCTGTCGGAGTCGAACCGACGACCCACCGCTTACAAGGCGGTTGCTCTACCACTGAGCTAAGGTGGCACCTTACTGTTACGCAAGCATTTAAGCCTTGCGATGGCCCGGAAATGATATGGAAACCCGTTTCCATTGTCAAATTCCTTTTGCCAAATGAAAACTTCTTGCTAAACTACTCGCGCGAACAAAAATGGGCAGGTACCGAAGTGGTCAACCGGGACAGACTGTAAATCTGTTGGCTTATGTCTTCGAAGGTTCGAATCCTTCCCTGCCCACCAAAGAAGCCTTACGCCAACACCAACCCGCCCTGCGCAATCCCGAAGTTTTCGTTTTGTCTTTTTCTGATGGCCAACAGTACAGAAATCACCTCCCCTATGTTGTTCAGAATTCTTTCCGCGAGGATTCTAATTCTTGTGGCCGAGTCGTGTTTCGGTTTTTGGACCGCTATGCTAAGCGCTGTCGAATAACCGCTTTTTGCCATACTTGCTCCGTATTTTATAACACCTTCCTCCCCCATTATTTTTTGTAAGTTTCCATTCCAGCCCGATGCGCAATCAATTCCTCTTTCTCCAAGTTCAAATGCCGTTTCCATTTTCCCGAGCCACTCTTCCGTGCTCAACATTCTTTCTCGCATTTCAACCAATGTTATATTTTCTTTCGGATTCTGCATTCTTCGAATAATCATCCCTGTTAATAACGGTACTAAATCCGGTCTTGTTATGCCCAATTCCAAAAGTTCTCCCGCAACCAACGAGGCTATCGCGTCCGATATCAATATCGCTTCGCCGCTTTCAGGCTCTCCGGCAATGCGCATGATTTTCAGCAGGTCTCTCGGGGTTAGCCCCGAGCTTGGCAATATCAACCCACCCTCCGAAATACTCGGACCGCTTTTCTCCCCTACCAATATTATTCCGTGCTTTTTCTCCATGTTTATTTTAAAAGGGTTTGATTTTATGACGACTGACGGATGTTGTCAAAATTTGTTTTAGTTTATAATGTTCCCGTCTTTAATCAATCACTTGAAGAAATTTAACTTCATCCAAAACGAACCCCTCTCTAAACATTCAACTTTTCGGGTTGGCGGAGTGGCGAAATATTTTTATGATACGGAAAATATCGACGACGTACCCGAGTTGATCGCGTGGGCGAAATCGAAGCCCGTGCCATATTTCATTTTGGGTGGCGGATCGAATGTGCTCTTTAAGGATTCCGGATTCGACGGATTGGTCGTGAAAATTTCTGCGGATAAAATTTCTTTGGATCCGAAAGGGGTTCTTGCCGAGGCGGGAGCCAAGATGGCCGAGGTTGCGAGGTTCGCTTGCGCGAATGATTTTTCCGGGCTTGAGGAGTTCTCCTCCATACCGGGCACGATTGGCGGAGCCGTATATGGGAATGCGGGATGTTTTTCCAAGGATATCGGGTCGGCTTTATTACGCGCGTGGATTTTGAGAGATGACAAAATCGTCTCGGTTAAAAATGATTATTTTGATTTCAAATACAGATGGTCCAAACTGAAAAATACGCATGAAGTCGTTTTGAAAGTTTTATTAAAAACTTCTGCGGGATCTTGCGATAAATCTCGCATGGATGAGATTTTGAAACTGAGAAAAGAGAAACAACCGTGGGGTCTTTCCGCGGGATCTTTTTTTAAAAATCCCGGATCGACGCCGGAAACCTCGGCGGGATACTTAATAGAAAAATGCGGACTCAAGGGAGAGAAGGTTGGCGGAGCTCAAATCAGCTCGAAACATGCCAATTTCATAATCAACATGGGATCGGCGACGAGCGAAGATATTTTGGATTTGGCCGACTGCGCAAAAAAAGCCGTGAAAAAGCAATTCGATATCGAGCTTGAGCCCGAAGTACGGATTATTGGCTAAGGCAAGCCACGTCTTTGCTCTTTATTTTTGTCGGGTGTTTTTGCTGTGAATTATTTTGCGTTTGCGTCAATGGTATTTGTTTTAATTTTAAGGAGAAAAATGCTTATAATCGCATCCAGCTGGTCTATTCAACTTTAACATTATATTCTCTATGAAAATGACTTCTTTCAGCCGAGAGCTCGCGAAGGACGTCCTCATTTTTGGGGGTGTTCTCACGGCTTTGGTTGTGCTCTGGAACTTCGTCGGTGTTCCGGATGTCAGCGCCGCACTAATCGACACAACGGATAACCCGGAAAATATTGCCGGTGCCACGGGTGGAGAAGGAAGTTTCCGCACTCTTGCAAGAACTATCATCAACTGGTTCTTGGGATTCTTGGGTTTCGTTGCGGTAGCGATGATCATTTACGGAGGTTTCTTGTATGTAACTTCTGCCGGTAACGAGGATTCAACGGGCAAAGCCAAGAAAATCCTTATCTACGCAATCGTAGGTATAATCATAATCCTATTGTCATTCGCCATAGTAAACACTGTAATCGGTGGTGCCGGAACGGGAGACGAAACCGTAACTTAAAGACCACTCGCTAAAACCTTTAGCGTAGAAACAAAAAAACAAACACCCCTGTCAAAAAAACAGGGGTGTTTTTTAATTCGTTATGCCGCCGCTCTCTCTTTCACCGATAAAATTTCCGTTGCAGGTTCTTTTTCCGCGCAGAGGTCGTCTTCCACTACGACTTTTTCTTCCGTTATTTTGAAGATTTTTTTGAAATCCAATACTCTTTTTTCGAGAGTGAAAAATAAGAATTTTTTGGAGACGTAAATTTTCAATATTTGGTCAATATCGGTGTCGAAAAGCACGTCCGTTATTATTCCGAGCGGTTTGCCGGAACAAGTTTCGACGGTTTTGCCGAAAAGTTTGGCTCGTCTTATGCCGACTTCGGCAAGTTTTACGATTTCCTCGGGGGAGATGATAACGCTTTCGTCCGTGACTTTTATACCTTCAAGATCCCATTTTCTGATGTCTTTTGTTGAAATTACTTTTTTTGAAATCAAAAGCGCGATTGCCAAAATCGAACCGTTGTCGGGGTTAATGAGGATTTCTTTGAAAATCCCGAGCGGACTCTCTTCCCGTTCGCCGATAATTCTGGCACCCATAACTTTTTGCAAAGTCGTCTTCACGGTTAGAGGGTAGTCGGAGGCTTCCAATTTGGCAAGTTTTATGATATAATTTTAAGATATAAGAATACCCAAATGGCGAATTTCGCGGCTCAAATACAAGCATTTACGTGCATTGGCGATGAAACGAAGAAAAAAATTATCGCCGCGGGCGAGAAGTTAAGCGATGAAAAACGCGCAAAGGTGATCACGATTTTGACCGAAGGGGAGGCCGAAAAGAAGGCTATCGTCGATGAACGAGACACGAAAATGCTTGAACATGCGCAGGCAAGCCTGAAAGCCGTAAATGATTTCAAACGCGGACCGCTCCGCGAAGGTGTGAAGAAAGCGGAATCCATCGATCGCTCTTCCGAAGAAAAGTCTGCGGAGGATTTATTAAAACAAATTTAAGATGTTTCGAGCGTTTTCTGAAAATAGGATGGTGTTTATGACGGGGAAACCGGCGGCGGTGGCCGAGGTTGCGCCTGCCGAGGTTGCCGTTAAGGCTGTGCCCGCAACGCCGGAACCGACTCCCGGGCAACAGTTTGAGGAAGGGAAAGAGAGATTCAATGCCGGAATTGATAGTGCCAAGAGTGTGGTTGCGGATTTGAAGGCAATTTATGTGGATGAAAAATACGGGATAGATACGAATACGACGAAAGACGATGATTTTACGAAGTTGTTTGGCGATTTGGATACGCAGTTGGCAGCATTGATGACCGAATTCGCGACGAAAGAAGCGATGATAAGCGAAAAAACGCAAGAGGCTTTAACTACTCTTGAGGCCGAGTTATATACGCAAGTTTTAACTGTATTGGAAGACGAAACGACCGCTACTCTGGAAGAGGATATCAAAAAGAAAACCGCTGAAACTCTTGGCGACGGTGCAACCAAGGATTCAGTAGGACAAGCTTTAACGCAATTCGAAGAAAAAAAAGCCGAGGAAGCTAAGGTCGCCGCAGAAAAAACTTCCGATATCCCACCATATCAAAACGAAAGAGCCACTGCTTTGCTGGCTAATAAAGAAACCGGCGTAGATTTTGATGCCAAGAAAGTTCTCGATGAGAGAGGAAAAGATTTTTCAATAACTTCTCCAGATGGGTATACGATTCGTATGCATGTTAAGCCGGGTGACCCTCGCGATACCGCGAATGCCAAGCTCGTTATGGATTATTCTAGCGCACGATTTACGCAAGAGTTCGCGGATCAATCGGCATTTTCAAAATTTTATAAAAATATCTCGGCCGCCGATCTGCCCAAAGCCGGCGAAGCGGCGAAACCCATCACCGATGTTTCGACTTTGCCATCCGGTAAACCGCCTCCCTTTGGAGGGGCGAAAAGGACGAGAGAGCTTTCGGTTTCGGTTGATGCGGATGGAAAAGTAAAAGTCGAAGTTTTGAGCATACAGTTCGAGCCCACAATCGAGATAGATCTCGGCAAGCCGTTTGACCAAGTGAAAACCGTTGATGATGTTTTATATCCGCCGGGATACGGGAAAGGAAGAAAAGGCGGAGGTGGTGAATCTGCGGAGACGCAAGATGCGGCTGTGACGGCTACTCTGGAAAGCGGCGAGGAGCCCATGACTTTGGAACAGTATGCGAAAATTCTTAAGAATTATAGTGATAAACTGCCAACGATGGAAAAAATCGGAGCGGACGATCCGCGCTTGGCGGATTTGCCACAGTTTTTAAGGAAAGAGATAACGCAGATACCTTCGACATTGGGTAGCGTAATTAGAGGAGCCGAATTACTTGTGAAAGAGGCACGTGTTTTGCAAGATCAGCCCGGTACAAGTGAATTCGAAATCAAAATGCAAGAGATAGCAGGAGTAATGAAAGGACTTGAGAGGTACGAACCGTTTTTGAATAAAGATACCGTTTTACCGCAATTTAAAGATTTTGAAAAAATGAAAAAAGAGGGATTGAAATATGGCGAAGGCGGGACTTATGGGGTTCCGTTTTTCGGCAATCATTTCAAGGGTGCGCATGATGCCTTGGAAGCGCATTTTCAAGATAGCGAACTGCTTGTGAATAACGGGGTGTATGTCGAACTGGTTGGCGCGAATTTGAACTTCAGTGGAAGCGGTGTGGGCAAGCAGATTTCGGGTTCTTTTGAGATGAAAGTCCCCGGATATGAAGGATCCGACACTGTGAAATTCGATTTCAGTAAAATCGGACCGACCGATGCCGGGTTGTCTTGGGAAAGCGCTGTTACAAACGCGATGAATAAGCTCATAGACGATAAGAGTGCGGGGAAAGCGATTGATGAGCAACGCGATAAAAAAGAGGACGTGGATTACAGAAGGCGCTTTGTGGATTTTAAAGAAAAAGACAGACTTGAAAAACGAGTGGAAAAAGTCGCAAAAGGCAAAAGTCCTTCAGATGTGCCGGACTACAAGGCGAAAACCGAGAACGATTTGAAAAAAGAGATCGCGGATGATTATGGGAACCCCGATGAATACAGCATTAAGGAATATGAAGGGAAGTGGGTTGCGATAAGGGTGATGGCGAGGGGAACCGAGGAGGCGTTCGGAGGGGAGCGAGTCACTGCGGAATCAAGTGCTGAAGATGCGCCAATAACGCCAGCGCCCCCGTCAACTGCGTCCTCTGCCGATACCCGTGAGACCGCTCGCGCGGAAATGGTCGCAAGACTTGAAGCTCAAAAGGCGGAGGCGAAGCCTTCTTAGGATCATCTCTGTGCGATGCCCCGGGGCAGAATGGCGCACAATGTTTGTTAAACGTTTTATTGGTATTATCGTTCGTTTTTAAAACAATGAGCTTTCTTCAAAAGTTCATTTTCGGACAACCCGCCAAGTATTAAATTGACTTCCCCACCCTGATTTTCTATACTTTGCGCGCTCTTTCATCGGGGTATAGCACAGTTGGCTAGTGCGCTCGGTTTGGGACCGAGAGGCCGCAGGTTCGAGTCCTGCTACCCCGACCACAGCGCAAGGAAGCCTTGGTCTCAGCTATTGTACAACTCGACGACCTCGGCCAATCGCGCCTTTACAGTCGACCTACCACGTCTGCCTTTTAGTGGTCCGCTTCGTGCCGTTGTTTTTTCTCCCTCATCGTCACTGTGTCGCGGAAGCATGCTCTCGTTTGGAGCCACATTAAAGATGATTTCCGAAATCCGCCTATTGATGCGGGCTACCACCTCGGCTCGTATTTTGTCAGCTTTTTGATCTTCGATCCAATCACGGCACGATGCTCTTCGTTGTTCAATTTCCGCTTTTTTAGTACTGTCAACTCCCGCCCCCCATGCGAGCATATTCGACTCTCTATCCCTTTCCATTGCGTATGTCATCCCCTGGAACTCCCTATACTCCAGAACAATAGCTTGTTCTTCCAAGGCGATTTCATCAATTTCATCTTCTTCGAAATCTCCAAGCTGCATGCCTGATTTTGCATCTCTTTTCGTATTGCGCTTTTTCGTCCTATGTTTTGCATGCGATCCCTGTTCAGTTCGCTCCGCAATTGCAATCGCGTCTTTAAGACCGAGAATACATTCTTTTACCCTTTTTCTCGGTAAATTCACTTCTTGCCAATTTACCATTTCCAAGCTCTCGAAAACTATACGTCCATCTTCCGTTATCAGACATGTGAATCCCGCTTTTCTCAAATCTTTGTACGTTTTTCTTAACTCCGTCGGCAATATGTTCGGGTCAAGTTCCACTGCGGGATTCGTTCCATCGTTGCTCGAACGTTCAACCCTCGTATCCCTTACTCCGCTCCATCCGGGCATTCCGGCTCTATATCTTCCCCCTCTTGTCCTTATTATCTGCGGTTCGCTATCGGTTTTACCATCTACATTGTTTCTACTCGCCCTACCGCTTTTTCTTATCATCCCATGATGAGAACGATGTCCCGTATATTGTTTAACCGGAATAATCCCTCCTACAATGTCTTTTTTCATACCTATACGAAATAAAAACATCATCCTTATAAAATGGATTATAACGGCGATACTTCGTGGCAGGCTGTTGGGCAAGCGTGGCTGATTGCGTGGTGCTTGACGGTGCGATATTTGTTCCAAATTACCCATAGAAGAGTATTTTATATAACATCTTTTTAAAATCAATTGAAATCGCTTTTGGTTTATTTTTGATGTAAAATCCCGTTCGCTGTCGGGGCGTAGCGCAGTTGGCTAGCGCGCAAGGCTGGGGGTCTTGAGGTCGCAGGTTCAAGTCCTGTCGCCCCGACCAGAGCGCAAGGAAGCGTAAGCGCTCCATACGCAATACATTCAAGCCGTCCCGCGAAGCGGAACACGATATCAAGAAAACGAAGTGCTTCTTGGTCGATACATTAAGCCGTCCCACTAAGCGGAATACAATGAAGAGGAAGCAAAGCGCTGTTAAGTTGTCGTGGTGACAAAATTATTCACCCTCTTGTTCTGCAATGAAGACATCTCTAATTTTATCTCTTTGACGTTGTATCATTCCGTCCATCCCTTCAGGAGTCCAGCCATTTGCTTCGGCTACTATTGTCGCGAAACCCAGGGTTGTAACCGCCTCTTCTAAAGTTTTTACCGTAGCGTCGCCTCCGCGGCCACTAAATATCTTTTGATTTAGCGCTTGAGCGGCTTCTTCCGCAGTTTCCAATCTTTCATTAGTCATATGAATTTGGTTTAGGATAATTTCGCAAAACATGTACTATTGCACCCTCTCCGCATACTCTCCCGTTTCCGTATTGAGCCTGACCAATACGCCTTCCGTGATAAACAATGGCACTTGAATTACCAAGCCGGTTTCGAGTGTAGCAGGCTTTGTGCCGCCTTGAGCGGTGTCGCCTTTTACGCCCGGGGTTGTTTCCGTAACTTTTAATACAACTTTCGGCGGTAATTCGACGCCGATGCATTTGCCTTCGTATTGAGTGACCATAATCTCGTCGCCGTCTTTCATGTATTTGATCGCGTCTCCGATAAGTTCGAGGCTTATGCCGAATTGATCGTAACTTTCCATGTTCATGAAGTATGCGCTGTCGGCATCTTTGTACATATATTGAGCGCGCATTCTTTCGATTTCGACTATTTCAAAATCTTCGCCGGCGATAAAAGTTTTCTCCAAAGCTTTTCCGCTTATTACCCCTTTGAGCTTTGTTCTCATAACGGGCTTTCTTTGTGCCGTTCTCATGAAAGAGTTTGAGACGATGATGAAAGGTTCGTTGTCTATTTTCACAAGCCTGCCGACTTTCAAGTCCGTGATTGACTGAGCCATAAAATTTTAGTTTAGGGGTTGTGCGAGCGCGGAAATGATATATGGGGAGGCTTTTCGGGTCAATGGATTTGACTACGAAGCGTCACCCGAATATTATTATCTCCTTTAAAATATTTTATGAAAAATACTCCGTCCCTCCCCACTCGACGACAAGTGGTAGGCGGTCTAACCGCGGTTGCCGCCACCTCTCTGCTCCCCGGTTGTTTGCATCACCCGTTTGCGAATTTAACGGAAGTCCCTCTCGTTGATCCACATGTACATTCGGATACTTCTCACTCTCCCGAAAGCATATTGCGAGTTGCCAATATGTTTGGTGTCCCCGCGTACAAAGGTCGGAGCGTCGAAGAAGTAAGGGCCGACATACAGGCACCTCCGGGAGCAGATTGGAATACATGGTATGATCATATGAAACGCACAAGGCAAGCTTACGTATCCCCGGAAGCGATAGGCGTACTTATAGAAGACGTGTTGAGAGATGCCGGTCGGAACGGCGTGAGTCTGATCGAATTGCGAATCAGTTTGATTTCAACCGTTCAAGCGCTGCTCGATAATCTTGGCATACAAGACCCCCAAGAACGCTGGAAATATACGATTTTGGTTTTCGATCAAATAATAGAAGCTGCTCAAAGAGCAAACGATGTTATACAAACCGACTTGGTTGTAAGCATATCTTCTCAGAGTAAATATCGATCTCATGTCCCCGATTTGATTAAATTTTGCCGCGATTATCGTACTCATATTATCGGTCTGGACATAACTAATGAGCGAGACCTCCCGCCGTCAACTATCGCAAGAGAAATCGAGAGCATAAGAGGAGATATCAGATTTTTGACAGTCCATTGTATGGAGGTTATGCCGCCCGAACGCGGATGGGACGCCTTGGCAAGCGTCAGCCCCGACAGAATAGGACATGGCATCAGGGCGATTGAAGATCCGAAATTGGTCGAGGAATTGGTTAGTAGACGGATCCCGCTCGAAATGTGCGTGAGGAGCAACCTTGTTACAGGTACAGTCTCGAGCTTGGCACAACATCCGATCAGAAGACTTCATGATGCCGGTGTCACTTTGATGGTTGGCTCGGACGGGTGCAACGACGGGTCCACATTAAAAGACGACTATAAACTCATTGGGAGTATGGGGTTTTCCGCCGGGGAATTGGCGAAATTAAGAAAAAACAGCCATGATTTAGCGTTTAGGAATATGGTATAAGTGAGATTTTTGGCTGGATTATTATCGGGGCGGATGATAGCCTTCGCATTACAATAAATTTATTTTATGTCTTCCGATGCGACCGAGCCTCCATTAGACCAACTCTTCAATCAGTTAAAAGATTCGATCCTAAGCAAAAAACCTGTTTTAAAAGAGATCCTTCAGAAAAAAGGGTCTAAAAAGCTTTACGATTACGCAAAAGAGTATATCGACATCAATCTTGTCCCGACCATTCACCAGAGACAGGATGAATTTTTATTTACATTTAAAAAAGAGGTTACCAAGCTTCTCGGAGCGCGAATTGCCACCGGGGCAACCGAACAACTTCGAAAATATTATTATGTTTCCACCGCCGATCATCATGGTCCCATTTGCCACCCTTTCTTTTTAAGTTCAAACCTGATAGCCGCCGCGCCATCTTATTTCGAGAAGGAGGATCCCGTTTTGAACAACGTGATTGTTTTGGCTTGCGGCAATGTTTCTCTCGACAACTCTTCTTATCCGCGCGGACTTTTATTCAATACTTTCAATGATGGAAAATTGGAGCTCCACAAATTACCGTTTTTCCCGGCAAGCACGAGGCAGTGTCCGGTTTACAGATATCCCGCCTATAAAAAAGATGATATAGATAGGGTGAAAAACACTCTCGCCGGCAAGGTTAAAGATAAGCATCTCGCCGAGAATCAGGCCGCCAAAGTCACGCACATTTTGGATGAAATTTATTTGAAGCCGGAGGCTTTGGATTCGGAATATTTTTCCGAGCAGGTCACCAAAACGAATTATGAATTGTGGAAAAAATTCTTTGATTCCGACGGCTACGGCGCTCCAAATTTGATTTATTTGGAGCTCGAAAGTTTCGTAAATCAGCTTCTTCTCGACTATCACATGGAAGGCGACTCGACCATATATCACATGCTTTTCGACCCGGCTTACGATCCTCTCGTCAAAGCTTATTTTGATGGAATTGACGGAGGGTTCACGCTGGAATCCAAGAAGGGCACATACCTTTTTTGGGGCTTGCCGAAGGAGTCAAAGTACAGGATGCAAATGTGGAAACAGGGAGATGAACTTGTCTCGAATGATGGTGCTTTTAAGGTAAAATTGACCCCGAAAGAGCTCGGCAAAAAACTTGAAAGCAAAGAGTTGATACCGAGTACGATGATGTCTTACACCTTGTTGGCTTTTTATTACGGATTGAAATTATTAGGCGGGTTCAGCCAGGTGAATTATCTGACTTTCATGAAAAACGCTTATATAAAAATGCAGACCGACAGAGGAAATTATAAGAGTATTGAGGTTTCCGCCAGATCGCAGACAAAAGAACTTTGCGGAGATATAACTTTGGCGTTTTTGGGATTGCCGGACGGGTCGCTGACGCCGGCTACCGGATTGGACATGATTCTTTACGGGAATTCCAAAACCTGGCCGCAATTTGTTGAAATGTCGCGACATATGACCATTGAGGAGGCTATCATGCCTTTGTTGCCGGATTTTTATCCGATAGTTTATCCGGAGGGAAATCCCGAAAGAAAAGCCGAACTGTTAAAAATAACTTCCAGGGATATAATCGGGTTGTTGCATTTGGATGACAAAATCAAGCCGTGTGCCAGAATAAAATAGTATGAAGATTGCGATTATATCATTGGGGTGCGCTAAAAACTTCGCGGACATGGAAGGTGTTTTGGCCAATATAAGCCGTTTTGAGCTTGCGAGCGAAGAAGACGCCGATGTCATTTTGTTAAATACGTGCGGATTTCTGAAGGCGGCACGAGACGAAGTTTTTCAAAACATCAAAAGACTTCGCGGAAAAAAAGTTGTCATCCTGGGATGCTTGACCGGAAAATTCAAAGAGTCGGATTTTGCCAAATATAAACAAATTTTCGGCGTTGTGAGCGGGGCGAATTACGGAAAAATCGAAGATGTTTTAAGACGCGTTATCAGGGGCGAAAAAGTTTATATGGTTTCGCCGGAACCTTCTAAGTTTGAACATACGGCGGGGAAAATTTTACTCATGCCGTCGCGCACTTACGCATATGTTAAAATCGCCGAAGGTTGTAATAATTTTTGCAGTTATTGCTTGATCCCATATCTGAGAGGGAGGTATCGAAGCAGGCCTATAAATGAGATTGTCGAAGAGGTACGCGAGTTGGTTTCATGTGGCATTAAAGAGGTCGTCTTGGTCGCGCAAGATTGCGGTTTTTACGGAGTGGATTTATATGGAGAAAAAAGATTGGCACAGCTATTGGAACGATTATGTGAAATCAAAGGGGATTTTTGGATCCGCGTTTTGTATGTTTATCCCGAAAGAATCGATGACGAACTTTTAAGCGCTATGACGAAGGGGGGGAAGATTTGCAAATATCTCGATGTACCGTTGCAACATGGAGATCGTGCGATTTTGAAGGCGATGAAAAGACCTTCCGATATCGAGAATGTTTATGAAAAAATTTGTAAAATAAGAAAGGCTGTGCCGGGTATCACTTTGCGAACGAGTTTGATAGTCGGGTTCCCGGGTGAGAATGTTGAGGCATTTAAGAATCTGATGAAATTTGTGCGAAAGATTGATTTTGATCACGTTGGTGTTTTCGAATATTCTCGTGAAAAAGGAACGCCGGCCTACGAGCTTAAAGGGCAAATTGGCAAAACCGAGAAACGGCTTAGAAAAGAGCAGGTGATGCTTTTGCAACAGGGGATTTCGAGGCGTAGAAACGAAGCGCTGGTTGGAGCCGAAGTCAAGGTGCTGATTGAGAGCGATGGCGTTGGCAGAAGTGAAAGATTCGCGCCGGAGGTGGACGGAGAAATACATATTTCGGGTCGTGCGAAGGTCGGCGAATTCGCAATGGTGAAAATTATTGGAGCTGGAGAGTATGATTTGGAGGGGGAACTGTGAGGCACAGATTCGGTAAAGCGCGAATTCTAACGGCGAATTTTCGCGAGTTGCAGTTTTATCCCGCACGAAACGAAATTCTGCGAGTTGCGAGTTATCCCGTTTTGTATGCCTGCACAAGCTTATCCACCTCGTATTTCGGGTTGGTCTGCCACTCGTAAGGCTGTTTTTCTTCGTTGGCGATAAGGCCGAGATGACAGAGGTCGTGGTGAGCCTTGCAGAGAGGTGTAATCTGATCGGGATTATGCTCGTGGTTGAGAGAAAACCTTTTAGTGTGGTGAAATTCTACTGCGGGTTTGTTGCAGTCGGGATGGGCGCAGATGCCGTTGGTTTTGGTGGCAACGTGTTTTTTGGGTTCGGGTTTCCGCTGTCCGTCCATGAGCTCTTTCATGAACGTGTTCCAATCGCGATCGCCTTTCATCTTCTTGAGCTGGTCGGCAACCTTCGGATCTAGCTCCATTTTGACATTTTCCAATCTGTTGAGGTCCGTACTGGGACGTAATTCGGCTTTGTAATTTCTTACATAAGTTTCGAGTGTATTCTTCTTCATTGTTATGGCATTCCCCGCCCAAAACTTAGCCGTCTCCTTTGTCGCTATTGTCACAACAGGTCTCACAGCTCCGAGCCCTTTCTCCCGAGCAACCTCAAGCAACTCCGGCTTATCTTCTATATGCTTCATGATACGCAAACATTCGTTCACTTTCTCGTGATTCATCCCCGCCAGCTTAGCCGCGTACTCATAAATACTTGAGAATCTTTTCTTCTTCCAAATCTCCTCCCTCGCTATCTCCGGCAGTAACATTTCGCACCGTCTCAGCCAATATTTCGCGTTCTTCCCATACTTCACGAATTCGGCATGTATGTTTCTCATATTTTTATGATTATTTTCTGCCCCTCTTATATCACTTTAACAGGAGGAAATCCACCATCTCGGCTGGACTTTTCACGCAGTGGTGGTGGACTCACCTTTTTCGCGTTGCGGCGAGTGGAATTTGTATCGGAATTTCGCAAAAAAACCACGACACCAACCTCGCCTCGCGCGGATAAAATTTCGATGCCAAAATCCCACAATTCCACGCCCAAATTCGCACCACGAACCTACGACATTTTGTAAAAAATCAACGACCCTCTATAATGCACACAGAATCAATTTTAATGCATAAAAATGAAAAAATCTCAGCTCAATCAATTATCGCCGAATTTACAAAAATTCATAATTATGAGCGAGGGTGCCGGAGCCGGAAAAACCTCGAAAGGACCACTCAGCGCTCATGTTAAAAAAAGCAAGACGCCGGTCTCTTCTTTCGCGGAAAAAACTCTCAATCACTGCAATGGCGGCTCGACTTACCAAGCGGCAATTTGGCTCAAAGAGCACTTGGCAAACGGTGGCAAATTGGTCGTCACTCTTGCCGGAGCGTTAAGCTCTTTTCAGGTTGGCGTCATGCTCGCGGAACTTATTCGCCAAGACAAAGTTCATTTGGTTTCCGCAACGGGCGCGAATCACGAAGAGTCTTATTACAGATATGTCGCACACTCGCATTACGCTTATATTCCGCGCTATACGGAGCTCACACCGGAGCAAGAGGCCGAGTTGCGCGATGCGGGACTTCGAAGAATTACGGATACTTTTTTGCCCGAGGATGAGAGTGTAAGAATTATGGAACCGCATTTGCTTAAGATGTGGAAGGATGCCGAGAAGAAAGGTGAAAGTTATCTCCCTCATGAATATTTTAGAAATCTTTTTGCAAAAGGCTTGATAAAACCCGATCCGATGGCGAATGCCGATGATTGCTGGACTTATGCGGCTTACAAGAAAAATGTTCCTATTGTTATACCGGGATTTGAAGATTCGACGATGGGAAATATTTTCGCAAGTTATACTTATTCCGGAAAATATCGCACCGATAAATCCGTCGTTCTGAATCAGCGGATTATGAAAACGGGGTTGGATTATTTCACGTATTTATATGATTGGTATATGGAGGCTTCGAAAAATCATCCGATTGCATTTTTGCAGTTGGGCGGTGGGATTTCCGCAGACTTCCCGATTTGCGTCGTGCCGAGTTTGAAACATGATTTGTTGTGGCCGAAAGTTAGAGATTGGGCGGGATTCGTCGAGATCGGTTCTTCTCCGATGTCTTACGGATCTTATTCCGGAGCCGGCGGGAAAGAGAAAATCACCTGGGATAAACTTTCAACTTCCAGTTACTACCAAATCATACAAAGCGACGTGACTGTTGCGTTTCCGTGGATTGCGGCAGTGTTGCTGGGGCTGTAGACTTCCGTTTGCTTAAAAAATCTTGCGTGGCATAATGTCCGAGCTTCGGGGTGTAGCGCAGTTGGCTAGCGCGCGGCGTTCGGGACGCCGAGGTCGCAGGTTCGAGTCCTGTCACCCCGACCAACTTAAACTTTTTGAAACAACGAGTGAATTTTGCGAACGACGCAGTGAAAGGCTTGGGCGGAGATCCCGCCATAATGGTATTGCGCTTAGAACCGCTTCGCTTTTCAAGCTCTCAGTATTTTCCAATCTAAAAATGATACCTATTTCAGGCATCATTTAGATTTGGACAAGACACGGGCTTGACTTTACAGCGCATATTCTCTAATATCTCTTGCGTAAGTTTCTTATTTTTTCTTCCTTACAAGGTTCGATGTAAGTACGTGGGATGAATAAGTCAGACAGTCTTACGTTATTATTTATCCTTGTAAGGAAACACTATGGCAAAGAAATTGTATGTAGGGGGATTACCCTACTCGACAACGCAAGATGCTTTGAAAGAAGCATTTTCAGCAGCTGGTAATGTTACATCAGCTACCGTTATTACTGACAGAATGTCAGGCAGATCAAAGGGCTTCGGCTTCGTAGAGTTAGACAACGACGACGATGCTGCAAAGGCTATTGAAATGTTTAACGGTAAAGAATTCGAAGGCAGGAAGATCATCGTTAACGAAGCTCGACCTTTGGAGGCTCGACCTCCACGAAGGACCGGCGGCTTCAACAGAGGCGGCGGATTCAGCAGAGGTGGCGATAACGATAGCTTCTAGTCCTAGATTAGAACTAAAAACGAAAACCGGATACACAGCGAACCTAAGTGTCCGGTTTTTTTGTAAGCGCTATTACTTCCTCGCCTTGACGATCTGATTGATCCAAACGCCGTCCTCTTCGATAAACTCCTCCACTTCAACATGAAAGAAGGCTCCCTCAAGCGATTTAATGACGTGCTCGGGGAGATTGTAATAAGACTCAACAACAAGCTTCTCTCTTTCGTTGGTCCATAATTTCGGACCTTTTCTTTGATTTGGATTTGTCAGGATAAAAATGCCGCCGGATTTCATCACTCTGTATATTTCATTGAAAAAATCGTCGAGAGATTTTAAATGCACGATTGCGAATGCAGCAACTACGATATCGAATGTATCATCTTGGTAAGGCATTTCTCGCATGTCGCCATGAGTAATTATGGCTTGCGGATGCTTTTTCTTAAGGATATCGAGCATGTTTTTCGAGATGTCTATCGCGTAAATTTCTTTTGCGTTCTCGAGTGTTCCGCGTTTTTTCAGAAGATCGAAAACTCTGCCCGTCCCCGCCGCAACATCCAGTATCGTTTGCCCCTTAAGGTCACCAACCAAGCTTTCAATCGCCCCTCTCTCGAATGAATTCAAGAATGCAGTCTTTTTATCATACGACGAAGCATATTTGTCATAACCTTTTTCGCTATCGTGCAGATGGGTTTTAAAGCTTTGCTTTTGACTCATTTTCAACCTTGAAAATAAATGATTTCAGATACCCGCCTTCAGGAAAATAAATCGACATCGGATGATCGGCGCTCTGCGAGACTCTTTTTATCAATTTCAAATTTACTCCGATTTGGCGAGATGCCCTTTTGAGAGTTTTTACAAAATCGTCTACGCTCAAAAAATGGGAACAGCTTGATGTCACGAAAATTCCGCCGTCTTTGACAAGTCTCATCGCCGCGCGATTTATGAAATGATAAGCTTTGATACCCGATTCTATCCCGTTTCGCGCCTTAATCAGCGCCGGAGGATCCAGAATTACCATGTCGAATTCGGGCACGTTTTTCTCGGATAAATACTGGAAAATATCCGCGTGAAGTTTCTCATATCTTGTTTTTGGGATTTTATTGAGTTTCGCGTTTTTATCGACGCCTGCGAGAGCTTCTTCGGAGCCGTCTAAATTTATAATTTTTTTAGCTCCGCTCTTGATCGCATAAACGCTTGTCGCGCCAGTATATGAAAACAGATTCATTATCGTTTTTTTGTCTGCGAATTTTGCGATTTCGAGCCTCAGGTCTTTTTGATCCAAGAAAAATCCCGTTTTCTGACCGTTCATTAAGTCCGCCGTGAATTTGTAACCGTTTTCAAGGAATTCGACTTCGGCCACCTCGTCGCCGAAAAGCACGCTTTTGGCTTCGGGAAGCCCTTCCGCTTGCCTCGAGCTCATGTCGCTTCTCTCGATTATTGTCTTCGGGTTGAAAACTTTTTTTATCGCCGCGACCAGATTTTCTTTTAAGTTTTCCATCCCTTTTGTTGAAATTTGGAGAACGAAAACGTCTCCGTATCTGTCCAACACCAACCCCGGGACTCCATCCGATTCACCAAAAATCAACCTGTAGCCGGTCGTATCACTTTCGGGACCATATCCGAGGAATTCCCTATGTGCTTCCGCCGATTTCAATTTTGCAACGAACCATTCTTCGTCTATTTCTGTTTCTTTAAAATCAAAAATCCTGACTGCGATCATAGACTTGCCAGAGTACGCCCCCATGCCAATCACTACTCCGTCACATGCTTTCACGAGTACGACTTCGCCATGCTCGATATTGTCGTCTTTTTTTTCGATCGCTCCCGAGAAAATCCATGGATGCCCCAATCCGCATGTCGCTTCTTTGCCTTGTTTTAATATGATTGATTTACTCATAAGAGTTTCATTATACCCATCATCGCCAAAATACCTATCAGAAATCCGACAATACCCATTTTCATCTTCCCGGTTTTTTTCGCCAGAGGCAAAAGTTCGTCAAAAGATATATAAATCATAACCCCGGCTACGCCCGCCAAGATCATGCTCATCGCGAAATCGTTAATATATTTATATAAAATCGCGTACGTAATGATTGCGCCGGCGGGTTCGGCCAACCCGGCATAAAGCGCATAAAGAATGCTCTTTTTCTTTTCGCCTGTGGCGCAATATGTCGGTAGCGCCACGCAAAATCCTTCCGGGATATTGTGAATTGCAACCGCTATCGCAATTGAAATCCCGAAAGCGGGATTCACCATCGCCGTTGAAAACGTAGTTATCCCTTCCGGGAAATTGTGAACGGCTATCGCAATCGCCGTAAAAATTCCGGCTTTCCGATTCTCCATTTTGCATTTCATTTTATCCAAAAATCCTACCTCTTCCACACTCCTCCCTTCCACGATTTTATGCGTGAAAAAATCTATTACGAATGTTGCAACAACTCCGCACATAAATCCGACTATCGCCAATTCGACGCTTCCCAATTTCATCGAAGCTTCTTTCATCAATTCGAAAAGCGCCATATACGTCATGACGCCTGCTGAAAAGCCAAGTCCGAAAGAGATCGTTTTTACGTGTTTTTCCTTAACCCAAAAAATCAGCAATCCTCCGAAAACCGTCGAGAGTCCCGCAAATAACGAGAGTGAAATTGCTAAAATTATATTTCCATCCATACGCTGGCGTATTTTACATGAAATATGTATATTTTGCGCATGTCGTTAAAAGAAAAAATTGTAAAAGAAGCTTTGGTCCAAAAAGACCTTAAGGCAAAACATCTCCCAATATCCGCCGAACATAAAAAATATGCCAGGTTGGCCGGGATGATTATTGCAATCGTAAGCGGGCTGGGTTGCGGGATAATCCTTCTGATATCCTACACGAGTGATCGCATTTTCGTTTTTGCGATTTTGTTTACCGGAGTACTTGCACTTATCGGTTTCGCGCAATTTGTTTCCGGCAGGCATATACTGACAAGAAGATAGAATTTATCCCAAGCTTTTTCGTAGCACGGCGGCCTCGACTATGTCTTTCGCGAAGTCCATTTCGAGCTCCCGTTTAACCGCAATGTTCGAGGTCAAGTTGCGATGTAGGTAGTGATGATCTTTTTGTGGGCCGGTTTGAATTTTTAAAATCTCTTCACAGAGCTTGATGTCTTCGATGATCTCCTTGGCCCATTTATATTTTTTTGAAAATTTTTCGAGATTTTCTTTGTTTACAAATTTTCCGGCGTGCTTGAGCTCCCAAACTATCGTCGGGAAATGGGTTTTCAATGTTTCAAGCAATCCTTGCTTTTTGGCTTCTACAAGCCCCCTCCCTGTGCCTATAAATTCCGGGGGGACACCGAGCGAGTAACAAGCGGCTGTAAATTGAATCGCGCGTGGCAGTTTCGTTTCTCCGATGCCCCTGCTGTATCCCAAAAGACCGATATGTTGAACTCTTTCGCGTCTGCCGGGGATAAATTTCGACATTTCGTTTATCTGAGGAGCGAATTTTTCTACCGTTTCGCGATAAAATTCTTTAAAAATCCTGATAAGTTTTTGCAGTTTTTCGAACTCTTTTTTGTCGAGAATTTCTTTCGTGTCTTTTTCGAGTTCTTTTTTGATATAAGCGAGCGCTTTTTTGACATCCGCAAGAGGGTAATCGTACCTGAAAGCCGACTGAATCGTAATTGTTTTAGCCCCTTTATATTGAGGCAAACTGTGTTTGATGTTTTCCGGGTTTATACCACCTCTGAATGGTAATGAGCCGGTGCCGATAATCGGATACATTTTTATGCCGGTTTCTTTTTCAACCGAGAAAATCTCTGAAAACCCAAGCCTAACCGCTAACATTGCCGATACAAAACCGGCATTCAGGGCGGGATCCGATCTCGCGATGAAAACTCGCATATGAGATGGTTTTTCTTTTGTCGAAGCCAGGAATTCTTTAAGAATTTTGGAGCAAGACGAAATCTCTTCAACGCTCTCGAATATCGGAATCACGCGAATATATCCATCTCCAAAATCGCTTTTGCCAAAAATACTTTCGTGAAGTTTGGCGGTTTTTCGAAATGTTTCTTGTATATGCGCAAGTTGACTCGCCGTCGTCGTCATCGGGAGAATAAATTCGAAAACCGGCGGAGTGGCAAGTCTGAACGATTTCGCAAATTCGGCCGCCGAAAGAACGCTCATGTAAGCTCTTGCCAGCTTGAAGGTTTTCTCCTCCCAAACATTTGGAATTCTGATCGTTATGAACTTATCTCTCCCTATTTGAGATTTTTTGAAATGCTCCATATAGGTCGAAAGCAACCTTTCGATCATCGCCTCATCGGCGAATTTCCCTTCCCAATCCCACATATATTCGTCGCAATCGAGCGTAAAAAAATTTTCAAAAACCTCTTTTGTTTCGTCTCGCGATTCTATAAAAGGCTTATCGCCCCAAAACGGCACACCGGCATTGTCCGGGTGTTGCGTCCCCATCAGTACGGGAATTTTTCTTTTGATTTTCCGGTCGAACATTTGGGGTCTGTGCGCGTTATTGGTTTCGATTGGAATATCGCAGATATTATAGCAGTTCAAGGAACGACGACGAAGTGATACTGGAAAGCCCCGCTAAGCGGGGCGAGGAGGAGTGACGCAGAAATGCTTAAAATCTGCCTATTCCCGGAGGGTTAAAAAGAAAATCATCCATCTTTTTTGTTGCTCGTCGTTTCTGTACCACTGCGGGTACAGTACGCTCCTCGCGCCGCAAACCTGGATGATTTTCTTTTTAACCAATTCGGAACCAATAGCGCGTACAGACCCCTATCGGGGGATATATTGGCCCAATCTTTTCAGAGTGATTTTTAAATCTATGGCGAGTGGCGATTCAATCTTTATTTCTTTTTGCAAAAACGGGTGGAAAAACTTAATCGTTCCGGCATGTAAAAACTGTCTCCCGAGCCTGTATGTAAGCCTGAAATCCCTATTGAATCTTTCGTCTCCGTACTGCGAATCCATCACAACCGGGCATCCGATACCGGCGAAATGTTGGCGGATTTGATGCTTTCTGCCTGTCAAAATCCTGCACGCTACAAGTGCGCAAATTCCTCTGTGAATTTTGAAAGTTTTCAAAAGGTCGAACTTCGTTTCCGCGTAAATCCTCTCGTCGCCGTGACGAGCACTCAATCTGAATTTGAGCGTATCGCCTCTTGGTACTCCTCGAAGAAGTGCCGTGTATATTTTTTCGGTTCTCGCATCTCTGAAAATATCTTCAAGCGCTTTTCTGTTTTCGCCTTTTTTACCAAAAAGCAAAACTCCCGAAGTTTGCATATCGAGTCTGTGTAACAGATAAGGAGTGATGCCTTTGTCCGCATATTGCTTCTGCACTCTGCCCAAAAAAGTTGACCAAAGTTGTATGCCTTCGGACGGCACCGATGCCATACGCGGAGGCTTATCGGCCGCGATTATATAATCGTCTTCGTAAAGGATTTTGATAGGTTTTTTCATAGTACATGGTATACAGTACGCAGTATTGCGTACGAGATGCAAGATTTTGTTATTCCACCAGCCCCGCCCCCATCTCCAACATCTTCTTCAGTTTATCTTCTGTTTTGTGAGTATATCCAAGTAGGTGAAGTACCCCGTGAGCAAAGAGGAATCGCAGTTCGTATTTCAAGGTATGACTTTGTTCTTTTGACTGTTTTTTTGCGATATCTAACGAGATGTAAATTTCGCCCAAAAGATTTTCTTTTGGAAATTCCGGAGAGTCCTCGTATGCGAATGAAATCACGTCGGTCGGTTTATTTTTACCTCTATAGATTTTATTTATTTCTTGAATTCTTTTGTCGCCGACTATCACCAAACTGATGTTTTTTTTGCCAATTTTCGCTTTTGCCAAAACGGATTCGAAGATTTTTTTATCTATTTTTGTACTGGTTTCGTTAGAGAAAATTAATTGCATGGAATTATCCGTTATTTAGGTTGTAATCCGTCCTCAAACTGCGTTTTCGGACGGATTATAACCCTTGCCAAAGTTTTTCATAAATATTCCACTCGGATTCCGACGTCTCCCACTCCGCATATATCGCAACCCCCGTGAACACATCCGCGATCGTGCGCTTGTTATTCAGCCCCGTAATTATACCATTAAGCCCAGTCTCCATATTTTCAACCAGTGGATCAAAACTCTCCTTATCGTCTTCGTAAGTAGGGATTCCTATGAGGAGCTCCGTGTCGTATCCAGCTAAAATTTGCGTCAAATAAATAACCTGCTGCTCGACGAACCATTCATAATGCTCCGGATCGGTTAAAGAAGTGTCATAAGTCATCACTGCTATTTGATCCGCAATCCCGGCAACATCTTTGAAATATGTCGTTTCCCAGTAGCTTTTTATATCCTCATCCAAAATCATCCCCACAACATCGCTTATCATGCTTGGTTGCCATTCGTCCGTCGCGATTGAAATAACGACATTCTCGCCTATCGCCTCGCGTGTTTCCTCAAGGAGGGTCAGGAAGTATTCATCGTCGTGCGGAATCGGCTCTATATCGTAATGTAGGCCCGCAAACCCCGTTTCGATTATGAGCTTTTCACATGTTTCGACGATATTCGCTCTGATTTCTTCGGATTCTATTTCAAGCTCGGATCGCACCTGCCCAACCCATGCAAGAGGAATCAGGTCGGGATTTTTTTCTTTTAAAAATTGTACGAATTCTTTCGCGAACTTGTATCGTTCTTCCGGTATCGTTCCGTCCGTGTCAAACGGTCCGGTGTGAATGTAGATGTATTTTATATCGTATTTTTGGAGCTTGAGGGCAAGGTCGTAAACCGCTTGCGGATCTTGTTCGTTTCCAACCCATGCGTGCTGTATCCAAATCCCGTTTTCGCCCGTATTGAAATCTTTTCCTTCGAGATCGCCGTGCGGACCTACGACGAAATACCAGCCCAAGATTAAAACCGTGACCGCTACCAGGAAGGTGTATCTGATGAGTTTTTTGAGGAGTTTGAACATGCTGTGAGATTTTACAGTCCCGGGCGGTCTTTCCCAAGACAGGCTGGTTGACAGGTTTGCGAAAAATTGTTAGAGTCGCCGCTCTTTAAAAGATTTCCGTGAATGAATCCGGAGGAAAACGAGGTTTGCGACGACCCATCCTGTTCGCTTTAAGTTGCGCCATCTCCGCTCTGTCCGCCGTCGGCACGCTGACATGCTTGCGCGTATGTCGTCCCGAGCAAAATCCCCGATTTGATTATGCACCCGTCGATATCGCTCCGCATCCTTCCGGTCAGGCTTGCCGCCTCGGGCAAGATTACGGTCGTTACGAAAACCTCGGCGACGTTGTTCGTCCATTTCCCGATACCGAGTCGGTTGCGGATTCGCGCGCGGAGACTCCCGCGGTTTTATACACTAAAGAACAGTGGTGGACTCCCGAATTAACTCGCCAAATGACGTGCGCGTTCGCTAACCTTGCCACGGAATTAAATTCGAATCCCGAATCGCTGGAGGATGCGATTGCAACGGTACAATGTCGTATCAGGTACTGGATATATTCTATCGAAAAAGAGGATAACGTCGGTGGACTAAATACGGTAGACGGTATCGTTATCAGCGGTGACGGAAAATCGGTTGATACCAATACCGTTTTTCACGAATTCAACCATTCTCTCTTTGCAAGCGGAATGCCTTTGACGCAATATACCCGAGGAAATGTTGTTTTTGTCGAAGGGCTGGCAACATTGGCGGAACAAATCGGAGTGGGTTCGGAGCATATTGACGCCTCTCAAGATCCCAGCCACTCACATCCTTATAATGTTTATTATTTCCTCACGGCGATTTTGGGGAAAGACTTCATAAGAAACTGCATCGAGGTACCGTGGTATTACCAACAGGTTAACACCGCTTCGCCGGAAAGCCCTTTGCCGTCAGCCACCGTCCTGGCGCAATTGGAAGAGTTTTGCGAGGAGTGGGAGTTGCCGGAGGACACGGTTTATGATCTTTATTTGTATGTATATGCCGCCGATTATGGGGCTTATTATTACAGAGATCGCGCCGATTTCTTCCCCGATTTTAATGCCGACGCGGTCGATCGTTTCGTTCTATTGAAGGACATCCTCGAACAAAACAACGTGGACTTTGATGCGTTTTTAAGCTGCGCCTCTTGGGATACGCAAATGGAAGAAAATATTCGCAATTATTATCAAGCCGCTATTTAGCAATTTGGTAAACTCCTATCCCGAACGCAACCGAGACGTTTAACGACTCTTTTTCACCGCGCATCGGGATAAAAACGATCTTGTCAGCCTCTTTGAGGACGGATTTTTTGATGCCGGTCACCTCGTTCCCCACCACGAGGCAAACCTTATTTTTGTATTTCGCTTTATGAAAAGGTTCGCTTTTCTTGGTACGCTCCAGCGCGATGATTTGATAACCTTGTTTTTTTAATTTTTTTATTGTTTTCAAGGCGCTTTTCGAATACTCCCAAAGGACGGTTTTCTCGGCTCCCAAAGCCGTCTTTTCGATTTGCGGGCGCGGAGGAACGCCGGTGATCCCGCAAAGATAAATTTTCTCGACTCCGGCACCGTCCGCAGTCCGAAAAATCGACCCGACATTAAAAAGACTTCGCACATCCCCCAGAATGACGCATATTTGTTTGTCAACTATACAACCTTTCTGCGTGGATTTTCGTTTAGCGTTAGCCATTTTTCGTGGTTTGATTACCCAACCTCAAAACGAGCATAAAATACCATCTCGAAATTTATTTTTCCAGTCGTTCGTGAATTCGAAATTCGGAAATTCGTGTCGCGTTTTTTCGCTTTTTTCAGCCATATGCTCGGCTTTGATTAATCAAGATTTTTTCTGCATTTTTCGGCGTGCAAAAAAGATGAAGTTCGCACAATAACGGGATTTTTTCATGTGTTATAATTTATAAAACATTTCGCCTATACACGGAAGGGTAGAAACGCCGCCCAAGTTGTCTAGACAACTTGTCTACTTTCAGGCTAGAGCACTGTCTACCTTGACTAGACACGAGTAGACATGCTGTCTACTTTGACTGGACAACGACGATATTAGCTAATAAAATGTTTTTGGAAAGATTTTTAACACAAAAATGACCAATTCGTTCACAATAGACAGAAAAGAGGCTTCGGAGCTCGTTGGTATTTCCTTGAGGACGTTGGACCGTTATATACGTTCCGGACGCTTACAAGCACGCAAAATCGATGGTTTTGTTAAGCTCGACGAAAACGAGGTGAAGGCGTTTAGAACGGGGTATGTGCCAAATGAAGCGGATACCGGAACATCCAGAAGGCATCGCTCATTGAATGATTTTGAAAATATGCCAATCCTCGATGTCCAATCCGAACTTGGTAAAGTGCTCGGTGAAGACTTTTCTCAAAAAGAGTCCGCGAAAGGAAACGTGTATGAAATACTTTATAAAGAAACTCGCGATGATTTAAAGGAGCACCAGCAGAAACTGGAATTGGCAAATTACAGGTTGGGGCAACTGGAGGCGCAGGTGACAAACTCAATTCCGCTTCTGGAGCACAAGGCTCAGAGCAAAAAATACGAGATTCGGGAGGGTAAACTCAAAGAAATCGCTCGGAAATACATAAAAGAGGCGAAAGCCGTAAAAGTCGAGCTTGGCATCGAAAAATTGAACGCGAAAGTTTATGTCGTTTTGCTTTTTATAGTTCTTGGGCTGCAACCGATATTGTGGTGGATTCTGCAAAAGTAGGAGGCGGGGTGGCGATCATGTCTATTATAAGCTGTATTTTGGCGGCTTTTTCGGGTGTAAGTTTCGGGAGCAACCATTGCGGAATTCGGATGTTGAAGGGACGCGTTATCAACCGTAAAAACAGCACTCCGATTGTGGATTTGTTGGGATATTTTATTGCGATGCGAATGGCTTTTATGAGTGCCACTATGGAGGCCTCCAGATAGAAACCGAAACTTGGTCGGATCTTTTTTTCTCCTCTCGCAACGTCATCTCTCAAGTCCTGTATGTCGTCAACCAAATTGCTGGTCGCAACAATCGCCCTGAATAATTCGATCGCGCGATCGGAAAATCGCTCTCTGGCAGAATTAACAACCAAGTCCGCCGTCAATTCTCCTTCTTTCAGGGATAGCCCGATATACGATGTTTTGTCGAGGGTTGTTTTAAGTTTAAGGTTCACTTCGAAAATATCTTTTACTATGGTGAAAATTTTTCTTCTCGCTTGCTCGTCCAACATATGTAAAAAGGGGGCCAATATCCGATGTGCGGGACTATTGGCGGCGACAACACTCTCTCTGTCCGGATTTAAAATGTCCAATATTTCTTGCGCCGTTTCACCCGGGGCTTGCGAATTATCCAAAAAATCGTCAAGGCGATACATGGCGTCAAGCAATACATGGAGGACCGATATTGTTACGGAACCCAATTCGGTACCGCAATCGGCGGATATCGAATACGTGTCAATCAATGTAACCGCATAAGGTGTGGTTATCGCCGACGGATCTTGAATCCACGGTTGTTGCATGGTTTTTTATAAAAAACTGGACAAGATAATCGAGTTTGGCGACGAAATTGTCAATACGATTCGAGTTAAAACTTTCTCTGCACCAACGCCACGAAAATACTTAGCATCACGAAGCCGGATAACACCTCCCCGCACGCCAGCGCTTTTGCGATGATTGTTTGAGGCAAGAAATCGCCAACGCCAAGCGTGGTAAACGTGACTATAGAGAAATAGAAGTAATCGAACCAGTGACCGCCGAGATCGGAAACTATCTTGTCCGCCTCGGATGCAAATAAATCCAACAAGAAATATAAAACGGCGAATATCGCGCTGACCGCAAGCGTAGTCAACCCCCATCTGGTAAAGCTATCACCGTAAAGAGATGTCAGTTCCAAAAATTTGTATTCGAGCCATTCGCTATATTTGCCGTCAAACCAATAGCCGGCTTGCCTGTAAGCCATTTTTCGCTCGTAAGATTTTTTCTTGCTCGAGCTGAAATTTTTGCGAGTATAAATTATCTCCAATGTCGAATAGCATCTTTCCATCAGATGATAAAAGTCGTTGATTTCGAATTTGGAAAATTTATCTCCGTCTTTTTTGTATTTTTTGCTTTGACGTTTGAATTCGTCGTCCATTTTTATATAAAAATCTCTGCACTCTTCGGTTTCGTGGACAAGATGGGCTTTCAAAACGCTTAACAGAAGGTAATAGTAGGTGAGACCGCGTTCGGTGTAATCCGATTTTCCGAGTTCTTCAAGGCGTTTTTCGAAAACCGATCTTAATTCGGCAAATTCGTTAAAATCTCCGCGTTGTTCAATCAGGTCTATGGCTTCTCGGAAATTCATCTTTTGAATTTAATTTTATCAGTATATTATAAATCATTTTGACCGCGGAGTCAAACCCTGGTACATTGGTTGCGCTATGATTGGAGTTTTAGATTCAGGTTTTGGCGGACTTTCGGTCCTAAAGGGGCTTCTAAAAGAGCTACCCGAATACGACTATATTTATCTCGGCGACAACGCTCGCGCGCCTTACGGCGGGCATAGCCGAGAGACGATAGTCCGATATTCCGAGGAAGGGGTCGAATATCTTTTCGGGAAAGGGGCGAAATTGATAATAGTGGCATGCAATACCATCTCCGCGTTGGCCCTTCGACACGTGCAAAATAAATACATTGTCGATGGCGGGCTTAAAGGGAAAAAGAATATCTTAGGGGTGATTTTCCCGGCTTGCGAAGCGGCCGTGAAGGCGACTCGCAATAAAAGGGTCGGGCTCGTCGGAACTAAAGGCACGATCGAATCGAAATCTTATGAAACCGAGATACATAAACTTGATCCTTTAGTAAAAGTTTTCGGCGTTCCATGCCCGCTTTTGGTACCGCTTATCGAAGAAGGTTGGCATGAAAAGCCGGAAACGAAAATGATTTTGAAAAAATATCTAAGACCGCTGAAAAGTCAGGGAATTGATGTTTTAATTCTCGGGTGCACGCATTATCCGCTGCTGATGAGCGATTTTAAGAGGGTCATGGGCGGGAAAGTTGCGCTGATCGGGGACGGAGAAGTTGTGGCAAAAAGTCTTCGCGGCTACTTAGCGAAACATTCAGTCTTGAAAAAAGGCTTGAGCAAGGGAGGAAGGAGAGTTTATTTGACGACAGACGAGCCTGGGAAATTCAAGGAGTTGGGAGAGAAGTTTTTGGGGAATAAGATGGGCGAAGTGGAAAAGGTGGCGCTTTAAAGACTTCGTGAGGGGGAGGGCGCAACAACATGCGAGGTTGATGTCGCGGAGTTACGGCGCGAATTCAGCATGTCGCAATGCGAGGTTGTTCTGTGAAATTCCGACACGAATTTGATGCGAGGTGCTACGAAATTTCGATATAAATTTAGCATACCGCAACGCGAAAAAGGTGAGCGCGCCATCACTGCGCGAAAAGTCCAGTCGAGATGGTGGATTTCCTCCTGTTGAAGTGGTATATAGTTGATAGAAAATAATCACGAAAATATGAAAAACATACACTCGGAATTTGTGAAGTACGGGAAGAACGCGAAATATTGGTTGAGACGGTGCGAAATGTTACTGCCGGAGATAGCGAG